>ERZ773060.334-NODE-334-length-17923-cov-482.247_pt1 | contig 17923 bp, 13 predicted proteins | sample MGYA00580628_ERZ773060 | MGnify/ENA primary metagenome ERZ773060 (study PRJEB29015, sample SAMEA2738019) | human oral metagenome | biome: human oral; feature: human-associated habitat; material: dental | place: China | collected 2045 ... | reverse complement strand
AGCCCCGCCCAGACGAGCTCCCACAGGGCGTCCTGCGCAGCCGCGGCGCTCGTGCCGGCGTCGACGAAGTCGGCGCTGCGCCAGGCCCCGCCCGCCTCGAGACGCTCCAGGACGCGCCGGGCCGTCCCGCTCAGCCCGGCGCGCCCGCCCCGGCCGTCGGGCTCCGGCCCGTCGGGCGGGGCGGCGGGGGCCAGATCGGCCGGCCACAGGCGCACCCAGCCGTCGCCGGCGCCGATGGCGCCGGCACCGCTCCAGGTCACCTGCCCGGAGCCCATCAGCTGGTCGAGCAGCGCCGGGCGGTAGCCGGGCACCCTGGCCGGCAGGACGACGGTCTCGAGCATCGAGGCCGGGATCCGGTGGCCCGCCAGGGCGTCGACCGCGGTGAGCAGCCGCTCGACGGACTCGGCGTCGTCGCCGGCGGGCTCGTCGGGGCCCGGCAGCTGCTGCCAGGCGTCGAGGAAGCGGGCGAACTGGCGCTGGGCGACCGGTTCGACCTGGGCGCGGAGCCCGGCCAGGGTGCGGCGCTTGAGCACCGCCAGGACGGTGTGGTGGACGTACTGCCGGCCGTCGCCGACCAGCGCCGGCAGGTCGTCGCCGGGCGGCAGGAAGGACCCGGCGACGAGCGTTCCGGCATCGGCGAGCCGGGCCAGCGCCTGCGCCGCCGTCGCCTCGGCGAGCCCGTAGCGGTGCGCGAACGAGGCCGCCGTCACGGCGGCGTGCCGGCGTGCCCACCGCACGGCCAGATCGGCCAGCGCCTGCGCCCCCTCGCGCACCGCGCCCGCGCCGATGCCGGCCGGCACCGGCACGCCCAACGCGTCGCGCAGCAGCCCCGCGTCGGTGTCGACGCAGTACATGGGCGTCCCGGCGATGCGCACGAGCGCCAGCCGGCGGGCCGCGACCAGCTCGTCGAGCCAGCCCGACGGGTCGGCGACGCTCCGCGCGGCGCACTCGGCGCCGGTGAACGGCCCCGCCGTGCGGATCTGCTCCCACAGCTGCTCGGCGTCGGCGGCCCTGCGGTCGTCGGCCAGGTGCTGCAGCTGCGCCTCGTGGAGCGCCGCGACGTCGCGGTCGATGAGCTCTCCGGCGCCCTCGCGCCCGAGGAGCTCGGCGAGCATCCCCGAGTCGAGGCTGAGGGCAGCCAGGCGCCGCTCGGCCAGCGGCTGGTCGTCGTCGTAGACGAACTCGCCGACGTAGCCGAAGAGCATGTGGCGCGCGAAGGGGGAGGCCTGGGGCGTCTCGACGTCGACGAGCCGCACCCGCCGGGCCGCGATGTCGGCCATGAGGCGCACCAGCGCGGGCAGGTCGAAGACGTCCTGGAGGCACTCGCGCATCGCCTCGACGACGATCGGGAACTCGCGGTAGCCGGAGGCGACGGCCAGCAGCTGGGCCGCCTTGTGGCGCTGCTGCCACAGGGGCGAGCGGCGGCCGGGGCCCCGGCGCGGCAGGAGCAGGGCGCGCGCCGCGCACTCGCGGAAGCGCGCCGCGAACAGCGCCGAGCCGAAGACCTGCTCGGTGACGGCGGCCTCGACGTCCTCGGCCGGGACCGCGAGCACGGCCGATTCCGGCGGTGCCGCGCCGATGTCGGGCAGCTGGATGATGATGCCGTCGTTCGTCGCGTTCACATGGGCCTCGAGGCCGTAGCGGTCGGCGAGGCCCGCGCGGATCGCCAGCGCCCACGGCTCGAGGACAGCGGCGCCCAGCGCGCTGTGCACGCAGAGCCGCCAGTCGCCGATCTCGTCGCGGAAGCGCTCGACGACGATCGTGCGGTCGTCCGGCACGACCCCGGTGGCCTCGCGCTGCTCGTCGAGATGGGCCATGAGATTGGTGCGGGCGTTCCCGTCGAGCCCCGCGGCCCCGAGACCGGCCAGCGCCTCGTCGCGCGGGGCGGCGCCCAGCTCCCGGACGCGCGCGCCGATCGCCGCGCCGAGCTCGGCGGGGCGCGCCGGCGCGTCGCCCCGCCAGAAGGGCAGCCTGCCGGGCTGGCCCGGCGCCGGGCTGACGATGACCTGCGACGGCGTGATCTCCTCGATGCGCCAGCTCGACGTGCCGAGCGTGAAGACGTCACCCACCCGGGACTCGAAGACCATCTCCTCGTCGAGCTCGCCGACCCGCCGCCCCGGCTCGTGCCGGCCCGAGGCGTTCCGGGAGCCCACGAGGAAGACGCCGAACAGGCCCCGGTCGGGGATCGTGCCCCCGCTCGTCGTCACGAGACGCCGGGCGCCGGGCCGGGCCTCGAGGATGCCGGCGACGCGGTCCCAGTGGAGACGGGGGCGCAGCTCGGCGAAGTCCTCGCTGGGATAGCGGCCCGAGAGCATGTCGAGGACCGAGTCGAAGGCCGAGCGGGGCAGGGAGGCGTACGGAGCGGCCCGGCGCACGAGGGCGTGGAGATCGTCGGCGGGAACCGGCGAGGCGAGGCAGGCCGAGACGATCTGCTGGGCCAGCACGTCGAGCGGGTTGCGCAGGGCGGGCGTCTCCTCGATGAGGCCGGCGCCCATGCGCTCGGCGATGACGGTGCAGTGCAGCACGTCGCCGCGCGAGGTGGGGAACACCATGCCCTGCGAGACCGCCCCGACCCGGTGGCCGGCGCGGCCGACGCGCTGGAGGCCGCTCGAGACCGACGGCGGGGCCTGCACCTGGATCACGAGGTCGACGGCGCCCATGTCGATGCCCAGCTCCAGGGAGCTCGTGGCCACGACGCAGGCCAGGCGCCCCGCCTTGAGGTCATCCTCGATCTGCGCGCGGCGCGTCTTGCTGACCGAGCCGTGGTGGGCGCAGGCGATGATCGGCGCGTCGGTGCCGTCGACGCCCCTCGAGGCGGCAGAGGCGATCATCACCTGGGCGGGCTGGACGACCGGCCCCTCGGGGGCGCCCAGATCGGCCGCGTTCAGTTCGTTGAGGTGGGCGGTGAGCCGCTCGGCGCTCTGCCGCGAGTTGACGAAGCAGATGGTGGAGCGGTGCCCGCGCACCAGCTCGAGGATCCGCCGCTCGATCGGGGGCCACATCGACCGGCGCACCGCCCCGGGCCCCCGCTCGCCGGCCGGGTCGACGACGCGCAGCTGCGTCATGTCCTCGACCGGCACCTCGAGGTGCAGGTCCCAGGTCTTGGCGGCGGCCGGGTCGACGACCTGCACGGGGCGATCGCCGCCGAGGAAGCGCGCGACCCGCTCGGGCGGGCGGACGGTGGCCGACAGGCCGATGCGCTGGAAGTCGCCGTCGCGCTGCATCGCCGACAGACGCTCCAGGCTCAGCGCCAGGTGGGCGCCGCGCTTGGTGCCCGCCAGGGAGTGGATCTCGTCGACGATCACCGTGTCGAGGTCGCGCAGCGTGCCGGCCGCCCGGCTCGAGAGCATGAGGAAGAGCGACTCGGGCGTCGTGATGAGGATCTGCGGGGGATGCGCGGCCAGCGACCGGCGCTCGGCGGCCGGCGTGTCTCCCGAGCGGACCGCCACGGTGACCTCGGGGACGGGCAGGCCGAGCCGGGCGGCCGTGGCGGCGATGCCGCGCAGCGGGGCGGCGAGGTTGCGCTCGACGTCGACCGCGAGCGCCTTGAGGGGCGAGACGTAGAGCACCCGCACGCCCCGGCGCCCGGCGGGGCCGTGCGGGCCGGCGGGGGAGTCGTGCGCCCCGCCCTCCCGGCCCGGGGGCGTGTCGGTGCCGGCCCGGTGCGGCGCGGGGCCGTGCGGGCCGGTTGCGGTGTCGGGGTCGTCGAGCGCCCGCCTGGCCGAGGCCTCGCGCGAGAGGCGGTCGAGGCCGTGGAGGAAGGCGGCGAGCGTCTTGCCGGAGCCGGTGGGCGCGACGACGAGCACATGCGCGCCCGAGCCGATGGCGGCCCAGGCGGCGGCCTGGGCCGGCGTGGGGGAGTCGAAGACGTCGGTGAACCAGGTGCGCGTGGCGAGGCCGAAGGCGGCCGGCGGGTCGCCGGCGGTGCGCTCCGGTGGTGTCATGGGCACAAGTCTTGCGCGCGGCGCCGACAATCCGGCCCGGCCGCCGGTCGGGCTCCTTCTGCCGCACCGGCGGCCCGGGTCCGGCGGCCCCGAGCCTGGCCGCCGCCCCCGTGCGGGCGGCCGACCGCTCAGGCGGTCTGCTCGTGGTCCCGCTCGTGGAGCACCTCGCGGGCACGAAGGTGCCGTCGAGGGCCCTGGGGAAGCCGCGGTGGACGGCGGTGTGCAGGAGGGCCTCGGTGATCTCCTCGCGGGTGATGCCGGCATTGGGAGCGGCACCGATGCGGCCCTTGAGCCGGGGCTCGCATCCGCCCAGGGCGGTGAGGACGCCGAGCGTCACGAGCCGGCGGCTGCGGGCGTCGAGGCCCGGGCGGTCGTCGATGTCGCCGGATGCGGAGGCTGCGACGTGGTGGCCGAGGGCGGGGCTGACGTCTGCGAGGGAGTCGATGACGGCCTCGCCCCGGTCCCCGTCGATTCGGGACAGCACATCCCGGCCGTGCCGGCGACGGGCGAGGTTCTCGGGTGAGTCGATGTCGTGCTGCGTGGTGGTCATCGAGCGGGTCCTTCGGTGCAGGTGGTGATCTTGTACCCGGTGGCGGCCGGGGCGAGCCGGAGCCGGGCGATCTGACGGTGCACCGTGTCATGATGCTTCATGAGCAGGTCGAGACGTTCGGCCACGGTGCCGATCCGGCGTCGACGAGTTCGACGCAGCGCCGCAGGCCGGCGATGGGCGCGCCCGAGGTCCGCATGCGAGCGAGGAGGACCACGCGGCGCATCGCTGCTGCGTCACAGGTGCGGCGTCCGGCGCGGTCGCGCGCGACGGCGATGAGCCCTGGGCGTTCGTAGTGGCGAAGGGCGCGAGGGCTCACCCCCGTGGGCTGCCGTGGCGCTGATGCCCCAGGCGGCGGGGGATCATCGTCGCGGACCAGGTCCTGGAGCGCTTCGATGCTGATCCCGCCGGGAGGGTCCGCCGCGAGTCGCAGCGCGCGGGCGAGTGTCTCGTCATCCGTGCCGATGACGCCACGGCGTGGAGCGCGCTCGAACTCAAGTCCGGCCGTCGATCGACACGGGACCTGGCGGCACGGGGCGCGTTGCGGTTCCGGGTCCTCGGTCGCGGACGGGACCCCGATCGCAGACGAAGCACGGCCGCGGCGTTGAGTCCCATCACCTGGCGACGGATGCCCGGATCGGCGATGGCCGCCTCGACCGTGGCCCGCGAGGCGACCGGATCGTCGTAGGGCGGGTTGGAGCCGAACAGGCACTGGTCGGGCAGGGCCTCGGCCGCTGCCCCGACCATGAACACCTGGAGCGCGCTCAACAGGTCCAGGTCCGGGTCGGGGTGCTCCTGCGCCACGGCGATCAGCGCCATGGAGGACATCCCGCCGAAAGCCCCCACGATGAGTGGGACGTGCGGGTGGCGGGACGTGCGGGTGGCGGTCGGAGAACTCCGCATGGGTGCGCGGGTCCTGCTCGGTGTTCGGAGCGAACCCGTCCGTGAGGACGGGCGGGGCGCCGTGATCGGATGCGATCCGCAGGATCGGTTCGATCTCGCCGCATGACCCCCGGCGGGGTGAGCTCGCCGATGCCCCTGATGCGCGGATCGTCCAGGTGCCGCTCCACCCGGGCCTGCGCGGCGGCGGGGTCGCCCAGCGGCGCGTTCACGAAGCCGACGCTGCCCGGCCGGTCCTTCAGCGCCGCGAGCGGTTCGGCCGTGGCGTGCTCGAACGGGTCCGCTGGGACCCCCTGGCCGTCGAGGCCGTCCAGGAGCCGGCCGAACTCCGCCGTGAGCCCGGCGATGGTGGTGCAGGCGGGATGGAAGCGGGTCGACAGGAGCACGTCCGTGCCGACGCCGGCCTCGGCGGAGCGCCGCTGCTGCGCGGCAGGATCGGTCCAGGCGTGGGCGTGGATGTCGATGATCATGGTGGGCTCCCTCAGTGTGGGCTCCCTCAGTCGTGGTCGGGTGGACTCGACGCTGGAGGCGCACACTGGTGTCAGGGTCAAGTCGAGGGGGTGGCCGGGTGCTGGTGAACGAGCTGGCCCGACGCACGGGCTGCACGCCACGCATGATCCGCTACTTACGAGACCAGGGGCCTGGTCGAGTCCGAGCGGCGGGCCAACGGGTTGCGGAATCAGCCGTCGACCAGGTGATCCGCATCCGGATCCTGCTGGGCGCCGGCCCGACCGTCGAGGACTCGCGCCCGCTCCTCCACTGCTTCTCCGAGAGCAACCGCCCCGTCGCCCGCCCCGCGCTCGCCGCGCAGGTCCACCGCGCCATCGAGGACCTCGACCGGCAGGAGGCCCGGCTGTCCCGGGCGCGGGCCTCGCCGATGGTCCTCCTGGGCTGAGCCGGGCGCCCCGGCCCGCCGTACGCGGTCATCGGCACGGGGCGGTGCTCACGCGCGTCGGGCGGCGTCCGCGGCCTGCGCCTAGCGCTCGGCGTCGGGGAGCTCGAGGAAGGCCCACACGGCGCGCCAGACCGCCTTGAACGGGACGCCGTCGGCCAGGGCCTCGCTCGTCGTGCGGTCGTCGAGCTCGCCGAGCACGGTCTGATCCGCCCACACATGGGCGTAGTCGGCCCCCAGATGCCTCGTCATCCGACGCCAGAACTCGGTTTCACGCACGCGGGCAGCCTAGCGCCGGGCGGGGCTCGGGGACTCCCGCCCGACCCGGTCCGTCCCGCGACGGGCGGCTGCCCGGCCCACCGCTCCCGTGACGCGCGGAGGGGCCGCTTGCCGCCTCGTCGATGACCGGATCGTCCTCGGGGCCTCCCGCGACGCGCGGAGGGGGATCGTTGGCGTTCGAACGGGTGTTCGTATACAGTGGACGGGGCGCCCCGGTTGTCCACAGCACCGGGCTCCGCCGAGAAAATGTCGGACCCCGTCCCTACAGTCAAGACAGTCAAGACGTCACGGGAACCGTCGGCGATCCCGACGTGAGGAGGAGGAAGCAGACATGGCCGTTGCAGACCGGCAGAAGGCCCTCGAGGCCGCCCTCGCACAGATCGAGAAGGCCCACGGCAAGGGTTCCGTCATGCGCCTGGGCGACCAGGCCTTCGGGCAGATGGAGTCGATCCCCACCGGTTCGGTGGCGCTCGACATCGCCCTGGGCATCGGGGGTCTTCCCCGCGGCCGCATCGTCGAGATCTACGGCCCGGAGTCCAGCGGCAAGACGACGGTCGCCCTGCACGCGATCGCCAGCGCCCAGGCGGAGGGCGGCATCTGCGCCTTCATCGATGCCGAGCACGCCCTCGACCCCACCTACGCCCGCGCCCTCGGAGTCGACACCGACTCGCTGATCGTCAGCCAGCCCGACAACGGCGAGCAGGCCCTCGAGATCGCCGACACCCTGGTCCGCTCGGGCGCCCTCGAGCTCATCGTCATCGACTCCGTCGCCGCCCTGACGCCGCGCGCCGAGATCGAGGGCGAGATGGGCGACAACCACGTCGGCCTGCAGGCCAGGCTGATGAGCCAGGCCCTCCGCAAGATGACCGGCGCCCTCAAGAACGCCAATACGACGGCGATCTTCATCAACCAGCTGCGCGAGAAGATCGGCGTCATGTTCGGCAACCCCGAGACCACCACGGGCGGTCGCGCGCTGAAGTTCTACGCCTCGGTCCGCCTCGACGTGCGCCGCATCGAGGCCCTCAAGGACGGCGGCGAGGTCGTCGGCAACCGCACCCGCGTCAAGGTCGTCAAGAACAAGGTCGCCCCGCCGTTCAAGCGCGCCGAATTCGACATCCTCTACGGCAAGGGCATCAGCCGCGAGGGCAGCCTGCTCGACATGGGGGTCGATGCCGGCATCGTCCGCAAGGCGGGCGCCTGGTTCACCTACGGCGACGACCAGCTCGGCCAGGGCAAGGAGAACGCCCGGGCCTTCCTCGTCGCCCATCCCGACGTCGCCGGCGAGATCGACAACCGGATCCGCGTCGCGCTGGGCCTGGTTCCCGATCCCGAGGTGCCAGAGGACGTCGACCCCGTCACGGGCGAGGTCCGCGAGCGGGCCGGGGCCTGAGCGTGGTCGGCGGCGGGCCCGATCGGCCCCGGGGCCGACCCGGCGCGGCGGGATCTCCCGGGCCCGGCCCCGGCTCCGCCGCCCCTGGCCCAGGGGACGTCCCCTCGCCGGGCTCGCCGGCCCCGGACGCCACCGGGGCCTCCGGGCCCGATTCCGCAGCGCCCGGCCCCGGAGGGGAGCCCGGGCCCGGCCCGACAGAACCGGATGCCGTCGGGGTACCCGGGCCGGGTTCACCGGACCCTGACGCCGACCCGGCCGAGATCGTCCGCGCATCGGCCCTGCGCCGCCTGGAGCAGCGCGACTACTCGCGCGGCGAGCTCGTCGACCATCTGGTGCGGCGCAGGGGCTGCGAACGGGGCGTCGTCGACGCGGTGCTCGACCGGTTCGAGGCCGTCGGGCTCGTCGACGACGCGCGCTTCGCCGCCCTGTGGGCCGAGTCCCGACGCCGTTCCCGAGGGCTCTCCGGCGGCGCCATCGCCCGTGAGCTGCGCGCCAGGCACGTGAGCGAGGAGATCATCGCCGGCGTGCTCGCCTCCTTCGACCCGGACGGCGAGGCGGCGACGGCCCAGGAGCTGGCCCGCTCCCGGGCCCGCACCATGAGGGGCCTGGACCGCCGGGTCGCATACCGGCGACTCGCCGGCTTCCTGGCCCGCAGGGGCTACGGCCCCTCGGTCGCCGCCGACGCCGTCGCCCGGGCGCTCGACGAGCCGCCCGAGGACTCCGAGCCGTCCGGGCGCCCCGGGCCCTGACGGGCCCGGGCGACATGCGGCGCCCGGCGCCGGGGCCCTGCCCCCGCGGGGCGGGAGTCCGCCCCGACCCGGGGCCCACCGACGTCGGCCCCGAGCATCCGCGCCGGCCCCGGTCGGGCCGCTGGGTACCATGGACCCCCCATGGACACGCCCGACATCACCACCGCCCGGTCCGACGCCGCGCGCCCGCGCACCTACCAGGTGATCACCTACGGCTGCCAGATGAACGTGCACGACTCGGAGCGCATCGCCGGCCTGCTCGAGGAGGCCGGCTACGTGCGCGCCCCCGAACCGGTGCACGGCGAACTCGCCGAGGCCGACGTCGTCGTCTTCAACACCTGCGCGGTCCGCGAGAACGCCGACAACCGGCTCTACGGCAACCTCGGCCACATGGCGCCCCTCAAGGAGCGCCGTCCGGGCATGCAGATCGCCGTGGGCGGGTGCATGGCGCAGAAGGACCGCGAGCTCATCACGAACCGGGCCCCCTGGGTCGACGTCGTCTTCGGCACGAACAACATCGGCTCGCTGCCGGTCCTGCTGGAGCGCGCGCGCATCGAGCGGATCGGTCAGGTCGAGATCACCGAGGCCCTGCGGACCTTCCCGTCCGACCTGCCGAGCCGCCGCGAGTCCGCCTACTCGGCGTGGGTGGCGATCAGCGTCGGCTGCAACAACACCTGCACCTTCTGCATCGTCCCGGCGCTGCGCGGCCGCGAGACCGACCGCCGCCCCGGCCAGGTGCTCGCCGAGGTCCGCGCGCTCGTCGAGGCGGGCGTCCAGGAGATCACCCTGCTCGGCCAGAACGTGAACTCCTACGGCGTGCAGTTCGGCGACCGCGCCGCCTTCGCCAAGCTCCTGCGCGCGTGCGGCGGGGTCGAGGGGCTGGAGCGCGTGCGCTTCACGAGCCCGCACCCGGCCGCCTTCACCGACGACGTCATCAAGGCCATGGCCGACACGCCGAACGTCATGCACCAGCTCCACATGCCCCTCCAGTCCGGCTCCGACGCGGTGCTCAGGCAGATGCGCCGCTCCTACCGGGCCGAGCGCTTCCTGGGCATCCTCGACCGCGTCCGCGCCGCCATGCCCGACGCGGCGATCAGCACGGACATCATCGTCGGCTTCCCCGGCGAGGCCGACGAGGACTTCGAGGCCACCATGGACGTGGTGCGCCGGGCCCGCTTCGCCAACGCCTTCACCTTCCAGTACTCGGTGCGGCCGGGCACCCCGGCCGGCGCACGGCCCGACCAGGTGCCGCGGGAGGTCGTCCAGGAGCGCTACGAGCGGCTCCTCGCCCTCCAGGAGCGGATCAGCTGGGAGCAGAACAGGGCCTTCGAGGGCCGGAGCGTCGAGGTCATGTTCGCCACCGGCGAGGGCCGCAAGGACGACCGTCGCGAGCGGATGTCCGGCCGGGCCCGCGACAACCGGCTCGTCCACGTCGCCGTGCCGGCCGACCCGGCGCGGCGCCCCCGCCCCGGCGACATCGCCGAGGTCGAGGTCACCCGCGGTGCGCCCCACTACCTCGTGGCCGACGCGCCCCTGCGCGGGCTGCGCCGCACTCGCGGCGGTGACGCCTGGGCGGCGCGCCACGAGCCCCGGCCCGAACCGGTCGGTGTCGGCCTCGGCCTGCCCGCGATGCCGCGCCCATGAGCGCCCCGCCGCTCGTCGTCATCGTCGGCCCGACCGCCTCGGGCAAGTCGGCCCTGGCCGTCGCCCTGGCGCGCCTGCTCATCGCCGGCGGGCGCCCCGCCGAGATCGTCAACGCCGACTCCATGGCCCTCTACCGGGGCATGGACATCGGCACGGCGAAGCCCTCGCCGGACGAGCGGGGCGGCGTCGAGCACCACCTCATCGACGTCCTCGACGTGCGCCGGACGAGCACCGTCGCCGACTTCCAGGTCATGGCGCGCGAACTCATCGCGCGGCTGCGCGCCGACGGCACCACCCCGATCCTCGTCGGCGGCTCGGCCCTGTACACGCGGGCCGTCATCGACGACTTCGAGTTCCCCGGCACCGACCCGCGGGTGCGGGCCCACTGGCAGGCCGAGCTCGACCGTCTCGGCCCCGCCGGCCTGCACGAGGCGCTGGCCGCCCGCGCGCCCGAGGCCGCCCGGATCATCGGGCCCGGCAACACCCGCCGCGTCGTCCGTGCCCTCGAGATCCTCGACCTGACCGGCAGCGTGAGCCCCCATCTGCCCGAGCCGCGCTGCCTGCTCGAGAACGTCCACCAGTACGGCCTGGCGCTCGACCGCCAGGTCATGGACGAGCGCATCGCCGCCCGCGTCCACGCCATGTTCGACGCGGGACTCGTCGAGGAGGTGCGCCGCCTCGTCGACGAGGGCCTGCGCGAGGGCGCCACGGCCCGGCGCGCCCTCGGCTACCGGCAGGTGCTCGACCTCCTCGACGGACGCACCGACCTCGACGGGGCAGTCCGCAGCACCATCGACGGCACGCGGCGCTTCGCCCGCAAGCAGCTCGCCTGGTTCCGCCGCGACCCGCGCATCCGCTGGCTGCCGGCCACCGGGCCCGGGTCGGAGCGCACGATCGTCGACGACCTGCCCGCCCCCTGACGTCCCCGGCCGGACGGGCCGCGGGAACACCGGGCGGTGGTGGGAGAATGGGCCCATGGACACCTGGGGCTTCGCCAAGGGGCACGGCACGCGCAACGACTTCGTCCTGCTCAAGGACCGCACCGGATCCGCTCCGCTGGAGCCGGAGCAGGTGCGCTTCCTGTGCGACCGCCACGGCGGCATCGGCGCCGACGGCGTCATCCGCGCCATCAAGGCCGCCCACGTGCCCGGCTGGGACGGCGACCCCGACCTGTGGTTCATGGACTACCGCAACGCCGACGGCTCGCTCGCCGAGATGTGCGGCAACGGCCTGCGCGTCTTCGGGCGCTTCCTCATGGAGGAGGACCTCGTCGACTCGAAGGACCTCGTCATCGCGACCCGCGCCGGGTTGCGCGGGGTGCGCGAGCTGCCCGACGGGCGCATGTGCGCGCACATGGGCGCCGTCCGCGTCGGCCCCGAGCCCATCTCGGTCGTGCACGCCGGGCGCCGCTATCCGGCCACCGTCGTCGACGTCGGCAACCCCCATGCGGTCGTCCTCCTGCCCGAGGCCGTCGAGCTCGACGGCCTCGACCTGTCCGACGCCCCGCTCCTCGACCGGGCCGTCTTCCCGCAGGGCGCCAACGTCGAGTTCGTCCGCGTCGACGGCGAGCGCGAACTGTCGATGCGCGTCCACGAGCGCGGCTCGGGGGAGACCCTCTCGTGCGGCACGGGCGTCGTCGCCGCGGCGGCGGCCCACGCCGAGACCCTCGGCGGGCCCGACGGCCACTGCGCGGTCACCGTGCCCGGCGGCCGCCTCGAGGTGACCCTCGACGACGGCCGGGCCGAGCTCATCGGCCCGGCCGTCATCATCGCCCGCGGCGAGGTCCTCGTCCCCGACCCGCGCACCCGCTGAGGCGGCAATGGCCGACGAACGCCTCCCCGGACCGGCCGACCCCGACGGCGACCAGCAGGACCTCGCGGACCGCATGGCGCTCACCCGGGTACCCGGGATGTCCACAGAGCTGCAGGACGAGAGCGAGGTCGAGTACCGCAGCCTGCGCCTGGAACGGGTCGTCCTCATCTCCGTGTGGACCACCGGCACCGCCGACGACGCCCGCAACGCCATGATCGAGCTCAAGGCCCTCGCCGAGGCGGCCGGCTCCCAGGTGCTCGAGGGCCTCGTGCAGCGCCGCTCCCGCCCCGACGCCGCCACCTACCTGGGCGCCGGGAAGGTCGACGAGCTGCGCGAGGTCGTCGTCGCCACCGGCGCCGACACCGTCATCGCCGACGGCGAGCTGAGCCCCGCCCAGCTGAGGAACCTCGAGGACCGGGTGGGCGTCAAGGTCGTCGACCGCACCGCCCTCATCCTCGACATCTTCGCTCAGCATGCCCGCAGCGTCGAGGGCCGCACCCAGGTCGAGCTCGCCCAGCTCACCTACCTCAAGCAGCGCCTGCGCGGCTGGGGCGACTCGCTCTCACGGCAGGTGGGCGGCCGGGCCGCCTCCGGCGTCGGCATCGGCGGCCGCGGGCCCGGCGAGACCAGGCTCGAGACCGACCGGCGCCGCATCAACGCGCGCATCGCCGTCCTGCGCCGCAGGCTGCGCGGCATGGACGCCACCCGCGCCCTCGGCCGCGAGGGCAGGCGGCGCCGCCGCATCCCCTCGGTCGCCGTCGTCGGCTACACGAACGCGGGCAAGAGCTCTCTGCTCAACCGGCTGACGGGCGCGGGCCTGCTCGTCGAGGACGCCCTGTTCGCCACCCTCGACCCCACGACGCGCCGCTGCCGGACCGCCGACGGGCGCGTCTACACGATGACCGACACGGTCGGCTTCGTGCGGCACCTGCCCACCGAGCTCGTCGAGGCCTTCCGCTCGACGCTCGAGGAGTCGGTGCAGGCCGACCTGCTCGTCCACGTCGTCGACGGCTCCGACCCCGACCCCGAGGGCCAGATCACGGCCGTCCGCGAGGTGCTCGACGGCATCGGTGCCGGCGGGCGACCCGAGCTGCTCGCCGTCAACAAGACCGACCTGGCCGATCCCGACGTCCTCGCGCGGCTGCGCGCCGAGCACCGCGATGCCGTCCTCGTGAGCGCGCGCACCGGGGAGGGCGTCGACGCGCTGCGCGAGGCCGTCGAGTCGGCCCTGCCCGCCCCGCACGAACGGGTCGACGTGCTCATCCCGTGGGACCGCGGGGACCTCGTCGACCGCATCCACCGCTTCGGCGAGATCGAGTCCGACGAGTACCTGGCCGACGGCACCCGCCTGGTCGCCAGGGTGCACGCCGACCTGGCGGCCGAGCTGGCCGGGTTCGCCGTCGCCCCGGGCGGCGGGCGGCCGGAATAGGCTGTCCCGGTGACCGAGCCCCTCCATGACCGCGCGCTCGATGCCGCCGTGCGGGCCATCGGGGGATCGGCGCGCCCCGGACAGCGCCGGATGGCCGACGCCGTGGCGAAGGCCCTCGCCGAGGGCACCCGGTTGCTCGTCCAGGCCGGGACCGGGACCGGCAAGTCGCTCGGCTATCTGGCGCCCGCCCTCGTGCACGCCGGGGACGGCGGCCGGGTCGTCGTCGCCACCGCGACCCTCGCCCTGCAGGACCAGCTGGCCACGAAGGACGTGCCCGCCGCGGCCCGCGCGGTCGCCGAGGTGACCGGCCGCCGTCCCGTCGCCGCGGTCGTCAAGGGCCGCGCCAACCACGCCTGCCTCATGCGCGCCCGGGGGAGCGCGCCCGAGCAGTCGAGCCTGCTGACCGCCGGCGACCTGGCCGGGGCCGCTCACGGTGCGGGCCGGGCACGGGACGCCGAGTCGGCGCTGGGCGCCGAGGTCCTCGCCCTGCGCGCCTGGGTCGAGGAGCAGGCGCGGGCCCACGCCCTGGCCGACCGCGACGACGCGCCTGCCCACTCGGGGCGGGCCTGGGCCCAGGTCTCCATCGGCTCGCGCGAGTGCCCCGGCGCGCGCTGCCCCTTCCACGACGAGTGCTTCGCCGAGACCGCCCGCGCCAGGGCGCGCGAGGCCGACCTCGTGATCACCAACCACGCCCTCCTGGCCATCGACGCGATGAACCGCAGCGGCGTGCTGCCCGAGTACGACGCCGTCATCATCGACGAGGCCCACGAGCTCACCGACCGGGTCACCGGAGCGGCGAGCGAGGAGCTCACCCCCCGGCAGGTCGAGCGCGTGGCGCGCCGCGGCTCCGATTGGCTCGACGACGACGCCTCCCTGGCCCTCCTCGACGCGGCCGATGCCTTGCGCGGAGCGCTCGAGGACACCGGGACGGGCAGGGTGGGCGCGGCGCACGAAGGCCTCGTCGAGGCGGTCGGGACGGTCCGCGACGCGGCCCGCCGGGCCGCCGGTCGGCTGGGCCGGTCCGGCTCCCGGAGCCAGGTCGAGCCGGAGCGCATCGCCGTCGCGGCGGCCGCCTCCGAGGTCTTCGAGACGGCCGAGCGCATGGCCGCCCTCGCCGACGCCGACGTCGTGTGGGTCGGCGAGCACGAGCGCCTCGGGCGCTGGCTCACCGTCGCCCCGCTGTCGGTGGCGGGCCTGCTGCGCGCGGCGGTGCTGTCCCGCGCCACGACAGTCCTCACGAGCGCGACGCTGACCCTCGGCGGCTCCTTCGAGACGATGGCCGGACGGGTCGGGCTGCGCGCCGACGAGCGCCTCGGCGAGGACGAGGAGGCCCCCCGTGCCGAGCCCCGGGACGACCCGGACGCCCGGCTCCCCTGGCGCGGCGTCGACGTCGGTTCGCCCTTCGACTACGCCCGGCAGGGCATCCTGTACACCGCCGCGCACCTCGACCGGCCTGGGCTCGACGGCATCGGCGAGGACGCGCTCGGACAGATCGTCGAGCTCGTCCGGGCCGCAGGAGGCCACACGCTGGGCCTGTTCAGCTCTCGCCGCGCCGCCGAGACCGCCGCCGCGCACGCGCGCCGGGAGCTGCCCGGGCCGCCCGTCCTGTGCCAGGGGGAGGCCCAACTGCCCGAGCTCGCCCGCCGCTTCGCGGCCGAACCCGGGACCAGCCTGTTCGGCACCATGTCGTTGTGGCAGGGCATCGACGTGCCGGGCGACACCTGCCGCCTCGTCGTCATCGACCGCATCCCCTTCCCCCGCCCCGACGACCCCCTCGTCCAGGCCCGCCAGCAGGCCGCCGCGAGGGCCGGTGGCAATGGCTTCATGCAGGTGGCGGCCTCGCATGCGGCCCTGCTGCTGGCCCAGGGCGCCGGGCGACTCATCAGGAGCGTCGACGACAGGGGAGTGGTGGCGATCCTCGACCCGCGGCTGGTGCGAGCCCGCTACGGCCCGTACCTGCGCCGATCGCTGCCGCCGTTCTGGACGACGACGGACCTCGCTCGCACGATCGGCGCGCTGCGCAGGCTCTCGGGTTCCGCCTGAGATCCTCGCGGAGCCGGGGTCCTTCCCGGACCCGCGCTCTCCCGGCCCCCGCGTCCGGGGGCTCGTGGTGGAATTCGGGATGGAGGCCGCCGTGGGCGCTGCGGCCCCGCGCCCCGGGGAGGCTCAGAGGCGGCGCAGGACCGCGACGACCCTGCCGACGATCGTCGCGCCGTCGCCGTCGATCGGCTCGTAGCGCTCGTTGTGCGGCAGCAGCCGGACGTGGCCGTCCGCGCGCCGGAACTCCTTGACGGTGGCCTCGTCGTCGATGAGGGCGGCGACGATGTCGCCGTTGTCGGCGGTGGGCTGGGCGCGGACGACGACGTAGTCGCCGTCGCAGATCGCCGCGTCGATCATCGAGTCGCCGTGCACCTCGAGCATGAAGACCGTGCCCCGGCCGACCAGCTCACGGGGCAGGGGCATGGTCTGCTCGACCTGCTCGGCGGCGAGGATCGGCGCGCCGGCGGCGATGCGTCCGACGAGGGGGACGTTGACGGCCTCGGGGAAGGCGTCGCCCAGGTCGGTCGGGTCGAGGGCCTCGTCGGGGTCCTCCGGGGGCGCGGGGACGACCTCGAGGGCGCGGGGGCGCTTCGGGTCGCGGCGCAGCAGGCCCTTCGCCTCGAGCACCCTGAGCTGGTGGGCGACGCTCGAGGGGCTCGTGAGGCCGACCGCCTCGCCCATCTCGCGGATGCTCGGGGGATAGCCGCGGGCGTCGACGCTGGTGCGGATGAAGTCGAGGATGAGCCGCTGGCGTCGGGTGAGCGAGTCCGCGTCGGCGGGCAGCCCATCGGGGGCCCGGACACCCGCGACGCGGCGACGGGCGCTGCTGGCCCGCAGCTGGGCGTCGATGCGCTCCGCGCTCGGACGACCGGCCCTGCGGGGCGCCCGGGAGGAGGGATTGCTCTGCGTGCCCATGGCGGAATGCTACGCCGGGGCGCCCCGGAATCAAACGACTGTTCGACTCGGCGTGTCGGCGACACCACCGCCGCCCTGCTGTCCACCGCGCCCGGGCTGCTGTCGACGGTGCTGGTGACGGGGACCCTGCGCTCTGCCGTCTCGCTGGCAGCCGGACGGTCGGCCGACCACGGCCCGTCGTCTCCGTCTCGTGCCGGGCTGGACCCGGAGGTGATCCGGGTCGAGGTGGCGGTGCCGGCCTCGAGGCCCTGCGCGCTGTCCGGCATTCCCGGACGGGCCCGGCGGCGCCGGCAGGCACGAGCCCGGGCAGGACAGCCCGTGGATAGGGGCCATGGCCGGCACCATCGCGTGAGCGCCGCCGGGCCGTGGCCATGGCCAGCAGGCATCCCGCCCGGGGCCACCGCAAGACCTGGGCCATGGCCCGTCACGACGGCCATGCCGTCTCCCCCTTCGAGGACGTCGCGGACCATGGCCGACGAAGGCCCGCTTCTGCGCGCTGACCGCCGGAGACAACGCCGGGAGCCGGCCGGGCGGCGCACGGCGGCGTCCGCGCCACCGACCGGGCCGAATCAGGTCTGGCAATCCGGCTTCTCCGAGCACGAGACCACCGGCGGCCGGACCCGACGTGTCGCGGGCCGCTCCTCGAAGCCCGGGTCCGGCTGGTGCTGGTCACCCGCCGCGGACCAGCACGACGCGACCGCCGGAGTCGAGCCGGCCCCCGCGGAGGCCGAAGCCATGCTCGACGGGGTCACGCCGCTGGACCGTCCCACCGACCCCGGGACGGGCGAGACCGCCCCGATCACGCCGGTCACCGACAACGACGGACCGTTCCGGTTGCACGGCCTCCGGCGCACCCGACGGCATGGGGCCGATCCCCGCCTCGGCCCCGGGGGCGCGGTCATGCCGACGACCCCGGCCCGCCCCAACGGGCTGGTGAGGGGCGCCGGTCGACCGACGCCGGGAATCGTCGGTGCGGGCTGCTTGGCTGTCGGGTGTCCGGGCGGGGTCCCGCGACGAACCGCAGAACGAGCGGTCCGCCGCGGGTCTTCCCGAGGAACTCGAACAGGTGTACGATACTCCAGTAGTCGAACAGTTGTTCGAGCGCTCGGGGCGGTTCAAGCCCCGACGACCCGCCCGCCCACGCGGACGGGTTCTCGCGGACGGGTTCTCACGTGCAGGAGGTTGACATGACTCAGCTCGATCGGCTCGCCGGTTCCGACCGGCTCACTCGGCACGGCCAGGGCGCCGGGCCGGCCCGCGGGGGTGCGCGCGAGGGCGTCCGGGGCGTCGGTGCGCCGGCGTCGGTCGGCGTCCCGCGCGGTCCGGCGTCCCGTCCGGCGCAGCCCGGACTCCGGCGACGTCGCCAAGGCCATCGTGGCGGG
>ERZ773060.326-NODE-326-length-18109-cov-5.65121_pt1 | contig 18109 bp, 18 predicted proteins | sample MGYA00580628_ERZ773060 | MGnify/ENA primary metagenome ERZ773060 (study PRJEB29015, sample SAMEA2738019) | human oral metagenome | biome: human oral; feature: human-associated habitat; material: dental | place: China | collected 2045 ... | reverse complement strand
GTTGGAGAGGTTGAGGCTGCGCGAGGTCGGGCGCATCGGCAGGCGGATTTTCTGCGTGGCTGCGAGCGCAGCGTGAATGTCGGGCGGCAAGCCGCTGGTTTCGCTGCCAAAAAGCAGCACATCATCTGCGCCGATGGTAGCGTCAAACAGGCTGCGTTCGCCTTTTGTCGTCAGCGCCCAAAGTTGCCGCCCGGCGATTTCTTGCGCAAACGCTGCCCAATCGTCGTGGTGGCGAATGGCAGCAAACTCGGCGTAATCCAGTCCGGCACGGCGCAGACGGCGGTCATCCCAGGTAAAACCGAGCGGGTGGATGAGATGCAGCACCGCGCCGGTATTGGCGCAGAGACGAATGATGTTGCCGGTATTGGGAGCGATTTGCGGCTGGTAGAGGGCGATGTGTTGCATGATGAATCACGGATTGGGCAGAGCAGGGCGCGCATCATAAACGGTTTTGTCCTGATGCGAGGCCGTATTCAGCCTGCCGTAAATAAAATGACAAAATTTTGGAGGCTCACAGCAGAATTATCCGTATCGCCTTATGGATAAAGAAAAATAATGATTTTTGGATGACCCGTGGGAGCCTGCCATAATCCCGTTATGAATCATCAATCATACTCGCGTGAGAGTGAAATTATGCTGAATGACATCAGGCGATATTCAAGCCCTTATACTAATGATTGTGAAAAAATAAAGCTACAAAACATGAAGATAGCAGAAAACGCTTGCAATAACGCACACCATCTTCAGCAAAAGCAGAGACACCATGACAGACAAACAGCTTGCCATTAACCACCGTAACAGATTTTGATAACTTCTTAGAATGAACATTATGTGTAAAAATCCCGCCAAACGTCATTGAAAACGCAATTGGCGGGACGTTCAAACCATAAAACAAAACCACACAAAATACAAATTTCGCTATCCCGGTGAACCGTTGCTTAATCTTCCTGCCCGCATCTGCTATCATCCGCCCCGTTTTTTCAACCACCTGGAACATTTATGACTTTTACCGACACACACCGCCGCCTCACCCTTGCCGTCTGCGGACTGGCATCCTGGGGATCCATCGCCTTTGCCTACTATTATCTGGAGAAAACGCTGTACCTCACCCCGTGCAACCTCTGCATGATGCAGCGGCTGGCGTTCGCCCTTATCGGCTTTTTCTTCCTGCTCGACGCGATTTTCTGGCCGCAGCGCCCGGTCGCGCGTTACCTGATGCGCCTTTTCAAATATCTTTCGGTTTTCTTTGGCATTGGTCTCGCCGCGCGCCATCTCTACATCCAAAGCCTGCCGCCAGATCAGGTGCCCGCCTGTGGCTTTGATTTCTACACGATGATGGAAAAAGCGCCCAGCGTTTTCCACGGTTTTCTCAAGGCGATGCAAGGCGACGGCGACTGCGCCATCCGCGATACTGTCTTCGGCTTGCGCATTCCCGTGTGGTCGATGATTCTCTTTATTGGCCTGTTATTTGTCTGCATTTTCTGCGAACGCGGCAAAACATCACGGAACTGAGCCATGCTGCGCCGACTACCCGCCTTTGCCCTTCTCGCCGCGCCGCTGCTCGGTGTTTTTTATGCACTTGGCCTTTATTACGGCGAACGTTTATTTTTTACGTTCGGCGCTCGCAATTGCCAGTTTTTTATGCTCAATGGCGGATTAATGGTAATGCTTAACTGGCGGCTTTTGTCAGAACCCGGCGTACGGCGCAAGGCTTGGACGGGGACGCTATTGCTGCTTGCATTCACTACGCTTTGCCACGCCTACATACAGCAGCGTTTTCATGTATTTAGCGACAATTACTACCGGGATTTTGCGCCTGTCATCCTTCTCTCCACCGTGACGCAAACCGGCGCGCTGCTCCTCGCCACCTTTTGCGAAAAACACGCGCAACGCCCCGCCGACATCGCCCTCGCCGTCTGCGCTAACCGCTTCATTTTCAACGGATTGCTCTACGGCCTGTTCATCGTCCTCACCGCGCTGATTTTCGGTCTCGGCTTCGCCCTGCTGCGCCTGGTCAATATCGACCTTTGGCGACTGCTCGGCGAACCCGGCCAGCAAATCCTCATCGGCCTCTGCGGCGGCGTGAACCTGCTCATCCTCAACCTTGCGCCGCTGCCGGAACGCGAGCGCCCCTTCCCCTACCTGCACATCTTCCAATACATCGCCCTCGCCTTCGCCCTTTTCTACCTCGCCGTGCTGCCGTTCGCCAGCGAACATATCGACAGCGGCCAGCGCCTTGCCATCGCCACTGTCCTTTGGCTGCTTGCCATCTGGCTCTACGACCGCGAACGTCCCCGGTTACAGCTCAACATCCTCACCGCCAGCGCGGGCATCGCCCTCGCCTGTCTCAGCCTGCACGGCGTCGCCATCCGCATCGGCGCTTACGGCCTGAGCGAAGACCGCGCCTACGCCCTCTATCTCATCCTCGCGCTGCTTATCGCCCACGGCGGACTGCTGCTGAAAATGCTCGGCCTCTGCCGCCGCAACGCCTTTGCCCAACGCGCCTTTACCGCCACCATCGCCCTGCTCGCCGCCTGCACCCTCGCTACCGCGCTATTGCCGCTGCCGCGCTGGATACTGGCGAGCCAAGTCGCGCGCTACACCAGCGGCGGCGCTGACCCTGCCGAGCTGGCCAACACCTACCTCTTCCGCAACTACGGCAAGGCGGGCGAACAAGCCATCACCGAAATCCGCGCCTGGCATGGCGACAGCGACGCTGTGACAGCGCTCAAAGAAGCCGGACTGCCGCCTGAAGAACAAAAAGCCCATGCGCTGGCGCGTTTCCGCACCGCGTTACACACCTACCCCGGCGACTACCAGCCGGACGAGGCCACCGTTGCCGCCGCCTACGAAACCGGACACGACAGCGCGAACGCCATCCTGCTGCAAACCGACGCCGACCACGATGACACCCCGGAGACCCTGCTACTGCTCTGGGACGGCGAAGACTATTGCAGACATTACCGCTACGACAGCGCCGGACAGCGCTTTGACTACAACAGCGACACCCCCTGCACCACCGACCCCGCCGCCGCCTTGCGCGCGCACGGCATTCAGTACCAGCGCCCGCATTATGACGACATTGTTATCGGCGACTTGCGCCTCAACCTGAACACCAACCCCTGATCATGACGCCAAACAACCCCGTCGCCGCCCGCCTGCTGCAAGACCTCGCCCACGGTGATGCCTTCGTTCGCATGAACTACCAGGGCGCGGCGCATATCCTCCCGGTCGCCCTGCGCGATGACGTCCGCCTCGATGACCTGCTTGGCATCGACCGGCAAAAAACCGCGCTGCTCGCCAACCTTGACCACTTCCTCAACGGCGAACCCTGCCAGCACATGCTCCTCTGGGGCGCGCGCGGCACCGGCAAATCCTCGCTCATCCGCGCCGCCCTGCTGCACTACCGCGCCCGTGGCCTGAAAAGCCTGCAAATCGCCTGCGACGACCTCGCCGACCTGCCCTTCCTCCTCTGGACGCTGGCGCACAGCCCCGACCCGTACCTCATCTACATCGACGACCTCTCCTTCAGCGCGGGCGACGGCAGCTATCGCGCGCTCAAAGCGGTGCTGGACGGCGCGCTCGGCGGCATCGCCCCCAACCTGCTGCTCTGCCTCACCTCCAACCGCCGCCATTTACTCGCCGAATACCACCGCGACGAGCGCGCGCTGCATCCGCAAGAAGACGAAGAAGAACAAGTGTCGCTGGCGGAACGCTTCGGCCTGCGCCTCGCCTTCCACCCGCTTGACCAGGAACAATACCTCGCCACCGTCGCCCACTGGCTGGGCCGCCCGCTTGACCCGGCGACACGGCAACAGGCGCTGCAATACGCCCTCGCCCACGGCTCGCGCAGCGCCCGCGTCGCCGCCCAATGCGCCCGCAGCCTGCGCTGACAGCTTTATAAGCAATACATCCCCACCCAGGAGCCCGCCATGACCCCATACACCCCGCCCAAAGACAGCAAAATCGCCGTCGGCATCTCCGGCGGCGTGGACTCCTCCGTCGCCGCCTTGCTCCTGCGCGACGCGGGCTACGACATCTTCGGCATCTTCATGAAAAACTGGGAAGAGACTTACAGCAGCGGCTATTGCAGCGCCGAAGAAGACGTCGAAGACGCGCGCGATGTTTGCGAAACCCTCGGCATCCCGCTGCACACCGTGAACTTCGTCGCCGAATACCACGAGCGCGTCTTCCGCCACTTCCTCGCCGAATACGGCGCCGGACGCACCCCCAACCCGGACATCCTCTGCAACCGCGAAATCAAATTTGCCGAAATGGCGCACTACGCCGCAGAACTCGGCGCGGACTACCTCGCCACCGGCCACTACGCGCGGCGCGGCACGCACCAAGGCGCGCCCGCGCTCTACAAAGGCGTGGACGGCAGCAAAGACCAAAGCTACTTTTTGAGCCAAATCACCCCGGCGCAGCTCGACAAAGCGCTGTTCCCGCTGGGCGGCATGGAAAAAAGCGCCGTGCGCCGCATCGCCGAAAACGCGGGACTGATTACCTACGACAAAAAAGACTCTACCGGCATCTGCTTCATCGGCGAGCGCCCCTTCCGCGACTTCCTCGCCAACTACTTCGAAAACAAGCCCGGCAAAATGATAACCCCGCAGGGCGTGTGGGTTGGCGAACACATTGGTCTCATGTACTACACCATCGGCCAGCGGCAGGGGCTGGGTATCGGCGGCATCGCCGGGGCGAGCGAAGAGCCGTGGTACGTCCTCGACAAAAACCCGGCGGACAACACCCTCATCGTCGGCCAGGGCGAACACCCGCTCCTCTACCACGACACCCTCACCGCGCGCCAACTCGCCTGGCTGAACGAAGCGCCGGAAGCCGGGCGCGTCTATCAGGCAAAAACCCGCTACCGCCAGCCCGACCAGCGCTGCCGCATCACCTGGCAGGGCGCGGACGAAATCACCGTACAATTCGACGAACCGCAGCGCGCCATCACTCCCGGCCAGTATCTCGTCCTCTACGACGGCGAACGCTGCCTCGGCGGCGGCGTCATCGAGGCGCGCAGCAACCGGGCAGAATCCCAACCCTGACGGAGATGCAAATGTATTATTTCGTCCTCTATACCCTCCTTATCCTGTTGGCGCTATTCGCGTCCTCTTACGATATAAACAAGAGCTACAGCAAGCCCAGCGATTTTCTCGACAGCCTGCGTGATTTCTTCAGTGGCGATGGGGGTGACGGTGGTGATGGAGGCGACAGCGGCGGTGGCGACTAAGAACCTGTTCAAAATCCCGGTTATCCACATGAACTTGAATTGCTACGCCGAATTTCCCCCTCCCCTGCAGGGCGCGCAGCGCCCGCAGCGGGGGAGGGCCGGGGAGGGGGTAGCGATATTATCGATAAACCGAAATTCTGCTTTTTCAATTATTTGCTGCCCTCACCCCAGCCCTCTCCCATAGGGAGAAGGAGCATCATATGCTGAACTTCCTTATCTTTATGAAATTTGTCCTCATCGCACTTGGCTTCTACTACAGCCTGAAGGAGCGCAAATACCTGAAAGATATAATAAAACGTGGCCACGGCGGTTTCCATGACGGCAGCGATGGCGGCGGTGACAGCGATGGTGGCGGTGATTATGGCGGCAGCGACTGCGGCGGTGGCGGCGATTGTGGCGGCGGTGGCGACTAACTGCCCAAAACCTGCCCGGACGGCAGGTTTTTTACCGTCTTCACCGCTTCGCGCAGGAAAACCGCGCCACATCGGGTATCCTTGCCCGCCCCAACCCCAATCCCGGAGACTCTTATGCCCGCCAACATCCTCGAAGTCGCCCTCGCCGCCAGCCCGGCGCGCCACTACCCCATCCACATCGGCCACGGCCTGCTCGCCGACGCCGCACTCATCGCCCAAAGCGCACCGCAGCGGCAAATCTGCATCGTCAGCAACGACGCCGTCGCCGCGCATTACCTCGCCCCGCTCGAAGCGGCGCTTGCAGACAAAGAGCGCATCACCGTCCGCTTGCCTGATGGAGAGACCCACAAAACGCTCGCCACTTGGGCGGGCATCCTCGACGCGCTGGTCGAAGCGCGCTACGACCGCGATTGCCTCGTCATCGCTCTCGGTGGCGGCATCGTTGGCGACATCGCCGGATTCGCCGCTGCCAGTTACCAGCGCGGCGTCGCCTGCCTGCAAATCCCGACCACCCTGTTGGCGCAGGTGGATTCCTCCGTCGGCGGCAAAACCGGGGTGAACCACCCGCAGGGCAAGAACCTCATCGGCGCCTTCCATCAGCCGCAGGCGGTCATCATTGACACCGCGACGCTCGCCACCCTGCCGCCGCGCGAATTTGCCGCGGGCATGGCGGAAGTCATCAAATACGGCCTCATCAACAGCGCCGATTTCTTCGCCTGGCTGGAAGCTCACCGTGACGCCATCGCCGCGCACAATCCGGCGACGCTGCAAACGATGATTGCCCGTTGTTGCGCCGCCAAAGCGGCCATCGTCGCCGCTGACGAGCGCGAAAGCGGCCAGCGTGCGCTGCTCAATTTCGGCCACACCTTCGGCCACGCGCTGGAAGCGCTCACTGCCTACCGGCGCTGGAAACACGGCGAATGCGTCGCCATCGGCAGCGTCATCGCCTGCCGCCTCGCCGCCCGCCTGGGACGCATTAGCGACGACGAGGTTGACCGTGCCGCCGCCCTCTTTGCCGCCTTCAACCTGCCGACCACCGTCCCGGCGGACCTCACCACCGACGCCATCCGCGACAAAATGCAGCTCGACAAAAAAACACGCGGCGGCCAACTGCGCCTCGTGCTGCCGCAGCGCTTCTGCGACAGCGGCATTGACCGCGACATCAGGGAAGCCGACATTGCGGCGGCGATAGACGCCTGCCGGGCATGAGCGCCCTGCCCCATTTGATGCAGCCCGACTGGAACGACGTCCACCATTTCACCGTGCTGGTGGAGCGGGAAACGCTCACCGCCGCCGCAGAAGCGCTGAACGTACAGCACAGTACCGTGTCGCGCCGCATCGAGCGATTGGAGCAAACGCTGGGGTTGCGCCTGTTTGACCGCATCGGCAAACGCTATCTTTTGACCGAAGACGGCGCGCGCCTCTACCAGCACGCGCGCGGCCTCGCCACCGATATGCAGCAACTGGGACGCATCGCGCGCGAGACGGTGCAGGCGATGAGCAAAGTGATTGTCAGCGCGCCGCCGCTGATTGCCAAAGGATTGTTGATGCCACATTTCGCGGAATTTCGCCGCCGCCAGCCGCGCATCTGCCTCACCCTGCACAGCGAGGTGCAACTGAGCAATCTGCACCGGCGCCAGGCGGATATTGCGCTGCGCCTGGTCCGCCCCGCACAAAACGACCTCGTCGCCCGCCGCCTGCGCCCAGTACATTACCGTCTTTACGCGCACCGTGATTATCTGCGCCATACCGCCCGCGCCGACTGGAGTTTTCTCACTCTGGATCCCGTCGGCGCGCACGGCCTGTGGTTGGCCGAGACCCTGGCGCAGGAGCAAACCGCTTTCATCTGCAACGATTTCGGCCTCATCCGCGACGCGGTGGCACAACAATGTGGCATCGGCCTCCTGCCTGATTTTTGCGTCCGCCGCGAAGACCCGTTCTGCCAAGTCACACTGGGCGATGCGCCGACCGAATTTGCCGCCACGCTCTATCTCGTGCTGCACGAAGGGCTGCGCCATGCGACAAACATTCGCGCCGTCGCCGATTTCCTCGTGGAAAAACTGGAAGAAAAAACAAAATGAAGGGCGAACAGCAGCAGGCGCCAAACAGAGCGCAGCCCCGTCTGGCATTGCCGTATAACCAATTGAACAAAACGCGGGCGACGGTATAAACTGCCGCCCTTTACCCGCCCCCGGAACTACCATGTTTCTCCTCCTGTCCAACGACGACGGCTACCTCTCGCCCGGCCTGCGCCAACTGGCCGATGCGCTCGCCAGCGAAGCGACACGCATCGCCGTCATCGCCCCCGACCGCGATTGCAGCGGCGCGAGCCACTCGCTCACCCTCAAACGCCCGCTATCCGTCACCGACCACGGCGCGGGTATCTGGAGCGTGGACGGCACCCCGTCGGACTGCGTTCACCTCGCGCTTACCGGCTACCTCGACACCCTGCCCGACATGATCATCTCCGGCATCAACCACGGCGCCAACATGGGCGAAGACGTCCTCTACTCCGGCACCGTCGCCGCCGCCTTTGAAGGACACAACCTCGGCCTGCCCGCCATCGCCGTCTCCAGCACCGCGCACCACCCGCAACACCTCGACAGCGCCGTCAAAACCGTCATCGACCTCTACCGCCACCTCACCGCGAACCCCTTGCCGCGCAACACCTTCCTCAACATCAACATCCCCGATCTGCCCTACAAAGACCTCAAAGGCTACCGCGCCACCGTCCTCGGCGCGCGCCACCCTGCGGGTCCCCTGCAAGAAACCAAAAACCCGCGCGGCAAAACCCAATTCTGGATCGGCTCGGCGGGCAGCCGCGTCGAAGGCAACGAACAAACCGACTTTCACGCCGTCGAAAACGGCTACATCTCCGTCACCCCGCTCCAGTTCGACCTCACCGCCCACCGCGAACTGCCCGACCTCGCCGCCTGGCTGGAGCACAGCCGATGAAACACGCCCTGCCGCTCATCCTCTGCGCCCTCATCCTTGCCGCGTGCAGCAGCGGCTACCGCGCGCCCACCGCTACCCAACTGCACGGCCAGCGCGGCGCACTGCGCCCCGGCGGCGACTACACCGTCCGCCCCGGCGACACCCTCTTTGGCATCGCCTGGCGTTACGGCCTTGACATCCAGGAACTGGCCAACTGGAACAGCATCAGCGACCCCAACCACATCCTCGTCGGCCAACGCCTGCACACCACCCCGCCGCGCGGCGTTGCGCTCCGCCCCGTTCACATCCCGCAAATCAGCAGCAACGGCCAACCCGGCTGGAGCTGGCCGACCCGTGGCCGCGTCATCAGCGAATACAACGCCAACAGCCCCGGCGGCAAAAACCTCAAAATCGGCGGCAGCCTCGGCCAACCCGTCAACGCCGCCGCAGACGGCGAAGTCGCCTATGTTGGCAGCGGCCTCACCGGCCTCGGACGCGCCGTCGTTATCCGCCACGGCAACGTCTTCGCCGCCTACGCCTACCTCGACAACATCCGCGTCAAAGAAAAACAACACGTCCAGCGCGGCCAACAAATCGCCAGCATGGGCATCGGCCCGCAAAACACCCCGGCGCTCTACTTTGAAACCCGCCAGGGCAGCCAGACCGCCAACCCCTACAGCTACATCGGCACCACCCCGCGCTACTGAACCCGCATGAACTACCAGCACCACACCCACCACAGCGAAGAAACCTACCACCACTTCTTCCGTGTGCGCCGCTACACCGTCAGCTACGAAAGCTTCCGTGGCGGCATGATCGAACACGTCGAACGCGAATGCCTTGGCGGCAGCCACCACGTCGTCGCCGCCCTGCCTTACGACCCCGAACGCGGCCGCATCATCCTCGTCGAACAATACCGCATCGGCGCGATGGTCGCGGGCGAAAACCCCTGGCAATACGAAATCGTCGCCGGCTTCATGGACGCGGACGACCCCTCGCCCGAAGCCAGCATCCAGCGCGAACTCGAAGAAGAAATCGGCACCCGCGCCCGCCGCCTCGAACACATCCACACCTACCTCGGCAGCCCTGGCGGCAGCGCAGGCCGTACCCACCTCTACCTTGCCGAAATCGACAGCAGCCAAATCACCCCCTACACCGGCCTCCTTGACGAAGGCGAAGACATCGCCGTCCACAGCCTGCCTTACACAACCGCCCTCGACTGGCTCGCCCAGGGCAAACTCGACAACGCCAACACCCTCATCGCCATGCAGGCCTTCCTCCTGCGCCACCCCCAATAACCACACGAGGCATCCACAGCATGAACCCCAAAACCACCCTGCGCGGCATCCTCCTCGCCGCCCTCCTCGCCGCCGCCCTGCCCGTCGCCCACAGCGCTCCGGCCAAAACCGCCGCCAAACCGGCAGCAACCAAACCGGCCACCAACAAAACCGCCGCAACAAAACCCGCGACCAACAAAACCCCCGCCAAACCCACCCCGGCCAAAGCGGCACCAGCCAAAACCACGACCAAAACCACTGCGGCCAAACCGGCTGCCCCCGGCAAAACCGCCGCCAAAGCGGACAACAACCCCAAAAAAACCGCGAAAACCACCGCGGCCACCAACAAACCCGCCGCCAAAAACGACAAAACCAAAGACACCAGCAAAACCGCGACAGCCAAAAACGACAAAACTAAAAACACCGCCAAAACCACGACAGCCAAAAACGACAAAAGCAAAGACACCGCCAAAACCACCACAACCAAAACCGACAAACCCACCGCCAAAAACAACCCCTGCGGCGACCAGCGCCTGGCCGCCTTGAGCGCCGCGCGCGAAGGCAAACTGGACGCCCTCAAAAAATACCACGACCAAAAATGCCCCTTTAACATCACCGACACCAGCGGCCTCACCCCCTACGACCTGGCCACCCTGAACGGCCACAAAAACATCACCGACTGGCTCATCCAAAACAAACACGCCAAAAAAGACCAGCACAGCAGCGCCTACACCAAAACCCTGCAAACCAGCCTGAACTTCCTCGGCTACAACGCCGGCCCCGCCAACGGCAAAACCACCGCCGCCACCACGGCCGCCATCAAGGCCTACCAAAAAGCCAACGGCCTTGCGACCACCGGCAAAACCGACCCCAGCTGGCTACCCGGCCTGAACACCCAAATCAACAAAAAACTCCAACAAAAACTGCGCGCCGAAGGCTACGACACCGGCGGCAGCAAAGGCATCATCGGCGCCAAAAGCCAAAACGCCATCCAGGAATACCGGAAAAAACACAAACTGGGTACCAACGACAACCCGCAAGACAGCCAACTCCTTGCCCAACTCATGAACGGCGACAAACCCGCAGCCAAAAACGACAAAACCAAAGAAACCGCCGCCGCCAAACGCCCGCCGGCCAGCATCGCTGCGCCCGACCTCGACCGCCGCGACGCCGAACAACGCGCGACCGAAGCCGCCGAACAACAACAAGCCGAAGCCATCGCCCGCCGCCAGGCCGAAGAACGCGAACCTGCCGTGCCGCTTGCACCGCCGCCCGTCGCCGTTGACCACGCCGCCGCCGACCTCGCTACCGCCAACCTCCAGCGCGCTGCCGCCGAACGCCAGGCCGCACTGACCCGCCAGGAAAACGAACGCCGCGCCGCCATCGCCCGCCAGGCACAACAAGAAGCGCGCCGCCGAGCCGCAGCCGCCGACCAGGCGACCCTCGAACTCGAACAACAAACCGCTGAACGCCAAAGCGCCGCCCGCCTTGCCGCCGAACAAAACGCGCAGACACAACCCGCTATCGCCCGCGCCGAAGCCGAGCGCCAGGTCGCCCTCGCCCAACAACAAGAAGCCCAGCGCCAACAAGCCGAAGCCGCGCGCGCCCGCCTTGCCGCCGCCGAAAACGCCCGCCAACAGGCCGAGGCCGATCGCGCCCGCTTCCGCGCCGAAGCGACCCAGCGCGCCCAACAAATCGCCGCCACCCGCCAAACCACCAGCGCCGACGCCACCGTCCTGCGCCCGGCGGCGACCACCCCGCTGCTCGCCCAAAACAGCCCGCGCCCGGCCAACGCACTCGCCGCCGTCGCCACCCCGACCGCCACCAGCGTTCCCGCGCCTGCCGCCGCTGCGCCGAAAACCCGCAGCAAACCCGGCTTCAACCGCATCAGCGGCAGCCTCAACATGGGCGGCAACGGCAGCATGGTCACCCACTGCACCATCAACGGCCAGAACATCGACCCCGGCTGGTGCCAACAATACTACCCGGACGGCAGCGGCAAACAATGCAACGCCGTCATCAGCGGCAGCGGCAGCGTCGTCTCCCTCACCTGCAAATAACCCGCCGCCCTGCCCTGCTGCGAATCCCGGCGCGCCCTGCGCCGCGCAGCAGGCGGCCCTTGCAAACAGCCCCTGAGCATACGCAGGGGCATCTTTTCCCCACCCGTGAAAATCCTGCACACCGCCGACATCCACTTGGGGCGCAACCTCTACGGCCGCCGCCGCCACCACGAATTTGCCGCCTTCCTCGACTGGCTCGCCGCCACCCTTGATGCCGAGCACATTGACGCGCTCATCATCGCGGGCGACCTCTTCGACAGCACCACCCCGCCGACACAAAGCCAGGCGCAGTACTACCAGTTCCTGGGGCGCATCGCCGCCGGATACTGCCGCCACATCATCATCACTGCGGGCAACCACGACTCGCCCGCCTTCCTCGACGCCCCGCGCGACATCCTGCGCGCGCTCAACGTCCACATCATTGGCGCGGCACGCGACCCCGCCGACGAAGTGCTGCTGCTCAAAGACCGCGACGGTGCGACGGAAGCCATCGTCTGCGCTGTCCCCTATTTGCGCGAACGCGACCTGCGCACGGCAGACGCGGGCGAAAGCGCCGCCGACAAAAGTGCGAAACTGCTCGACGGCATCCGCGCCCACTACGCCGCCGCCGTCGCCCACGGCGAAACCCTGCGCGGCGGTGCCGAGCTGCCGCTCATTGCCACCGGCCACCTCTACACCGCAGGCGGCGAAACCAATGAAGCACACGACCACGAAATCGGCACGCTGGCGCACGTTCCGGCGGACGCCTTCCCCGCCGCCATCGACTACCTCGCCCTTGGCCACATCCACCGCGCGCAGCGCATCGGCGGCAACGAAAGCCGCCGCTACAGCGGCTCACCCTTGCCGCACACCTTCGCCGAGGCCGAACAGCCGCGCAGCGTCTGCCTTGTCGAATTTCACGGACGCCGCGCCAGCGTCCGCCCGCTGGCCGTGCCCGTATGGCAAAAACGCGCCCGCCTGCGCGGCGACCTGCCTGCCCTTGAAGCCCGCCTGACGGAACTCGCGGCGACAGGCGACAACATCTGGCTGGAAATCCACTACGACGGCGACGCCATCGCCGGTGGCATTCACGAACAGCTACACGCGCTCACCGCCGACACTCGTCTGGAAATCCTGCGCATCAAAAACGAGCGCATCCGCGAGCGCGTCCTCGCCCAACACCGCGCCGACGAAACCCTCGGCGACCTCAACCCGCTTGACGTCTTCGAGCGCTGCCTTGATGCGCACGACGTCCCCGCCGCACAGCGCGACACGCTGCGGCAGAGCTACCACGAAATCCTCAACCAACTCCCGCCACCATGAAATCCCTCCTCGTCCTCGGCAGCAGCAACATCGACCATATCGCACAAATGGCCGCCTTTCCCAAAAGCGGCGAAACCCTGCACGGCGACCATTACCACCGCGCCTACGGTGGCAAAGGCGCGAACCAGGCCGTAGCCGCTGCGAAAAGCGGCGCGCCGACCCGCTTCATCAGCGCCTTTGGCAACGATACCGCGGGCGGTGAACTGCGCAACCATCTCGAACGCCTCGGCATTGACTGCGACGGCAGCAAAACCGTCGCCGACAGCACCGGCATGGCGATGATCTGGCTCAACCACGCCGGCGAAAACCGTATCGTCGTCATCGCCGGGGCCAATGCTGCGCTGGACGCCGCCCACGTTGAACGCGAGCAGGCGCACATCGCGGACGCGGGCATCCTGCTGCTGCAACTGGAAACCCCGCTCGATGGCATCATCCGCGCCGCCACCATCGCCCGCGCCCACGGCGTGCGCACCATTCTCAATCCCGCCCCCGCCGCCGAACTGCCGCGCGAACTGCTCGCCAACCTCGACCTCATCACCCCGAACGAAAGCGAGGCCGAACGCCTCACCGGCATCGCCGTCGCCGACGAAATGAGCGCCGCCCGCGCCGCGACCGCCCTGCACGCACAAGGCGTGCCGACCGTACTCATCACCCTCGGCAGCCGCGGCGTCTATGCGAGCATCAATGGCCACGGCGCGCTACACCCCGCTTACCGCGTCAAGCCGGTTGATACCACCGCCGCGGGCGACACCTTCAACGGCGCGCTTGCCGCCGCCCTCCTGCGCGACGAACCGCTGGCGCAGGCCATCGCCTGGGGACAGGCCGCCGCCGCGCTTTCCGTACAAAAACTCGGCGCGCAACCCTCCATCCCGGACAGCGCCGCCATTGCCACCTTCTTACAACAGCACTCCTAACGTTTCCCTAAAAAACGCTTCCTACAATGCGCGCCATCGGAAGCAAACACGCCGCCGATGAACCCAAAACCTAATAGGAGTTAGCAAATGACCAAAACCCTCACCGCCTTCGGCCTCGCCGCACTCTGTGGCAGCAGCCTCGCCTTCGCCGGACACGGCCACGGCCACAAAGGCCTCGCCGCGCTGGAGCAAAGCAAAATCAGCGCCGCCCAGGCCATTGCCACCGCCGAAAAAGACACCGGCGCCACTGCCGACAGCATCGACCTCAAACTGAAACGCGATGCCGTCATCTACGAAATCGAACTGTTCGACAGCGCGCAGGAATACGAAATCCGCATTGACGCCACCAGCGGCGAAATCCTCAGCCGCAAGAGCGGACAAAAAGCCAACCCGCCCGCCAAAAGCGCAGTCAGCCTGAGCCAGGCGATAGAAACCGCCGAAGGCCAGGGCAAAGGCAAAGTCGTTGAAGCCGAGCTGGAAGGCCGCCGTGACGGCAGCGTCGTGTACGAAACCAAAGTCATCGGCAGCGACGGCAGCCGTTACGACATCGACGTCAGCGCCAGCGACGGCAAAGTGCTGCGCAGCGAAGCACGTCCCGGCAAACACGGCAAACGCCCGCCAGCCGGCGCCCCGGCGGCACAACCTGCTGACGCAAGCGCTCCCGCTCCGGCAGCACAATAAGCGATAACCGCAAACATCCCATGACGTAAAGCAAGGGGCGGTCAGGACAACCTGACCGCCCTTTTGGCAAAACAGCTCTGGGAACCTGTTTGAAGTCTGCGGGTAAAAGCGGAATTTCCCCTCCCTCGCAGGGCGAAGCCCGCAGCGGGCGGGTTTCGTGCGTAGGATGTGTGTCGGCTACGCCGACACGTACCCTACGCACGGAATTCGCCATAGCGTACGCCCCGGCGCATTGTTCGCGTCATGGCGACGATATTGTGGTGGCGGGGTAATTGCTATAAACAAGGCCGGATTACTCCGGCCTTTCTCCTTCCCGCCACAAGCCATCGAACCACGCTGCCAGCGTCGCCGTCCGCAGCGTATCGCGTCCCCAGCGCGGATGGTGCAGCGCACGCATCCAGCGTAGCGGTCGCACCGCCGCCTCAATCGCTCCCAACACCTCCGGCGGCAGCGTGCCTGTATGGGCGCGCCAGCGGCGGGCGGCATCCGCCAGCGTACCCTGCGCCTGCAACAGCCACAGCGTCGAATGCAGATAGCAGAGATAATCGCGGCTGGCGCAGGCAGTAAATGACAGCACCTGACCGGGGTCTTCCTCAAAATCAATAAAGCCGACCGCGCCGTCATCACACAGCAGCATATTGCGCGCAAATGCCTCGCTCAAATAACCGCCGCGCGCGTGTACCGCGCCGATGGCGTCCAGCCCCTGCTGCCAGCGCGCGATGCCGTCGCGTTCCATCGCGGCGAGCAGCGTCTCCTCGCCCAAATGCGAAAACATCAGCCCCTCCGCCGCCTGCGCCAACAGCCGCGGCACACGCACGCCCAATGCCGCCAGTGCCTGCAAACGCGCTGCCTCCGTCGCAATCACCGCGCGCCCGCCCGGATGCGGAACCGGCTCCAGCGCTTCCAGATGCAGCCCGTGTGCAAACAGCCCCAGCAGTGCATAACGCCATTTGGCAATGCGTTTGCCCGCCTTGCGTACCCAGACCCGCTCGCCGTTTTCCAGCCAATAAGCGGCAATATTGCCCGACTGTTGCGGCAATCGCGCCGCCAGCGCCTGCGCATAATCAAAAACCATCACGCCTGTCCGTAAAAAGAAAAGCACGCACCATAGCGCCGCCCGCGCCCGCACGCAAGGCGCCGCTTGACCATGCCACGATGACAGGCCGCATACTCCGTCGCCCACACTCACGGAGCCTTCCATGACAAAAGCCATCATCCTCCACGGCTACGGCGCGACGCCGGGCGATCACTGGTTTCCCTGGCTGCAACAACAATTGCAGGCGGCGGGCATCGCCACCACTGTCCCCGCCCTGCCCGATGCCGAACAGCCCGACTTCGAGCGCTGGCAACAGGGACTCGCCGCCGCCATCGGCACTGCGGACGCCGCCACCCTGCTCATCGCGCACAGCCTCGGCACGCTGTCGCTGCTGCATTACCTGAGCGCGACCCGTCCGGAACAAGTCGGCGGCATCATCCTCGTCGCCGGCTTCGGCGCGCGCCTGCCCGAACTGCCGACCATCGGCGGTTTCAACATTGACGCCTATATCGACCGCGCCCGCCTCGACGACGCCGCGCTACGCGCGATGACGCCGCACATCCACCATCTCATCAGCGACAACGACTACGTCGTCGCCCCCGCCAACAGCGACGCGCTGGCGACGCGCCTCGGCGGCACCGTGCATCGCGTGGCAAATGCCGGACATTTCCTCGCCGCCGATGGCATCACCACCCTGCCCGCCGCCTGGCAGGCCGTTCAACAAACCCTGGGAGCATAAACCATGTTCAAAATCATCATGTTGGTCAAGAAAAAAGCGGGCATGAGCGACGCCGAATTTCGCACCCGCTGGCACGCCCATTCCGAAAAAGTGCTGGCCCTGCAGGAAACCCTGCACATTCGCGGCTATGCGAAAACGCTGCCGCCGGCCGACCAACCCGCGACGATGCGCGACACTCTGCCCTTTGCCTGGGACGCGCTGGGCGAACTCTGGTACGACAGCCGCGAGGCGTTCAGCCAGGCACGCGCCACCGCCGCCGGGCAGGCGGCACTCGCCACCCTGCGCGCCGACGAGGCGACTTTCGTCGATCTGACGCAATCGGTGCTGTGGTTTGGCGAGGAGGAGCGGGTCATCTGAGCGTCCATGCATAAGAACGCTCATAAAAATCCCCGCGTGATGCGGGGATTTTTGTGGGTAAGCGCTTACAGCTTTTTGCAGTTAGCGTAATAGGTGACGGTTGCCGGCCAGTCGCTGAAGATGCCGCTGATGCCGACGTCTTTGGCGAGTACGTCCAGATATTTGTAGATGTCGCCGTCTTTCTTACCGTGGTTTTCGATGCCGGTGAAGTACCAGCCGCCGCCGCGCGCCAGCGGGCCGGAGCGCTCCAGCGTCCAGGTAATCAGCTTGAAGCCGTTTTCTTTTGCCGCCTTGGCATAGTCGGAGGGGACAAGTTTGCCGCCTTCGTCTTTCACCAGCATTGGCATCGCGGGCGACAAATAATTCAGTCCGGCTTTGCGCCATTCCGGCATTTCCTTGATGCGGGCAGCGGTATCTAGGGTTTCGTCGAGATAAACCGCCTGTTTGCCAAATTCGCCGCCGTTTTTCAGCCAGTAGCGGATGACTTCCGGCTGGAAGGATTGCGGGTAAACGTCGCTGGCGGGAACTCCGGCGGCGGTGTAATCGTCCAGCATTTTTTGTGCGTATTGTTCGAGGGTGAATCCTTCAAACGGCATGGCGACGACCGGTTCTTTTAATTCGGGGGTCATTTTGACGCCGAGCTGTTTGAACAGCTCAATGCTTTCTTTGTGCGTCATCAGCTCGCCGTTTTGCGCGTAAAGGTTGGTGCGCCAGTCCGGGGTGGCGTCCATGTATTCTTCAACGGTGCGCGCGCCTTTGTTGCCGCCGTCCATTTTGCCTTTCAGGGTTTTGAATTCGGCGAGGGTGATGTCTGAGGTGCGGCATTCGACTTCGGCTTCTTTCACCAGTTTGCCGCTCGCATCGTATTCCGCCGGTTTGAACGGCACGCTGCATTTGGCGGCGAGCGGGGTGGCGAGGATGTTGGTGGTGTTGTGCAGGTCGTTTTGCGCATGGCGGCAGACGAGTTCTTTGTCTTTGGTGAAGGCGACGTCGCATTCGAGGATGCCCGCGCCTTCACGCGCGCCGGCGAGGTAGGAATCGCGGGTGTGTTCGGGGAACATCAGCGAGGCGCCACGGTGGCCGATAGAAAATTCGGTTTTTTGCGGGGTTTGTTGGGCGGTGAGAGCGAAATCAACGAAGCGATGCTCACGGGCGAGCAT
>ERZ773060.325-NODE-325-length-18162-cov-5.64737_pt1 | contig 18162 bp, 11 predicted proteins | sample MGYA00580628_ERZ773060 | MGnify/ENA primary metagenome ERZ773060 (study PRJEB29015, sample SAMEA2738019) | human oral metagenome | biome: human oral; feature: human-associated habitat; material: dental | place: China | collected 2045 ... | reverse complement strand
CCCTCCCCCACGGGGGGAGGGGGCGGTTCGGCGGGATTTTCCCGGCTTGCAGTTGTTGTTTCCGCTTTCGTAGGTCGGGCATTTATGCCCGACGTTTTCACGATTTATTTCGTACTGTCCGTTGTTACAGGGATGATAATGCGTTTAGGCCGATAATTATGAATATTATTAAAAGGACGATTATGATGATTCCAATTGGAGATATTTCGCCACCCTTGTTAAAAATAACATAGCCGCAATTGGGGCAAAGATGTTGGCTTATTGCATATCGTCCTTGAGGAAAGAAAAAAGGTGATGCTTTATGGACAGAGGGGATTACTTTGTTATGGCAATTGGGGCATTCCACCGTATTCATATTGGGGAGGGAAGTTTCTGCCACTTTGTATTTTTGTTCCTGTTTTTCTTGTGCCAGTTCGGCATCGAGAAATTCGCCGCAATAGCGGCATTTTTTTGCTTCCGCGAGGATTTCTTCGGCGCAGTAGGGGCATTTCTTGTATTCCGGCATGGTGGACTCCTTTTGTTATGTTGGTTGGAGTGGTGCAGCGGTTGGATGGTCGCCGGGTTGTGCTGCGGGCAACCGGGACGGGGTGATGGTCGTAGGGCGGTTAGCACGCAGTGCGTAACCGCCCGTTTTGATGCGGGCGGTTACGCTCGTTCCTCGCTAACCGCCCCTACTTTTTCGGGTTTTGTAGTTGCTGTTTCCAGCGGTAGATGAGTTCGTGGGCGGCGCGCGGGGTGAGTTCGTCCGGGTTGGTGAGTTTGATTTCTTCGGCGAGCGCTTGCAGTTTGGGGTCGGGGGCGGCGGGTTGTGGCGCGGGTGGCTCCAGCGGCAGCAGTTCGTTTTGTTTGAGGCGCGGGCTGCCGTGGTCGCGCCGGGTTTCGAGTTGGCGCAGTTTGGCGGTGGCGGCGTGGATGGTGTCCAGCGGCACGCCCGCAAGCCGCGCCACTTGCAGGCCGTAGCTTTTGCTCGCCGCGCCTTCTTCGACGTGGTGCATGAAGATGATGTTGTCGTGGTGCTCTACCGCCGCGAGATGAACGTTTTTGATGTTTTTGTGGGTCTCGGCGAGTTCGGTCAGCTCGAAGTAGTGGGTGGCAAACAGGGTCAGCGCGTGGTTTTGGCTGGCGAGGCGTTCGGCGGCCGCCCAGGCGAGCGACAGGCCGTCGTAGGTGCCGGTGCCGCGTCCGACTTCGTCCATGATGACCAGGCTGTGCGCATCGGCGTTGTTGAGGATGTTCGCAGTTTCGGTCATTTCCACCATGAAGGTGGAACGGCCACCGGCGAGGTCGTCGCTGGCGCCGATGCGGGTGTAGATGCGGTGCAGGTCGCCGATGCGCGCGCTTTTTGCCGGGACGTAGCTGCCCGCGCAGGCGAGGATGAGGATGAGTGCTGCCTGGCGCATATAGGTGCTTTTGCCGCCCATGTTGGGGCCGGTGATGATGTGCAGTTGGCGGCGTTTGTTGAGTTCAAGGTCGTTGGCGATGAAGGGCTCGTCCAGGTGTTGTTCGACCACGGGGTGGCGGCCTTGTTCGATGTGCAGCAGGGGTTCGGCGTGTAGGGTCGGGCGCTGGTAGTGGTTTTTGTCGGCAAGGTGGGCGTAGGCGGCGAGGGTATCGGTTTCTGCCAGCGCGCGGGCGCAGCGGTAGAGGGCGTCGCGGTGCTGGTCAAGCGCGGCAAGGAGGGCGTCGTAGTGTTGTTTTTCGAGTGCCAAAGCCTGGTCGCGCGCGTTCAGTACTTGGTCTTCGAGGGTTTTGAGTTCGTCGGTGATGTAGCGTTCGCTGTTTTTCAGGGTTTGCCGGCGTATCCAGTGCGCAGGCGCTTGTTCGCTTTGGCTGCGCGGGATTTCGATGTAGTAGCCGTGGATGTTGTTGTAGCCCATTTTGAGGTTGTTGAGGCCGCTTTTTTGTTTTTCGGCGGTCTCCAGCTCGGCGAGGATGCTGTGGCTGTCGTGCGCAAGTTGGTTGAGGCGGTCGAGTTCGGCGTCGTAGCCGGGGGCGATGATACCGCCGTCTTTGGTGGTGAGCGGCGGGCTTTCGACCAGCGCGCGCGTCAGGTGTTCGGCGACGGGGGCAAGGGCGAGTAATGCCGGGTGATGCGCGGCGAGCAGGGCGGATTTTTGTGCGGCGGCGGCAAGCAGCGCGGCGATGTCGGGGCAGCGGTTCAGGGTGTCGCGCAGTTGCGCCAGTTCGCGCGGGCGGGCGCTGCCGAGGGCGATGCGGGTGGTGATGCGCTCGATGTCGGCGCTGTGGCGCAGTGATTCGCGCAGGGCGTCGCGCTCATTGCTGGCAAGCAGGGCGGCGACGGCGTCGTGGCGGGTGGCAATCGCGTCGTGGTCGCGCAGCGGGCGGTTTATCCAGCGTTTGAGGTTGCGGCTGCCCGCCGGGGTTTGGCAGTGGTTGATGCTGCCGATGAGGCTGCGTTTGGCGTCGCCGCCGAGGGTGTATTCGAGTTCGAGGTTGCGGCGGCTGGCGGCGTCGATGGTGAGGCTGTCGTCGCGGTTTTCGCGCTGCGGCGGCGCAAGCGGCGGCAGGGTTTGTTTGTGGGTGTCGTAGAGGTATTGCAAGAGGCAGCCGGCGGGGCGGATGGCGGGGTCGTCGTCGGCGATGCCGTAGCCGTTCAGGGTTTTCGTCTGGTAGTGCTGGAGGAGGAGGTTCAGGGCGCTGTCGGCGTCGAAGTACCAGTCGGGCTGGCGGCGCGGGCGTTTGTTGCTACCGAGGTCGGGCAGGCGGGCGCTGTCCGGGATGAGGATTTCCGCCGGGCGCAGGCGCTCGATTTCGCTTTTGAGCGCGTCCAGGGTCAGGGTTTCGCTGAGGTGGTAGCGCGCGCTGCTGATGTCCGCCCAGGCGAGGTGGTAGTGCTCACCAGTTGGCGCGAGGCAGAGGAGGATGTTGTCGCTCGCTTCATCGAGCAAGGCTTCGTCGGTGAGGGTGCCGGGGGTGATGATGCGGGTGACGGCGCGCTCAACCGGGCCTTTGGCGAGCGCCGGGTCGCCGATTTGTTCGCAGATGACGGCGGTTTGTCCTTGTTTGACGAGTTTGGCGATGTAGTTGTCGATGGCGTGTACGGGTACGCCCGCCATCGGGATAGGTTTGCCCGCGCTTTGGCCGCGCGTGGTAACGCTGATGCCGAGCAGTTCGCCGCCGCGCCGCGCGTCGTCAAAGAAGAGTTCGTAGAAGTCGCCCATGCGGTAGAAGACGAGGGTGTCCGGGTAGTCTTTTTTGATGCCGAGGTATTGTTGCATCATCGGGGTGTGCGCGGCGTGGTTCATGGTGTGTCGGGGCGATGGGGTAGGGCGGGAAGTGTAGCGGATTTGGCGGGTTCACGGCCAGGGAAAGGCGGCGAGGAAGAGTTCGGCGATGTGCAGCGGTTCGCCGTGAACCAGCAGCGTGGTTTTGCGTGCGTAAAGGCCTGTCGCCGGGTCGTGCCGCCAGTGTAGGCTGACGCGCTGCGGGTGTTGTGTGTAGAGCCAGTCGCCGATGGGGCGCGCGCCTGCGGTTTGTAGCGGGCGGGCGACGTGGCTGTCGCGCGGGATGCGGGTTTCGGCGTACAGCCAGCGGCTGCGGTTCACGGCAAGCCAGACGTCGCGCTGCCAGGCGGGCGGGTCGTCGTCGTTCCAGCTTTCTTTTTCGATGTGGACGGTGAGGGTGCCGTGCTGGCGCAGGCGGGCGGTGAGTGAGCCGCGGTGCAGCAGCCAGTCGCGCACGGCGGGCGGTGGCAAGGCGCTTTCGGGGCGCCAGTCGGGAGCGGCAAGGATGGCGTGGCAGGTGGCGGGGGTCATGGTGCGGGCGGGGTGTCGCTGCGCGGGCGCAGGTAGGTGGCGAAGCGCGGCGTGCCTTTGCGGGTAAAGCCGCGGTAGCGGTAGGTGATGGTGCTGCCGATGGCGGGCGGGTGGGCGCGTTCGGCGTTGGTAAAGCCGGAGCCGATGCGGAAGCGGCCATGTTCGTTTTCGCAGGTGATGGCGCCGAGGCGGCCCGCGTGTTTGTCTTTGCCGGGGTGGTGGGCGACGACGGTGCATTCGGCGTCCGGCGCGCTTTTGACTTTGAGCAGGTACGGGCTGCGGCCGCCGTGGTAGGGCCGGTTCGGCTCGCGCAGCATCAGTCCTTCGCCGCCCTGTTGTTCGATGGTTTTCAGCGTGCTGGTGATGTGTTCGCGGTTTTTGACCGGGGTTTGCGCGATGAGGCGGATGCGCGCCTGCGGGTGTTCGCGCAGCCAGGTTTCAAGGGTGGCGAGGCGCTGGTACAGGTCGCCCGTGGCTTGCGGGACGTCGAAGACGTGCAGGTTGATGCCGCGCCAGTCGCCGTCCACGGCGCGCACGGCGGCGGAGGTGGCTTCAAACTGGCCGCGGCCGCGATAGAGTTCGCCGTCCAGCGGCCACGGCGGGTAGTCGGCGAGGAATCCGGCGGGCGGGCGGAAGGGGTAGCCGGCACGGCTGAGGAGTTGCTGGCCGTCCCAGTAAGCGCGCACGCCGTCGAGTTTTTCGCTCATTGCCCAGCCGCGGACGTCCTGCCCCTGCCAGTTTTCGGCAAGGATGAGGTCGGGTGCGGCGAGGGCAGGGTGGAGAAGGAGGAGCGCGAGGAGGAGGGGGAGGGCGGCGGTTTTCATGTGGTGGGTTGGTGGCGGGGGTGTTGCGGGGTACCGGGGATGATGAGTTGCGGCACGACGACGGTCCATTTTTCGATTTTGTCGGGATAGCGGTAAAGGTATTGTTCGCTTTCTTCGGTTTTGTAGCGAACCACCAGTTCTGCCACGACGGCCTGTAATTCGCCTGGTGGCATGGTTTTTTTGGCGCTTTTTGAGGTGCGCGCCACGACGATGTCGTTATGGAGAAATTCCAGGATGCCATGATTGTCGCGGACTTGTAATGGCATTCCTACGTCAAGGCAGGCAATTGTCCGTAATTTTTCGTGGATATTTTTTAGTTGTGGTGTATTTTGACTATTCTTTTTTATATATTCATCCCATGCGGAAAAACCAAGATCTATTTCTTCCAGAGTCAAAGTTCTGTATTCGGTGTGCAGGGTTATGTCTTCGGCAAAGTGTTGTTCTGTTTTGTCTGTGTTTTCTTCGGGCAAGGCGGCAATGTAAGGATGCTGCGGGCAGGCCTGTATCAGGGTGAGTGTTTCTATGGCGCGGGTCATGCCGGCGTAGTAGAGGCGGCATTCTTCCGCGTTGTTTGTCCAGCCGCTGTCCGGCAGGAAGACGTGTTTGAATTCAAGGCCTTTGGCGGAATGGATGGTGCCGAGGTATATGCCGCTGCTGCGCAGTTTTTTGAGCTCGATCAGGTAGTCATCCAGCCATTTTTTCAGGTAATCGGGTTGGTACTGTGCCGGGCTGTTATCTTCTGTTGTGTCATGGCTCAGGTATTCGCCGTGTTCATCGCAGAAATCCTGAAACAGGGTATTGAGGTATTCGCGCCAGCGGGAATCTGTTTGTTGTTGTTCCAGCAGTGTTTTGATGTCCCGTGCGGCAAGTGGTTCTTTGCAGGCGATAATGGCTTCTTTCAGCCGTACGATTTGTCGCAGTTTGTGCAGGGCGGTTTGGCTGTTTTTGTAGCAACTGACGGAATAGGGGATTTTTTGGTTCTCGCATAATGTCTGCAAGGTTTTTAGCTGATCATTGTTTCGTACCAGTATGGCAATATTCTTCCATTCGATGGCAGGGTCTTTTTCCCGCAGGCGCTGGATTTCTGCCCAGATGGCTTGTGTTTGCCGGTTATGGTTGCTGCCATCGGGCAGGCGGATGATGCGCACTTTGCCTTGCCGTTCCGGGTCTTTTTCGCGCCAGTCGCCGCCGGGCGGGTCGTCCCGGCGTTCGTCGTTGATGGTGATGGGCTGGTTTTGTTTCAGGCGGTCGGGGAGGGTGGCGATGACGGCGTTGGCGGCGGCGATGATGTGCGCGCTGCTGCGGTAGTTTTGGGTGAGGTAGTCGGGGCGAGCGACGTGATAGTCGTTGCAGAAGCGCTCGATCCAGGTATTGCTGCTGCTGCCGTTCCAGCTGTAGATGTTTTGGTCGTCGTCGCCAACGGCAAGCAGGGTGAGTTTGTCGTTGTCGTCCTGGCGGCTGCGCCCGGCGAGGGCGCTGACGAGGTTGTAGTGGGTTTCGCTGATGTCCTGGTATTCGTCCACGAGGATGTGGCGGAAACCGGCGAGGAGTTTGTCGCGGGTGTCGTCCATGCCGGTTTCGGTGTCGTTGTCGCTGTTGTTGAGCATTGCGGTCGCTTCTTCGCACCATTGTTGGAATTGCGCTTTGGGCACGTCTTCTTTGCCGGTGATGCGGACGCCGAGCAGGCGCATCGCCATGCCGTCGTAGGTGAGGACAGTGATGGCGGCGGCGATGCCACCGATGAGGTCGTACAGTCTTTTTTTGATTTCGCGCGCGGCGTGGCGGTTGTAGGCGAGGACGATGATGCCCGCCGGGTCGCTGTGTCGCGCTCGCACCAGCCAGGCGACGCGATGGACGATGACACGGGTTTTGCCGGAGCCGGGGCCGGCGAGGATGAGGTGGTTGTGGTCGCTTTTGTCGGTGACGATGGCGTGCTGGACGGGGTTGAGTGCGCCGGTGATTTTTTTCAGGGTGGCGGGGGAGATGTCTTCTTTGAGTTCGGCTTCCCGCCCTTTGAACCATTTGTTGTAGAAGTCGCTTTCTTTGTCGTGGAAGTAGTCTTTGACGAGTTCGAGGCCGAGGGTGATTTTTTCGAGTGCTTTGACCGCGTATTCGCGCATGGCGTGGATTTGCAGGCGTTTGCTGATGTAGTAGCGCGCCAGCTGGGTAAAGTCGTTTTTGAGGTAATCCTTGTGCAGGTTGGTTTCGTTGAGGTGGATGGTCATCGCGTGGCGCAGGATGGTCATGCCGTGGTTCAAGCGGATGACGTCCTGTTTGTGCAGGTAGAGTAATGCCTGGTTGAGTAGTGCTTCGCGTTTTTCGGCAGGGATGGCGGCGGTGTTTTGGTTTTTGTTGAATTGTTCGAGGAGTTCGCCGTAGCTGGTTTCGGCCAGGGCGTCTTTGCTGCGCACTTTCCCGGCTTTCTGGATCAGGTATGGCACGATGTGGGTGCAGAGGGTGCACCGCAGTTCGCTGCGGGTGATGAGGTCGTCCCAGTCGTCTTTCGGGTTTTTGAAGCGCAGTTGTAGCAGGTCGTTGCCCATGTCGCGCAGGTCGAGGCTGCCGCCGGAGTGGTTGATGGCGTCTTTGTCCGCAGCGAGGCTGAACAGCAGTTTTTTCAGGTCGGCCGGGACGGGGGCGTCGGTTTTCCCTGTTTTGTTGTGTTCGTGGTCATCGCCGTCCAGGGTGTCTTTGAGTTGTTGGCATAGTGGCGACAGCGGCAGCCGTTGCCATTCGCCGAGGGCGGCGTCCGGGACGAGTTCTTGCAGTTTTTGCCAGAGTGCCTGTTCGCGCCGCAGCAGGCGTTCGAGGCGCACGCCGGCGTGGTCGCTGATGCCGACGCGCAGGATGACGGTGATGCGGGTGTCGTTGGTGAGGATGTCCAGTGCTTCAAGCGCCTTGAGGATGCCGTGGATTTCGGTGTAGGTGGCGCCGGTTTGTTTGATGAGTTCGTCGGTGCCAAGGGGTTTGTCGTCTTCGGCGCGATAGACGATTTCGGCGACGGTGCTGTAGAGGTCCTGTTTGCGCTGTGACAGGCCGCTGTCGTGCCGGATTTTGGCGAGTGCCTGTTCCAGCGTCAGTTTGCCGGAGCGCGAGGGGTAGATGCGGGTCTGGTTTTCGCTGCGCGCCAGCAGTTCGGCGCGCTCCAGCCAGGCGAGTGCGGTTTTGGTTTTGGTGTCCGCCGCGCGGTCGTCGTCATCGAAGCTCATGTAGCCGCTGCTGCCGCGCAGGAGTTCGCCGCTGGTGACGATGAGGTTGTGTCCGTCGCGGTGGCTGTTGTCCATGTTGCGCAGTTTTTTCCAGATGTGTTGCAGGTCGCGCCGCTCCAGCTGGTTGTGTTTGTTGAGGGTGAACTGGGTGTCAATGTCGTGCGGGTCGTAGAGGAGGATGCAGTGGGCGTGCTGCTGGTCGCGTCCGGCGCGTCCCGCCTCTTGCTGGTAGTTTTCGAGTGAGCCGGGGATTTCGGCGTGGATGACCGCGCGCACGTCTTTTTTGTCCACGCCCATGCCGAAGGCGTTGGTGGCGACGATGACGCGCAGCTCGCCGTCGATAAAGCGCTGCTGGATGTCGGCTTTTTCGTTGGCGCCCAGTCCGGCGTGGTAGTGCGCGCACGCCCAGTTTTGTTGTTTGAGGTATTCGCTGATGGTTTCGGCGCTTTTGCGGCGGGCGACGAAGACGACGGCGCCGCCGTCCTGGTGGCCGAGTTCGCGTTGCAGCAATTCGTGGATGCGGTGTTTTTTTTCGCCGTGGGCGGTTTGCAGGACTTCGTAGGCGAGGTTGTCGCGTTCGTGACCGCCGAGAAATTCGTGGAAGGTGATGCCGAGGGTCTCGGCGAAGTGGGTGCGGATTTCGTCCAGTACGTCCGGTTTGGCAGTGGCGGTGAAGCAGCTGATGGCGGGCAGGTTGCCGCTGTGGTGTTCTTTGATGTATTTGGCGGCGTAGCGGTAGTCGGGGCGGAAGTCGTGTCCCCATTTGGAGAGGCAGTGTGCTTCGTCGAAGACGAATCCGTTGATTTGCCGCTGTTTGATGGCGGTGAGGAAGCTGGTGTTGCGGAATTGTTCCGGGGCAACGAAGAGGATGCCGATGTCGCCCAGGGCGACACGGTCGAGGATGTCGGCGCGTTCGGTGATGCTGCGCATACCGTTCAGGGTATCGACGCCGCTGATGCCGTGGTCTTGCAGGTTTGTGACCTGGTCCATCATCAGCGATTGCAGCGGGCAGATGACGATGGTGAGGCCGCCGTTGCGGTGGTAGCGGTTGAGGGCGGGCAGCTGGAAGCAGATGGATTTGCCGCCGCCGGTCGCGAGGACGGTCAGCACGTTTTCGCCCGCCATGCCCGCGCGGACGATGGCTTCTTGTCCGCCTTCGATGTGTTCGATGGCGCGGAAGCGGTCGAAGCCAAAGTAGCGTTTGAGCTGGTGGCGCGGGTTGTGGGTGGTTTGGCAGTAGTGGCAGGCGGGGTCGCCGCAGTCGTGGTTGCGTAATGCGTCAATGTATTGGGCGCTCGCGGGAAATTGCTGCCGCACCCACGGCGCAAGGACGGAGTTGCCGCCGGAGACTTTCAGCCAGGAGAAGGTGTAGGCGAGCGGGATGTGGGTGCTGTTGTCCGGCAGGGTTTGTTGGAGCAGGGCGGTGAGCTGCATCTGGCAGACGCGCAGGCCGTCTTCGTCTTGCAGCAGGCGGGTAATGGCATCGGGCAGGTCGGCAGGCGGCAGGGCGTGCGCTTTGGCGAGTTGCAGGGTGCCGTTTTCGTGGTACGGCAGGGTGCCGAAGAGTTGGCGGTAGAGGGCAAAGGTTTCGGGGGCTTCTTGTCGCAGTTTGCTGAAGGCGGCGCTTTGGTCGTGAAAGAGCCTCAGGCAGGCTTCGCAGTCTGCCAGTGGTGAGTTTTTGCCCGTGCGGACGATTTTGTAGTCCTTGAGCAGGCGGTGATAGGGGTTTTGCGGGAATGCCAGCGGCGAGAGGCGCAGGGTGTCAATGACGGGCAGGTCATGCAGCGGCGAGGCGGGCGCGTATTGGTGCAACACGGGCAGGTCGTGCGCGAGGATGTTGTGCCCCATCAGGTATTGCGCGCCCGCGGCGAGGGCTTCCAGCGCGGCGATGGCGGTGGTGCGGGCGGTGTCGTCGTGCAGGATGGGGCTTTCGTAACGCGCGCCGTTGTCGCTGCGCAGCGCGCCGATTTGCAGCAGTGCGCCGCTGTCGCGGTCGGTTTCGAGATCGAAGATGAGGATGGCGGGGGACGTCGTGTCGTGCATGGTTCAGATTTTTTCCAGTTTGGCATAGGCCAGTACCAGCCATTTTTCGCCCGCGTCGCGGAAGTTGATGAGGGCGCGCAGGTGTTCGCCGTTGCCTTCGAGTGCCATCACGCAGCCTTCGCCGAATTTGCGGTGGCGGACGCTGTCGCCGAGGTTGTAGGGCAGGGCAGGGCTGTTAGCGCTGACGGCGGGGGTTTTGTGCCGCATTTTGTTGATGCCGTTATAGACCATCGGCCGCACAGCTTCGGTGAGCTCTTCCGGGATTTCGTGGATGAAGCGCGAGGGTTGCGGGTAGTTTTCTTGTCCCTGGAAGCGGCGGCGTTCGGCGAAGCAGAGGGTGAGTTCGCGTTCGGCACGGGTCATGCCGACGTAGGCGAGGCGCCGCTCTTCTTCGAGTTTGTCCGGGCTTTCGATAGCGCGTTGCGTCGGGAACAGGCCTTCTTCCATGCCGACGATATAGACGTTCGGAAATTCCAGGCCTTTGGCGCTGTGCAGGGTCATGAGCTGGATGCTGTCGCTACCTTCTTCGGCCTGGCCGTCGCCCGCGTCCAAGGCGGCATCGGCGAGGAAGTCCATGATGCGGTCGCTCGCCGGATCGGTGCTGAGGTCGATGTAGCTGCCGGCGTTGATGAGTTCGTCCAGGTTTTCGCGCCGCGCTTCGGCCTGTTCGCTGCCTTCTGTTTCGAGGGCGGCGTAGAGCCCCGTGTCGTGGACGACGGTTTCCAGCGCTTTTTTCAGCGAGGGTTCGGTGGCGAGTTTGGCGGCGATTTGTTCGATGAGCAGGGTAAATTCGCGCAGGGCGTTGCGCGCGCGGACGCTGAAGTGACGGGCGATTTGTGCGTCGTCGGTGAGGACGTGCCACAGCGGCACGCCCGCCTGTTGCGCGAGTTGGCGCAGGTCGGTCAGGGTTTTTTGGCCGATGCCGCGCGGCGGGGTGTTGATGATGCGCTCCACCGCGCCGTCGTCGTCGCGGTAGCGGACGAGGCGGAGGTAGGCGAGCGCGTCCTTGATTTCGGCGCGTTCAAAGAAGCGCAGGCCGCCATAGACGCGGTAGGGCAGGCGGTGTTGCAGCAGCATTTCTTCAAAGACGCGCGACTGGGCGTTGGAACGGTAGAGGATGGCGCTTTCGCTGTAGCGGCCACCGTCCGCGTGCCAGCGCTGGATTTGTTCGCAGATGTAGCGCGCTTCGTCCATTTCGTTGATGGCGGGGTAGATGCGCACCGCCGCGCCGCGGGCGCCGTCGCTCCACAGGGTTTTGCCGAGGCGGTTCTGGTTTTGCGCGATGACGGCGTTGGCGGCGTCAAGGATGGTTTGCGTCGAGCGGTAGTTTTGTTCGAGGCGGATGGTGGCGAGCGCCGGGAAGTCGCGTTCGAGTTGCAGGATGTTTTCCACGCGCGCGCCGCGCCAGCCGTAGATGGACTGGTCATCGTCACCAACAACGAACAGTTGCGCCCCGCCCGCGCAAAGCTGCTGCACCAGGCGGTATTGCAGCGCGTTGGTGTCCTGAAATTCGTCCACCAGCACGCTGTGGAAGCGCTGCTGGTAGTGTTGCAGCACGTCGGGGTGGTGGGTGAAGAGTTCGACGGTGAGCAGGAGCAGTTCAGCGAAGTCCATCGTGCCCTGCTGGCGGCAGAGTTTTTCGTAGTCGTGGTAGAACTCGCGCACGGCAAGCTCGCCCGGATGCGGCGTCGGCGGCACGGCTTCGGCGCGCAGGCCTTCTTCTTTGTAAGCATTGATTTGCCAGACCATGTTTTTCGGCTTCATCACCGCTTCGTCCCACTGCCGCGCGCGCATCATCCGCTTCACCAGCCGCAGCTGGTCGTCGCTGTCCATGATGATGAACTGCTCCGGCCACTGCATCAGCGGCGCGTGGCGGCGCAGGATGCGGTGGCAGATGCCGTGAAAGGTACCCATCCACAATTGCCCCATTGGCCGCTGCAACGCCGCTTCCAGCCGTTGCCGCATTTCGCGCGCCGCCTTGTTGGTGAAGGTCAGCGCGAGCAGGCCGTAGGGCGAGACGCCATCGACCGCCATCAGCCATTGCATCCGCTGCACCAGCACGCGCGTCTTGCCGCTGCCCGCCCCGGCAATCACCCGCAAGGCGCGCGCCGGATGGGTGACGGCTTCGCGCTGGCGTTCATTTAATCCCGCAAGGATTTCGCTGACATCCACAATGGTTCTCCGCTCATAAAAAAGGCGCGCATTATAACGCGGCGGTAATTTTGCCGCGCCGCTGTGGTAATGTTGCAACCCGATTGTCGCAATAGAACAACAATTCGCGCGCGCCATAAATTTATTCCGCGATTTGCTTGACAGTAATACATGGCGTCGGCATAATCGCGCGCCTCAAATTCCCGTGGCTACGTAGCTCAGTTGGTTAGAGCACATCACTCATAATGATGGGGTCCCCTGTTCGAGTCAGGGCGTAGCCACCACTATTTCTTTCTCTCCGTCATCAAAGATTTCCGCATTTCGCGTCGCGAAATATTGCATAAAGATTGCAATTCCGTTATATTTCGCACTTCAAACACGAAACCACGGACATTTTATGTTTTTCAAAAAACCTGAATCCGAACGGGCGGTCACGTTTGCCGATTTTGAACATGGCGTTGATTGCCCCTGCTGCACCCGCAACTCCCGTCGCACCTTCATCAAAACCGCTGCGATTGTGACTGCGGGTCTTTTGGCGCCTGTGGACTGGGCGCGCGCCGCCACCCGCCGCGAGCGCATGATCAAAATGTTCAATCCGCACACCGGTGAAAGCATCCGCGCGGTGTTCTGGACACCGGAATACGGCTACATCCAGCCGGCCATGGACGAAATCAGCAACTTCTTCCGCGACTTCCGCCAAAACCAAATCGTCACCGTTGATATCGACCTGCTCAACATCCTGCACTATATGCAAAGCAACGTCGGCAACAGCTCCACCATCGAACTGCATAGCGGCTACCGCTCACCGGCGACCAACTCCATGCTGGCGCGCCGCTCCAAAAACGTCGGCAAACAGAGCTATCACATGAAAGCGCAAGCGGCTGACATCTCCATTCAGGGCTATACCTCGCGCCAACTGCGCGCGATGGCACAACGCCTCAACGCGGGTGGCATCGGTCTGTATCGCGGCTCCAATTTCATTCACGTGGATTCCGGGCCAATTCGTACTTGGTACTACTGATTTTTCAAATGAAAAGCGGGCAGAAGCCCGCTTTTTTTGTTCAGCTTCAGGTGAGCCCCATCAGAAACATCAGCGCAAAAGCAAGCGCCATGCCCAGTGTAAAAAACGGCTAACGCTGCCGTAATGGTCGTGGCTGTCGGGTTGCATGGTGAATTCCTTAGAGCCTGCTCGAAATCTTGGAGAACCGCATTTTTCCGTATGCTTGTGTAGGAAACTGAAAACCGGGAAAACAGCCAATATGCCCCCTCTCCCTGTGGGACTGGAACAGCTCGCGCAGCGAGAGAGGGCCGGGGTGAGGGCAGCAAACGATTGAAAAAACCGGAATTTCGATTCATGAACAACATCCCTCCACCCCTTCCCCGACCCTCCCCCGCTACGGGCTTCGCCCTGCAGGGGAGGGGGATTTTAAACAGGTTCTTAGGTCATGGGGTGTTTTTGTGTTTACAGTCGTGGATATAGCCGCTTGTCGGCGTCAATATCAAGCCAATCTGCAAGGCCAAGCCAGTCGCGGCGCTCACTGCGTTCGCTGACTTTTTTATAGAGCACCTGATAATGGGGGCTTTCCGTTAGCGTCTTGCGTGTGTATTGACCACCGTGTTCCAGTACGAGACGGGCGATGGAATATTGGCGTGCGTTCAGCCGCTTGTCTTGTTTGGCTTCGTTCAGGCGGTAGCTGTAAAGCAGCACCTTGGTCATTTCGTTGATGCGGTCGTGCAGTTGGTGGATGGTGTCGCGCATCCCCTGCAAGAAGAAGACAACAAAGGCGGTATTGGCGTCCGCTTCTTTGCGTTTGTGGGCGAGGCGGGTGTGGTTAAACAACGAAAAATAGCGGTCGATATGGCGCAGGTAGTAGCGTGCTTGCGCGAATGGCGCGTAATTCATGCCTTCATGCAGAAGGATGCTCGCTTCAAGCACGCGGCCAACGCGGCCATTGCCGTCCCAAAAGGGATGGATGATTTCGTAGTAGTAGTGGACGAGCGGCGCGCGGATAAGCGCGGGGACGCCTGCCGCCTGCAATGTTTCCTGCCACTCGCAAAGCGCGGCGATGCAGCGGCTGATGTCGCCGCGGTATTGTGGCGGTTTGTAGGGCGGGTTGCCGACTTGGGTCACGATGTCTTTGCTGTTGTTGCGATACTGGCCGGGTGCGTTGTATGGGTGCGGGATGTCGGTGGTGATTTGTCGGTGGATGTCCTGAATGTAGGCGGGGGTAAGGCGCCAATCTGTTGTGCTGCTGTGTGCTTGTGCGTGTTCGTAGGCGGTTTTCAGGTTCAGTACAGCGCGGCGGTTATCGTCCGGGCTGCGCGGTGGCTGTGCCAGTGTGTCGGCGGTTTCTTCTTCGCTCAATTCGCCGCCTTCAATGGTGTGCGTACCATAGATGCCGCTGGCAATAACTTCTTTTTCCAGACTGCTGGCAATCGCGGCTATGGGCGAGGAGGCAAAACGCTGCCAGGCATCTTCGACGAGGCGCAGCGGCAGTTCGACTGCCTGCAAGTCGAGCGCAAGGCGCAGTTTGAAGGGGGCGAAGCGCGCGCACGCGATGCTGTGTTGCAAGGTTTCTTGGTCAATCATGCAACGTATTTTAATGGAAAAATGGCCGCAAAAATGGCCACTTTTTTGCCATTATTTTCATCGTTTTTTCATGGTGATAAATGTGTTGTGAGCGCTTTTTTGCTCGATTTTTTGGCCGCTTTTTTGGCCAGAAAAAAACCGGGCATTGCCCGGCTTTTCTTTTGGCTTTTCACCGCTGCGTGAGGCTTTTGCTGATGCAGTCTTTCAGCGCGGCGACATCATTCGGCAGAATGGTCACGCGGCGCGGCGCGCTTTCGATGTTGTGGAAGCGTTCCGGGCGCGGCGCGGCGAGGCCGGTCGCCTCATGCACGGTTTCTTCAAATTTCGCCGGCAGCGCGGTTTCTAAACATATCATCGGGTGCTCGCTGGGGTGGGCGGCACGCCACTCGCGCGCGACGTGGACGCCGTCGGCGGTGTGCGGGTCAATCAGGCGGTCGTATTTTTCGTACACGTCGCGGATGGTTGCCAGGCGGTCGGCATGGCTGCTGCGCCCGGCGTCGAAGCCGGAGGCGCGGATGCTCTCGCCGAGAGATTCGAGGCTGATGCCGCCGCCCGCTTCGAGGGTGTGCCAGAGGGCGGCGGTTTGTGCGCTGTCGTCGCCGCTGATGCTGTAGATGTAGCGCTCAAAGTTGCTCGCCTTGCCGATGTCCATTGACGGGCTGCTGGTTTTGGCGACGTCTGCCGCCGGGCGGGCGCGGTACTCGCCGCTGTGCAGGGTATGGTAGAGGACGTCGTTTTCGTTGGTGGCGACGATGAGGTGCGCAATCGGCAGTCCCATGCGTTTGGCGATGTATCCGGCGTAGATGTTGCCGAAGTTGCCCGATGGCACGGTGTAATCCACCTGCGCGTCTTGCGGCAGATCGAGCGCGAGGTAGGCCTTGATGTAGTACACGCTTTGCGCCAGTACGCGCGCCCAGTTGATGGAGTTGACCGCGCCGATGTGGTAGCGGCTCTTGAACGCGGCGTCGGCATTGACGGCTTTGACGAGGTCCTGGCAGTCGTCGAAGACGCCTTCAATGGCGATATTGTGGATGTTGGCGTCTTGCAGGCTGTACATTTGCGCTTGCTGGAAAGGACTCATGCGGCCATGCGGTGAGAGCATGAAGACGTTGATGCGCGCCTTGCCGCGCATCGCGTATTCGGCGGCGGAGCCGGTGTCGCCGCTGGTCGCGCCGAGGATGTTCAGCCGCTGGTCGCGGGTTTCAAGGACGTATTCCATCGCGTTGCCGAGGAATTGCATGGCGATGTCCTTGAAGGCGAGCGAGGGGCCGTTGGAGAGTTCAAGAATGTAGGTGTCGCTGTCGCCGAGGCGGGTTAGCGGGGTGATGGCGTCTGTGTGGAAGACGCTCTCGTGGTAAGTGCGATGCAGGATACGGCGCAGGTCATTTTCCGGGATGTCGTCAATGTAGTGGCGCATCACCGCGAAGGCGAGGTCGGCGTAGCTGTGGGTTTTCCATTCGCGCAGGGTGGCGGGGGTGATGATTTCCGGGATGTGCGCGGGCATGGCGAGGCCGCCGTCGGGGGCGAGGCCTTGCAGGAGGATGTCGCTGAAGTGGCCGAGGGATGCGCCACGGGTGGATTGGTATTGCATGGGGTTCCTTGTGTCAGTCGTTGGCGATGGCGACGCTGATGTATGCCTGCATGAGGGCGTCGGGGTCGGTGGTGGTGGTCAGCATGAAGGTCGGTTTGCGCGAATTGTCCGGCAGTTGCCATTGGTGGGCGAGGTAGTGCAGTTTGCTGCCATCAACGGTTTTGTGTTCGTCTTCGCGTTGGACGGTGGTGAAGCCTTCCGGCGGCTGGTTGATGGTTTTGAGGTAGCGTTTTTCGACTTCTGCGGCGTCAATGTGGTGGGCGAATACGGCGCAGTAGTTTTTGTCTTTCATGATGGCGATGACGTAGTTTTCCGGTTCGTGCGGCACGATCCAGGCGCCGCCTTCCTGTTGGGCAAGGTAGATGTCGGCGGCTTCTTTGGGTACGGGCGGGAGATCTTTCAGTTTTTCGCGCAGTTTGTCCAGGTCGGTCAGGTGCTGGATGCAGGTGTTGGTGTAGAGGTTGGTGAAGTCTTCGGCCTGTTTTTCGGCGTCGCTCGCGGCAAATGTGGCGTGGCAGGTGAGGGCGATAAGTAAGGGAATGAGGATTTTTTGCATGGTTTGGGCGGGTGGGTTGAGGAGCGGGTTTTACATACAGGGTAGCGGGGTTGGTGTATGTATAGCCATCCACCGAAAGCCCTCATACTGTGTTGCGTCGCCTCGCCGTACAAAAGCGTACTGTCTTCGGCGACGCGCCTTGTCTGAAACTTTCGGTGGACGGCTATATATGATGTCAACCAAACAGGCCACCCGCCTCAGTACCCACCCTGCGGATTTTGAACGCGCGGATGCGGGACTATCTTGCAAGTCTTGAACAAACGGAGGAATTCACGCCGCAAACCGCATAATTACCGAGTTTGGTTTCCCCAACCGACGGGTTGGGGAACACAGTTGACTCAACCGTTGTGCGATTTGCTGACCGATCGTAGGGTGGGGCTTGCCCCACCATCATGAAAGGTTCGGCATTGAAGTGTTGCATGGACATCGAGGTATGCAGGCGAACCCCACCATTGACACAACCAACCCACCATTGTTTGCACCGCCGTTATAATTCCGGCCTCACCCCAACCGGAGCAAAACATGAACATCCTCCTCATCAACGGCGGCAAAGCCTTTGGCGCATCTGCAGGCCGCCTCAACCACACCCTGCACGCCCACGCGCGCGACGTCCTCACTGCCCTCGGCCACTCCATCCAGGAAACCGTCATTGACGACGGCTACGATGCCGCCGCCGAAGTGGAAAAATTCCTGTGGATGGACGCCGTCATCTGGCAAATGCCCGGCTGGTGGATGGGAGAGCCGTGGATTGTCAAAGAGTACATTGACCACGTCTTTTCCGCCGGATTCGGCAAACTGTTTGCCAGTGATGGCCGCCATAGCGCCACCCCGACCGAAGGCTACGGCACCGGCGGCCTGCTGCACGGCAAGCACCACATGCTCTCGCTCACCTGGAACGCGCCGGTTGAGGCCTTTACCCGCCCCGGCGATTTTTTCGACGGTGCGGGGGTGGACGCGGTTTACCTGCATTTCCACAAGGCGAACGAATTTCTCGGCATCCAGCCGCTGCCGACTTTCATCTGTAACGATGTCGTGAAAAACCCGCAGGTGGCGCGCTTCCTCGCCGATTACCGCGCCCATTTGCAGCGCGTCTTCCCTGCCTGAAATTGCAAAATAAAGGATTTCTTTATGCAGACAAACCGCAACTGGGCGGCAACCCTTTGTGCAGCACTCAACCGCCCTGAACTGGAAATCAGGGCGGTAACGAATGACGCCGCATACGACTATCTGCCACAAGATGAAGCGACCCTGCTCGCCCTGAATGAACTGTATATTTGCAAACGCTTTCTCGAATATCAGGATGACCGCGTCATCGCCATTCCTGCAGCATTGGCAAAATTGCAAAACCTGCGCACGCTCACCATCAACCGTTGCAAATTGCCCACTATTCCGGCAGCCATTTTCCAGCTTGTCGCCCTGCGG
>ERZ773060.324-NODE-324-length-18193-cov-3.98484_pt1 | contig 18193 bp, 19 predicted proteins | sample MGYA00580628_ERZ773060 | MGnify/ENA primary metagenome ERZ773060 (study PRJEB29015, sample SAMEA2738019) | human oral metagenome | biome: human oral; feature: human-associated habitat; material: dental | place: China | collected 2045 ... | reverse complement strand
AGTTAAATAAAAAATATTACATCCTCTATTTGAGAAATATTTATTTTTTTTTTATACATTTGCCGCATATTTAGAAACTTTTTAAACTAAATGATTTATGGACAAATTCGAAGAAAAACAACCTAGTGGAGAAAGCAAATTCGTTCGCGTTCTCAGTGTTTTGGCTGCTGTTATGGCAGTAGCTATGTATGTAGCTTACATTGACCAAATTCAAAAAACATGGGGTGATGCTAAAGGAGCTTGGATACAGCCTTTTGTTGCAGGAATCAACTGTAGCTTGTGGGTTGCTTATGGTTTCTTAAAACGAGACAGAGACTACCCTATCATATTCGCCAACCTTCCTGGTATCATACTTGGATTCCTTGCCGCCTACTCTGCAGCGTTCTAAGATTAGGTAATAACGGGAATCAATAGTTAAAATATGATTCGCTAACTCTCTAAGATGCAATTTATTGTGTCTTACGAAACAACTTATTGTGTCTTAACGAATTGAACCGCACAATCATTGCCTACTTAAATCCTAAAAGCTTCTTTTTCCTTTTGAAGGGCTTGTACAGTTGTTTCTTGAGTGAGATGTCCCGATTTGTCTGCAACAAATGAGCTTCAACTGTAGTAGGAATTGTTGTAACTTCTGCTGCCACAACAGCGACCTTTTCCTCTTGAGCCGCAGCATCAGGAGTCACATCCTCACCTGTTGTAAATTCCTGTTCTCTCTGAACAGAAGTTTCTTCCACAATAGTAGCATCAGCAGTTGCTTCAAGAGGTGTTTCCTCTGGAGCAACTGTTTTTTTCTTAGCCTCTTTACTGTCCCAACCTTGCAAGGTCATGATAGCCTTAATAGCTGCAAGTTGTTCACGTACAGCAGGATAAACTATCTTTTCACCTTGTACTATTGCCGCTCCTGAGGCGATACGTAGCAAAATCTGCAATATCTGTTCTTTCATCTTGATTATATTTTTACTTTTGAAAAAGATACAAAATTACAACATTTTAGATATAAAATCAATACAATGAAAAGTTAAATACAGAAATTTATCTTTTGACCCCTACTTCGCCTCCTTTATTCCCCCCTTTACTATCATTTACTATAGTTTTTATTTATAGTGATTTAGTTTTGTTATCAATAAAAACTATATTCATATAAATAAAAAAGATAGCAAAAGGCTTGCTTTCTTGGGATAAGATTGTACCTTTGTCCTGTGAAATTTAAAAATTTATAATCATGAGTTTTAATAGTTTAGGGCTTAAAAAAGCCGAAATAGAGAAAGAAATACATGCATTGAACATTCTTCTTTCTAATTATCAAACCTATTACCAGAACTTGCGCGGTGTGCATTGGAATATAAAGGGAAAACGTTTCTTTGAACTACATGTCAAGTTCGAAGAGCTATACAATGCCGCTCAGGAGCAGGTAGATGAAATTGCCGAACGTATTCTTACCCTCGGTGGAGTACCTTTCAACACCTTGGAAAGCTATGTAAAGCATGCTACAATTCCTGTAGGAGAGAATGTTTTTGACGATGACAAAGCGGTTCGCCTTGTGATAGACAGCCTTGTAGCCCTACTCCCTCTGGAGAGAGAGCTCCTCGAACTCTCTGACAAGGCAAATGATGCCGGTACCAACTCTCTTATCAATGATTTCGTAGTAGAACAAGAGAAAAACGTCTGGATGCTTAAGTCCTACCTGAATGAAGCTATCTAATTAAAACGAATTACGTAAGATAGGTTACCAAAATTCAGACACAACAGACTCATATATTGGGTTTGTTGTGTCTCTTTTTTTTGCCGAGAGTAAAAAATAAAGGGAAGAAGTCTACCCTTACTCCGAGATAATCTCCTCATAAGGAAAGTTGATCAGATATACCTTTTTCTTAGCTCGGGTCAGGGCTGTATAGAGCCAACGAAAATAGGCCACACTCTGTCCTTCTGGCAAAAAAGGTTTTTCCACAAAGACACGCTCCCATTGCCCCCCTTGACTCTTATGACAAGTGATTGTATAGGCATACTTCACCTGTAGAGCATTGTAATAAGGATGTAGCTTCATATTCAGTGGAGCTATTTGCCCAATCTGCTTGTTGTATTCCTGCATAATAGCACGATATAGGTTGTTCTGTTCTTCAGAGGAAAGAGCTGGCAAAGGACTCTCCAAGGTATCCAAGAAGACAATGGTTTCTATAGGATCCAGCTCGGGATAGTCTAATAGGCGTACCAATATATGTGCAAAGGTGAAGCCATAGCGCTTCTCTACATGGCTAATTTCAAGCACCTCCACCGTATCCCCATTGGCGATAAAGCCTGCCTGAGAGGTACTATCCACCCAGCGGTAATTATTTTTGACCACCATAAGTAAATCCCCTACAGATAGGGGAGCATCATATTCGAAGACTACCTTCCTAATTTGTTGATTATATTCCACGGCTCGCTTGTTAGAGCGAACAATAAAGCAGGTCTCCTCTACCCCACATTGGTTATAGGCTTCCATCAAGGCTTCTTCCAAATCATAGGATGTCTGTAAAGGAATAACATCGGTGAAGGGAGAGGTGCGGATACGAAAATTGTCCTTGAACTTTTCTATACGTTTTCTCAAGCGGGTAGCATTATAGAGAATTCCTGATTTTTTGGCCTGTCTGACCACATCTGTAAGGATTCCCTCACTAACTTCTTTGTGATAATAAAAGGATAATCTCTCATAATCAAGAGCAGGACTCATTGAGGTATGTACAGGAGGGAGCTGAGCGGTATCTCCTATAAGCATAAGGTAGCAATGATCCCCTGTATAGACAAACTCAATCAGGTCAGAGAGCAGTGAGCGCCCTGCGAAACTGGCTTCCTCCCCTATCATAGAGGCCTCATCTACTATAAACAAGGTATGAGAAGCCTTATTATCCCTAAGAGTAAAAGAGAAATCTCCCCCTTCTCCCATTGGGCGATAGATACATTTGTGTACAGTAAAAGCCTTCTGACCTGCATAGGAGGCTATCACCTTGGCTGCACGCCCAGTAGGAGCCAGTAGCACCACCCGAACAGAAAGCTCCTTGAGAGTTTTGACCAGAGTATTGACCAAAGTTGTCTTTCCTGTACCCGCAAAACCCCTGAGGAGAAAGAGCTTTTGTTCCTCTTCCTCCTGAGAAAAAAACTCTGCAAGTTCCTCTAATACAACCTCCTGTGATTCGGTGGGCTCCCATGAAAAATGACTTAAAAGTAGATCGTAAATATCCGATGCATCCATAGGCTAATAAATGATTTCAAAGATAGTAAAAAAATCTTTTGCAAAAAACTTTTTTATTAAAAATTTTATTGTATCTTTGCTCTTTGCGAACTTAATACAAAATACATAATTATATGAGAAGAGGTATTCAATTTGGATTGCTGATAATCAGCGCTATAGGGTTCTTTTTAATATACAAATCTATACAAGCACCCATTGAGTTTGAGAAAGAAAGCAAGGCACGCTATGCAGAAGTAATTGCCAAACTTAAGGATATTCGTAAGAGTGAAGAAGCCTATGAATCCATTCATAAGACCTATACCAACAATTTCGGTGAGTTAGAAAAATTCATCGAGACCGCTCATTTTTATATCACAACCAAGAAAGATACCAGCTGGGTACAGTATGACCCACACCTCAAGATAGATGTGCCCAAACAATCTGTCAAGACAGATACTATAGGAAAAATATCTGTAAAAGATTCTTTGTTCAAGGACAACGAACGATACAAACAGATGTCTTCAGTAACTATCAGAGACAGACAGATTCCTTTGACTATAGAAACAGGGGTGATCTCTCGTGAGGGAGATGTAAAATTCCCTGTCTTCGAGGTAAAAGTACCTAAAGAAGACATTCTCAAGGGATTAGACCAAGATGAAATAGAGCGAGAACTACAAAAAACGGGGGTTAATGATGTCAAAGGTGCCTATGTATCTGTAGGTTCCTTGACCGAAGTCTCTACCAGTGGAAACTGGCCTTCTTATTACAACGAAAGAACAGATAAAAAAGGTGCCGCAAGAAAATAACTTACATATTGAGTTTAAAAAGATGTCCATTCAATTGAATTTGGATGGGCTTTCTTTTTGTATCTTTAACCCAGCTCTTTCATGTATAGAATCCATCTATCACCTACCCCTTCCCCCTTCCATGCCCGCGCTTGTCGTAGAACAAGAGATCCAGAACTACCTCAAGGAAGAGCGCGCACTCTGTCAGGATTTTGACACTATCAAGGTACTGCACAACAATGAACAGTTTGCTTTTGTTCCTGAAAAATATTTTGTCACAGATCACCTCTTTGAGTATCTCAAGTTCAATGTTACCGAATACCACAACCAGATCATCAGCCATGACACTCTCAAGGACGAACAGATGGTCAATGTATACATCCCCAATGCCTCTATCAACCGTATCCTGAGGGAGACCTATGGAATATTCGAGTACGAACACCTGACCACTACCCTACTGGGCGTACTGCTAATGCACAACCCCCAGAAGAAAAATGCTGTCTATGCACATTTCGACAAAGATGCTTTTCACTTAGTGATCTTCAAAGAAGGGCAACTGGCTTTCTTCAATCGTTTTGCCTTTGAGGAGCCGATTGATATGCTCTACTACCTACTCTTTTCCTTGGAACAGCTCTCTATAGATACCGAAACGACCCCTTTGTACCTCTTGGGAGACATCATTCGTAACTCTGAGCGATATTACCTTATATATAAGTATGTGCGATTTATCTATTTTCTGCCTCCTCAGAAGAACAATCCTTTCTGCCAAAATATGGATCCTACCTTAGCGCGACAGAACTTCATTCTTACCCATACTTTCTGAGTGAAAAAGGAGTGAAGTTAGCAACTCAGAGCTGGATATGAATTGAAAAAAGGAAAAGCAAGTATGGCTCATTCACTATTTACTATTAACAAACTCCCTTAAATAATTAACAATTAGCCATTAACAATTAACAATTATACATTGATTTATTCTGTATCTTTGCACTGTTGAAATAGAACCTTATAACTTAATACCAACATGAATAATCCAGACTTGTTACAACGAGTAGAAACAGCCTTAGCCGAGATACGTCCTTACCTACAGAATGATGGGGGAGATATTTCCCTTATCGGAATAGAAGATGATAAAATAGTGAAAGTAAAGCTATTAGGAAGCTGCCTAAGCTGTAGTGTAAACCAGATGACCCTCAAAAGCGGAGTGGAAATGACTATTAAGAAATACGCTCCTGAGATAGAAAAGGTTGTAAATATAAGCTGAAAAAAGTTAATAATTGTTTAGTGAATCTACCCCCTTAGAGAGCATAAGCTCTTAAGGGGTTTTTTCTTGAAAACGTGACTGTTATGGAAAAAGGAAATCATTTTTTTGCTCATGGAAAATTGCTCCTTACTGGGGAATATGCGGTCTTGGACGGAGCACTTGCAATAGCCCTTCCTACCCAATATGGCCAAGAGATGCACATTACCCCCTCCGAGAGGGAAGGTATTTTCTTCCGTAGCCTTACCCAAGAGGGAACTCCCTGGTATGAGGGACAGCTCTTTGTAGGAGATGCCAATCCTATCACCCAGACCTTAGAGCGAATCCTCTCCCAAGCCCAGAGAATGCAACCTAACTTCCTTACAGACCAATCAGTACACGTAGAGACAAGATTGGATTTCCCCAGAGAATGGGGATTGGGCTCCTCCTCCACCCTTATCAGTATGATTGCTCAGTGGGCAGAGGTAGACCCTTATGAACTGCTCTGGAATAGCTTTGGAGGAAGTGGGTATGACATCGCTTGCGCAAGAGCCTCTTCCGCCATTCTATACCAATTGACCGAAGGCAAAGCCAAAGTATATCCTATATACTACAACCCTCCTTTTGCAGCTTCCTTATTCTTTGTCTACCTGAACAAAAAACAAAACAGCCGAGAAGGAATTGCCCTATACCAAGGGCTAAAGAAAAACAAAAAACCTCTCGTCACACAGCTTAGCCAGCTTACAGAAGAGATCTATCGCACCCACTCTTTGGACACCTTTTCCAAGCTCCTTAGCGAGCACGAGGCCGTACTATCAAGCTACCTAAGACTCCCTACTGTAAAGGATTCCCTATTCAAGGATTTTTCAGGAACCATCAAGAGCTTAGGAGCTTGGGGAGGCGATTTTGTACTGGCCTTAGGGGAGGAAAGCTATATAAAGGAGTATTTCATTAGCAGGGGGATGCAAACAATCCTCCCCTTTGAACAAATGATACTTCCTACGGATAGGGAGCCAATATTACCTCCAGCCCATCAAGCTCCTCGGTAATAGGAATCTGACAGCCTAATCGGCTGTTTTCCTTAGTATAAGAAGTCTCAAAAAGCATCGCTTCTTCCTCCGCTCCTACCTCAGGGAGGGGGGTATCACTTACTATATAGCATTGGCAAGAGCCACACATGGCCATGCCTCCGCACACTCCTATCTCGCCATCCTCGGCAATAGCATAGGCACGAATCACTTCCATAAGGGACATATTCATATCGGTAGGCGCCTCTACTTCAAAGAGTGTTCCCTCTCTATCGGTTATTTTTAAGGTAACTTCTGCTGACATTTGTATTTGGTATGAGAGTGCAAAAGTACAAAATTAATGATTAATGGCTAATGATTAACGAGCAATAACATATGAATATTTTATTATATCATTGACAGACAGTGATTTGTGAAAAAATAAAAAAATAACACAAAAAATATTTGTCAATTCAAAAAAAGATAGTATCTTTGCACCCGATTACAAAAGGGTTCTTAGCTCAGCTGGTTCAGAGCATCTGCCTTACAAGCAGAGGGTCACTGGTTCGAATCCAGTAGGACCCACACTTTTGTTTAGAAAAAATTTTATTTTAGGGTTCTTAGCTCAGCTGGTTCAGAGCATCTGCCTTACAAGCAGAGGGTCACTGGTTCGAATCCAGTAGGACCCACAAAAAAGTCATGCATTCGTGTATGGCTTTTTTTTATTTAGGCAATAGATAACAGACAATAGGTAAAACAAAACATTGATTATCAAAAAGGTAAGGTATTCTACCTACTTGTTCACCACTTTCTGTTCACTGCTCTCTGCTCACCGCTCTCTGTTCACCGCTCACTGCTCTCTGTTCACTGTTCACTGTTCACTGCCCACCGCTCACAATCTCTTGTTAAAAAAAAAATCCACAGAAAAAGACTGATTATTCACATAATTTTCATATATTTGCACGTTTTTTGAAATAGTATAAATCATCGTAAAATGCAAAACAAAGGATTAGTAAAATTATTTGCCTTACTCTTTGGTTTAGTGAGCATTTACCAGCTCTCTTTTACTTTTGTAGCAAATCGTCAAGAGAAAAAAGCTGAACAATTTGCCGCACAAAAAGTACCTACTTCGGTAGAGGATTACACTCATAAGCGTGAAAAAATAGTCTCCAAGTACTTGGATTCTATCGCTAATGAACCTGTATACAACCTCTTGCTAACGAACTACACTTTCAAAGAAGTAAAAGATCGTGAGCTTAAGGAAGGGCTTGACCTTAAGGGAGGGATCAATGTTACCCTACAGATTTCTGTACACGACATCCTCCGCAGCTTGGCTGAAAATTCTAAAAATGCTGATTTTGAAAAGGCTTTAGACCAAGCCGATAAGCGTCTTCGTGAGACAGACCAAAGCTATATCGACCTCTTCTTTGAAGCTTTTGATGCTACAGGGGCTAAGCTCTCTGCTCCAGATATCTTTGGCAACAAGACTCTTAGTGCTCAGATCACTCCACAGATGAGCAACTCTCAAGTGCAACCTATTCTCCGCAAGAAGATAGATGAATCTATAGACTCCGCTTTTGAGGTATTGCGTAAGCGTATTGATAAGTTTGGGGTGACTAATCCTGATATCAAAAAGTTAGGAAATTCTGGCCGTATCTCAGTAGAACTCCCTGGTGCAAAAGATATCTCACGTGTGAAGAATCTCTTGCAAAGTACCGCCCAATTGGAATTCTGGGAAACCTTCAAGGCTGGTGACTTCGCTCTATATTTCAGTCAGTTGGATGCTGCTCTTCAAGCTAAAGAAGGCGATAAGACTGCTGAAAACACCCCTACTACTGAAGCTCCAAAGACTACTACAGCTATTGATACCCTCTCCTCCAAGAGAGATTCCTTGGCTCACAACGAGGTAGATTCTCTTCTGAACAAAACCGCTCAGAAAAAGGACTCTTTAGCTCCTGCTCAAAAGAATCCTTTGTTTGATCTTTTTCAATTTACCAATGGGGAAAACTCTCCTTCTATCGCTTATTTCTTAGCTGCAGATACCACCAAGCTCCTCTCTTATCTCAAGAGCGATGAAGCAAAGAGACTGCAACCTGCCGAGCTGAAATATGCTAAGTTCGTATTCGGAAAGCCTCATAAGCTCACTGACTTACAACAGCTATACCGTATGTTTTGGCCTTATGAAGCAGAACAAGCAGATCCTGCCAATGCTAAGAAGTTCAAAGAAAGACTTCAAAGCCTCTTGCGTCGTTCTGACTTAGTAGAACTCTATGCACTACGTGGCAACCGTACCAATGAACCCCCACTCACAGGAAGTGTAGTTACCGAAGCGGTACAGACTTATGACAACCATAACCAACCTTGTGTCTCTATGAATATGAACAGAGAAGGGGCTAAGCTATGGGAAAACCTCACCGGAAAAGTATTTACCGAAAGAGGAAATATCGCCATCACTTTGGACAACACTGTATATTCCGCTCCTACAGTTACCTCTGGCCCTATCTCTGGAGGAAGCACCCAGATTACGGGTAACTTCACTGTAGCAGAAGCACAAGACTTAGCCAACGTACTTCGTGCAGGTAAGCTCCCTGCTTCTGCCGATATTGTACAATCAGTAATTGTAGGTCCTTCCTTAGGACAAGAGGCTATCACCAGCGGATTTATCTCCTTCGCCATTGCAGGACTTATTATCTTCCTCTGGATGTTAGTCTACTACGGACGTGCAGGGATATTTGCTGATATCGCTTTAGTATTCAACATCCTACTTATGTTCGGTATCTTAGTGAGTATCAACTCCGTACTTACCCTTCCTGGTATCGCGGGTATTGTGCTTACTATAGGTATGTCCATCGATGCGAATGTGATTATCTTCGAACGTATTCGAGAGGAACTCAGAAATGGCAAGTCGCTTACTCAGTCCATCCATGATGGTTTTAGCCACGCCATTACCTCTGTACTCGATGCCAATATCACTACCTTCCTCACTGGAGCCGTGCTCTTCGTGTTTGGTAGTGGACCTATCAAAGGATTTGCTACTACCTTGATGATTGGTATTGTAACAACTATCTTTACTGCTGTATTCATCACCCGCTTACTTATCGACTGGTATGTGGCCAAAGGCAAAGAACTTTCCTTTACCACTTCGATTTCTAAGAATATATTGGTGAATCCGAATATAGATTTCCTTTCTAAGAGAAAAGTATGGTACAGTATTTCTGCTATCATGGTTCTTATCAGCTTAGGCTCTATGTTCACCCGTGGTTTCGACCAAGGTATTGACTTTGTAGGAGGTCGTTCTTACCAAATCCGCTTTAAGAATCCTGTAAAAACAGAAGAAGTAGCATCTCTACTGAAGGCTGGTAAGCTCGGTTCTGTAGAAGTAAAAACCTTTGGTGCAGCTAACCAAGTACGTATCTCTACCAAGTACAAATACAACGATGAGAGTACCCAAACGGACAACGAAATCCAAGAAATCCTCTATAATGACCTACAACCTGTAATGGGCGAAAAAATCTCCTATGAAGAGTTCATGAGTGGAGAAGGACTTGGAGTGATGAAGTCTGACAAGACAGGGCCAAGTATCGCCGAGGATATCAAGAGCAGTGCGGTATGGGCTATTGTTGGTTCGCTAATCATCATCTTTGGATACATTTTGGTACGTTTCCGCAAATGGCAATTCTCTATGGGAGCAGTAGCAGCGCTTACTCACGACGTGATTATCACCTTAGGAGCATTCTCCTTGCTATACTCTGTGATGCCATTTAGCCTCGAGATAGACCAACAGTTCATCGCGGCTATCCTAACGGTAATTGGTTACTCCTTGAACGATACGGTGATTATCTTTGACCGTATCCGTGAGGAAATAGGTCTGAAAGGCTGGAGTGCAAATACTCTTAACCATGCAGTAAGCACTACCCTAAGTCGTACGCTCAACACCTCACTTACTACCTTGCTTACCCTATTGGCTATCTTCATTTTTGGTGGAGAAACCCTCAGAGGATTCATGTTTGCCATGATTATCGGGGTAGTAGTAGGTACTTACTCTTCTATCTTTGTAGCGACCCCATTGGTGTATGATACTTCTAAAAATAGAAAAGAGGAAGCACCTGCTGAGGAAGTTACTCACAAACACAAGAAATAATTTAATTTATCAATAATTTGTTCAAAAATCTGTGGAGAGGCTACTTTTCACAGATTTTTTTGTAAGCTATGACACAATTGTATGATGTTATTATCCTTGGTGCAGGAGCCTGTGGGCTCTTTACCGCCATCAATATAGCCGAAGGAGCCCCTCACAAGCGCATTCTTATTCTCGAAAAAGGAAAAGAAGCCCTTGGTAAGGTACGTATCTCTGGCGGAGGACGCTGCAACCTCACCAATGGAGAGACAAACCTACGCGAATTTGTAAAAAATTACCCCCGAGGCAACCGAGAGCTATTGAGCGCTTTTTCTCGCTTTTCTAACAAAGACACCATGAAGTGGTTCGAGACGCATCAGGTAGCCCTCAAGGAAGAAGCCGATGGGCGTATATTTCCCGTATCCAATAGCTCACAGACGATTATAGATTGTTTTCTTTCCTTGGCTAAAAAATATAACATTGAGATTCTATACAAGCAGAATGTCCATGCTTTTTCTTTTGAGAAAGAGCTGTGGAAAGTACAGGCAACTGAGGTTTTTCACAGCCGCAACTTAGTTGTAGCCACCGGTAGTAATCCCAAAGTATGGCAGCTGTTATCCCAGTTAGGACACACCATTATCCCCCCTGTACCCTCACTCTTTACTTTCGCTACAGAAGATTCCTTTATAGAAGGACTTGCCGGAGTGAGCAAGGAGGTAAATGCAAAGCTTTTGGCTACCGACCACTCTCCTTTGAAAATCCCTCTCTTAGAGAAACAAGGACTTGTAGGTGCACTGCTTGTAACTCATTGGGGATTCAGTGGGCCTGTGATACTGAGACTTTCTGCCTTTGCCGCCAGAATCCTTGCTCAGCTGGATTATAAGTTTTCCCTACAAATCAATTGGTTAGCCGAAGGAGAAGAGAGCCTTAACGCTGAAGAGACTCTCGCTATTTTACAAGAAGAAAAGCAAAAGCATCCCCGCAAGGAAATGCAAAATCATTGTCCATTCAATTTAACTAAAAAGCTATGGAACAAGCTCTTAGAGCGTTCAGGGGTACTCCCTCACCAACTATGGGCGGAGCTAAACAAAGGACAGTTACACACCTTAACTCAGACCTTAACCGCTAGTACTTTCCTTATTCATGACAAAGCCCCTTTCAAAGAAGAGTTTGTTACCGCTGGAGGTGTTTCCCTCAAGGAGATAGATTTCAAGAACTTCCGTTCCAAGCTCTTCCCTACCCTCTACATAGGCGGGGAAGCTCTGGATATAGATGCCGTCACAGGAGGGTATAACTTCCAAAACGCTTGGAGTGGCGGCTACCTGATCGCAGAAGGAGTGGCAAGTGAATAACTAATAACTCAAAATTTAAAATTCAAAACTAAAAACTAATGATCGATATTGGCCTAAACCTAACCAACCGACAATTTGCTCACGACCAAGAAGAACTCCTCTACCGTGCTGAGCAAGCAGGTGTCACTCAAATGATACTCACTGGCACCTCCCTTCGTAGTAGCAAAGAATCCTTTGCTCTTGCTAAGGGTTACCCTACCCTGCTCTATAGTACCGCAGGGGTGCACCCCCACGATGCCAAGACAATGAACGAACAGACCATTCCCCAACTAAGCACGCTACTCAAGGAAAAACAAGTGGTAGCCGTAGGAGAATGTGGCTTAGACTTTGATCGCGATTTCTCCCCACGCCCTGTACAAGAGCAGTGTTTTCGTGCCCAGCTTGCCCTTGCTCAAGAGGTGCAAAAGCCACTATTCCTACACGAGCGTGCTGCCTTTGACCGATTTGTAGGGATTCTCAAGGATTATACCCACCTGCCTAAGGGTGTAGTACATTGCTTTACAGGCAGTTTGAGTGAGGTAAAAACCTACCTTGATGCTGGTTACTATATTGGTTTTACAGGGGCTATTAGCGACACCCGCCGATTTGCCTTCTTGGAAGAGGTAGTCCGTTATGTACCCTTAGAACGTATGCTTATAGAGACAGATGCGCCCTTTATGCTTCCCAAGAATATACCTGCACACCTGCTAAACCCTCGAGATAAGCGACGCAATGAGCCCGCTTTCCTCCCCTATGTAGCGCAAAGTATTGCTCACTTTAAGAAGATAACCCTAAAAGAAGTAGCAGAGACAACTACTAAGAATGCCAGAGAACTATTCCCCCTCAGCGCGTAAGGGGGAACTTCTCTCAGGCTCAGGAAACTTGTACTCTATGAAACACTATCTTCATCATCTTCAAATTCATCATCTTTTTCATATAGTTCTATTATTTTTTTTACTTGTTCTTTTGTTGTTTTAATGTTATACTTAGTAAGTTCATTATATACACTGTCAATAGCAACATTTATATCATCTGTTTCGTTATCAAGTATATATAAATAATAAAAATCTATTATAAACTCATCTGTTGTTGTTTCAAGTTCTTTATCTACTATCATTATTTTTTCTTTTTTATTCATTTCAAATTCTTTATTCTATCAGAGGGTAGCCTCTAATCAGTTGTTCAAGCACATACCATCTTTGAGGGTAGGTATCATAAGGTTCTGCCTCAAGGAGGTATTTGTCTGAAGGAAAAGTTCTTACAATCTGTCCCATTCTATTTTTTATAATAATCGTATTGCCACTTACCTCTGCGATTCCTATATAGTCCCAAGTATCGTGTTCTTCCCTGTAAGTTATGGCCTTATCTGTCTTTATAAGTAAGTACTTAAACCCGTTCTCTATAATATATTCACTCATAGACTCATCATAATCATACACTTTAGTTTCTATGATTTTCAGTGGAATAATCTTTATCTGCTGTCTACAAGGTGCATTCTCATCATATATCAGCTGCCTATCTATATCCTTCCCCAACAGATGATACTCCCAAGAAGGTCTTGTTGTATGAGTAAATTCACTTGGAGATACTCTCATCTGATTTAGCACCGCTAAAAATTTCTTAAGGATGTATGCACTGTATTGTGGTGCTATTTTATAACAAGTCTCCCTATACCAACCTTTTAGCCGAGCTATTCTTTCAAATGCTTCCTCAAAGGAGTCATAGATAGTATTTCTGTAATAAAACTTTTCCCCTTCAGGCGTTTCTTCTCTCTCTATAGAAAAACTTTTTGTTTCAAATACCACCTTAGGTTTTTTATCATTATCTTTTTCTTGCTGTTGGAATATTCTGAAAAATTCCACTCTTCTTTCACGATTATCCATATTACAATATTTTTATTTTCCCTACTCTATTACAGGCTTTTCGGAATACGCCTTTGTATAATTTTTATTCTAAGGCAAAGATACAGTCGTTACTGGACAAACTATGACCACCTTACTTTTTTTTGCAAGATAAAAAAGCAAGTCAGTAGTACCCGTTTTATTAGAACTCTCTCCACGTAATCTCTGGCAAACGAAATACCCTACAAAACTTATTATCAATCAGATACAAAAAAATACAGATTGTAACAGTTTTGCCTAAAAGAACTCACCAAACTAACTCTGATCAAAATCAATAAAGAATAGAAGAGTCTATCCCCATTGTGGTTGTTAATTATCAAGAATGAAAAGTTATTTGTTTATTAGAGGATAAATAATTACTTTTGTGCTATAGAAATCTTTCTGTCATGAAAAAACAAAGAGTAGGTATTATCCATTTCCTTACTAGGGAAGAAGGTGGGCGAGAGCAACCACCAACAACAGTTTTAGAGTATCGCCCTACTACTCATATCGCTCAGCTGGCACAGCCTAATTGGAGTATCGTCATTACCTTTGATGAGCCTATGAAAGAGGGACAATATAGTGCTTTGTGCCAGGTAAGGTTTCTTTTCGATCACGCCCCTCAATATATATTGGACGAACTCAAGGAAATGGAGATCTATGAAGGAGCGAGAATCGTTGGTAAAATAGTGTTTGAATAGTGATATTATTAAAAAAATACTTTATGAATTATCTAAAACGATTAAAACAGAGTGGAGAATTTGAGTATTCTCTAGGGGCTAATGCTGAAGAAATTAAGCATATAGAAGAGGAATTGGGCATATTGCTTCCTGAAGTATACGTAAATTTTCTATCAGAATGTGGGTCGTGTAATTATGGTGATGTCTATATCAATGGTATTTACAAAGAAAAAGATAGCATATCTTATCCTGTTGTGGAACTAACTAAGCAACTAAGAGAGGACTTACATCTCTCAGAGGATTTTATAGTATTACACTACGAAGTAGACGAGTTTCTAACCTTATATAAAGTTTCTAATAAGGTACACCTGAAAGATGCTAAAGTCTTTGGAGCTAAGGTATTTTGCAATGATAAGGGGGACTTTGAAATCTACAAACCTACACCTATGTTTGATTCTTTTGAGGAATATTTTGAAGACTTTTTAGACTTAGCAGAAGATTAACCCTATGAAAACAGAAAAGATATTATTAGCAGGAGCAACCGGCTATTTAGGTCAGTATATACTGGCTGTACTATTAAGAGAAGAATACCCGACCCGCATTGTGGTACGTAACAAATCGAAGATCTCCCCTGCCCTACTCACACACCCACTATTGGAGGTAGTAGAAGCGGAAGTAACCCAGCCTGACACGCTACAAGGAGTATGTAAAGGGGTGCATAAGGTGATTTCAACCGTAGGGATTACCCGCCAAAAAGATGGACTTACCTATGAGCAGGTAGACTTCCAAGCCAACAAGAACCTACTCGATGAAGCCTTGCGCGAAGGTGTACGTAAGTTCATATATGTATCCGTATTCAAAGGAGAAGCCATGCGACATATAGCCATTGGAGCCGCTAAAGAACGTTTTGTTGATGCTCTTAAGGCTAGTGGATTAGACTATTGTATCATACGCCCCAGCGGTTTCTATAGTGATATGACTATATTTTTCAAAATGGCTAAGGCTAAGAAGGACGAAATATTCCTATTTGGCAAAGGACAATATGCCATGAATCCCATTCATGGGGAAGACTTGGCCGAGGTCTGTGTCGCCCAATTGGAGCGTTACGAACGGGAAGTCAATGTAGGAGGAGCTGAGATTTTTACACAAACGGAGATGGCTCGTTTGGCTTTTGAGGTACTCCATAAACCTGCCAATATAAGTTATTTGCCTGACTGGGTACGGCGTTTGATCCTAAAAATGGGCAAATACCTCCTCCCTAAAAGTATCTATGGTGCTATAGAATTTTTCCTTACCACTATGGCGATGGATGTTGTAGCTCCTATGCAAGTAGGCAAACATCGGTTAAAGGCGTTTTTTGAATCTATAAATTCATCAGCTGAAAGAAAATACTTTATGAATTATCTAAAACGATTAAAACAAAGTGGAGAATTTGAGTATTCTCTAGGGGCTAATGCTGAAGAAATTAAGCATATAGAAGAGGAATTGGGCATATTGCTTCCTGAAGTATACGTAAATTTTCTATCAGAATGTGGGTCGTGTAATTATGGTGATGTCTATATCAATGGTATTTACAAAGAAAAAGACTCCATATCTTATCCTGTTGTGGAACTAACTAAACAACTAAGAGAGGACTTACATCTCTCAGAGGATTTTATCGTACTACATTACGAGGTGGACGAGTTTCTAACCTTATATAAAGTTTCTAATGGGGTACGCCTAAAAGATGCGGAGGTCTTCGAAGCAGAGGTTTATTGCAATGATAAGGGGGCCTTTGAAATCGAAAAACCCACTCCTATGTTTGATTCTTTTGAGGAATATTTCGAAGACTTTTTAGACTTAGCAGAAGAAGATTAACCCAATGAAAAAAGGAAAGATATTATTAGCAGGAGCAACCAGCTATCTGGGGCAATCAGCGCTCACTACCATCTGTAATCATCTAATAAGCCGTCTGCAGTTCGGTATTTTGTAAAGAAAGTTACATAATGGTCATATATCTTCAAATCAAACAACTTACTATTATTGTATTTTAGGCACAACTGATATTCACTTATTTCTCGTTCTATCTCATCAGCCAATAGGATACTAAAAGCATCAATACATTCTTGATATTCTTTGCATAAGGAAATCAGTGCCTCACTCAACGAATTTTCTATGAGTCGTGCCCTATAAGAATAAGCTACTGAGGGAATAGCTTCTATATGATCAATCAAAGCATAATCCCCTTTTGTTGGAGAGATTATATAATCGGTTTTTTTCCTCATCTGTTACCTATTTATGCACTTCTTATTTTGGGGGCTGTGTTCAGTACCTAAGTCATATAAACCTGTGCTATAATTGAACTCAAAGGTTTCTTTCCATTCGTGCAGCGGCACATTGCCACTCCACAAAAAGTGAGTAGTGGTGCGGCTAAAATGCTTGGTAAGGCGTCTGCCAAGGGCATCGTAAGTAAAGGTTACTTTTTGCTTGTCGGGGCGTCTTACCTCCTTGAGCATTCCAAAGGCATCCCACTTATACTGCCAACGTTCCTCTTTTGAGCTAAACCAACCCCCGCCACCTTTGTACTTCTCTATAAGGTTGCCATCGTCATCGTACTTAAACGTCCAGCCGTACCATTTCTTTAAGCGGCTCACATACTGTTGCTTTGCGCCCGCGCAGCACTATCTTTTCCATACTCTATTCCCTGTTTATCTTCTGTAATCTTATAGCTCTTGTTGCATCTTTAACTATTTCAAGATTTCCAATTTAACCAAGCACTATAGATTTTTCTAAAATCAGGATCTCCTTCCTTTGATAGTATATCTCGTATATATGATTTTACATCTGGAGATATATGATCTAACAACCAAAGGTGTATAGCATCTGTTACAGTATGATTAAAAGCTTCATCTGCTATAGGATATAGGTCTACCATCTTTTTTAAAGCTTCGTCAGGGGAAGTAAAGTATAATTTTTCATATTCAAATAATAAGTTGGTAGCTTTGTCATAATTATCTATATTATCCATCTATCTTTTTATTCTTTTATTGGTATATGGGCTCTTCTAATATCTTCATCACTATTTGTGTTGATAATGACTCCATGATCATCAAATCTTTCAGCATGTCTGTCTCGATAATTACCATTTCTAATTTTATCTGTTGGAATCTTTTCTTTATGAGCATGTGGAACTTCATCAGATTGCCCCAAACTAACTTCTCTTTGAACAGCTGGATCTATTCTTACTCCCACTGTATTCCCATCTTCCATATTTTTAGTCCAAACTTTACCTCCTGATCTCGCTTCTACAGCTGTATAACCCCTCTGTCTAAGGCGTTTTTCAATATCTCTACGCCTTCTTCCTGAGAGTGGTCCTAGAACCATTAATTCTTCTTCAACTGTTCGTGCTCTTCTAAATCTACCTCTTTCATCTCTCAACCTATATGTACTACTCAACCCGAATATATCCACCCATGCATTGGTATCCCCAACATACGCGAAAAAGTTAGGCTCCCCAGATAAGAACCCTATCGGGTCTTGACTTATATAGCGTCCCGTCTCAGGGTGATAATACCTAAACCTATTATAACACAGCTCAACCTCGCTATCATAGTACTGCCCTTGATATTTAAAAGGACACCTAAAATTCTCTTTTGGTGCGAGCCGCACGGGCAAGGTGGTTTAGCGGTCTTGTTCGCGTTCCCATATTAGCTCGCCTTCTTGGTTGTAGGCTCTTCATTAGTGCATAGTGTATAGTGATGATGGAGTAATGCTTGCCATTTACAATCTTTCCACAAGGCACAAAAGAGCCTGTTTCAAAAATCCAAGTGGTGGGGCTATGTTCAGTACCTAAATCATATAAACCTGTGTTGTAATTGAATTTAAAGGTTTCTTTCCATTAATAATCTTCAATGAATGATTTATAAACGCCATTTTCTACTATTTTTTCAATTGTTTCTTCCATTGCTT
>ERZ773060.322-NODE-322-length-18337-cov-524.037_pt1 | contig 18337 bp, 15 predicted proteins | sample MGYA00580628_ERZ773060 | MGnify/ENA primary metagenome ERZ773060 (study PRJEB29015, sample SAMEA2738019) | human oral metagenome | biome: human oral; feature: human-associated habitat; material: dental | place: China | collected 2045 ... | reverse complement strand
ACGCCCGGGAGCGGGAATCACCGAAGATTCAAATCAGGAGTTTTGCATAACCCTCCGTACATGCCTCTGCATGGCGACAACGATAAGATTTACGAGGGTCTCAAGCCTGAAACCGACTACCTCGGGGATGTGTTCTGCGAACGACAAGGCATCGTAGGAAAGAAAGAATTGCGTGCACTCGACAAGGCTGTGAACAGTGCAAGAGGCAAGCTTGATGGTGCGGCTATCAAACGTGTCGTGGGTGCTGCCGGTACGGTGGTCGTCGTCGCAGCGACCGGCGGGCTCGCGTTCTACTTCGCGCCTGCAATCGCTCCCGTACTCGCCGCCGCTCTTGGAGCGGAGACCGCCTCTCTATCTGGCGCCGCGCTCACAAGCGCAAGTCTTGCCTTCCTTGGAGGGGGATCCCTCGCAGTTGGTGGTGCTGGCATGGCTGGTGGCACCATGCTAGTCGCAGGCAGCGGCGCTCTATTCGGGGCTGTTGGAGGGTCCGGCATCTCTGCGGCAACGTCGATGGCGCTTGCGACCAACGGAAGCTATGTGCTGGACGAGTGTGCCAAGCTCGTGGCCTTCTGCGAGGAAGTCCTCATAAAGCGTTATGGTGACGTCGCCTCGGTTGAGAAGATTCATGCCGTCCTCAACCAGAAGATCCTCAAACTTGAGATAGAAATCGAGGCGATAAAACGCTACGTACCCGATGGTGAAATGTCCGAAGATGACGTCGATGGTGAAAGTGGTGACAACGGCGAGATCGACCCGAAAAAGATGATCAAAATCCTGAACCGTAGCCACAAGTTCCTCAGGCGCAGCAGCGATGAGCTTGCCGCGGTGGTGAAGTCTGTCTGACCTGGAGGGATCTATCAAAAATGGTAAATGGTATAAGTGGATTCATCGTCTGTAAGGGACGGGAGATGATAGCGATAGATTCGTTCAAAAATCAGTTTTGAATGAACCTCTGGCCGTCGTGAAACAAAATCGTTTCTGGTTTCGCGGGGTGGGAGGTGTTCGAAGTCGTAGTCGACGGTGCGGCCGGTGACGTGTGAGGCGAATGTTTCGAAGGTTTCTTCGGGGGTTTCGCGCTGGATGGTGGCGGTGTTGTTCTTGGCCGTGTTCCGGACGTGCTCGGCCGGGTTGTGGTCGGGCGCGTACGGCGGCGGATGGATCGGTGTGATGCGCTCCAGCAGCCGGTCGGGCTCGTGGAGGCCGGCCAGCATCTTGGCATGGTGGGATCGGGCGTTGTCCGGGACGACCGCGGTCTTGCCGGTGCCGGTTTCTCGTTGGAGCAGGTCCGGTGCGAGGGTCGTCTGCTCGGTGTTCTGGTTCTGCTCGGTCGGGTGCGGCGTGACTGTTCTGCTGGTCGGGGAGGGCGTCGGGGAAGGACTGGGACGTCTTCTTCCGGTCCACGGACGGTTTGGTGCGTTGTCCTTTCGGGGGCTGCATGCGGCGGGTCTCGGCCTCGTGCTCCAAGCGGACCTCAGTCTTGCGGTGTGGGCCTTCCGGCCCTGGTCCAACAGGGCCTTGACCTGGGTCGTCGTCCAGGCCATGCGTCTGGTGGTGGCTTTCTCGTTGCGGTGCTCGTCGAACGGGTCCGGGCGGTTCGGGGCTCGGCCCGCACGGGCGCAGGAGCAGCCGGTGGGAGGAGTCCGACTGGTGTTCGGCGTCGGACAGGATCTTCACGACGTCACGTATCGCCGGGACGTCCCGGAACCCGGCGCGGACACCCGACCGGGAGGGCGGCCGGGCCAGGATGGTCTCGGGTTCCTGCTTCCGGGCGCGGGCGGGTTCCGCCGCGTTCTGGTTCCCCGCGTGCCCGGCCGGGACCCGGCACATCCTGGTGGCCCGCCAGTCGGCCGGCCATTCCTGCACCGTCCTCTCCGTCCGCTCGACCGTCTCTGCGATGATGCCCGTATCGACGCCTCGGGAGGCGTGCAGGACCGCTTCTGCCTTCATCCGCACCAGCACATGATTGTCGGAACGCTTCTTCCACCCGACCAGGACGGCGGTCTCCTTCCGGGGCGACCCCGACCCGCACGCCCCCACCGCATCCGAAACGGCACAGGAAACCCACGAAACACGATTTCGTTTCATGCCAGCCATACTTCACATACCCGCTGGAGAGGGAGTAGTTGGAGTCCACCACCGTCAGAGGCTGAATGTCATTCCTGCCCTGCTCACGGGGCTGGGAACCCGAACCGGCGGTGACCGTACCACTACTGCTCGAACCCGAGCCCGGCCCGTTCATGAACGCCCCGATCAGCGCGAGAACAACGGCGGCGATGACGATCCAGAACCACACCCGCTTGTAGACGGGCCTCTTCTGCGGGGGCTGGGGAGGGAAACCGCCCTGCTGAGGCGGGTACGGCGGAACCCCCCCCGAATCCCCGCCGTTGCAGGGCGGAACCCCGCCGCCCTGCGCCGGGAAGGCGTTGGCGTAGGCGGGGACCCCGCCGGGCTGAGGGGGAATACCGCCGGGCTGGGCCGAATGATCTCCGTTGCCGGGAGTCTGGCTCCCGTCCTGAGGCCCCTGGTTGACGGTCATTGCGCACACTCCTTAGTGCTGCTTGGCGCTGCGATCGGGCGAGTAGACGACCGGGGGTACACCTTTACCCCTAGGGGAACCTATCGTTCTACCTCTAGGGGAAGCTGTGGGCGACCGGGACTTCGCTGTGGACGGCCGGCTGAAGCTGTGATCATCCTTGGAACCGGACGGCCGCGAACTCCCCGCGCGGCACACCGTTCTCCTGCTCGACGCGCCGAGGTCGATCCATCCGTCCGCGCGCACGCACGGGGATCGCCCCGGTTCCCGGCCTGGACACTCGGCTCGACGGCACCGATCATGCGCGCAGGAGGACGGGACGACGTTGTGTCCAGCGCCGCGGGATCCCGCAGCCGGGCCGCACGCGCAGCCGGACCGCAGGCGGCGCCAGTCCCTGCGGCCCCGAGACCGGGACCGCAGGCGCGTCGGCGCCCGGCCAGGGCCTCTATCACCCACCCGGCATCGCCGTGTCGCCGATCTTGCACCCGCGCGCGCGGACGGACCTCGACGGCAATTTCTACCGGCGCACGGTCTGAGGCTCACACCCGCGCGCAGCACGAGGGACCCGTCGCACCCGTGCACGAAGGGCCCCCTGAGCGCGCCCGCTCGTCCTCGTCACTGCCCCGTGTCCTCCGCGCTCCGCGGCCGAGAGCGGGGGCGGCACCGGGACCGCGGCTACCTCAGGTCGCGGAAGAACTCGTCCCAGGGCATCTCCAGCGGCGCGTCCCGGGCCACCACCGAGTGGAGGAAGCGGCACAGCGGATACTCGTCCGCCCCGATGACCCCGCGCTCGGTCAACGGCCCGAGGGCCCCGCCGATGACCCCGATGGCGGCGACGCCCTCGAGGGTCACGCCCTTCATGCGCTGCTCCCGCACCTCGGAGAACGGGATGCCCTCGCCGACGAAGGCGCCCGCCCGCACATTGCGCCCGCCCATCGAGGTGACGAACATGTCGCCCACCCCGCCCAGACCGTCGCCGGTCTCGGGGTCGCCGCCCATGAGCGCGATGAAGGAGCGCAGCTCCTTCTGCCCCTGGGCGAAGACGGCGGCGCCGTAGTTGTACATGACGTAGCGGTCGTCCTGCTTGCCGGCCCTGCGCAGCAGCCCCTGCGCGAAGCCGGCGGCGAAGGCGTAGACGTTCTTCGTCGCCGCGCCGGTCTCGTGCCCGACGAAGTCCGTGGACGTCCACACGTGGTAGTGGGCGGTGCGGAAGAGCCCCGCGAGCTGCTCGAGGTCGGCCCTGTCCCGGCCGCAGAAGACGACGCAGGTGTCGTGGTGGACGGCCACCTCGCCGGCGATGGAGGGGCCGACGACGGCGTTCCACGAGACCTGCTCGGCCAACCGGGGGTCGAAGTAGGAGCGCAGCACGTCGGGCAGGATGTGCAGCGTGCCGTCCTCGTCGGCGCGCATGCCCTTCGTGACGCACAGGAGCTTCTGCCCGGGCCGCATGAGCCGTGCCAGCTGCTCGCCGGCCCACTCGACGCCGAAGGAGTTCACGCCGCACAGGACGACGTCGGCGTCGGCGATGGCCTCGTCGGCGTCCTCGAGCTGGAAGGCGCGGACGCCGTCGTTGACCCTGAGCCCCAGGTCGGGGTGCACCCCGGTCCGCTGGATCGAGTCGATGATCTCGCGGTCCAGGAAGGTCCCGACGAGACGGACGTCGTGGCCGTTCTCGGAGATGGGGAAGGACAGGGCGGTGGCCATGACTCCCGAGCCCAGTGCGGCGATCCTTGCCATGTCAGTGATGTCCCTTCGCGTCGTGTCGTTCTCGTGTCGTGTGCGGTGGTCGATCGTGTGCGGCGGCTCTCATGCGCCGGCCGGTGCGCGGTCCCGGAAGATGCGGGCGCGGATCTCCTTGAGACGGTGCATCGGGCTGACTCCGTTGTAGCGCCCGAAGAGGTCGTGCAGCTCCTTGTAGATGTCGTAGAGGGCGTCGTACTGCTCCGAGACCGTCTCGCGGGGCACGTAGGCGTTGCGCTCGACGGAGGCCATGGCGTCGGCCGCGACGAACACGTCGGGGTGGACGCCAGCCGCCACCGCGGCGAAGACGGCCGCCCCGAGGGCGCCGGTCTGCTCGGCGAGCGAGAGGGAGATGGGCCGGCGGGTGATGTCGGCCAGCAGCTGCATGTAGGTGGTGTTCCTCAGCAGGCCCCCGGCGGCGACGATCTCGTCGACCCCGATGCCGTGCTCCTCGAAGTTCTCGATGATGACGCGGCAGCCGAAGGCGGTGGCCTCCAGCAGCGCCCGGTAGACGTCCTCGGGGCGGGTCGCGAGCGTCTGGCCCAGGACGAGGCCCGACAGCCGTGCGTCGGCGAGGATCGACCGGTTGCCGTTGTGCCAGTCGAGCGCGACGAGGCCGTGCTCGCCGATCTCCTGGCCGCTCGCCTTCTCGACGAGGAGCTCGTGCGCCGACAGCCCCCGGGCGGCGGCCTCGCGCTCGTACTCGGCGGGCACGCAGTGGTCGACGAACCAGGCGAAGATGTCGCCGACGGCCGTCTGGCCCGCCTCGAAGCCCCATGAGCCGTCGACGGCGCCGCCGTCGACGATCCCGAAGACGCCCGGGCAGTCGTGGTACTGCCGGTCGTTGAGGACGTAGCAGGAGGAGGTGCCGAGGATCGCCGTGAGCTGACCCGGGCGGACGGCGTTGGCGCCGGCCACGACGACATGGGCGTCGATGTTCCCGGCGGCCACGGAGATGCCCTCGGGCAGGCCCATGAGTTCGGCGAACTCGGCCGTGAGGCCGCCGACCCGCCCGCCGAGCGGGATGACCGGGTAGTCCATCCTGTCCTCGTAGACGGAGCCGAAGCCGGGTCGGACCGCCTCGAGGTACTCGCGTGAGGGGTACGAGCCGTCCTGGAGCATCCGTTTGTATCCGGAGTCGCCGGCGGCTGCCGTGAGCGTGCCCGTCAGGCGCCAAGTGAGCCAGTCGACGAGGTCGACAACGACGTCGGCGGCGGCGTAGGTCCGCGGAGCCATCTCGAAGACCTCGAGCACCTTCGGCAGGAGCAGTTCGGAGGAGAGCACGCCGCCGTAGCGGGCGAGCCACGGCTCGCGGCGGGCCTCGGCGATCTTCACCAGCCGCGTGGCCTGGTTCTGGGCGCCGTGGTGCTTCCACAGCTTGACGTAGGCGTGGATGTCGTTCTCGAAGCCGGGCTTCTCGCACAGCGGCGTGCCGTGCCGGTCGGTGAGGAGCACGGTCGCCGAGGTGGCGTCGATGCCGATCCCGACGATGTCGGACGCCTCGACGCCGGCCGTCCCGACGGCCGCGGGGACGGACCGGCGCAGCACCTCGACGTAGTCGCGGGGGTCCTGGAGCGCGAACTCGGGCGGCAGCGAGCGGCCGTCGCCCGCCGTGAGAGCGGTGTCCATGACACCGTGCGGGTACTCGGTGACGTGGGTGCCGAGCTGTTCGCCGGTCGCGGCGTCCACGACGACGGCGCGCCCGGACAGGGTGCCGAAGTCGATGCCGAGGACGTACGTGCCACTGCTCATCGGAGCCTCCTGGTACTGGTGGATCCGGCCCGGGCGGCGGTGCCCGGGATCCCGACCCCGACCGAACGCCGCCCGCGGCGGCGTCGCCGCGGACCGGCCGGCCGGGGATCGGATCGTGCATCGTCGGGCCCCATCATGACCCAGTGGAGGGCCCCGTGTTAAGGAGCGCTCGGCGCCCCGGAAGGATTCAGGGGACGAACCGGGGTGCCGGGCGCTCTCCGGAGGGCCGCCTCCGAACGCCGCCCCGGCGGCCGGCACCTGCTGTCACTCGGCACCTGCCGCCACGGGGACGGTCGAGCCGGCGGGCACGGCACGTGGAACGGACCGACCGCGCGGCGGTGGGGCGTGTGGGGCTCGAACCCACGACCCAGGGATTATGAGTCCCCTGCTCTGACCTGCTGAGCTAACGCCCCCTGCCCGGCCGGGCGGTTCACAGGCTAGCCGATCGACGACGGTCCGCCGGCCGCCAGCCGGTCGGCCAGGGAACCGAGCCAGGCGGCGATCCCGGCCGGCCCGGCGCACAGCACGTCGGCCCGCTCGGCCAGGACGGGTACCTCGACCGAACCCGAGACCACCACCGCCCCAGGACGACCCTCGCCGCGCCAGGCGCGCACCGCGTCGAAGCCCGCGATGTCGCCGGCGTCGTCGCCGCAGAAGGCCAGCGCCGTCGGCTCGAACTCGCCGACGAGCCCGCGCACCGCGTCGCCCTTGGTCAGGGCGCTGGAGCGCAGCTCGACGACGTTGCGGCCGGGCTCGACGACGAGCCCCAGCTCGTCGGCCAGGGCCCGCAGCCCCGGCTCGAGCGCCCCCAGGGCGGCGGCCGGATCGGCGCACGAGCGGGTGTGAACGCCCACGGCGAGGCCCTTGTCCTCCAGGCGCGCGCCCTCGACCGGCTCGCCGGCGGCGGCCGCCCCCTCGACGAGGGCGCCGATCCGCTCGACGGCCTGTCCGATGCTCGCCGGCCGATCCGGCGCGACGACCCGGCCGCTCGCGCCGTCCCAGCGCTCGGCGCCGTACTGGCCGTAGACGCGCAGCCCCCGCGCATTCGTGAGGCGGTCGAGGCCGCCCAGCTCCAGGACCGTGCGCACGGGACGGCCGGTGACGACGGCGATGCAGCCGAGCCGGGCGGCCAGCGCGTCGACGGCGTCCAGTGCGGCCGGAAGCGGCCGGGCGTCCTCGGGATGCTCGACGATCGGAGCGAGCGTGCCGTCGAAGTCGAGGCAGAGCACCGAACGCCCTGGTGAGGCGAGAATCTCCGCCCGAGTTCGCCGCGCCCAGTCGGTCCGAGGCTGAACAAGGGGATTCGGGAACTGCTGAGCGCTCATGGCACCACTGTGCCAGAGAGGGCGCCGACGCGCCGCCGGCCGGTCCGTCCGGGCTTCGGGGGAACGGGATCTGGCGAGGGACTTGTATCCTGGGCCCAAGCGGTTGAAGCCAGGGAGGTCTTCGCAATGACAATCGGCCCGACGAGCAGCCCTGTGAGCAGCGCCCCGGCTCCGGCCACGGCGGGTCCGGCCGACATGGGGGTTCGGGGTGACGCCCGGTTCGTCGTCGTCGCCAACCGCCTGCCGGTCGACCGCCGGACGAACGACGACGGCTCGCAGGGCTGGGCGGCCTCCCCCGGCGGCCTCGTGACCGCCCTCATCCCCGTCATGAAGGAGCACGGCGGCACCTGGGTGGGCTGGGGTGGCTCGGCCGACGAGACCATCGAGCCCTTCGCCTTCGACGGTTTCGGCGTCCACCCCGTGCCGCTGAGCGCCGAGGAGGTCGCCGAGTACTACGAGGGCATGTCGAACACCACCTTCTGGCCGCTCTACCACGACTGCGTCGCGCACCCCGAGTACCACCGCGAGTGGTGGGAGTCGTACATGCGGGTCAACGAGCGCTTCGCCGCCGCGGCCGCCGAGGTGGCCGCCCCCGGCGCCACCGTGTGGGTCCAGGACTACCAGCTGCAGAACGTCCCCGAGCTGCTGCGCGAGATGCGCCCCGACCTGCGCATCGGCTTCTTCCTCCACATCCCGTTCCCGCCGTCCGAGCTGTTCCGGCAGCTCCCCTGGCGCGCCCAGGTGATCCAGGGCCTGCTCGGCGCCGACCTCATCGGCTTCCAGGAGGCCAACTCCGCCCACAACTTCACGAGCCTGTCCCGCATGATCACGAGCGGGCGGCCGCGCCGCGGCGAGATCCACCTGCCCGACGGGCGCATGGTCATCGCCCGCGACTACCCGATCTCCATCGACGCGCAGGAGATGCTCAACCTGTCGCGCAGCCCGCAGGTGCGCGAGGAGGCGGCCCAGCTGCGCGCCGACCTGGGCGACCCCGAGCACATCTTCCTCGGCGTCGACCGGCTCGACTACACCAAGGGCCTGCGCCGGAGGGTGCGCGCCTTCGGCGAGCTGTTCACCTCCGGCCAGCTCGACCCCGAGCGCAACGTCTACCTCCAGGTGGCCACGCCGACCCGCGAGAAAGTCGCGCAGTACAAGGCGCTGCGCTCCCAGCTGGACGAGATGGTCGGGCGCATCAACTCCTCAGTGGGACGCATCGGCCGCAGCCCCATCGAGTACCGCCACTCCAGCTACCCGAAGACGACCCTCGCCGCCATGTACCGCGCGGCCGACGTCGCCGTCGTCACCCCGCTGCGCGACGGCATGAACCTCGTGGCCAAGGAGTACATCGCCGCGCACGACTCCGACGCCGGGGCCCTCGTGCTCAGCGAGTTCGCGGGCGCGGCCATCCAGCTCAAGCAGGCCTATCTCGTCAACCCCTACGACCTCAACGGCATGAAGAACCAGCTGCTGCGCGCCAGCGGCGACGACCTCGCCAACCACGCACGCCGCATGCGGGCGATGCGCAAGCAGGTCTTCACGCACGACATCGAGGAGTGGGCCTCGAACTTCCTGCGCGACCTGGGCGTCACCACCGAGCGCGCCTGAGCAACCCGGGACGGCCCGCAGACCGCCGGCACCGCTCGGATGACCGGGCCCTTGTGGCCCGCCCGCGGTGTACTAAGGTCTGTCTGGTCAGCCGGCGACGGCTGATGCCGCGTTCCCAGCGAAGCCGGTGCGAATCCGGCGCTGTCCCGCAACGGTGATGGGGCCCCCGGGCCCCGAGCCCGGTCGCCTGAACGCGGCGGCAATCGACTCCCGGTCGAGGAGAGCGGCCCGAGCCGTTCCTCCCGACCCCGCTGTGCGAAGGACGGCCCGGTGATCGACGATCGCACCCGATGCGCGGGCGCCCTGCGCAGGCGGCCCGCGCCCCCGTCGGTCCCGCCCCCGGGCGGGCGGCCGCCGGCCCTCTCAGACGGGCAGCGCCTGCTGCCCGGGCACCCAGCTCAGATAGGCCACCTGGCCGTGGTGCAGGCGGTTCCAGCGCACCCGGCGGTGGTCGAGGCCGGCGAGCATCGAGGTGAAGCAGCAGCCCATGTCGGAGTGGCCTACCACGATGACGCGCTCGGCGGCCCCCGCGGCGATCTGCTCGCAGAAGACGCGCAGCCTCGCGTACACGTCGACGATCGACTCCCCTCCGCCCCAGCGCACCTCCGTGACGTCCAGGCCCGGCGGTGTCTTCTCGGCGACGAGCGTCCCGGGCTCGGCGCCGTCGAAGCGCCCGTGGTTCTGCTCGCGCAGCAGCCCCGTCGTCCTCACCGGCAGCCCCGTCCGCAGGGCGATCTGCTCGGCTGTCCGGCGGGCGCGCACCATGTCGGAGCTCCACAGGGCGTCGGCTCCCCAGTCGGCGAGCTCCCGCGCCGCCGCACGCGCCTGGGTCCGGCCGCGGGCCGTGAGGTCGGGCCCCAGCTGCCCGCCGAGCACGCGTCCGCCGAGATTGCCCTCGGACTCGCCGTGCCGCACCAGTGCGAACTCCACACGCCCACGCCTCATGCCGGCAGCCTAACCGGAGCGTGGCGGCCATGACCGGGCGGATGCGTCGAGAACTCCCCCCGCCGCTCGGCGGTCCGGGCCGGGGGCTGGGGCTGGTCGCCGGCGTCGTCGCCGACCGTCTCGTCCCCGACCCGCCGGACGCCCGCCACCCGGTGGCCTGGTTCGGGCGCTGGGCCGGCTGGCTGGAGCGCCGCATGTGGGCCGACTCCCGGGCCCGCGGCGCCGCCTACTGCCTCGTCTCCTGCGCGCCCGCCGCGGCGGCCGGCCTCGCCCTGGAGGCGCTCGGTCGCCGCGGCGTCCTCGCGCGCGCCGCCGTCACCGGCCTCGCGACGTGGACGGTCGTCGGCGCGGACTCCCTGGCCCGCGAGGGCCGGACGATGGCAGAGCGGCTCGAGGACGACGACCTGGTGGGGGCCCGTGCGCAGCTCCCGCACCTGTGCGGGCGCCTCGCGAGCGCGCTGGACGGGCCCGAGCTGGCCCGCGCCGCCGTCGAGTCGATGGCCGAGAACACCGCGGACTCCGCCGTCGCCTCGCTGTTCTGGGGGGCCGTCGGCGGCGTCCCCGCGATGTTCGTCCACCGCGCCGTCAACACGCTGGACGCCATGGTCGGTCACCGCGACGAGCGCCACGCCCGCTTCGGCACCGCCTCGGCCCGCCTCGACGACGCCCTCGACCTGGTCCCCGCCCGTCTCACCGGGGCCCTGGCCTGTCTGCTCGCCCCTGCCGTCGGCGGCGACCCCCGCCGGGCGGGACGCGTCATGGTCCGGGACGCCTCCGACCACCCCAGCCCGAACGGCGGCTGGTGCGAGGCGGCCTGGGCCGGCGCGCTCGGCGTCCGGCTCGGCGGACGCAACGTCTACCCCGGCGGGCGCGTCGAGCACCGCGGCCTGCTCGGCGACGGGCCCCGTCCCGACGGTGCGGCCGTGCGCGCCGCCGCCCGGCTCGTCCACCTGGTCAGCGGCACCGCCGGCGCGCTGGCCGGCCTCGGTGCCGTCGCCTCCGGCCGGACCCGGCGTCGGCGCGCACGTCATCGGAAAGGACAGCCATGAGTGGTCTCCTCATGACCGGGACGAGCTCGGATGCGGGCAAGTCCGCCCTCGTCACGGGCCTGTGCCGGGTGGCCGCCCGGCGCGGCATCGACGTCGTGCCCTTCAAGTCGCAGAACATGTCGAACAACTCGATGGTCTGCCCCGACGGCGCCGAGATCGGCCGCGCCCAGTACCTGCAGGCGACCGCCGCGGGCGTCGTCCCCGAGGCACGGATGAATCCGGTGCTCCTCAAGCCCGGCACCGACCGGCGCAGTTTCATCGTGCTCATGGGCTCGCCCGCCGGCGAGCTCGACGCCGGCGAGTACGCGACCGGGCGCCGCCGCCTGGCCGAGGCCGCCTTCGACGCCTACGCCGACCTGGCCGCCCGCCACGAACTCGTCCTCTGCGAGGGCGCCGGCAGCCCGGCCGAGATCAACCTGCGCTCCGGGGACTACGTCAACATGGGGTTGGCGAGGCGCTTCACCCTGCCCACCGTCATCATCGGGGACATCGACCGCGGCGGCGTCCTGGCCTGCCTGTACGGCACCTGGGCCCTGCTCGAGGAGGCCGACCGGGCCCTGCTGCGCGGCTACGTCATCAACAAGTTCCGCGGCGACGCCTCGATCCTGGACCCCGGCCTCGACGAGATCGACCGGCGCACCGGCATGAGGGACTACGGCGTGCTGCCCTGGCTGCCCGACGTGTGGATCGACGGCGAGGACTCCCTCCGGGTCGACCGCTGGGCCCGCGACGAGGACCCCGGGCGGAGCGCCCTCCACGTGGCGGTCGTCCGCCTGCCCCGCATCTCCAACGCCACCGACGTCGAGGCCCTGGCCGCCGAGCCCGGCGTCGACGTGCAGGTGACCGACGACCCGCGGGTGGCCGAACGGGCCGATCTGCTCGTCCTGCCGGGCTCCCGCGCCGCCGTCGACGACCTCGCCTGGCTGGCCGGGCGCGGCCTCGGGGAGGTCGTCGTCCGCCGCCACGCGCAGGGCCGACCGGTGCTGGGCATCTGCGGCGGCTACGAGATGCTCGCCGAGCAGCTGGACGACGGGGTCGAGTCCCGCTCCGGCCTCGTCCCGGGCCTGGGCCTGCTGCCGGTGCGGGTGCTCTTCGACGACGACAAGACCGTCCGGGTGGCCACCCACGACCATCGGGGGACGGCCGTCACCGGCTACGAGATCCACCACGGCCGGTGCCGGATCGACGGCGGCGAGCCCTTCCTCGACGGCGTGCGCAGCGCCAACACGTGGGGCACGATGCTGCACGGCTTCCTCGAGAACGACGACTTCCGCCGGGCCCTCCTGTCCGAGGTGGCGGCCCTCACCGGCTCCGGCTGGAGCCCCGACGAGCGGGCCGACGGCTACGCGCAGCGCCGCGAGCGGATGATCGAGACGCTCGCCGACGCGATGACCGAGCACCTCGACGTCGACGCCCTGCTCGCGCTGGCGAAGGAGAGCGCCCGATGACCGGCACCGGTGGCCCGACGACCGGCGACGCGACGGCCGGGACCGGCGCCGCAGCCCGGCCGAGCACCGCGCAGCTGCGCCGCAGGGCCCGCCTCATCGTCAACACCGGCGACGGCAAGGGCAAGTCCACGGCGGCCTTCGGCATGGGCCTGCGGGGCTGGGCGCGCGGCTGGTCGATCGGGGTCTTCCAGTTCATCAAGTCCGGCAGGTGGCCCACCGGAGAACGGCTCGCCTACGAGCGGCTCGGCGCCCTCCACGACGCCGAGGGCGTCGGCGGGCCCGTCACATGGGAGTGCTTCGGGCGCGGCCGCAGCTGGCTGCGGGGCGCCGACCCGGCCGACAACGCCGCCATGGCGCGCGCCGGCTGGGAGCACGTGCGCGCCCTCCTCGGGGCGCAGGCCCACGACCTGTACATCCTCGACGAGTTCGCCCACGTGCTGGACAAGGGCTGGGTCGACCCGGACAAGGCCGCGCGCCTCCTCGCCGGGCGCCCGGGCGTCCAGCACGTCGTCATCACCGGACGCCGCTGCCCCCGGCAGATCATCGACGCGGCCGACCTGGTCACCTCGATGGACAAGCTCAAGCACCCCTACGACAAGGGTGAACGAGGCCAGGCGGGCATCGAATGGTGAACCGGCCCGAAACCCTCGCGATCCCCCGCGTCGTCATCGGCGCGCCCGCCTCGAGCACCGGCAAGACGACCGTGGCGATCGGCCTCATGGCCGCGCTGGCCGCACGCGGGACGGCGGTGGCCGGCTTCAAGGTGGGCCCGGACTACATCGACCCCGGCTACCACGCACTGGCCTGCGGGCGCCCCGGCCGCAACCTCGACCCCTGGCTGTGCGGCACCGAGCGGATCGTCCCACTGTTCGAGCACGGCGCGCTGACCCCGGCCCCGGCCGACGCGGCGGTCGTCGAGGGGGTCATGGGCATGTTCGACGGCAGGCTCGGCCCCTGGCCGGACGGCACCGACGACCCGGTGGGCTTCGGCTCCACCGCCCACGTGGCGCGCGAGCTCGGCGCCCCGGTGGTCCTCGTCGTCGACACCTCGCACGCCTCGCGCACGAGCGCCGCGGTCTGCGCCGGCATGGCCGCCTTCGACGAGCGCGTCACGGTGGGCGGGGTCATCCTCAACCGGGTGATGAGCCCGCGCGTCGCCGACGAGATCGAGGCCGGCTGCGCCCGCTTCGGGCTGCCCGTCCTCGGACGCATCCCCGCCCGGGACCGGGTCCGGGTCGGCTCTCGCCATCTGGGCCTGGTCACCGCCGACGAGCAGGGCGAACGGGCCGGGGCCCTCGTCGAGCGGGCCGGCGAGCTCGTCGCCGAGCACGTCGACCTGGACGCCGTGCTGGGGCTGGCGTCGACCGCCCCCGCACTGCCGTACGCGCCGTGGGACCCGGCCGAGCAGCTCGCCCGGGTCGGCGCCGGCGCGGTCATCGCCATGGCCGCCGGCCGGGCCTTCACCTTCCGCTACGCCGAGACCGCCGAACTGCTCGAGGCGGCGGGCTGCACGGTGGTCCCCTTCGACCCGCTGCACGACGAGCAGCTGCCGCCGGGCACGGCCGGCATCTACCTGGGGGGAGGCTTTCCCGAGATCCACGCCACGGCGCTGGCCGCCAACGGCCCCCTGCGAGCCCGGATCGCGGCGGCGGTCGACCGGGGCATGCCCGTCGTCGCCGAGTGCGCCGGCCTGCTGTACCTGTGCCGCAGCCTCGACGGCCTGGCGATGACCGGGGCCCTCGACCTCGACGCGGCGATGACCCCGCGCCTGACGATGGGCTACCACGAGGCGACGGCCGCGGCCGACAGCTTCCTGCTGCGCGCCGGCGAGACCGTCCGCGCCCACGAGTTCCACCGCACCGACGTCGAGCCCGGCGGGAGCGCCGGGCCTCTGACACCGGCCTGGACCGTCGGCGGGCAGCGCCGCGAGGGCGTCGTCGCCGCCCCGGCGGGCGGGGAGGCCAGTGTCCACGCCAGTTACCAGCACCTGCACTGGGCGGGCTGTCCCCGGCTCGCCGAGCGCTTCGCCGCGGCCGCCGCGGCGTTCTCCGGCCGTCCCGTCGGGCGGGCCGTCGGCGCCCGGCGCGGCACGCTGCCCGGCGTGACCGACCTGGGCCACCACGGCGACCGGGACCACGTGCCGGGCGCGACCGACCTGGCCGTCAACGTCCACGCCCCGGCCCCGCCGGACTGGCTCGTGCGCGAGCTCACCGCCCGCACCGACGGCTGGGCCCGCTACCCGGATGCCGGGCCGGCCCGCCTGGCCCTCGCCGCCCGGCATGCCGTGGCGCCGGAGCAGGTGCTCGTCACGGCCGGCGGCTCGCAGGCCTTCTCCCTCATCGCGGCCGCCTTCGCACCGCGCTGGGCGGCCGTCGTGCACCCCCAGTTCACCGAGCCCGAGGTGGCGCTGCGCGCCCGGGGCCACCCGGTCGGGCGCGTCGTCCTGCGCGCAGGCGAGGGATTCACCCTCGACCCGGAGCGCGTCCACCCGCGCAGCGACCTCGTCGTCGTCGGCAACCCGACGAACCCGACCAGCGTCCTGCACCCGGCCGAGGCGCTGCGCTCCCTGCGCCGGCCCGGGCGCATCCTCGTCGTCGACGAGGCCTTCATGGACGCCGTGCCCGGCGAACCGGCCTCTCTCATCGGCCCCGACATGGACGGCGTGCTCGTCGTGCGCTCGCTGACGAAGACCTGGTCGATCCCCGGCGTGCGGATCGGCTACGTCGTCGGCGACCCCGTGCTGATCGCCGCCCTGGCCGCCCACCAGCACGCCTGGCCCGTCTCGGCGCCCGCCCTCGACGCGGCGCTGGCCACGAGCGGGCCGCGGGCCGTCGCGCTCGCCGACGCCCAGGCCCGGGCCACGGCCGCCGACCGGCGGGTCCTCGTCGACGGGCTCGCCTCGATCGGGGTGCGCACCGTGCCGGAGCCGGCCGGGCCCTTCGTCCTGGCCGATCTGCGCGACTACGAGCCCCAGCCGCTGCGCGCGCACCTCCGGGCCGCCGGGTTCGCGGTGCGCGGCGGCGAGTCCTTCCCGGGACTGGGGCCCGGCTGGCTGCGCCTGGCCGTGCGCGGGCCCGGGACGAGCCGGGCCTTCGTCACGGCCCTCGACGAGCATCTCGCCGCCCGCCGCGGCGGGGACCACGACCACGGACACAACCACGAATCGGATGGAGCGCATCATGAGCGGTGAACTGCTGGAGGGCACGATCGGACGGATCGTCCCGGTCGACGAGGACGCCCGGGAGCGGGCCCTGGCCTGGCAGGACGACCTGACCAAGGTGCCCGGCTCGCTCGGCGACCTCGAGGCCTTCGGAGTGCAGCTGTGCGCCATCTCCGGCCAGTGCCCGCCGCCGCTGCCCTCCCCCGGCTTCGTCGGCGTCTTCGAGGGCGACCACGGCGTGCAGGCCCATCACGTCTCGCCGTGGCCCCAGGAGATCACCTACTCGATGGGCGTGAACCTGGCCGGAGGCGGCGCCTCGGTGAGCGTCCTGGCCCGCCACGCCGGCGCCGACTACCGTCTCTACAACGTGGGCGGCCTCAAGGAGCTGCCCGAGGGCGAGCGCATCGTCAACTGTCGCGTCGCAGCGGGCACCGCCGACCTGAGCCGGGGCCCGGCGATGACGCGCGAGCAGGCCACGAGCGCCCTCGAGATCGGCGTCCGGGCGGCCCTGGACGCCGTCGACGGCGGGGCGCGGGCGCTCGCCCCCGGCGAGCTGGGCATCGGCAACACCACCCCGGCGGCGGCCCTCATCGCCGCCTACACCGGCGGCTCGCCCGAGACCGTCACCGGCCGCGGCGCCGGCGCGAACGACGAGATGCTTGCCCGCAAGACGCGGGCCGTCGCGCAGGGCCTGGCCGTCAACGACGTCGCCTCCCTGGACGCCCTCGGCGTGCTCGCGGCCGTCGGCGGCCTCGAGCACGCGGCGATGGCGGGCTTCGTCCTGGGCGGCGCCGCCGCGCGGGTGCCCGTCGTCCTCGACGGCGTCATCGCCGTCTCCTCCGCGCTGGCGGCCGTCGCGCTCGCCCCCGAGGCCGGGGGCTATCTGTTCGCCGGGCACCTCGGCGCCGAGCCCGGCCTGGCGGTCGCCATCGAGCAGCTCGGGCTGAGCCCGATCATCCGGCTCGGCATGCGTCTGGGCGAGGGCTCCGGCGCCGCCCTGGCCCTGCCCGTGCTCACCGCAGCGGCCCGGATCATGCGGGAGATGTCACACTTCTCGGACGGCCAGGTGAGCGCGGAGCAGGAGTCATGAGTCGCCTCGCCGTCGAGCTGCCCGACGACGACCCGCGCACGGCGGCCCTCGTCGAAGCGCTGGAGGCGTTCGGCGCCCGGGTCGTCCACGAGCCGGTCGGAGGTCGGCGCACCCTCGTCACGGGCGGGGCCCGCTCGGGGAAGTCGAGCTACGCCGAGTCGCTGCTGGCCGGCGCGCCGGCGGTCGACTACGTGGCCACGAGCGAGCGCGACGAGGGCGACCCCGAGTGGATGGCCCGCATCGCCGCCCACGTGGCCCGTCGGCCCGCCCACTGGCGCACGGTCGAGACGATGGACGTGGCCGGGGTGCTGGCCGCCGACGGCCCTCCGGTCCTCGTGGACTGTCTCGGCGTGTGGCTGACCCGCGTCCTCGACGGGACCGGTTTCTGGGCCGACCGCGACGCGGCCGGGCCCCTCGTGCGGGAGCGCGTCGACGCGCTGACCGCCGCCCTGACCGCCAGCCGGCGCACCGTCGTGCTCGTCACCAACGAGGTCGGGGCGGGGATCGTCCCCGCCGACGCCGGCGGCCGCGGCTTCCGCGACTGGCTGGGCGTCCTCAACGCGACCGTCGCCGACGTCTGCGAGCGGGTCGTCCTGTGCGTGGCCGGGCGCGCCCTCGACCTGCCGGCCACGACGACCGCGCACGGCCTGGCGGGCGGGGGGCCTGCCTGATGTCCGGGGGCTTCGTCACCGCCTGGGCGATGTTCACCATCGTCCCCGCGCCCCGGGTGGACGACTTCAGCCGTCCCGCCTGCGCCCGGGCGATGCGGATGATCCCCCTCATCGGGCTGTGCCTGGGCGTGCTGGCCGCGGCCACGGCCGCCCTCGTCGAGTTGCTCGGCGGCGGCAGGCTGCTCGCCACGGCGGGCGCCCTGGCGGTGCTCGCGGCGGCCAACGGCTGCTTCCACCTGGACGGCTTGGCGGACACGGCCGACGGGCTGGGCTCGCGCAGACCCCCCGAGGAGGCGCTGCGCATCATGAAGCGCTCCGACATCGGTCCGATGGGCGTCGTCGCGATCATCCTCGTGCTGGTCCTGGAGATCGCGGCCGCGGCCTCGCCGCGCCTGGCGGGCCCGCGCTGCCTCTGGGCGCTCGCGACGATGCCGATGGTGGGCCGCACGGCCGCCGTCCTGGCCACCAGGCGCGGCGTCCCGTGCGCCCCGACGAGCAGTCTCGGCCGGCTCTTCGCCGATCTCATGACGCCCGTCGCGGTGGTCCTGGACCTGGCCGGCGTGCTCGTCGTCTCGGCCGCCGGGGGCTGGCTGCTGTTCGGCGCCCGGACCGGGCTCGCGGCCGTCGCCGCCTGCGCGTTCGCATGGCTCGTCGAGGCGCTGTGGCAGCGCCATCTGCTGACCCGTCTGGGCGGGATGACCGGCGACACCTTCGGCTCGCTCATCGAGCTGACGGGGCTGGGTTATCTGCTCGTCCTCGCGCTCGCCGTCTGAGCGTCCCGGGGCCCGTCGGCCCCGCGCCCCGGCGCGGCACGATCGACCTCGCGCCCCTGCGCGGCGCGGTCCGCGCCGCTGCTCGCTCCCCCGCCCCGGTGACGCGCCAGGAGCCGGTCGGCGAGCCGGGACAGGAGCGTCCCGGCGCCCAGGCCGGCCGCCAACCCGCTCAGCCAGTGGCGGCCGGGGACCCGTCGGCCTCGAGCATCTCGACGAAGGCCCTGCGACTGAAGATGTAGTTGCCCA
>ERZ773060.320-NODE-320-length-18408-cov-5.7335_pt1 | contig 18408 bp, 18 predicted proteins | sample MGYA00580628_ERZ773060 | MGnify/ENA primary metagenome ERZ773060 (study PRJEB29015, sample SAMEA2738019) | human oral metagenome | biome: human oral; feature: human-associated habitat; material: dental | place: China | collected 2045 ... | reverse complement strand
CCACCCTAACCCTCCCCCACAGGGGGAGGGAACTCATTGGCTGCAAAAATAGCAATAGTTTCATAATTATCCATATGCGATATGACAGCTGTTATTTGAATCTGCCGCAGAACGGCTCCCTCCCCCGTGGGGGAGGGCTGGGGGGGGGGCAGGGATACAAATTCCAAAAAACGTATGCCTTTGCCTGGTTTGGAAAGAGGCCTAATAAAAAGCCGTCCTTCGGGACGGCTTTTTCTGTGGCCGGTTTTTTTAATCCCGCCCCATCCGTTTTTCCACCGCTTCCGCCAGTTGTTCCAGCAGGATTTCGCTGTCTTCCCAGCCGAGGCAGGCGTCGGTAATGCTTTGGCCGTAGGTGAGCGTTTCGCCTGCTTTCAGTTTTTGCGCCCCGGCGACGAGGTGGCTTTCCGCCATCACGCCGAAGATGCTGTGGTCGCCGCCCGCGATTTGTGCGGCGATGTCGGCGGCGGCGACGAGTTGCCGTTCGTGCTGTTTGTTGCTGTTGGCGTGGCTGCAATCAATCATGATTTTTTCCGGCAGTCCGGCTTTTTGCAGGGCGGCGGCGGTGGCGCGGACGTGTTCGGCGCTGTAGTTCGGGCCGTCGCTGCCGCCGCGCAGAATAATGTGGCAGTCTTCGTTGCCCAGCGTGGTGACGATGGCGGAGTGGCCGAATTTGGTGACGGAGAGGAAGCTGTGTACCGCTGCCGCCGAGGTGACGCCGTCAATGGCGATTTGGATGTCGCCGTTGGTGCCGTTTTTGAAGCCGATCGGGCAGGAGAGGCCGGAGGCGAGCTGGCGGTGGATTTGGCTTTCTGTCGTGCGCGCGCCTATCGCGCCCCAGCTGACGAGGTCGGCGATGTATTGCGGGATGATCATGTCGAGGTATTCGACCGCGACCGGCATTCCTTTTTCGTTGAGGTCAAGCAGCAGTTCACGGCCGAGGCGGAGGCCGTCGTTGATGGCGAACGAGCCGTCCAGGTGCGGGTCGTTGAGCAGGCCTTTCCAGCCGACGGTGGTGCGCGGTTTTTCAAAATAGACGCGCATAACGAGGCAAAGCTGTTCGCGGTATTTTTCGCGCAGCGGCAGCAGGCGGTCGGCGTATTCGTTCGCCGCCTTGACGTCGTGGATGGAGCAGGGGCCGATGACGACGAGCAGGCGCGGGTCGTTGTCGTGGAGGATGGCGTGGATGTCCTGCCGTGTCTGGCGGACTACCGCCGCCGCGTGTGCGGTCAGGGGGAAGCGTTCCAAGAGCGCCACGGGTGGCAGGAGTTCTTCGATGCGGGCAATGCGCAAATCATCAGTCTGGTGCATGGGGTCGTCCATAAAAAAACAGGGGGTCGGCAAAGATAGCGCAAAACACGGCGCAGACAAAGCGCGGCGCGGTCGGGATTGCTATACTCGCCGCCTTTTCAGCCGCAAGGACTCCCCATGACCGATACCAACCCGCTCTACCAGCCCGCCGACGTACCCGCCTTCGCCGCCATCCGCCCGGAGCACGCCGCCATCATCCCGCAGATACTTGATGAAAACCGCGCTGCGATAGAAGCCCTCATCGCGCGCGGCGATTTCACTTGGGACGGGCTGATGCAACCGCTGGAGCGCCTCGAAAACCGCCTCGCCAAGGCGGTCTCGCCCGTCGCCCACCTGCACGCCGTCACCAGCACCGACGAATGGCGCGCCACCTACGAAGCGCTCCTGCCCGCACTCACCGCCTACGGCAGCGACCTCGGCCAGCACGAAGGGCTGTATCGCGCCATTAAAAGCCTGCGCGACAGCGATGATTACGATGCGCTTAGCGGCGCGCAGCGCAAGGTAATTGACGACGCGCTGAAGAATTTTGAGCGCAGCGGCGTCGCCCTCGATGCCGCCGCCAAGGCGCGTTACAAGGAAATCAGCCTGCGCCTGGCCGAACTGGGGACGCAATTCGCCAACCACGTGCTGGACGCCACCAACGCCTGGCATCTGCACCTTGCCGATGATGCCCGCCTCGCCGGACTGCCCGACAGCGCCCGCGCGCTGATGGCCGACCTCGCCCGCCAGCACGAAGAAGACGGCTACCGCATCACCCTTGACGCGCCGGTGGTCATCCCGCTATTGAGCTACGCCGACGACCGCGAGCTGCGCGAAACCGTTTACCGCGCCTACAACCTCCGCGCCAGCGAACTGGCCGACGAAGGGCGTTACGACAACGCCGCCATCATTGCCGAAACGCTCGCCCTGCGCGATGAAAAAGCAAAACTGCTCGGCTTCGCCGACTTCGCCGCCTACTCGGTCGATAACAAAATGGCGCCGGACAGCGCGGCGGTGCTTGCCTTCCTCGAAGACCTCGTCGCCAAAGGCAAGGCGGCGGGCGAAGCGGACATGGCGGCGCTGCGCGACTACGCCGCGCGCGAGCTCAATCTGCCCGACCTGCAACCGTGGGACATCGCCTACGCCGCCGAAAAACAGCGACAAAGCAAATATGCGCTCTCGCAAGAAGACCTGCGCCCCTACTTCCCCATCAGCCAGGTGCTGCAAGGGCTGTTCACCATCTGCGAGCGCCTCTTTGGCGTGCGCTTCCGCGAAAACCCGGCGCTTGCCACCTGGCACGCCGACGCGCGCGGCTACGACATGATTGACGCCGACGGCCAACTGCGCGCCCGCTTCTACCTTGACCCCTACGCGCGCGCGAAAAAACGCGGCGGCGCGTGGATGGACAGCGCTGTCTCCCGCTTTGCCGACGGCGACGCGCTGCAACTGCCGGTCGCCTACCTCGTCTGCAACTTCACCCCGCCGGTCGGCGACGCCGAGGCCTGCCTCACCCACCAGGAAGTCACCACGCTTTTCCACGAATTTGGCCACGGCCTGCACCATATGCTCACCACTGTCGGCGAATACAGCGTCGCTGGCATCAACGGCGTCGAATGGGACGCGGTCGAACAACCCAGTCAGTTCATGGAAAACTTCTGCTACGAACGCGACTGCCTGCGCCTGATGACCCGCCATTTCCAGACGGGCGAGCCGCTGCCGGACGAGCTCTACGCCAAACTCATCGCCGCGAAAAACTACCAAAGCGCGATGGCACTCTTGCGCCAGCTCGAATTTTCCCTGTTTGACTTCCGCCTGCACCGCGCCGAGAACGCCGGGGCGGACGCGCTCGCCGTACACCGCGCGGTACGCGAACACGTCGCCGTCACCCCCGCCTACGCCGACAACCGCTTCCCGATGAGCTTCCAGCACATCTTCGCCGGCGGCTACGCGGCGGGCTACTACAGCTACAAATGGGCGGAAGTGCTGTCGGCGGACAGCTTCGCCGCCTTTGAAGAAGAAGGTGTGCTGAACCCGGCAACCGGCGCGCGTTTCCGCGACGAAATCTTGGCCGTCGGCGGCAGCCGTCCCAGCATGGAAAGTTTCATCGCCTTCCGCGGCCGCGCGCCAACGGTGGATGCGCTCTTGCGCCACAGCGGTATCGCGCAGGCGTAGCGGTCTTGCTCCGCCGTTAAAGGCCAATACAAAGGGCGGAATGTGAAAGTTGTAGGTCGGGCACTTGTGCCCGACATTTTTTTGAGGTCGGCCATAAATAGCCGACCTACGCTCGCTGTCCCGACACCCTGCAGTCGCGCACATTCCCCGCTGGGCAAAGCGCATCGGCGGCAGCAATGCTTAACCCCACCCCAACCCTCCCCCACAGGGGGAGGGGGCAGAGCGGCGCGGGTTTCGGCATTTGTTCCCGCATTGCAGGCAGCGGGGGTGTCCTTTTACATACACTTGAGCGCTCGATGTGTATGTATATAGCCATCCACCGAAAGCCTCATACGGTGTTGCGCCGCTTCGCCGTACAACCGCGTACTGCCTTCAGCGGCGCGCCTTGTCTGAAATTTTCGGTGGATGGCTATAAATACCCCGCCGGGTGCGGGGTATTTTTTTGCGGCAGCAAAGCGCACCGTGCGTAGGGTGGGTCTTGACCCACCGCCAAAACAACACAGTCGCAAACGCAGGTCGGTCATTCATGGCCGACATTAAAAAACCGGAAAAACGGCGGCATTCTCTATTGGTAATGTCCGCCGTCATCGCATTTACCGCCACATTGCCAAAAAGCCTATTGACGGTGGCAAAATAAAAGCCGTAAATAGGCACCATATATTGCAGGCGGCAAAACCCCTTTCCTTAATCCAACCGAAGATTTCCATGAAAAAATGGCTCATTACCCTTGGCCTCATTCCTTCCTTGCTGCTGGCGTAGGATGGCTTTTATACGCCGCCGCTGTCAATGATGATGACCAGCTCATTCGTTTACACTCAAGGCGCCAATACCATGGCGATTGAAGATTATTACAGCGAAGAGGCGAAGAAATCCGCCATTTCGCTCGATGTCAGCGTCAGCGACAATGATATTGCGCGCGTCGCCACCGCTATTGCATAGAATTTCCCGGCGAATGAACGCGAGCAATATACGGAAATGTACAAACAGCTTTATCAGGCCTATGTCGAAGACAAGGAAAACCCACAAACCTTCGCCGGCGCGATGGCGGCGTTTGCCCTGGGCAGCTATATGGCCTACCACAATAATTACGAAAGCGACCAGAAAACCAACGAGATTTTCCAGAAGCTGGTCAAACAAATGGATGCCGGGATTAAAAGCAATCCTGACGATTATGAAAAATTGAGTAATCGTGACATCAAAGATACCTATCTGCGGATGTCCATGCTCGGGATGCAACTGATGATTGCCTCCGCCTATGCCCAGCAAAACCACGCCGATGCCAATGTCATTGCCGGACTGCGGGATACGGGCCGTCAGGGACTGGAAACCGCCTTCGGCACCTCCGCCGACAATATCGAGATTTCTACCGCCGGTTTGTCGCGCAAATAATGCCGCATTGTCGCTAAAAGAAAGGCTGCTTCGTGCAGCCTTTTTTGTCATGCGCGGGCGCGTTCGCGATATATAGCCATCCACCGAAAGCCTCATACTGTGTTGCGCCGCCTGGCCGGGCACCCTAAAAAATGGCGGAGCCATTTTTTAGGGAAACCCGCGCCGTACAACCGCGTACTGTCTTCAGCGGCGCGCCTTGTCTGAAATTTTCGGCGGATGACTATAATAACCGCCCCAAACACACGGAGTACCCATGAAAAAGACCCTCATCGCCCTCGTTTTCGCCAGTCTCACCGCGACCGCCCAACCGCTGCTTACCCCGCCTGCCCCGGCGCCCGCAGCATCCTTGCGCGATGCCCTGAAATCCATGCCGTTGCCGCCGGCGATGACCGCCATCCTGCCGGACAGCATCCGCCTCGCCGAACAGGCAGCGCAGACCGGACTGGATTACCGCGCGGGCGACGAACAGACCCTGTACTACACCGAACAGGGCAACAAAAGCGCACAGCCCGCCAAGGGCGGCTACACCCGCAAAATCCTCGGCAAAACCGCCGACGGTCGCGTGGTGGTGCAGGATTACCGGCAAGGACGCGAACAGCCGTTGACCGCACCCTACGCCCTGCAAAAAGACGCCGACCCTGCCGATTTCCACGCGCGCAGCGCCGACAGCAAAATCGTTCACTATCGCGCCGATGGCAGCATAGCCAGCATTATTGACGTCAAGGGCGGCAAACCCGCCAGTCGTCTCAATTTCTACGAAGGCGGCAAGCTCGTCGCGCAAAGCCCGCGCATGAGCGGCATCCGCGAAGAAGACCCGTACGACGGCCTCGGCCGCTTCGCCAACGAAATGCGCGCCTATTACCCCGACGGCAGACTGATGGCAGTCACCCTCAACCGGAGCGGACAGTACCTCTGCCTGATGTACCGCCCGGACGGCACCCCGCTCGCCGCCTTCGGCAGCGAAAACAGCCGCAACCAAAAAGAAAACATCTACACCATCATCTGGAATCACGACGGCAAACGCACCAGCGAACTGGACGTTGACCCCGCCGACCGCGAACAGGCGGAAAACATCAGCAAGCGCTTGCGGCACATCAGCACGCTGATGGCAGACAAGGCCGAAAGCAGCGACGCGGCAAGCGGCGACAACAGCGATGGCGAAGCACCCCGCCTGTTCAAACGCCATTAAGCGCCTGTTCAACATCCCGGTTATCCACACCAATTTGAATGGCTAAGCCGAATTTCCCCCTCCCTCGCTGCGGGCTTTGCCCTGTAGGGGCGGGGGAAATTCGCTTTTACCCGCAGACGCCAAACAGGTTCCAAGCCCTTTCCCGCCCGCCGCTGACCACAACCGGAAACACCCTATGATTCACTACACCAACCAACAATCCCTCACCGCCGCACAATTTGCCGATGTGCTGAACCGCTCCGGCATTCACCGCCCCACCGCCGACCTGCCGCGCCTGCAAACGATGCTGGATGAAGCGGATATTTTATGGACGGCATGGGACGGCGAGCGCCTCGTCGGCGTCGCCCGTGCGCTCACCGATTACGCCTACGCCTGCTACCTTTCCGACCTCGCCGTGGATGCTTCCCACCAACGGCAGGGCATCGGCAAAACGCTGGTTGCGCACCTGCAAGCGCAAATCGGCGCGGACGTCGCGCTAATCCTGCTCGCGGCGGCAAACGCGATGGACTATTACCCGAAAATTGGCTTTGAAGCGCTGGATAACGGCTTCATCATCCGTCGCCGCCCTTTTTGATACCAATCATCCCAAAACGCAGGATAGGAGAGAAAGCCCGGCAAGCAGCACAGCGGCTGTAGGGGGTGCCGCAGACACGCGTTTCCCGTTTTTTCCCCGCGTGCGTGTCGGCTGCGCCGCCACGCTCTACACGCAAAGCCTGCCATAGGGTGCGCCTCGGCGCACCATCCGGGTGATGTCAGCGGTGGGGCAAGCCCCACCCTACGAACGGCTTCATCATCCGTCGCCGCCCTTTTTGACACGCCCATCATTAAAAACGCCCGCATGAAGCGGGCGTTTTCGTGCGGGACGCGCTTAGTGGTGGTGATGGCCTTCGTGGTGTTCGTGCGGCGCGGCGCGTTTTTCGCCAATCGGCAGTACCAGCGTGCTGGAGAGGCTGTGCTCCATGCAGGTCGCCTTGTCTTCAAACGGTGCCTTGTGGCTGACTTTGACTTTCCACAGGCCTTCGATGAGCGGGATGAGGTTGGCCTTGCCCTCTTTGTCGGTCTTGATGGAAAACGCCTGCGGCTCGCGTTCGTCGTGCAGCGCGTCCAGGTCTTTTTCGGCGAAGGTGTCGGAGGTGGCGATGACGGTCGCGCCCGCTAGCGGTTTGCCGTCGTAATAGACTTGCAGCGGGAACAGCGCATCGGCCTTGATTTGCGTCGGGTCGGCGAGCGGCACGATTTCCAGTCCCAGGCCGAGCGGTTTGCCCACGGCGGCAGCATCCACTTTTTTATCGCCGACAACCACCAGCGCCTTGCCGAACATTTGCGCCTGCTGGCAGGTGCTGGCATCAGGCATTTCTTTCAGGCTTTGCTGTTTCCAGCCGCTGTCATTTTTTGACCAGAATGTTGGCTGGTAGATGGCGCTAACCCAGTACACGCCCTTGCCGATTTTATCTTTGGAAACATACTGATAGTTTTCGCCCTGCTGGTTCATGTCCTCTGCCTTGCCGTCCAGGGCGGTGATTTGCAGCGGTTTGAAAATGTGCAGGCGATCGGCGGCAATCGGCTCGGCGGCGGGAAATTCGTGGCCGTAACCCATTTCGGCTTTCAGCACTTCGTCAGCGGCGGCTTTGGCGGGAACGTTGACCCAGAGTTCGTGCGCCTGAGCGAGGGAGGCGACGGCGAGGAGGGAGGCGATTAGCGTTTTTTTCATCAGGAAACTCCGTGGTTAAGGGATTGCTACGGTTATGAAAACCGGCGTGGATTGTAACAGGGTAGCGCAATGCCCGCAAATGCGAACGCATTGCAATGCGGTGATGGTGTTTGCAGAAATGGCAGGAATATCAGGCTATAATTTGCCACTCTTCCACTTGTTAAGGAAACACCATGAAAAAAATCGCCCTGGTTTGCGCCCTCTCCGCCGCCGCGGTTGCGCCACACGCCTATGCCGGTATTCCGATGATTTACGGCACGGCGGAAACTTCGGTCAAAGTGCATGACCTGCCCGATGAATTTCCCTTCCTCGTCGGAGCGGAACAAGTACCGATGGATGTCGGCTATTGCTACAAGCAGCTTCAGATTCTTTTTGTGCCTGTCTGGAATTACAACGAGCATTATTGTGGCTATATCGACGACAAGCGCTATTCGGATATTAGCAAGGAGAATCTGCTGGAGCTGTCTAAAGCGCTGTCGCTGGATACCAGTTGGGATAATGATGAACCCAAGATTCCTTTTTGGGACCGCATTGGTGGCAAACTGGTGCTTGGTGCCGTTGTGCTCTTTGCCATTTACCGCAGCATTCGCAATAAAAGGGAAGAAGCGGAGGAGGAGGAGGATTAAGTCTTTCTTGCAGGAATTGAAAAACGCCCGGCAACGGGCGTTTTTTTGGGATTTATTTCCGCAGCGCCATCATTATTTTGCTGGTAATGGAATGCCGCGTTTTTTATGTTTATTTGCGGCTGCTGCGGAAATTGTCGAGATAGGGATTCATGTCCAGTTTCCAGCCATTGTCGGTTTTGCGCCAGCGGGTAATCAGCGCGGTGCCATTGACGACGCGGCTGCTGTCCGGTTCGTAGGCGTGCAGCACTACCAGCACTTGATCGACGTCGTTGATTTCGCTGGACTGCATTTTTTTGGCGGTGAAGACGGCCTTGTTGCTGTCAATGCCCGCCTCGCTGAAGGTCTGGCGCAGGTATTGCCCCATCATTTGCACTGCCTTGCGTAGCCGTTTTTGTCCTTCTTTGCTGTTGGCGGTGTTGCCGTCAAGGAAGGCGATGTCGGCGATGGTCTGTTTTTCCAGTCCTTTTTCGTTTTTTATCAGCGACTGCATGAATTTTTCGGCCTTGGCGCCGACTGCCAGTTCGTCTTCGGTCGGCGGTGCGCTGGCGCAGGCAGCAAGCAGCGCGGTCAAAAGCAGCGCGATTATTCTTGCGGTACGAGCCATTTGCCCCCCTGGTTGGTCATTTTGAGGTTGAGGTCATGGCTGGTGCCGTTGCCGTAGATGACGCGGGCGTCGAGGCTGGCGTCGTTGCCCTGCTGGCGCACGCTTTGCGGCGCAATCTGGATTTGGCGCACGCCCTGTTTCTCGCCGGCGAAGTATTCGTTGCTGCCCGCTTTCATCAGCAACGCGCCTTTGGCGGTGCGCTCGTCCCACCAGCTTTGTCGCGGGTTGTAGGGGACGAAGGCGTAACGCCAGGCGGTTTCGCCATCGCCACGGTAAAGCGCGTTCAGGTAGGCCTGGGCGGTGGCGGTGATGTCGCTGCCGCCTTCGATGCTGCCACTGTAGGCGGCGGCACTCACTTGCGGACGTGGCGCGCGGCCGCCGTTGTCGCGCATGACGCTGATGTCGTCGCTTTGCCAGGCGGGGGAGAAGTCTTCGTCAATGGCGACGCGGGGCGCGGGCGGCGGTTCGTAGTAGCTTCCGGGTTCCGGCGGTGCGTCCATGCCGCCATCGTCTTCCATGCTGGTCAGTTGCGGATATTCGTAGAGGTCTTCCACGGCGTTGCCATCGGTACTGATGGATTCCAGCGCGAGGGTGTCGTTGTTTTCGTATTGGTAGGGGGGCGCGGAACCGCAGGCGCCGAGCAGCAATATGCCCAGAGCGAGGAATCCGTACCGTAACGCTGTCTGCATCTTTGCACTCCGCAGGGGGGAAAGGGCGCACAAAATAGCGATTCGCCCCTACAGGGTCAAGTATCGTTTTTACGACAGTTTTTGCCGGTAAATGCCTGCCAGTACGCGCTTTTTCTGCCTTTTGCCGATGGCTTTGCGTGCGCGTCTTGCAAAGCGGCAACAGGCGTGTATAATCCGCGCTCTCTTATCGGGGTGTAGCGCAGTCTGGTAGCGCGCTTCGTTCGGGACGAAGAGGTCGCAGGTTCAAATCCTGTCTCCCCGACCATTTTTCTCCAGTTAAAAAGATTTCGGGCTTTATGCCCGATTTTTTTATGTCCGCCTTTTGGGGCGAGGCGCTAATGCTCGCCTAAATGTTTCTGCCTACAATGCGGCAATTGGCCGTTGACCGCCATATTTTTCTTTTGACCCCGGAGTTTCCATGAGCAAAGCCCTGTTATCCGTAATGAGCGCCACTTTTGTCGCCGCCTTTGTCTTCGCCATTTCGCCCGCCCATGCCGATGACGACCGCGATTATTATCAGCAGCACCGTCGCCAGTTCATCAGTTATGAAAAGGCGGCGAGTATTGCCGCCCGTGCGGTGAAAGGTGGTGTCGTGACGGATTTGGAATTTGATCACGATCGCCGTGGCGATCATTTTGATGCGGAAGTGCGCGATGCCAGCGGACATGAATACGAGATAAAAATTGACGCGCGCAGCGGCAAGGTTTTGTCAAAGCAGCGGGATGATTAACCGCCATGTTCGCTATAAGAAACGGAGCGCCTGGACGCTCCGTTTTTTATGGTTGTTTGGCAGTGAGCAGGGTGCGGTAGTAATGCCAGTTAAATGCCGGGCCGGGGTCGGTTTTGCGGTCGGGGGCGATGTCGCTGTGGCCGGTAATGCGCGCCGGGGTGATGCGCGGGTGGCGGGCGATGATGGCGCGGCTAAGGGCGGCAAGTGCCTGATACTGGCGCAGGGTGTAGGGCGCATGGTCGCTGCCGTTCAGCTCAATGCCAATGCTGAAATCGTTGCAGTTTTCCCGGCCCTGATAGCGGGAGACGCCCGCGTGCCAGGCGCGCGCAATGGTCGGCACATATTGGGTAATGCTGCCGTCGCGCAGGATGAGGAAATGGGCGGCGACGCGTAGCCCGGCAATGGCATCAAGATAGGGGTGTTCGTGCCGCAATGCGGGCAAGGTACCGTCAAAAAGGGCGTTGATGTAGCGGTCGCCATGAACACCGGGCGGCAGGCTGATGTTGTGGATGACGAGCAGGCTGATGTCGTCCGGGTCGGGGCGGTCGTTGTGATGCGGGCTGGGGCGGCGGCGGGCGGCATCTAGCCAGCCGTTCGAGTCAAGGTTCATCGGGTATTTCCGGATGCGTACAAGGAAACCGCCCGCACGGCGGCGGGCGGTGTTGAGGCGCGGTGCCGTTTTACAGCCCGAAGATGCCCGCGTAGCGTCCGCCGACGCCGGCGACGAACATCACCAGGATGATGGCAATGGCGCTGACTTTCTTCTTCAGCAGGTACATACAAAGGAAGGTGAGCAGCAGCGGCACCAGGTTGGGCAGCAGGTCGTCCAGTACCGACTGCACGGTGGTGACGACTTCTTCGCCCGCCTGGTTTTTATAGCGCGCGATTTCCAGCGGGATTTTCAGGCTCGCCCAGCGCGCCACCAGTCCGCCCATGACGAAGAGGCCGAGGATGGAGGCGCCGGTGGTCAGTTTTTGCAACTGGCCGCCTTCCATGTCCTGCACGATTTCGGTGCCTTTCTGGTAGCCGTATTGCATGCTGTACCAGCGGGTGATGACGCGGATGAGGTTGATGCCGACGAAGAAGAGTATCGGCCCCAGGATGTTGCCGTTTTCCAGTGCCAGCGATGCGCCGAGAGCGGCGAGGATGATGCGCGCCGTGCCCCAGTAAATCGGGTCGCCGACGCCGGCCAGCGGCCCCATCAGCCCGACTTTGACGCCGCTGATGGCGCCGTCGTCAATCGGCGCACCGTTGGCGCGTTCTTCTTCCATCGCCGCCGTCACGCCCATGATGGCAGAGCCAATCCACGGCTGGGTATTGAAGAATTCGAGGTGGCGCTTCAGCGCGGCCGCCTGGTCTTCCTTTTTGCTGTAGAGGCGGCGGATGGCGGGCATCATGGTGACGCAGAAGCCCATCGACTGCATCCGCTCGAAGTTGAACGAGCCAAGGAGGAAGGTGGAGCGCCAGTACATGCTGCGCAGGTCGCCTTTGGTCAGTTTTTTTGCTTTTTCGCTCATGGGGTTGCTCCTTTATAGTCCTTCGAGTTCGTCATCGGCGAGCGGGGCTTGCCGCGTGGCGGGGGCGTTGCCGCCTGCGCCCTTGTTGAAGCGCGGGCTGAGTTGTACGTAAACGATGGCCAGCACGGTACCGATGATGCCGAGGCCGATGAGGTTGTAGCCGGAGAAGACGGCGATAACGAAGCCGAGGAAGAAGAACGGCATCAGCGCGCGGGCACTCATCATGTTAATCACCATCGCGTAACCGACGACGACGACGACGTTACCGGCGATGCGCAGCCCTTCGGCGACTTCCACCGGAATCTGCTTGAGGAAATCCTGCACGCTGCTCGCCTCGGCGGTGGCGACGACAATCGCTGCCGGGATGGCGACACGCAAGCCTTGCAACAGCAGCGCGCCGAAGTGGCAAAGCTCAATCCCCCGGAAATTTGCCTCTTTGGCGAAATTGTCCGCCTGATGCTGGAAGAAAACGGCAATGGTGCGCACGAAGATGGTCAGCACCTGCCCGGCAATCGCCACGGACACGGCGATGGCGATACTTTCCTGCGGATTCTGCCCGCCCTTGATGACAAGAATGGCGGTGATGACGCTGGCGAGTGCCGCATCCGGCGCCATTGCCGCGCCGACGTTCATCCAGCCCAGCGCCAGCAGTTCCAGCGTGCCGCCGACCATGACGCCGGTTTTCAAATCGCCGAGGGCGAGGCCAATCAAAGTACAGGCGACCAGCGGGCGGTGCGTCTGCCGTTCATCAAGCACCGAGCCCATGCCGCAGATGAGCCCGACCAGGGTTACCCAAAAAATTTCCATCTCTGTCTCCTTAGAATTGAATGTTTGCCAGCTTCGGCATCACATCTTCGGCGGGCGAAGTGGCGAGTTGTTGCAGCGTCATCTTCACGCCCATTTCGTTCAACCGCCTGAAGGCGGCGACATCATCGGCATCGACCGCGACCGCCTGACTGATCAGCTTGCAGCCTTCGCGGTGGGTCATGCCGCCGACGTTCACCTGCTTGATGTCCACACCGCCCTCAATCAGCCGGACGATGTCGCCCGGTTTCGTCACCAGCCACAGCACCTTGCGGTCGGCGTACATCGGGTTGTGCCAGACCTTGATCGCCTTATCGACGGTAATCACATACGACTGCAAATGCGCGGGCGCGACCTGAAGCAGCAGCTTGCTGCGCAGCGGGTCATTGGCAACCTCGTCGCTGATGGCAAAAATCGCGTCGCATTTGACCGCCTTCGCCCAGGAAGTGGCGACCTGACCGTGAATGAGGCGGCTGTCAATGCGCAACAGCGGAATCTGCATATGGCCGGAAGTGGGGCGGCCGGCGCGGCGGTCGGCCACCGGTGCGGCGGCTGCGGCAGGCGCGGCAGCGGGGGCGGCGGCAGACGGCAGCGCATTGCGAAACGCCTTCGTCCCCTCCATTGAGGCGGTAAAAGCGCGCTTGACCAAATCGGCGACGGTGCTTTTCTCGTCGCGGCTGTCAAGCAGCTCCAGCAACATCGGCAAATTCACCCCGGAAAGCACATCGGCGCGCGCAGTCGGCGCGGCGACGCGGATGGCGGCGTTATACGGACTGCCGCCGAACAAATCGACAAGAAACAGCACATCATCGCTGATACCCGCCTCCGTCATAATCGCCTCGTACTTGCGGATCAAGTCCTCCGGCCCCTCGCCGGGCATGAACGTCACCGCGTGCACGCCTTCAGCCTCGCCAAACACCATCGCGGCGGAATTGACGAGCTCCTCGGCAAACCGCCCGTGGCAGGCAACAATTAAATGAATCATCGAGTTATCACTCCCATCAAAAGGATTGCAACAGGCGCGGACGCCTGCATCCTGCTGCCGGCGTGGCACGCAAACCCGTCGCAGCGGAAAAATCATATAAGAAAACGTAACAAACCGTTAAAAATTTGTGGCGGACAGCGCCGGGGGCGACAATAACCGCCCGCAATCCAGGAGAACCCAGCGTGCAACCCGTTATCTGCCTCATCGGTCCGACCGCCTCCGGCAAAACCGCGCTCGCCTTCGCCCTCGCCGACCGCTACCCCGTTCACCTCATCAGCGTCGATTCCGCGCAAATCTACCGTGGCATGAACATCGGCAGCGCCAAGCCGGACGCCGCCACCCTCGCCCGCTACCCGCACGCGCTGATAGACATCCTTGAGCCGGAAGAGGCTTACTCCGCCGGGCGCTTCGCCGCCGACGCCCGCCGCGAAATCGCCGCCGCACACGCACGCGGCCAAATCCCGCTGCTGGTCGGCGGCACCATGCTCTACTACCACACCCTCTACACCGGGCTGGACGACCTGCCACCCGCCGACCCGGAAAACCGCGCCCGCATCGAGGCGCGCCTCGCCACCGTTGGCAGCGCCGCGCTGCACGCCGAACTCGCCCGCGTCGATCTGCAAAGCGCCGCCACCATCCAGCCGAACGACCGCCAGCGCCTGGTGCGCGCGCTCGAACTGCTTGCCACCACCGGCCAGCCGCCGAGCGCGCTCTACGCCGCGCAACAAACCCGCCGCCCGCCGTGGCCGACACTCGCCATCGGCCTCAACCCGGCACGCGCCGTGCTACACCAACGCATTGGCGAGCGCTTCCACGCAATGATTGCACAAGGCCTCATAGACGAAGTAGCGGCGCTGAAAACCCGCCCGCAACTCAGCCTCGCCGCACCATCCATGCGCAGCGTCGGCTATCGTCAAATCTGGCAATACCTGGACGGCGCCTGCGACCGCGCCACCGCCATCGAACAGGCCATCATCGCCAGCCGCCAACTGGCCAAACGACAAATCACCTGGATGAACAACCGCCTCGGCCGCGAACTTGCCATCAGCCAGTACGACCCGCTCGCAAACCCCGCCGCACCACTGCTGGCCGTGGAAAAATACCTGCAACAACCCCCGGTAAAGCCGATATAATTACCATCCGTTAAAGAAACACGAGAACCAGATGAAAAAACACCTGCTCACCCTCCTGCTCCTCGCCAGCGGCGCCTTGGCCGCGCCGACTGCCAGCGTCAGCGGCAACTGGCGCTGCCAGACCGTCAGCTACCAACAATACGGCAACAACTACCTGATCTTCATCGACAAAACCCACTGGCAGCACAAAGAAGACGGCAGCCTGCACGGCGAGGGCAAAGTTGAAGTGCGCATCCACAGCAAGACCAACCCGACCCTGCGCCTCTACTTTGACTACGCCTCGGACGGCAGTTGGCAACAAATCGGCGACCGCCTGCTGATTGAGACCATCAAGCCGCGCTTCGTCACCTCCGGCAAAACCGCGGCGCAACTGCGCCCGGCGGCGGAAAACATCGCACGCGACGTCAACAGCAAACCGCAACAGACCGTCGCCTCCAACATCATCTTCGTCAATGCGCGCCAACTCATCCTCGAAGACCGCGAAAGCCACGACTTCACCCGCTGCCGCCGCTGACGGATTCCGTCCATAAAAAACCGCCGCTGACCACGGCGGTTTTTTTATGAAATGCACTGAAAAGTATGGCTATATGGTCCGCGCTGGTCATGCGCCGGGGTAATGTGCGCAGCAATGCAGCAGTGGTTTTTCGTCCGTGGTACGTGCGCAATCCTGAGTCATCCTTGCGATTTTTTCTCGCCAACGTCGTCAGTCCCAATGTTGTCCACAAATTTTGGGGATAAATCGCGGTGGTGGTATTGGTCGGCAGTCATCGTTGCGCGGGCGCGTTATCCACAAATCCAGCGCTGGCGCGGCAGTCGGGATTGCAAGCGGAAAAAGCGCTTTGTTTACCGCAGGCTCTTTTATCCCGATGTTTTTGCTATGTTTTTGTCGCGACACCCGTCCCGCACCACGCGGCGCAAACGGCGGTGAATATTGCGTTTTTTGGCAAAACGCGCGAGTTGTCCACCGGGTTATCCACATCCTGCCGGGGCGTTATGGGCTGTTCCCCGCCAGCCGGTTCATTTCCTGGTCAAACTGGTCGCAGCGGTAGCGCCAGGCGTCCTTGTTGTTGGCCGCCAGCGGGCGCGTGCTCGGCAGGCTGACGGTCATCGGGTCGTGCGGGATGTCGTCTATGCGCACTTCGTAGTGCAGGTGGCTGCCGGTGGAGCGGCCGCTGTTGCCCAAGTTGCCGATGGTCTGGCCGCGTTTGACGCTGTCGCCGGTTTCCACTTGCGCGGCGGAGAGGTGGGCGTAGCGGGTCTGGTAGCCGTTCGGATGGTCGATGATGACGACGCGGCCATAGCCACCCTGCCAGCCGGAGAAGCGGACGATGCCGTCGCCGGTGGCGTGTACCGCGCTGCCGTAGGCGGCCTTGAAGTCGGTGCCTTCGTGCGGGCGGATGATGCGGGTGATGGGGTGGACGCGCATCGGGTCAAAGGGCGAGGTGATGTGGTCGTAGCTGGTGAGCGGGATGCGGTCCATCATCGCCTCGGGCGCGTTGCCGTCGTGGTCGTAGTACCAGGTGTTTTTGTTTTCGTGGCGGGCGTACCAGGTGTTGCTGCCGCTCCGGGTATTGAGGCGCAAAGCGATGATTTTGCTGTTTTTCGGGTCGATTTTGCCGTCTTTTTCGTAGTCGGCGTAGTAGAGGTCGATGTGGGTCAGCGCGCCGTCTTCGAGGCGGTGTTGCAGTGGCTCAAGCTGGGCGACCAGGGTCGGGTTGAAGCCGCTTTTTTGCAGGTGGTACCAGTAGTCGCCGGAAAGCCGCCAGGTTTGGTAGTGTTTGATGAAGCGGCCATTGCCGGCGGTTTTCGCCGGTGGTTTGGCGCTCGTGGGCGGGCCGGGTATTTCTTTGGGCGACGGCGAGGGCGGCTGTGGGGACGGTGGTGGGGCGGGTTCGTCTTCGTAGTCGTCGTCTGCAAAGTCGTCGGTGGTTAGGGCTTCGGGCGGGGTTACGGTATGATGCGCGCTCTTGTATTCGGGCAACCAGAAGTCCGCTGGCAAGAGGGCGTACAGGGCGACACCGAGGAAGCCGATGAGGGCTATCCACGGCAAGAGGCGTCGTTGGGTGCGGTCGTTATGCAGTTCTGGTGGCATTTTTGTTCCTTTGGCGCGCGTTTGGCGCGCATTTTAGCTTTTTTCGGAGGTTTTTATGGTCGTGGATGAGCAGTTGGCGCTGTTTGGCCGTGGTGCGGTGGATTTTGTCGGCGCGGAGGATTTGCGCGAAAAGCTCGCCGCAGGCAAGAAGCTGCGGGTCAAGCTCGGCATGGATCCGACCGCGCCGGATTTGCATTTTGGTCATACGGTGGTGCTGAACAAGTTGCGCCAGTTTCAGGATGCCGGGCATCAGGTGCTGTTTTTGATTGGCGATTTCACCGCACGCATCGGCGATCCTTCCGGCAAGAGCGCGACCCGTCCGCCGCTGTCCACCGAGCAGGTGCTGGCCAATGCGGAGACGTACAAGGAGCAGGTGTTCAAGATTCTTGACCCGGCGAAGACGGAGATTCTCTTTAATTCAAGCTGGATGGAGCCGATGCAGGCAGCGGATGTGATTCGCCTTGCCGCCAAGTACACGGTGGCGCGCATTCTGGAGCGCGATGATTTCCACAAGCGCTACACCGAGGGGCGGCCGATTGCGGTGCATGAGTTTTTGTATCCGCTGACCCAAGGCTATGATTCTGTCGCGATGGAGGCGGATGTGGAGCTGGGCGGCACCGACCAGAAGTTTAATCTGCTGGTGGGCCGCGATTTGCAGCGCGAGTACGGCCAGTCGCCGCAGGCGATTATTACCATGCCGATTCTGGAAGGCCTCGACGGCGTGCAGAAGATGAGCAAGTCGCTCGGCAATTATGTCGGCATTTTTGACGCGCCCAATGATATGTTCGGCAAGATTATGTCGGTATCGGACGAGCTGATGTGGCGCTGGTTCACCCTGCTTTCGTTCCGCTCGATGGCGGAGATTGAGGCATTGCAAGCGGAAGTCGCCGCCGGACGCAATCCGCGCGATGTGAAGTTTGAGCTGGCGCGCGAGCTGGTCGCCCGTTTCCATGATGAGGCGGCGGCGGCAGCGGCGCAGGAGGCGTTTGTCAATCGCTTCGCCAAGAATGAAATCCCGGAAGACCTTGAGGAAATCCGCATTGACGCCCCCGACGGCGAACTTGGCATCGGCCAGGTGCTGAAGGCGGCAGGACTGGTTAGCAGCACGTCGGAAGGGTTGCGCATGGTCGATGGCGGCGCGGTCAAGATTGACGGCGAACGGGTCGAAAGCCGCGATTTCAAGCTGGCACGCGGTTTCAGCGGTATCGTACAGGCGGGCAAACGCCGCATTGTCAAGGTGGTCATCGCATGAGAAAGCTGCTCCTCCTCGGCGCGCTGCTTGCGGGCAGCGCCTTTGCCCAGCCGGTACTGCCCGCGCAGAATGAAAAAGGCGAGACGGCAGCGGTGCCGTTCTCGGTCAATGCGCTCTTTTCCTCTTATAAACCGAGCATCTATCAGGTGCGCACCATCAACACCGCTACGGGTCAGAAAACCAGCATCGGCTCCGGTTTCGTCATCGGCGACGGCAAGATGATTGCCA
>ERZ773060.316-NODE-316-length-18559-cov-5.65462_pt1 | contig 18559 bp, 17 predicted proteins | sample MGYA00580628_ERZ773060 | MGnify/ENA primary metagenome ERZ773060 (study PRJEB29015, sample SAMEA2738019) | human oral metagenome | biome: human oral; feature: human-associated habitat; material: dental | place: China | collected 2045 ... | reverse complement strand
GACGTCAATCGTTCCGTGGGCGTATTCGCGGTAGAGTTCGTGCACGGTGAAGCAGTCGGGATGCTGCGCCAGCGCGTCTGCCCAGCAGCGGTTGATGGTGGAGTGGGCAAGGTCGGGATGGGCAAGGATTATCAGGGTTTTGTTCATCAGGCGTCTCCAGGGATAAAGGCGTGTTCGCGGAAAACGAGCCAGTCGCCCGTCACGTTTTGCCGCAACATCAGATTGAAAGCGATGCGTTTTTCACCCGCGCCGAGGTCGAGGCGACGGGTGGCGATGACGTAGCCGATGCCGTCCTGCACCTCGCTCAGCTGGAATGCCACGGCGGTATTGCGCGGTGGCGCGCCACTGTCGCGCAGCTGGCGGAAAAAAGCGAGATTTTGCGCATAATCGAAGCGGGCAAGCGCGCCATTTTCCTGACAGATGAGGATTTGCAGGTCGGGTGTGTATAGCCGTTCACCGAAAGTTTCAGACAAGGCGCGCCGCTGAAGACAGTACGCGGTTGTACGGCGAAGCGGCGCAACACCGTATGAAGCTTTCGGTGGACGGCTATAGCACGTGGCCAGCGCGTCAAGGCGGTAATGGCAACCGGCGTCAATCAGGCGGCACACGGCGTTTTGCAGGTCGGGATTCATCGGTTTCCTTTTGCGTGAAAGGGACGCGCAGCATACAATCCCCTTTGTTTTCTGAACAGTACGCACGTTGCGGTGCGTTACTTTCCTGGAGGTGAGTCATGTTGAATACGCCATGCACGGCGGGCGCGGTCGCGCTTGCCGAGACGGGCTTTGGTTACACGCTGTCGCTCATTGGCGGCAAATACAAGATGGTGATTCTGTTTTGGCTCGGCACGCAGCCATCCATACGCTTTAACGAATTGCAGCGGCGCATCGGCGGCATTTCCTACAAATCGCTGACGGCGGCGCTGTGCGAACTGGAGCGCGACGGTCTCGTCTCGCGCACTGTCTTCCCGCAAGTGCCGCCGCGGGTGGAATACGCGCTGACCGCGCGCGGGCAGTCGTTGCTGCCGGTACTGAACGCGATGTGCGCCTGGGGCGAGGCGCACCGCGCCACGGTGGCCACACGATGAAAAACGGGTTTGACGGCATCAATGCTGCCCTGCAGGAAGGCCGCTGTTACTACTGCGGCGGCGCGGTGGAGCCGCGTATCGAAGATTCCTGCTGCGGGACGTATTGCCCGAAATGTGCGATGTTTCTGGTCGTCACCACTTACATCCCGCCTGTCCGGGAAGACCGCACCCGCTACCGCATCCACCTGCACCACGCCGACGCGCACAACCCGCAACACATCCGCACCCTCGCCCGCCTTATCGGGCGCAACTATCCGCAAACCCGCGCCTTCATCGCGGAGCCCTGCCCGCTCATCGCCGAAAACCTCGCGTCGGAAATCCTCGCCATCCGGCAACGGCTGGACGCCGTCGCCATCGCTTACCGCATCACCCCGCCCTTCCCTTACAACAACACGGACGACGCACCATCATGACCCTCACCTTTCCCCGCCGCCGTGTCCCCGCCCTGCTCGCCCTGGCCACCACCGCCATCCTCGCCCTGCTGCTCTGGCGCATTGCCAGCCACAAACCCTTCCACGGCGGCCACCTTGCCTTCTGCGCGCTGCTGTTGGCATACAGCGGCTACACCGCGCTGCGCGAAAGCCGCTACCTCATCCGCCCCGAAACCCTGCGCCTTGACACACGCGGCCTCACCCTCCGCCACCACCGCGCCCCCGGCTGGCGCGCCCTGCGCCTGCCCTGGACAGACCTCATCGACCAGGAAACGCGCGGCGACCGCCTTACCCTCATCTGGCGCGACGGCGACCGCCTGCGCGCATTCACCCTGCGCCTGCCCGCACAACCGCGTAGCGCCGAAATCGCCGCCACCATCGCCCGCTATCCGCTGCGTCCCGCTCCCTGGCCGCCCGTCGCTATCCCCGCCGGATTACAACAACATTGGGACACCGGCGAACCCGGCATCCGCACCGCGCTGTACCAATATGGCATCGAAACCCTCTACAGCCCGCTCATCCTCACCATCCTGCTCATCGCCGTCCCGCTGCTTGACGGCGACTACGGCGCCATCAGCGCCACCCTTGCCGCGCTCCTTCTCGCCCGTGCCGCCTGGCGCCGTTACCGCACGCCACAACACTACCGCATCGCCCTGCACAAACCCTATATCCGCCTTGATGCCGACGGCGTGCATTACTGGCACGCCCCGCCCGATGACGAAACGCACGTCCCGTGGGCGGCCATCCACGCCGTCAACAGCGAACACGTCAAGTCATACGACAAATACAGCAGCTATCTGCACCTCACCTGGCGACCGCACCCCTACGCGCGCTACCTGCGCCATGACCGCCTGCGCATCGCCCTGCCCGAACCGCAAAACCGCGACAACCAGGCCTGTGCGCGCTGCGACGAAATAGCCGCCAGCATCGCAGCGCACCTCACCGCCCCCGGCGAGCCACTACCAGCGTTGCCCATCCTCGAACGCCATTACGGGTTATGACCGTCCCCCGCTTCCCCGCTGCCGACGAAAAAGGACGCCCGCAGGCATCCTTCCTTGCCGGTTTCGCGCCGTGTTATTCACTCGCGGCGCCGTCTTTGACATAGACGAAATGCGTGCCGTCGTAGCGGTAATCCAGCGTTTTGCCGGTGACTTCGCCGTCGGGGAATTTTTGGGTGTTTTCAATGAGCGGCACGCGCAGGGTTTTGCTGGCAGCATCGTAGCCAAAATGCGGATATTGCGAGGTTGTGCCGGGCAGACTGTCGCGGTCGTAGGCGAAGGCGATGCCGGAGAGGTCTTTGCCGTGTGAGCGGACAAGCGCGGCGGCTTCCGGTTTGTCGCCCTGAACGCGCAGCAACTGGAGGCTGACCGCCAGCGCATTGCTTGACCCTTGCGCGCTTTCTTCCAGCAGGTACACCGTGCCGCGCTCGCCCAGGTCGGCGGTGTAGAGGCCTGTAACGTTATCGCTGTTGCCGGAGACGTCTTCGCGCTTTTCCCATTCGGGATGGGCGTCAATAACACCGGTTTTGCCGGTGGCATCGCGGTATTGCCACAGGCCGAGGTTGAAACGCATCGTGCCGCCGCTGGCGTCGTCCCAGGAATAGGCGCGGAATTTGCGGTCGCTGGCGGTTGCCATCTGCAACCCTTGTTCGCGCGCCTGCGGAAAATCGCAATCCCAGCTTTTGTCGGCATCCGTGGTGAGCAGGCGGCGGATTTCGGTATGGGCGGCGTTGGCCTTGTTTTCATCGTATGCCGCCGGGCTGTCCACCATCGGTTCCAGAATGGCGAACTGCTGGCGCAACGCGGCGTCAACCGTGGCGCAATCGTAGGCCTGGGCGAGGCCGCTACAGGCGGCAAGGGCGATGAGAATGTTGCGGGACATGGGATTCTCCGTGATAAATGAGCGGGCAGTATATCGCCACGGCACCGCATCATTTCATACCGTTCTGTTTGCTGGCCGCAGGCAACAAAAACCCCCGCCGGAGCGGGGGTGGATTAGGCGGCGATGTTCAGATTTTACTGGGCAACAGGTGCGGCACCAGCAGCAGGTTGTTGTACCTGACGTTCAACGAGTCCATCAACAGTGACTTCTACGCGACGGTTTTGTGCGCGGCCTTCGGCAGTCTTGTTGGTGGCAACCGGGTTTTTCTCGCCCTGACCGTAAGCTTCGATCAGTTGTGACGGAACGCCGTTTTCAGCGAGGTAGTTGGCAACGGTAGATGCACGACGTTCAGAGAGTTTCTGGTTGTAGGCATCTGAACCCTTGGAGTCGGTGTGACCGACCACGGTGATTTTCTGGATGTTGGCACCGCGTTGGTTCAACTGGCCAGCCAAATCCTGCAGGGCTTCTTTGCCTGCCGGTTTGAGGTTGGACTTGTCGAAGTCAAAGTAGGTGTCAGCACCGAGGGTGATCACTTCGCGTTGGGTTTCCATGACCGGCGGCGGCGGTTCCGGTGCTTTCACACCGCAATCACGCAGTCCCTTGTTGGCGTTTACGGTAACGCATTCGCCCCAACGGTTCTTGACGAGATCACCACCGCGGGAGGTCAGGTCTTCTGTAGCGGAAAGATCTGCAAATGCCGGCGCTGCAACGGCAGTAACGGCGGCAAGTGCGATCAGGTTTTTAAGTTTCATATACTTCTCCCAATAACAAAACTTGCAAGTTTAGTTAAGAACTGGTGGACGGCTGCCCGTCCAAGATTGACGGTACCCCTGCCCACGAACAGGCAAGAGGTACCCATCCGCGCGCAATCATAAGGGTTTTGTTGCAAAAATGCAAAGAAAAATCCGGCGATGTGGCGCCTGCGGACGCGGTTCTGTTGCAAAAATGATACGGAAAACGCCAGTCATCCCCGCCCGCCCCGGCAAAGACGCAAAACACCGCCGTAGAACAGGCGTTTGCCCATTCGTGATACCATAGCGCCCGTTTGCCGCATCAGGCGGTTTTTCCACGTTATAAGGTTGAAACAATGAGTGATTTTGCCAAAGAAGTGCTGTCGGTCAATCTGGTCGATGAAATGCGCAGCTCCTACCTTGACTATGCGATGAGCGTCATCGTTGGCCGGGCGCTGCCGGATGCGCGCGACGGCCTGAAGCCAGTACACCGCCGCGTCCTCTTTTCCATGCACAAACAGGGCAATGCCTGGAACAAAAAATATGTGAAATCCGCGACCATCGTCGGCGACGTCATGGGGAAATACCACCCGCACGGCGACATCGCCATTTACGACACCCTCGTCCGCATGGCGCAACTCTTCTCGCTGCGTTACCCGCTCGTTGATGGCCAGGGCAACTTCGGCTCGCTGGATGGCGACCCGCCCGCTGCCTACCGCTACACCGAAGCGCGCATGGCGAAAATCGCGCACAGCCTGCTGACTGACATCGAAAAAGAAACCGTGGATTTCGCGCCGAACTACGACGGCAGCCAGCAGGAGCCGACCGTGTTGCCGACGCGCCTGCCCAACCTGCTCGTCAATGGCAGCTCCGGCATCGCCGTCGGCATGGCGACCAACGTACCGCCGCACAACCTCGGCGAAACGCTGGACGCCTGCCTGCACCTGCTTGACCACCCCGACGCCGACACTGCCGCGCTGATGCGCCACCTGCCCGGCCCCGATTTCCCCACCGGCGCGCTGATAAACGGCGCGAAAGGCATTCGCGAAGCCTACGAAACCGGACGTGGCCGCATCTACATCCGCGCCAAAACCCATATCGAAACCGACGACAGCAGCGGCAAACAAACCATCGTCGTTGATGAACTGCCCTATCAGGTAAACAAAGCCAACCTGCTCGGCAAAATCGCCGAACTGGTCAAAGAGAAAAAAATCGACGGCATCACCGCCCTGCGCGACGAATCAGACAAAGACGGCATCCGCATGGTCATCGAACTGCGCCGTGGCGAAGTCGCCGAAGTCATCCTCAACAACCTCTTCCAGCTCACCCAATTACAAGTCGTCTTCGGCATCAACATGATGGCGCTGGTTGGCGGCCAGCCGCGCCTGCTCTCGCTCAAAGAAGCGCTGCAAGTCTTTATCGCGCACCGCCGCGAAGTCGTCACCCGCCGCACCATTTACGAGCTGCGCAAAGCACGCGAACGGGCGCACATCTTGGAAGGCCTCGCCATCGCCCTTGCCAACATCGACGAAATCATCGAACTCATCCGCCGTTCCGCAGGTCCCAGCGAGGCCAAAGAAGCACTGCTTGCCAAAGCCTGGCTTGCCGGACAAGTAGCCGACATGCTCGCCCGCGCCGGCGCAGAAAACTCACGCCCGGACGGCCTTGGCAAACAATACGGCATGCACGGCGACAACTACCGCCTCACCCCCGAACAGGCACAAGCCATCCTCGACCTGCGCCTGCACCGCCTGACCGGTCTCGAACAAGACAAAATTATCAGCGAATACCAAGAAATCATTCACGAAATCGAAGGATTGCTGGAAATCCTACAAGTGCCGGAACGCCTGCTCGCCGTCATCAAAGAAGAACTACAAGACATCAAAAACCAGTTCAACGACGTGCGCCGCACGCAAATCCTCGACACCCACCTGAACCTCTCGCTCGAAGACCTCATCGCCGAAGAAGACCGCGTCATCACCCTCTCGCACGAAGGCTACATCAAGGCACAGCCGCTCGCCGACTACGAAGCACAGCGCCGCGGTGGCAAAGGCAAATCGGCGACCGCGGTCAAAGACGAAGACTTCGTCGAACAGCTCATCGTCGCCAACACCCACGACACCATGCTCTGCTTCACCAACCGCGGCAAAGTTTACTGGCTCAAAGTCTATGAACTGCCGCAGGCGGGACGCAACGCCAAAGGCAAACCAATGGTGAACCTGCTGCCGTTTGAGCCGGGCGAACGCCTAAACGCCGTGCTCACCACGCGCGACTACCCCGACGACCAATACCTCATCTTCGCCACCAAAAGCGGCACCGTGAAAAAAACCCCGCTTTCCGAATACTCGCGCCCGCGCAGCATCGGCATCATCGCCATCAACCTGCGCGAAGACGACGAACTGGTGGACGTCGCCCGCACCGACGGCAGCCGCGACATCATGCTCTTCTCTGACGCCGGCAAAGCCGTGCGCTTCAACGAAAGCAGCGTGCGCAGCATGGGGCGCGACTCCACCGGCGTGCGCGGCATGAACCTCGACGACGGCCAGCGCGTCATCGCCCTCTGCGTCGTTGAAGAACAAGGCGACATCCTCACCATCACCGAAAACGGCTACGGCAAACGCACCCCGGTTGCCGACTACCCACAAAAAGGACGCGGCACCAAAGGCGTCATCTCCATCGCCTGTAGCGAACGCAACGGCCAGGCAGTTTGCGCCGTACAAGTCCAAGAAGACGAACAAATCATGCTCGTCACCGACAACGGCACCCTGGTACGCACCCGCGTCGCCGAAATCTCGACCAGCGGCCGCAACACCCAGGGCGTACGCCTCATCCGCACCACAGAGAGCGAAAAACTGATTGCCGTTGCCAAAATCGTCGCCGAGAGCGACGACAGCGACGGCGATGACAACGCGGCAGAAGAAAACAGCGGCGACGAGGTATAAACAACCGCCGATATGCTCCCTCCCCCCGTGGGGGAGGGCTGGGGTGGGGTTAAATATTGTCGCCGCCGATGTTGTTTTTGGACGGTGGGTCAAGACCCACCCTACAACCGATACATACACCTTTCCCGCTACCCTGTATGTAAAAACATTGCTGTAGGGTGGGTCTTGACCCACCATAACGGAATTTCCGGGTTTAACGGTGGGCAAGCCCCACCCTACACCAGGGAACATTGGGGCGGAGACCCACCCGCACCAAACCGCCTTGAACAAAAAGCGTTGGACGGCCATTCATGGCCGGCATTAACAACGACAAACAACAGCCATAACCCAAACATCGACCCGCAAACAAACCATGCTCACCATCGACCAATTTCGCCCCTACGTATTACGCCTCATGGCAGACGGCAAAAAACGCAAGAACCGGGAAATATTCGCCGCCGTTGCCGCATTGGCAAAACTAAGCGAAAGCGTGCGGGAAGAAAGATTGCCATCAGGACAACTGCGGGCGGATAACCGCATAGGCTGGGCGTGTTCATCCTTTATTAAAGCCGGAATCCTGATGCGACCGGAGCGCAGCCATTACCGCATCACCGATTTGGGGCGCGAGCTAGCAGAAAAATGGAAAAATGCGGAAAGCATCAGCGAAAAAGACCTCAATGAATTACCCCAATGGAATGCCTACCAGCAAACCCTGCAAGAACGCAAACAAAATAACGCACAGGCGGAAACAGACGAAGCGGAAAACAACGACAAAGAACCGCCGGACAGCATCGCCATGCGTGCCGTACAAGAAATTGAAGACCATACCGCCATAGAATTACTGTCCCGCCTGCGCGAAGAATCCCCGGCATTCTTTGAGCGCGCCGTTATTCAAGTATTACTGGCAATGGGTTACGGCGGTAAAGAAAACCTTGCAGCACACGTTGGCAAAACAGGCGATGGCGGCATTGACGGCGTGATTAAACAAGATCCGCTTGGCATTCAGAACATCTATATCCAGGCGAAGCGTTATGCCGAAAAAAACAGTATTGGCGAAAAAGAAATCCGGGAATTTGTTGGTGCCTTGCAAGGGCAAGGCGTAGAACGCGGCGTATTCATCACCGCCTCGCGCTTTACCCAAAGCGCCAAAAGTTTCGCACAAAAACTGCTGGGCAAAGTCATCCTGATAGACGGACAGGAACTTGCCACCCTGATGATTCGCTACAAAGTAGGCATCCAGGTACGGCAAACGCTGGAAATCATCTCCATAGACGAAGACTTCTTTGAAGACGCGGAATTGAACTGATACAAATACGAGGTGCGCCCGAAGCCCCTCGCTTACATACATCTTCCCCGCTATCCTGTATGTAAAACAACCCGACTCAACACAAGGAGCCATACATGAAAAAAACCCTGTTATTCACCCTGATGCTCGCTGCCGCGCTTGCTCACGGCGAGACCTTTGACGCGCCACACGTTGGTGCGGACGACAAGCAGGTTGTTCTCGGCGGCGCGGGTGTCGCGCTGACGCCGGAAGTGGCGCGGCTGCACGAACAGGCGGGGCAGTTGCTGCTCGCCGGCAAGGCGAACGAGGCGTTGCCGCTGCTCAATCAGGCGATTGCGCAGTACGAAAAATATTTTGCCGCCGACCCGCGCCAGCGTTACGCCGCCTCCGGCAACGTCGAGACGATGCTTTATCTGGTGATGGCGGCGAACGAAGGCAAGGCGGCGTACATCATTGACCCGCGCTGGGCGGAGCTGTATTTCCTGCGCGCCTATGCCCACAACGAACTGGGCGACTTGGCGGCGGGCAAGGCCGACCTGGACGCGCTGCTGGCGTTGCGCCCGGATAACGCGCAGGCGCTGAACGAGCGCGGCTATTACTACCAGCGCGAGAAGAACTGGCAGGCTGCGGCGGCGGATTTTGAGAAGGCGGCGGAGTCCAGCCAGCTCATTGAAGAACCGGCGGTGCGGCAGAAAATGTCGGCGGCGGCGCAACGCGGGCTGGCATTCACTCTGACCGAGCGCGGCCGCTGGCAGGAAGCCGAGGCGATTTACCAGAAATTGCTGAAGGAAGACCCGCAGGACGAACGCTCGCGCCACGAGCTGGAATACATCCGCCAACAGCGGGCGAAACATCCGCAGATTTGAGCGCCATCAATAAAAACAAATCCCAACTTTCTGGCATCCACCCGCAAAGCGGGCTACCATGCGCGCTCCATTCACCCACAAGAGGAAACCCACCATGACTACACTCTACACCGCACACGCTCACGTCACCGGCGGCCGCGATGGCGCTGCCAAAAGCGACGACGGCAAGCTCGACGTCAAGCTCGCCCCGCCGAAAGAACTGGGCGGTAATGGCAACGGCACCAACCCGGAACAGCTTTTCGCCGCCGGTTACGCCGCCTGCTTCATGGGCGCGATGCGTCTCGTCGCCGGCAACGAAAAACTGGCGCTGCCGCAAGGCTTTGCCATTGACGCCGACGTCAGCCTCGGCAAAGACGCGCAGGACAACTTCCGCCTCGGCGTCGTCTTCAACATCGCCCTGCCCGGTCTGGACAAGGCCGCTGCCGAAGCGCTCGTCGCTAAGGCACACGAAGTCTGCCCGTATTCCCGCGCCACCCGCGGCAATATCGACGTCGCGCTTAACGTCAACGTATAAGCCATCCGGCAACAGCAAAGGCGGGGGACAACCCCGCCTTTTTCATACCTGCGCAGCAGCTGCCGCCCATAGCCGCCACATCACGGTAAAATCCGCAACGAATCCCCAACCCAACTTGGAGCTACCCATGCAAATCCTGCGCCATCTCCTCATGCCCGCGCTTGTCGCCTGCTGCCTCGCCAGCGCCCACGCAGCCACACCCATTCCGCTCAAATTTGCCCAGGGCAGTTACTGCGACACCTGGAGGGGCAATATCACAGGTACAGAAAAAACCTTCAGCGTTGTGCTGGAAGCCCGGCAGAAATTCACCATTGAACTGCTTGATGGCCCCGACCTGAAAAGCGTCAGGGGATCCGGCGGCAAACCGACGCCCGTCAGCATCAGCGAAACGGGCAATCAATACGAATTTCTCAGCAAAAAGAAGGGGAAATACCTTATTACGGTCGGCATCGAAGCAGGGCCGCACTTTTCTACTGATGCCGAAACGGTGGAAGTCTGCGCGTATTGAGCGACTGCAACAGCAAAGGCGGGGGACAACCCCGCTTTTTTACGCCTGCGCAAAACACACGCGCAACACCTTCAGCACCGCTGCCACCTTCGCCGCCTGTACCCGGTGCGGTGTCACCGCATGAATCGCCGCCGTGGCAAATGACCACTCCGGCAACACCTGCCGCAACCGCCCGCTGCGCAGCGCGCCCGCCGCCTCGCCGTCGAGCATCAGCGCCAGTCCCAGCCCCGCCTCGCACAAATCGCGCACCGCCGCGAGCTGGTTGCAATAAAGAGTGTCCTCAATATCGAGCAAAAAGCGCTCCTCGCCCCGCCGCATCTCGCGCCGCAGCGGCAAATGGTGTAACCAGCGCTGCTTGCCCAAATCGGCAGGCGAGACAATAGGCGGCGCGCGCTCCAGCCAGGCGGGCGCGGCGCAGATAATCCAGCGCCAGTCGGCGAGATGGCGCGCGACCAAATCGGGCGCGTCCAGCGCGTGTTCACCGCCGCGCAGGGCGATGTCAATCGCGCCGCTGCGCAAATCGGCGAGCGCTTCGCCAAAATGCAGTTGCAGCCGCAGCGCCGGATGTTCCTCACCAATCCGTTGCAGCGCGCACTGAAACGCGGGCGCCGTCGCCATGCTGGTCGGCGCGGCGAGGCGTACCTCGCCCGCGATGTCCGTTTTCAGATTGTCCAGCGCGAGGCGGGTATCGCGCAGCGTCGCGCTCAGACGGCGACAATACTGCGCCAGCGTCGCCCCCGCTTCGGTCGGACTGACGCGGCGGGTACTGCGGTGCAGCAGCTTGACCCCGTGCAGATGCTCCAGCCGCGCGATGTGCTGGCTCACCGCCGACGGCGTCATCGCGAGCGCCTGCGCCGCGGCGTTCATGCTGCCGTGCTCAAGCACGGCGGCGAACACGAGCAACGGCTTCAAATCATCCATCATCCCGTTTTCCTTGTTAATTATGGCTATCCCCCTAGACGCTGTTTACCATTGGCGATAACACCATAATTTTGTTCGTAGCGCGTAGGGTCTGTGGAGGCGAGCCGACACGCACGCAGGCATTTTGGCAGCGGCACACGCGTGCGTGCCTGCGGCGAGCTATCCGTAGGGTGGGGCTTGCCCCACCGCCGCACAATCGTCGCCATGCCCCGGACGGTGCGCCGAGGCGCACCCTATGGCAGGCTTTGCGCGTAGGGTCTGTGGCGGCGAGCCAACACGCACGCGGGCATTTTGGCAGTGGCACACGTGTGCGGCCTGCGGCGAGCTATCCGTAGGGTGGGGCTTGCCCCACCGCCGCACAATCGTCGCCATGCCCCGGACGGTGCGCCGAGGCGCACCCTATGGCAGGCTGTTTGCAATTGAAAAATCTCCCTCTCCTGCAGGGTGAAGCCCGCAGCGGGGGAGATTTGGGGAAGGGCGCCGTTCTGCGGGCGCCCGCAGACCGGCATTCGCAACAAGCGTAGTCTTTATCGCCGTTTCGGGTTCGCCTTGTGGATGGTGCGGCCTTCGACGGCAAGCGCCGCTTCGTGGATGGCTTCGGCCAGTGTCGGGTGGGCGTGCATACTGCGCGCGATGTCTTCGCTCGCCGCGTAGTATTCCATCGCAATCACCAGTTCGTGGATGAGTTCGGAGGCGCTGGGGCCGATGATATGCGCGCCGAGGATTTCGTCGCTGTCGGCATCGACCAGGATTTTGACGAAGCCTTCCGCCGCGCCGAGCGCTTTGGCGCGCCCGTTGGCGGCGAAGGGAAAGTCGCCTTTTTGGTAGTTGACGCCCGCCGCTTTCAGTTGTTCTTCGTTCTGGCCGAGCCAGGCGATTTCGGGGTGGGTGTAGATGACGGCGGGGATGAGGTCGTAGCGGACGTGGCCGGCCTGGCCGTCGATGATTTCCGCGACCATCACCCCTTCTTCGCTCGCTTTGTGGGCGAGCATGGCGCCGCGCACGCAGTCGCCAATGGCATAGACGCCCGGCTCGGCGGTAGCGCAGTAGTCGTCCACTTCGATGTAGCCGCGCGCGTCCAGCTTCACTTGGCAGGCGGGGTCAATGACGCCAGCGGTGTTCGGTTTGCGGCCGACGGCGACGAGGAGTTTATCGACGGTGAGGGTCTGTTCGCCGTTTTTGTCTTGGTATTGCACTTCGACCGAACCATTTTTGACGCTCGCGCCGCTCACTTTGGCGCCGAGGCGGATGTCCAGTCCTTGTTTTTTGAAGGCTTTAGCAGCTTCGCGTGCCAGTTGCCGATCTGCCATCGGCAGGAGGTCGTCCACCGCTTCGAGGATGGTGACTTCGCTGCCGGCAGCGTGCCAGACGCTGCCGAGTTCGAGGCCGATAACGCCCGCGCCGATGATGCCGAGGCGTTTTGGCGCGGCGCTGAAGGAGAGGGCTTCGCTAGAGCTGACGATGTGCTCGCCGTCCATTTTGGCGACGGGGATGTCCACCGGTACGGAGCCGAAGGCGAGGATGACGGCGCGGTTTGCCTGGTATTGGCTGACCTTGCCGTCGGCGGCGGTGACTTCCACGGTTTTGTTTGGCAACAGGCGGCCACGTCCGGCAAGCCAGTCAATGCCGTTGGCTTTGAAGAGTTGTTCAATGCCGCCGGTGAGTTGTTTGACGATGTCGTTTTTGCGGGCAATCATTGTGGCGATGTCGAGTTTGACGTCGCCAGTCGTGATGCCGTGCGCGGCGAAGTCGTGCCGCGCTTTTTCGTAGAGCGCGGTGCTTTCGAGCAGCGCTTTGGAGGGGATGCAGCCGACGTTGAGGCAGGTGCCGCCGAGGGTGGGGGCGGCTTCGACGCAGGCGGTTTTGTAGCCGAGTTGGGCAGCGCGGATGGCGGCAACGTAGCCGCCGGGGCCGCCGCCGATGATGATGATGTCGTAGTTTTTCATGGGCTTTCCGTGTGGTGTAGGGGCGGTTAGCGAGGAACGAACGTAACCGCCCACCTTTAATGTAAATGGCCGATGGCCCTCACCCCAACCCCTCTCTCGTCCTGCGGACGAGCAATACTTGTCCCAGAGGGAGAGGGGCTTTTTAACGGTGGTGGTAGTGCAACTGCTTTACAGGTTCAGGATGAGCCGCGCCGGGTCTTCGATGAGTTGTTTGATTTCAACGAGGAAGCCGACGGCTTCGCGGCCGTCAATGATGCGGTGGTCATAGGAGAGCGCGATGTACATCATCGGCGCGATGACGACCTGGCCGTTTTCGGCGATGGGGCGCTCAACGATGTTGTGCATTCCCAAGATGCCGCTTTGCGGCGGGTTGATAATCGGCGTGGACATCATTGAGCCGAAGGTGCCGCCGTTGGTGATGGTGAAGGTGCCGCCGGTCATGTCTTCGATGGCGAGGCTGCCGTCTTTGGCTTTGGCGGCGTAGTCGAGGATGCCGTCTTCGATGTCGGCAAAGCCCATCAGTTCGGCGTTGCGCAGGATGGGGACGACGAGGCCGCGCGGCGAGGAGACGGCGATGCCGATGTCGCAGTAGTTGTGGTAGATGATGTCGTCGCCGTCAATGGAAGCGTTCACCGCCGGGTATTTTTTCAGCGCTTCAACGGCGGCTTTGACGAAGAAGGACATGAAACCGAGTTTGACGCCGTTTTTGGCGACGAAGGCGTCCTGGTATTTTTTGCGCAATGCCATCACCGCGCGCATATTCACTTCGTTGAAGGTGGTGAGCATGGCGGCGTTGTGCTGTGCTTCCAGCAGGCGTTCGGCGATGCGTTTGCGCAGGCGGGTCATCGGCACGCGCTCTTCGTGGCGGCGGCTGCCGCCAGCGAGGTGCTGTTTGACGTCATTTTTGGTCACTCTACCGCCGCGACCGCTGCCGCTTACTTCGCCTGCGGCTACGCCTGCTTCGGCGGCAAGTTTGCGTGCGGCCGGGCTGAGCGCCTTGTCGTCGGTAGCGGCGGGGGCGGCTGCGGCCGGGGCGGCGGTTTTTTCCGCAGCGGGAGCGGCGGCGACCGGGGCGTCTGCAACCGCGCCTTCTTCGATGTAGGCGATGATGTCGCCGCCGGTGACGGTCGCGCCGTCTTGCGCGGTGATTTCTTTCAGCACGCCGCTGACCGGGGCGGGCATTTCGAGCACGACTTTGTCGGTTTCGAGATCGACGAGGTTTTCGCCTTCGCGCACGCTGTCGCCGGGTTTTTTGTTCCAGTTGACGAGGGTCGCGTCGGCGACGGATTCGGGCAGGGCGGGGACGGTTACTGCTGTTGTCATGTGGGTTTCCTCATTGTTTGTCCGTGATGCCGAGTGCGTCGCGCACCAGCGCGGCCTGTTCGGCGTTGTGCATTTTCAGGTAGCCAGCGGCGGTTGAAGCCGAGGCGGCGCGGCCGGCGTAATGCGGGCGTTTGCCGCCGGGCAGCGCCGGGGCGAGTGATTCGTAGATTTGCCGCCACGCGCCCTGGTTGCGCGGTTCTTCCTGACACCAGATGATGTCGGCGTTTTTGTAGGGCGCGAGCGCGGCGGCGACGGCTTTTTCCGGGAAGGGATAGAGCTGCTCAACGCGGATAATGGCGACGTCGCGCAGGTTTTCGTCGCGGCGTTTTTGCAGCAGGTCGTAGTAAACCTTGCCGCTGCAAAGGACGACGCGGCGGATTTGGTCGGCAGGCAGCAGTTCGTCCGTCTCGCCAATCACCGTCTGGAAGTGGCCGCTGGCGAGCTCCTGCAAATCGCTGACGGCGAGTTTGTGCCGCAGCAGCGATTTGGGCGAGATGTTGATGAGCGGCTTGCGGAAGTTGCCCAGCACCTGGCTGCGCAGCAGGTGGAAAATTTGCGCCGGGGTGGTCGGCACGCAGACGCGCACGTTGTTTTCCGCGCACAGTTGCAGATAGCGCTCGATGCGCGCCGAGGAGTGCTCCGGTCCCTGCCCTTCGTAGCCGTGCGGCAGCAGCATGGTGAGGCCGCTGTAGCGACCCCATTTGGTTTCGCCGGAGGTGACGAACTGGTCAATCAGCACCTGTGCGCCGTTGGCGAAGTCGCCGAACTGCGCTTCCCAGATGGTCAGCCCCTGCGGTTCGGAGGTGGAATAGCCGTACTCGAAGCCGAGCACCGCCGCTTCGGAGAGGATGGAGTCGATGATGCGCGCCGACGGCTGGCCGTCGTAGAGATGGGCGAGCGCGGTGTAGCTGTCGCCGGTGTTTTGGTCGTGAATGACCGCGTGGCGGTGCGAGAAGGTGCCGCGCCCGCAGTCCTCGCCGGAAATGCGCACCGGATGACCTTGTTCAATCAGCGTCGCATAAGCGAGATTCTCCGCCGTACCCCAATCGAGCGGCTGCTTGCCCGCCGCCATTTCCACCCGCGTGGCGAGCATTTTGGCGACGATGGGGTGTGGCGCGAAACCGGCGGGCGGGGTGAAGATTTTCGCGCCGAGGCGGGTCAAATCGGGCGCCGGATAAGCGGTTTCGACCGGGGCGTCCATGTCCGGCTTGCTGAATACCTTCCACTCGTTCTCCAGCCGGGCATCCGGGCGTGGCGGCTGCGGTCGCGCGACCGAATCGCCCGCTTCCAGACGCTGACGGTAATCCTCCTGCAATTGCTCATAATCGCCCGCGGCAATCACGCCCTCGGCGACGAGGCGTTCGGCATAGACCTGCGCCGGAACGGGATGCTGGCGAATTTTCTTGTACATCATCGGCTGCGTTGCCGCCGGTTCATCCGCCTCGTTATGGCCGAGGCGGCGGTAGCAGACAATATCAATGAAAATATCTTTCTGAAACTCGCGCAAATAATCGGCGGCGAGTTCGGCGGCAAATACCAATGCTTCCGGGTCATCGCCATTGACGTGCAATACCGGCGACTGAATCAATTTCGCCGCATCCGAACAATACATTGCCGAGCGGGTATCCAGCGGATTGGAAGTAGTAAAGCCGATTTGATTATTGACAATAACGTGCAGCGAACCGCCGACACGATAACCGCGTACCTGCGACAATTGCAGCGTTTCCATAATAATGCCCTGACCGGCAAAAGCGGCATCGCCATGAATCATAATCGGCACGGCATAATTGCTGATGGAAAAAACACTCTCCGCATGACGTGCCTCTTGCACCCGCTCCAGCCGCGCGCGCATCGACCCTTGCACCACCGGATTGACAAACTCCAAATGCGACGGATTATAAGCGAGCGACAAACCCACCACGCCGCCTTCCGTACCAACGCTGGACGAAAAGCCCATGTGATACTTCACATCGCCGCTGCGGCCTTCCATCGGCGAATACTTCCCTTCAAACTCATTGAACAAATCCTCAGGGCGCTTGCCAAGAATATTGATTAACACATTGAGGCGCCCCCGGTGCGCCATCGCAATACCAACCTCTTTCGAGCCGTTCTTGCCGAGACGCTGAATGGCATTGTCCAGCAGCGGAATCAAACCGTCGCCACCTTCCAAAGAAAAACGCTTCTGCCCGACGAATCGTTTGTGCAAATACTTTTCCAGACCATCGGCAGCTACGAGCAATTGCAACAATTCCTTCTTGCGCGCCGCCGACATTCCATAACCATTTGCCGCCTGCTCCAGTCTCCTTTGCAACCAGCGACGCTCGTCCGTGTTATGAATATGGGAAAACTCCGCGCCAATATGATGCTTATACGCCTTGTCCAAATAAGCAATAATGTCGCGCAACTTCATGTCGCCGGTGAAAAGCGTTCCGGTATTAAAAGAACGATCCAAATCGGCATCGGTCAGCCCATGCCAGCGATAATCCACATCCGGCACCTCACGCCGTGCGCGCAAATGAATCGGACACAAATCGGCGACCTGATGCCCACGTGCGCGATAGCCGGAAATCAGCGCCAGCACCGCGACCTGCTTGCGGATTGCCTCGCTGTCTGCACCGCCATCGGCCAGCGGCGGCAACTGCGCCAGCGCCTCAAAACGCTCCTGCACCGGCAGGCGCGGTCGCTCGTCCGCCCCGCCCGCGCGTACCTCGTCAAAATAACGGCGCCATTGCGGGGAGACGCTGTCCGGTGCATCCAGATACTGCTCATAAAGCGCCTCAACATAGGCGGCGTTGCCCCCGCTCAACTGCGAAGAAGCCTTTAGATTCTGATAGTTAGCCATACATTACCCCCAAATAAAAAATAACAGGCAGGCGTTATAATACGCAGCGCAGAGTATAAAGACAACGGCAAACTCACGGCAAAAACGCTGAAATCACCAAAAAAACACAGGAAAAAACACAATGACCTGGAACATCCGCACCGCCCGCGCCACCGACCTGCCTGCCATCGTCGCCATTTATAACAGCACCATTGAAAGCCGCGCATCCACCGCCGACCTCGCTCCGGTGAGCGTGGCATCGCGGCAGGCGTGGTTTGCCGCGCACCACGGCAACCGCCCGCTCTACGTCGTCGAAGACACGGACGGCACCATCGCCGCCTGGGGCAGTTTCAGCGACTACTACCCGCGCGCGGCTTACCGCATCAGCGCGGAAATCAGCATCTATGTCGCGCCGGAGCGACGCGGCAGCGGTCTCGGCAGAAAGCTCTTGCAGGAAATGCTGCAACGCGCTCCCGCGCTCGACATCAAAAACGTCCTTGCCGTCATCTTCGCCCACAACGCGGCAAGCATTGCGCTGTTTCAGTCGCAGGGATTCGTCGAATGGGGACGACTGCCGCAAGTATGCGATTTGCAGACGCGCCTTGCCGATATTGTGATTTTGGGGAAGGCGGTGAATTAACGCAGCTACCGAAGCGGCAAAGCGAAGGATGCCAGGCAGATGGCGAGGAGATTACCATCTACACAAACAGACATTTATAGCCATCTACCGAAAGTTTCAGACAAGGCGCGTCGCCGAAGACAGTACGCTTTTGTACGGCGAGGCGACGCAACACCGTATGAGGCTTTCGGTGGATGGCTATGCATCTTTGACGAACGCGACCACCGCCTCACCCTTGCCGATATCCTGCAAGGCGACAAAAACGCGCTTTACCCACTGCTGGACGCGGCATACAAGGCAGAAACCGGCACCGATCCGGCAGACAAAAATCTCGATAAAGACGACCGCGAGCGAATCAAAAACCTGCACGAACAAACCGGTAACTTCTTCTTCGCGGCGGACGGGCTGGTCTTCTCCTACCCGCCCTATGCCGTCGCCCCCTTCGTCGCCGGGCAAGTCGAACTAACCCTGCCCTACGCCCAACTGCGCGGCATTATCAAGGACGCCTATCTGCCGCAGTAAGCTCCGGTACGAGGGTTTTAAGGATGTCAAACGCCGCGGGATGCGGCGTTTTTTGTGGGCGTCATTCAGCGGCGGATGGCGGCACGGTTGCTGCGAGGATTGGGCAGGGCGCAGGCGCTGTTTACAATTGGCCATAACATGATGATTTCATTCGCAGGTTTGGTTAAGGCCTGTTTACCATTCAGC
>ERZ773060.315-NODE-315-length-18612-cov-5.43364_pt1 | contig 18612 bp, 19 predicted proteins | sample MGYA00580628_ERZ773060 | MGnify/ENA primary metagenome ERZ773060 (study PRJEB29015, sample SAMEA2738019) | human oral metagenome | biome: human oral; feature: human-associated habitat; material: dental | place: China | collected 2045 ... | reverse complement strand
CCCAGCCGCCGCCCCAAAGACGGCCGCTACGGCGACAACCCCAACCGCCTGCAACACTATTACCAGTTCCAAGTCGCGCTCAAACCCGCGCCCGCCGACATCCAAGACCTGTATCTAGGCAGCCTGAAAGAGCTGGGCATCGACCCCACCGTGCACGACATCCGTTTCGTTGAAGACGACTGGGAAAACCCCACGCTCGGTGCATGGGGCTTGGGCTGGGAAGTGTGGCTAAACGGCATGGAAGTAACCCAGTTCACCTATTTCCAACAAGTTGGCGGCATAGATTGCACACCCGTGCTCGGCGAAATCACCTACGGTATCGAACGTCTCGCCATGTATCTGCAAGGCGTGGAAAACGTTTACGATTTAGTGTGGACAACCACCCCCGCAGGCGACACGCTGACCTACGGCGATGTTTACCACCAAAACGAAGTGGAACAATCCACCTACAACTTTGAACACAGCGATGCCGTATGGCTGCTAGACCAATTCAACGGCTACGAAGCCCAAGCCAAACGCCTGCTGGCAACCGAAGACGCACCGCTTGCCCTGCCCGCCTACGAATTGGTGCTCAAAGCGGGGCACACCTTCAACCTGCTGGACGCACGCGGTGCCATCTCCGTAACCGAACGCGCCACCTATATCGGACGCATCCGCGCATTAAGCCGCCAAGTGGCGCAGAAATTTGTTGCCAGTCGTGAAGCATTGGGTTATCCGTTGCTGAAACAGGGCAAATAACGCTTGCCCGCGCCAAGCAAACCGCGCGTAAGCCCTAAGGCAGCCTGAAAACAATAATGCGCTCAGTAACCATCAACGCGCAAAACATCGCCTCCCCAAAAGCAACAATAGGCAGCCTGAAAACCTGTTTGCGCTTGCGTTGAAACCTTCGGTTTTCAGGCTGCCTCCCCCATACCAACCCAAAGAAACACACATGATAGAAAAACTCACCTTTGGACTATTCTCCAAAAAAGACACCCAAAGTTTCATGCGCTTGGTGCGCTACATCAAGCCCTATAAAGCCCGCATCATCTTCGCGCTCATCGGCATTGTGGGCGTGGCCGCCACCGAAAGCTACCTTGCCGCTTTTATCGCGCCCTTGGTTAATCAAGGCTTTGCCGTGCCCTCTGCCCCGCCTGCGCCCAGCCCCGACACAGGCATCCTCGCCACGCTTGCCAACTGGAAAGACCAGTTTAACTATCTGATTTGGGGCACAGCAGAAAAAGTGTGGATTGTGCCCGTGTTCTTTATCATTCTGGTGTTGATTCGCGGTGTGTGTCGCTTTGCCAGCACCTATTTGCTCACATGGGTTTCCGTGATGGCCATCAGCGCGTTGCGCCGCGATATGTTCAACAAAATGCTGCTATTGCCCACCGATTTTTACAAAAAAACCCCATCGGGCACCGTATTGATGAGCATCGTGCAAATGACCGAAGGCTCAATCAGCAACGCCAGCAATGTGTTTATCGTGCTCACGCGCGACACCATGATTGTGTTTGGCTTGGTATGCGTGTTGCTGTATCTCAACTGGCAATTGAGCTTGGTGGTCGCCCTGATGTTCCCCATCCTTTCGCTGCTGTCGCGCTATTACCGCAATCGTTTGAAAGACATTATTGCCAGCGCACAATTTACCATTGGCACACTGAATAACGTGGTAAACGAAGTGCACCAAGGGCATCAAGTGGTCAAACTGTTCGGCGGGCAACAACAAGCCGCCAGCCGCTTTGCCGATGTGAATAACACCATTGTGCGGCTGGGCAAAAAAATCACCCAAGCCACCGCCGCGCGTTCCCCATTTAGCGAACTCATCGCTTCGCTTGCTCTTGCCGTGGTGATTTTTATCGCCCTGTGGCAAAGCCAAAACGGCGTAACCACCATTGGCGAATTTATGGCGTTTATCGTTGCCATGTTGCAAATGCTTAGCCCGATTAAGAATTTAGCCAACATCAGCATCCCCATGCAAAGTATGTTTTTAGCATCCGATGCCGTGTGCGACTTTTTGGATGAACCTACCGAAGAAGATACAGGTCGCAAAACGCTGAACCACGTTTCAGGCAGCCTGAAATTTGAAAACATTGATGTGCAATACAGCCAAGAAACACGCAAAGCCCTAGACAACTTCAACCTAGAAATCCAAGCGGGCGAGCGCGTTGCTCTTGTGGGGCGTTCGGGCAGCGGCAAAACCACCGTAGTTAATTTGCTGCCGCGCTTCGTAAGCCCCAGTCACGGCAAAGTGTTGATTGACGGCGAAAACATCAACGATTTAACCCTTGCCAACCTGCGCTCACAATTCGCCCTTGTGTCGCAAGACGTTTTCCTATTTGAAGGCAGCCTGAAAGACAACGTGCGATACAGCCGCCCCAACGCCAGCGATGAAGAAATCTTTGCCGCGCTCAAAGCCGCCAACCTCGCCGAACTCGTTGCCAACCATCCCGATGGCTTAAACCAACCCATCGGCGCAAACGGCAGCCAGCTATCAGGCGGGCAACGCCAGCGCGTGTCCATTGCCCGCGCCATCCTCAAAGACGCCCCCATTTTGCTGCTAGACGAAGCCACCAGCGCGCTAGACAACGAATCCGAACACCTTGTGCAAGAAGCCCTAGAACGCCTGATGCACGGGCGCACCAGCATCATCGTTGCCCACCGCCTCACCACCATTGAAAACGCCGACCGCATTATTGTGATGGATGAAGGGCATATTATTGAACAAGGCACGCACCAAGAATTACTGGAAAAACAAGGCTATTATGCGGCGTTGAACAATATGCCCAAGCTGCACAACCATAAGGCAGCCTGAAACCCGATTACCCCAATCTCCCCATAAGAAAGCAAAACATGACCCAAACCCTTCTAATTGAACTATTAACCGAAGAACTCCCCCCCAAAGCCCTAAACAACTTGGGCAACCATTTTGCCCAATCCATTGCCGAAGGCTTGGAAAAAGCGCAACTGATTGACGGCGCAACGCAATACACCGCCTACGCTTCGCCGCGCCGCCTTGCGGTTTCGGTGGCAAATGTGAAGCCTGTGCAGGCAGACCAACACGTTGTGCGCAAAGGCGTTTCCGTGGCGGCGGGCATGAAAGACGGCGTGCCCACCAAGGCTTTGGAAGGTTTCGCCCGCTCGTGCGGTGTGGAAATCGGCAGCCTGAAAATCATCCACGATGGCAAGCAAGATGTATACGCGCACGAATTTACCCAAGCGGGGCAAACGCTTGCCGTGCTGCTGGGAGAAATCATCAACACCGCCATCAAAAAACTGCCGATTCCCAAAGTGATGCGCTGGGGCAGCAGCACGCACACGTTTGTGCGCCCTGTGCACGGCTTGGTGGCGTTGCACGGCGCGGATGTCGTGCCTGTGAACGTGTTGGGTTTGGACAGCGGGCGGCAAACTTTGGGGCACCGTTTCCTGTCGCAGGGCGCGATTATATTCGCACAAGCGGATGATTATGCGCAACAAATCGCCGAGCAGGGCAAAGTGATTGCTTCGTTTGCCGAACGCCGCGCTGCAATTAAAACCGGGCTGGACAAGGTTTCAGGCAGCCTGAACGCCCGCGTTGCCGCCGATGATGCGCTGCTGGACGAAGTAACCGCGCTGGTGGAATACCCCGTTGTTTTGCAAGCGGAATTTGAAGCGCATTTCCTTGCCGTGCCGCAAGAATGCTTGATTTTGACCATGCAGCAAAACCAAAAATATTTCCCGCTGCTGGATAAAAACGGCAAGCTGATGAACCGCTTTTTGCTGGTGTCCAATTTGGAAACGGCAGACCCGAGCCACATCATCCACGGCAACGAGCGCGTGCTGCGCGCGCGGTTGAGCGATGCGGAATTTTTCTACAAGCAAGACCAAAAGGCGACGCTGGAAAGCCGCCTGCCCAAGCTGGAACACGTTGTTTATCATAACAAAATCGGCAGCCAAGCCCAGCGCATCGACCGCTTGCAAACCATCGCCGCGCACATCGCGGAGCAGCTGGGCGCAGACCGTGCCACCGCCGAACGCGCTGCGCGCCTTGCCAAAGCCGATTTGGTAACCGAAATGGTGGGCGAATTCCCCGAATTGCAAGGCACGATGGGCAAATATTACGCGCTGCTGGATGGCGAGCAGCCTGAAATCGCCGCCGCGATTGAGCAGCATTACCAGCCGCGTTTTGCAGGCGATGCGCTGCCCGAAAGCCCAATTGCCACCGCTGTGGCGCTGGCGGACAAGCTGGAAACGCTGATGGGCATTTGGGGCATTGGGTTGATTCCCACGGGCGACAAAGACCCCTACGCGTTGCGCCGCGCGGCGTTGGGCGTGCTGCGGATGCTAATGAACAGCCCCTTGTCTATCAACGACTTGCTCCGCACCGTTGCCGCGCAGTTCCCGCAAGATTTGCTGGCGGCGAACACCGTTGCCGAAGTGGCGAATTTTATGCAGGCGCGTTTGGCGGTGCTGCTGCAAAACGATTATGCGCAAGACACCGTTGCCGCCGTGTTGGCGCAGCGTCCCGACCGTTTGGATGACTTGGCGGATAAATTGCAAGCCGTTGAATCGTTTAAAAAACTGACCGAAGCTGCCGCGCTCGCCGCTGCCAACAAGCGCGTGCACAATCTGTTGAAAAAAGCCGATGCCGAGCTGGGCGCGGCGCAGGAAAATCTGTTGCAGGAAGAGGCGGAGCGCGCCTTGTTTGCCGCCACGCAAGCCCTGCGCCCCACCGTGCAAAATGCGTTGGCACAACACGATTTTCAGGCTGCCTTAACTGCGCTCTCGGCGGTAAAACCGCAAGTGGATGCGTTTTTTGATAATGTGATGGTGATGGCGGATGATGATGCTGTGAAGCAGAACCGTTTGAATTTGTTGAACGAATTGTCGCAACTGATGAACGCGGTGGCGGATATTTCGCTTTTGGGTGAATGATGCCCGCTTGCCAATGATTTCAGGCTGCCTCCATGCGCACCCGCAAGGCAGCCTGAAACAAACACCCCAAAAGGCAGCCTGAAATCTCTTTTTTCAGGCTGCCTGTTTTTGTTTACAATCCGGCATTCGCAACCCAAGGCAGCCTGAAAATGCACTACGACCACATCTCCTTCCACGCCGAAGCCCCCGACTACCCCGCCGACCTGCCCGAGCGCAACGCCGCCCACCACATCGGCTTTTACTACGCATGGGCGGTTTCGCAAAACCTCCACAGCCCCGCCGCCGCGCGCCTGCCGCAATTTCACGACTTGCAAATCGGCTTGATTTCGGGCACCGAATTCGTGCTGGAACAGCTCAACGGCGGCATCGACGACGGCTGCTTCAACGAGCTCGGCAACCGCTTCACCCGCTTCTACTACGTCGATGAAGAAGAAGGCTACGGCGCATTTCTTGCCGACTACTTCGCCGCGCTCGGCATCCAAAACCAAACGCAGTTCTACCGCACCCACGACACCCCCGAAAACCAAGCCAAACTGAACGCCGCCTTTCAGGCTGCCTATGCAGTCTGGTTAGGCAGCCTGAAAAAATAGCCCCAAGCCATGCCCCGCTCCATCCAATGCCCGCAATGCCACAGCCCCAGCTACCGCCATATCCAAGGCGACCGCCACCAATGCAACCACTGCGGCAGCACATTCCTCATCCCCGACACGCCGCCGCCCGCATCCCTGCCCGAACCGCCGCGCGCCAAGCTCAAAAATCTCATCATCCTCGCCATCCTGCTTGCCGCCGCATGGCTATTGGAAATCATGTGGGCAGCCTGAAAATGCCCCGCCCATCATCCCTCAATTAAAAGGTACACCATGAAACTCATCATCCTAGACCGCGACGGCGTGATTAACCACGACAGCGACCAATTCATCAAAAGCCCAGACGAATGGCAACCCATAGACGGCAGCCTCGATGCCATCGCCTTTTTAACCCAAGCGGGCTACACCATCGCCGTCGCCACCAACCAATCGGGCATCGCACGCGGCTATTTCAACGTGCAAACACTCAACGAAATGCACGCCAAAATGCACAAACTCGTGCGCCAAGCAGGCGGCGAAATCAGCGGCGTATGGTTCTGCCCGCACACCGCCGACAGCCAATGCGACTGCCGCAAACCCAAACCCGGCATGGTTTTGGACATCCTAGACCGCTTCCAAGCCCAAGCCGCCGAAACCTATCTGGTGGGCGACAGCCTGCGCGACTTGCAGGCCATCGCCGGCGCAGGCGGCAAGCCCATTCTCGTGCGCACGGGCAAAGGCATGAGAACGCTGGAAAAAGACGGCGGCAACCTGCCGCCAGGCACGCAGATTTTTGACAGCCTGTTAGACTTTGCCGTGCAACTGGTGCGCCCCAACCAACCTAGTGCAAACGCAGCCTGAAAACCGAACGCAGCCTGAAAACCGAACGCAGCCTAAAACCATGAAACGCAAGGCCAAACGTCCTGCCCAATCTCCCAACACCATGCCGCCCGAACGGCTCGCGCCCATTTTGGACTACCTGCGCCAACACGCCCAAACTTGGGACGACGCACGCGAAGCCGTCGCTATCCGCATCTGCCATGCCTTCGCCGAGACCACATTGGGCAATGGCATCGGCATCCTAGAAGCCGACTGCATAGACGATTATCTCAACGAAACCGACCCCGAATACCGCCGATACCGCGCCCAAGACGAGCGCGAGCATTGGGAAAACGTCCTGTTCCAAGCGCATCTGGAAAGCAGCCTGCCGCGTTTCAACCCCTTTTCCGCCATCAGCTTTATGGACGGCGCAGGCAGACGCTTCGCCCTGCCCTATTACCTGCTCCGGGCGTTGCAAAACCCCGATTGTTCCGCCCACGAAATCCTGTCCTACGCCCTTGCCAACGACTTCCACACCAACAATCTGCCGCTCAACCCCGCCCAGCAGCGCGCCCTATACGCCGCCATCGCCTACCTCGCCGAAAGCGAAGCCGAAGAATACAACGATGGCTACTACGCCTGCCGCAGCAGCCCGTGGGACGACGCACTCACCCACCTCACCCAAGCCCTGCCCGATTTAGAGGCAGCCTGAAACGAAACTCAACCAAAACCCCAATTATGCCTACCATCCGCTACCCCGATTGGTACACCCCCGACCAAGAATACGGATACCAAGCCAAAGGACGGCTGGTGCCGGATGTCCGCATCAACCGGCAAGCCCACACTTTCGCGTTTTACGACCCCACCCGCCTGCAACAAGACATCGCCGCGAGCCGGAACCGGGCACACCGTTTTACGAAGCCAACCTAGTCGTCCTGCCCGGCGTAACCCACACCAACATAGAACGCTTCCTGCAACAACACTTTCAGGCAGCCTGAAACACAGTCCAACCAAACCTCCGCCATGACCACCTACCTTATCCTCTCCCACCAACCCCTGCCCCACATCGCCGCCCACGCCGCCCGCCACCCCCAAGCGCACTACTACATCCACCACGACGCCCAATCCCCCCGCCTGACAGGCAGTCTCACCACCCTGCCCAACGTCCACCTCATCAGCCACCGCATCCGCATCAACTGGGGCGGCTTCACCATGATAGAAGCCACCCTCGCCCTCATCCAAGCCGCGCTCGCCAACCCCGACACCCGCCACTACCACCTCATCAGCGGCAGCTGCGCCATGCTGCAAAGCCCCGAAACCCTCGCCGCCCAATGCCAAACGCAGCCTGAAAACACCCTCTGGCTATGCAGCCAACCCAGCCCCCACCTGCGCTACCGCACCCGCTTCAACGCCCCCCACGCCGACACCGCATGGCAACGCAGCCTGCCGGGCAAAATCCTCACCCGCAGCCTGAAAATCGCCGACCGCATCCTCCCCAGCCGCCAAATCTGCCTCGCAGGCAGCCAATGGTTTTCCGCCAACCGTGCCGCGCTGAAACTATTGTTTGACCACAGCCTCGGCGACAACGCCGCCCTGTTTGAAAAAAAACTCGTCCCCGACGAACATTTTTTCCAACACATCGCCCACCAACTTTCAGGCAGCCTCAACCATATTAACGACAACCACCGCTTTATCCGCTTCGCCCACGGCGCAAACCACCCCGACACCCTCTCGCTGGACGACCTTTGGGCAGCCAAAAAAAACGGCGCATGGTTCGCCAGAAAAGTCTCCGCCGAAAACCAAATGCGCTGGTTGGAATACGAGCAAGACGTGTAAAAAAACATAGCGAATTAACTAGAATGCATATCCGTTGCAGATGGATAAGTAACACAGCAAAACTAGCTTTGTTCAAACCTACAATTTAGCAATAAACCATTTCGCAAAGCACAGGAGAAATGCCAAATGCTATCTCGTCTTATTAAAAAATTATGTTATTTAATCAAAGAAAAAAACTTACTGGAATTTCTATTTCTTGGAACCATGATTAGTTTTGCTATTTTTTCAGGAACTCATCAAAAAGATGACTGGAATGATAGCAAATATAGAGTTAATAGGATATTTGATGAGATTTCATCCATTATAGAACCCTATCATTGGGACAAAAGCAAATCTTATAGAAAAGTATCTACTAATTTTGTTTACTTTGAAATACGTGATTTTGGAATAAGAGATACAGCATCAGACGTTCTTGGAGATGGAAAAGATAAAGTTGATGTTTTTTTTGATAAAGTTCATGAAAATTCAACCAAATTAGGATTTATTAATGGATGTAGAGATGGGGAATCGTTATCTATAATAGCATCATGGGATAAAATTACTATTGAATGGGAATACCCAAGTGAGTCTTGCATCAGTAAGCAGAAAAAAGACAAATTCTGATTACAACTTGCAACGCATCTTTCTTTTCATCATTAAATAAATTAGTTTGTAATCGGGCAAATCATTACAGTTAATCAACTTTTTAATGGTGCACAGTTGTTACACCAAATTTAACCAAATCTTTATCCCTCCATATTTTCAGGCTGCCTCAACCCACCAACCCACAGAAAGGCATCATCATGTCCCACCTCAGCCCCCAGTCCCGCTTTGCCGAATTTATCGACGACTTCGGGCAGCCTGAAACCAACCGCCCCATATCCGCCGCCACGCTAGACAAATATCGCGGCAAACTGCCCGACCGCCTGCTGGAATACTGGCAAGAATACGGCTTTTGCCGTTTCGCCGATGGCTTGTTTTGGCTAACCAACCCCGAAGATTACGAAGACATCCTTGCTCAATGGCTGCCTGAAAACGTGCAGTAGGACGGGCGTGATTATTATGTGATTGCCCGCTCGGGTTGGGGTGAGTTGTTTGTTTGGGAACCGACTTACGGCAACAAATACTGCATCATTCCGCATTTCGGCTTTATTACTGTTGGGCGCAGCCATGAAAAAATGATTAAAAAAGGTGATGCAGATTTTGCGCTGGAATTGTTTTTCTTAGTAAAAAATCCGGAATATTTGGACATGGAAGACGATAAAGGCAAACCGCTGTTCCAGCGCGCCGTCAAAAAATTCGGCGCATTGGCAGAAGACGAAATGTTCAGCTTCGTGCCCGCCCTTGCTGCGGGTGGCGATGCACTAATTGGCAACGTAGACAAAGTGAACTTATTTATTCAATTTGACCTGCTGCGCCAACTCGTCGAGCCGCGCGTGTTTGACGATAAAGACATGATTGCCCACGGCTGGGGCGGCAAGCCGTTGTGAGCCAAAATAACCAAAGGCAGCCTGAAATCTGTGTTTTGCCGTTTCAGGCTGCCTCCAATACCGCCTGAAACCCCAAAGTCAGCCTGAAACCCCGTTCACCAACCCTCGCCCCTCCCCAATCTCATGCACTTCACCGCCCTGCTCTCCCTCTACGCCAAAGAACACCCCGACCACCTGCGCCAAAGCCTCGCCAGCCTTGCCGCGCAAACCCAACCCGCCGCCGAAATCCTCATCGTGTTAGACGGCGCGATTACCCCCGCGCTCGAAGCCGTGCTCGCCGAATTCGCCGGCCGACTGCCGCTCAACATCATCAGGCTGCCCGAAAACGTCGGGCTCGGGCGCGCGCTCAACCACGGCGTGCAACACGCGCGGCACGAGTGGATATTCCGCATGGACACCGACGACATCGCCACCCCCACCCGCTTCGCCGACCAATGCGCCTACCTCGCCGCCCATCCGCAAACCGCCCTGCTCGGCGGGCAAATCGCCGAATTTGCCAACACCCCCGGCCAAAGCCACGCCAGCCGCCAAGTCCCCCAAACGCAGCCTGAAATCCTCGCCTATGCCAAAAAGCGCAACCCGTTCAACCACATGACCGTTGCCTACAAAAAAACCGCCGTGCAACAAGCAGGCGGCTACCAACATCATCTGTATATGGAAGACTACAACCTCTGGCTGCGGATGCTCGCGCAAGGCGCAACCGCTGCCAACCTGCCGCAAACGCTGGTGCACGCCCGCACGGGCAACGCCATGCTGCAACGGCGGCGCGGCCGGGCATACGTTCAAAGCGAATGGCAACTGATGCAGCTTAAACGCCAACTGCGTTTTCAGGCTGCCTTGCCCGCGTTTGCCACCTTTGTGCTGCGCAGCCTGCCGCGCCTGCTGCCCGCCAAATGGCTGGGCAAGGTTTATGCCAAGTTGCGGACGTAACCACGCGGATGCGTTTGCGAGCCAAGGTTTCTGCCCGCAAAGGCAGCCTGAAAGCGAATTTTCAGGCTGCCTTTGCCGTTATCCGCTACAATACGCCACCTTTTTATTAACCCATCCTGCCGTGTTCCGATACCGCAGAAGAACGGTTTGGTTGCGCAGAAATTCGTTTTCAGGCTGCCTTAATGTGCTTACCAGAGGCAGCCTGAAAACCGAACCCGACAAGCCGACCCCATCCCGCGAAGCCAAACCGTTACGGAGAGCCACCATGTCCAAAAAAAACCAACGCGCCTATCTCGACGACATTTCCGCCAATAAGCCCGCGCGCAAGCCCAAACCATCCGGCAACGCCAAAGGCAGCCAGAAAACGAGCAAAGCAAGTTTCAGCGAAGCTAAAACCACCCCCCAAAAAAGGCAGCCTGAAAACGAGCGCAGCGCGTTTCGGCAAAGCCAAAACGAACGCGGTCAAAATGAGCGCAGCCCCAACGCCCAGCCCGCCAAACAGCGCGTAACCAAAGCCAAAAAACTCATCGTCCGCGCGCCCAACCAAAAAATCCAGCAACGCGCCGATTTCCTCAAAGAACAACGCGCCGACCTTTCGCGCCAAGAACCCGAACGCCTGCAAAAAATCCTCGCCGCATCAGGCGTAGGCTCGCGCCGCCAAATGGAAGAATGGATTGGCAACGGCTGGGTGCAGGTGAACGGCAAAACCGCGCAGCTGGGCGACAAAGTCTCGCCCGACGACCAAGTAACCGTTAAAGGCAGCGCCATCAAGCTCAAATGGGCCGACCGCCTGCCGCGCATCATTTTGTATTACAAGCAGGAGGGCGAAATCGTCTCGCGCGACGACCCGCAAGGGCGCGTGAGCGTTTTTGACCGCCTGCCGCAAGCCGCCAGTAGCCGCTGGGTTGCCATCGGGCGGCTGGACATCAACACCAGCGGGCTGCTGATTCTGACCACCTCGGGCGAGCTGGTGCAGCGGTTCGCCCACCCCAAATTTGAAGTGCAGCGCGAATACGCCGTGCGCGTGCTGGGCGAAGTGAGCCGCGAGCAAATGCAGCAGCTCACGCAAGGCATCATGCTGGAAGACGGCTTGGCGCAGGTGGAGCGCATCAGCGAGCAAGGCGGCGAGGGCGCGAACAAATGGTACAACGTGGTCATCAAAGAAGGGCGCAACCGCGAAGTGCGCCGCATTTTTGAACACATCGGGCTCACCGTCAGCCGCCTTGTGCGCGTGGGCTTCGGTCCCATCGGGCTGCCCAACCGCCTCAAACGCGGGCAGTTCTACGAACTCAACCCCGCCGAAGTCGCCGCCATTTTGAAATGGGCGGATATGGCGTTGCCCAACAGCGGAAAACGGCGCAGATAGCAAGGCAACAGGCAGCCTGAAACTTGTTGGCTTTGCTTTCAGGCTGCCTCATCCGCAACCCAATCAACCCGAAACCCAAAGGCAATCCCTATAACGAATGCGGTAGATTAGGCAGCCTGAAAGTGAATCTATACAACAAAAAACCGCTTGGCATCGCACCAAGCGGTTTTTTGTTTTTCAGGCTGCCTAAACGCTGTAATCGTAGTCGATGACCAGAGGGGCGTGGTCGGAAAATTTGGTTTCTTTGTACACATGGGCGGCTTGGGCGGTGGCGGCGAGCGCGGGCGTGGTCATTTGGTAATCGATGCGCCAGCCTACATCGTTGGCGTAGGCTTGCCCGCGGTTGCTCCACCATGTGTAGCCCGCCACATCGGGATACAGCGTGCGCCATGTGTCCACCCAGCCTAGCTCGGCAATCACGCGCCCAATCCATGCGCGTTCTTCGGGCAAAAAGCCTGAGTTTTTTTGGTTGCCTTTCCAGTTTTTGATGTCGATGTTTTGGTGGGCGATGTTCCAGTCGCCGCAGACGACGATGTCGCGCCCTGTGGCGATTAAATCGGCGAGTATGGGGTAGAACGCGTCTAAAAACTGGTATTTGTAGGCTTGGCGTTCTTCTGCGCTGGTGCCGCTGGGCAGGTAGAGGGAGATAACGCTGAGGTTGCCGAAATCGGCGCGGACGTATCGTCCTTCGTTGTCAAATTCGGGCTGCCCTAAGCCGATTTGCACGGCATCGGGTTGACGTTTGCTGTAAATGGCGACGCCGCTGTATCCGCGTTTTTGGGCGCAATGCCATACGCCGTGCATGCCGTGGGGGGCTTTCATTTCGGGGGCGAGGTCGGCTTCTTGGGCTTTGAGTTCTTGCACGCAGATGATGTCGGCTTGGGATTGGGCGATGTAGTCTAGAAAGCCTTTTTTGTAGGCGGAGCGGATGCCGTTTACGTTGGCGGTGATAATGCGCATGGGGTGTCCTTTGTGTGTGGGGGTTGAGGCAGCCTGAAAAGCGGGTTTGGGTTTTAGCTTCGCAACTCCGCTTCGCTCCTCAGGCTGCCTATTGTGTTTAGGGCGAATAGGCAGCCTGAAAACGGGCAACGCTATTCGTGATACGGATTGTGCTGCGTTTCCAGCAGCAGCCGATATTGCAGGCGGATGAATTCGTCCAACACGGCTTGTTGGATGTCCAGCCGCTGGGTGATGGGCGCGGCGAAGCGGACAACGAGTTTATAGGTTTTGTCGTCGTGTGGCACGCGGTTGATGCGGGTGCGGGCAGCGGGGGTGAAGAAGAGTTGTTGCACTTGCACGGCTTCAAAGTATTGGATGATTTCGGGTGTGTAGGGGGCGCACCATTCGTCTAACACGGCGTGCAGCTTGGGCACGATGGCATCGGAATCCAGATGAATCGGCACGGGGATTTCAAAGGTGTGCACAACGTATTGCCCTAATATGTGGTCACGGTGCACGGTTTGGCTCAGCAGCAGGCTGTTGGGAAACGAAACGGTACGCCCTGATAAATGCCCAATCAGCGGGTTGTCCACGATTTGCATCATCAGGGTGTTGAATAGGTTGATGTCCACCACGCGCCCGCGGATGTGGGCGAGTTCAATGTAGTCGCCCACGGAATATTGCCGCGTTACAAAGCGCAGCAGGCTGCCCGAAAGGCACATAATCAGCTCTTTGGTGGCGACCACGGTGGCGGCAGCCAGCGCAACCATAGACAGCGCAAAGGTTTGGATTTGGCTGCCCCACACCATCAGCAGCCCGAACAAAATGGCAATCAGCGAGACATTGCGGCTGACCACCAGCGCGCGGCGTTTGTGTTCCAAATCCCAATCGGGGTGGCTTTTGAAATGGGCGTAGAGCCAGATTTCTTTGACCAGCCACACAAAGGGAAACAGCAGCAGGGTAAATATCCATTGCTCGGAGAGCGGGATTTTCGCGAGCCATTGGTGCAGGGTGTTGAGCATGGTGTGTCCTTGTGTTTTGTTTTCAGGCTGCCTTTGGCACGTTTAAAGGCAGCCTGAAACGCTTGTTGCCGCGTGGTGTGTTTCGCATCGTTTTCAGGCTGCCTCTACGGGCTTACCCGCATCACGCAAAGGCAGCCTGAAACGCCTGTTGCTGCGCGGCGGTAAGTTGGGCGATGCCTTGCTGCGCCAGCGCAATCAGCGCGTTCAATTCGGCAACGCTGAACGCCGCGCCTTCCGCCGTGCCTTGGATTTCAATGATGTTTTCCGCATTGAGCATCACAATGTTCACATCGCTGTCGCAGCCCGAATCTTCGGGGTAATCCAAATCCAGCAGCGGCACGCCGTTTACCATGCCTGCGGAAACGGCGGCCACGCTGCCGATTAGCGGATTGGCGGGCAAAGTGCCGTTATCCAGCAATTTTTGGATGGCGATTTGGAGCGCAACAAACGCGCCTGTGATGCTGGCGGTGCGCGTGCCGCCGTCGGCTTGGATAACATCGCAGTCAATTAAAATTTGGCGTTCGCCCAGCAGGGTTAAATCCACGCAGGCGCGCAGGCTGCGCCCGATGAGCCGCTGGATTTCTTGCGTGCGCCCCGATTGCTTGCCCGCGGCGGCTTCGCGTTTCATGCGCGATTGGGTGGAGGTGGGCAGCATGCCGTATTCCGCCGTTACCCAGCCTTGGTTTTTGCCACGCAAAAACGGTGGCACGTTTTCGTCCACCGTGGCGGTGCAGATGACTTTGGTGTTGCCGCACACCATCAACACCGAGCCGTCGGCATGGGGCAGAAAATTGGGCGTGATGGCGATGGGGCGCAGTTGGTGGGCGGCGCGGGCGGTGCGGGTGTAGCTCATGGCAGGCTTTCGGTGGGTTGAAATGGGCGAAATTATAGCGGGTTTGCTGGGTGGGCTAAACAGGCAGCGATGAGGCAGCCTGAAAATCATTTTAGCGGCATCCCACTTCGTTTCAGGCTGCCTATCCGCTTTGTGTTACCATAGCCCCGTTTTTCAACGTTACACAAAGGAAAAAACATGACCGTTCGCAGCATGACGGGCTTTGCCAACGCCCAAGGCGAAATCGCAGGCAAACGCATAGAACTGGAGCTTCGCGCCGTAAACCACCGCTTTTTAGACGTGCAATTCAAAATCCCCGACGATTTGCGTGTGCTGGAAGGCGCGATGCGCGAAATCATCAGCGGCAAAGTTTCGCGCGGCAAAATCGAATGCCGCATCCAGCTGGGCAACATCGCCAACGGCGCAGACAGCCTGCACATCAACCAAAATCTGGTGAACGAGCTTGCCGAGCTGAACAGCAAATGGCGCAAAAAGCACGGCGATTTGGGTAAGCTCGGCGTTGCCGATATTTTGAAGTTTCCCAATGTGATTGTCAGCGCCGATGTGGACAGCGATGCCTTGCAGGAAACGGTGTTGCGGCTGCTTTCGCAAGCGGTGGACGAATTTGTTGCCAGCCGCGAGCGCGAGGGCGAGAAACTGCAAGCGCATATTTTGGAACGGCTGGATTTGATGCAAGCCATCATCGGCGCGTTGGAAGAATTGTTCCCACAGCTTTTGCAAGAACATTTGGCACGCAGCCGCCGCCGTTTGCAAGAAGCCGTGGTTAGCATTGATGAAGACCGCCTGAAACAAGAATTTGCGCTGTATATGCAAAAAGCCGATGTGGACGAAGAGTTCAACCGCCTGCACACCCACATCACCGAAGTGCGCCGCATCGTTACCCAACACGACGGCACCATCGGCAAGCGGCTGGATTTTCTGATGCAGGAGCTCAACCGCGAAGCCAACACGCTGGGCAGCAAAGCCATTGCCAACGAATGCACGCAGGTTTCGGTGGAGCTGAAAGTGTTGATTGAGCAGATGCGCGAGCAGGTGCAGAATATTGAATAACGGCGCGGAATGGATAGGCAGCCTGAAAACGGGGATTCGTTTTCAGGCTGCTTTTTTTGCTTGGGAGGCATTTCAGGCTGCCTTGGGTGAGCGAACAGAGGCAGCCTGAAATCCAATCCATCCGACAAAAAACCGTTTGGCAGTTCGGACCGCCAAACGGTTTTGTTTTCAGGCTGCCTCATCACATCAAGGCAGCCTGAAACCCAATCCCCAAAAACTAAAATTCATCATCATCCCCCAAATCCGGGCAAATCCCATACAGCAAACACAGCGGCGTAAACACAATGTATTCCGTTGCCCGCGTAACCTTGCGTGCCGTTTCGCCCGAGCCGAACGCGCCCGAGCCCGTGCTGGCGCAAGATGCCAACAGCAAACAAAGCACGGCGGCCAATCCTGTTTTTCGCATCACACGATTCCCCATCGTTTTCAGGCTGCCCCAACCGTCAAGATTAAGGCAGCCTGAAAACCGCATTACGATTGATTGGTTTGTTCCGCCTTTGCCTGCTTATCGCGCTCAAACTTCGCCGCCCAATAAGTCGCCAGCAACGCCCCCGAGATGTTGTGCCACACGCTGAAAATCGCGCTGGGCACAGCCACCACGGGCAACGCCGCAAAATGCAGCTTCGCCAACGCCACGCCTAAGCCCGAGTTTTGCATGCCCACTTCCACCGCCAGCGTTTTTTGCGCGTCATACGGCAGGCCCATCACGCGCGCCGCCAAAAAGCCGAGCAAATAACCCAAGCCATTGTGCAAAATCACCACCGCAAAAATTAGCGCGCCGCTTTCAATAATCCGCCCTTTGCTTGCGCCCACCACCGCCGCAATAATCAACACGATAGATACCACCGATACCAAAGGCAAAACTTCCACCGCCGCATCGGTTTGTTTGCGGAAAAACTTGTGCAGCAACACGCCCAACACAATCGGCAAAATCACAATCTGCGCGATGGAAATAAACATAGAACCCGCGTTGATTTGCAGCCATTGATTAGCAAACACATAAAACACCGCAGGCGTAAGCACGGGCGCGAGCAGCGTGGACACCGAAGTAACCGCCACGCTCAGCGGCACATTGCCCTTCGCCAGATAAGTAATCACGTTAGACGCCGTGCCCCCGGGGCAAGAACCCACCAGAATCACGCCCACCGCAATATCGGGCGGCAAGTCAAACGCCTTGGCCAGCGCAAAAGCAATGCTCGGCATAATGGCAAACTGCGCAATCACGCCCACAATCACCGCCTTGGGCTGCTGCCCCAAAATTTTAAAATCGTCGGGCGACAAGGTCAGCCCCATGCCAAACATAATAATGCCCAGCAAATAAGTAACCAGCGGCAACACCCACTTAAACGCATCGGGCGACATAAACCCGACAAACGCAAACAACGCCGCCCACAAGGCAAACGTTTTCCCTACAAATTGGCTTAATTTTCGGATGGCTTCCATGTTGTATCACTTTGTTAAGAAATTTAAAGGAACGCAAGGATACTACAAAAACAGCGCATCACAAAGATTTCAGGCTGCCTTTTTGTGCAAATGCTTGCCGGCGCGCGTGCCGTTTTGGCTGCGCAGAAACGCCGTTTCAGGCTGCCTGAACAAAATCCATCAAGCACCACTGCAAATTCATGTAAAATACGCCCCGTTTTTCACAACCCAAAATCAAATAATGGACGACCTCCCCAGTAGCACGTTCAGCTTTCATCACTCAATCCCAATCAACTAAACCTGCCTAAATGCCGCCCGTCGCCATCAGGCAGGCGGAGCATTTATGGAAAATCCCATCCACGACCACAGCGATTCCGAGCAACTGGCTGCCGATATTGAGCACATCCACAAACTTGCCGCGCATCTGCTGGAACACTATTCCGAAATCAGCGAACAACTCACCCTGCCCGAGCCACACGCCAATGCCAAGCTACAAATGCTGATTGGCATTTTGCACGAATTGCACCCCGCTGACGTGGCGGCTGTGCTGGAAAGTTTGCCGCCCAAAGAGCGCGTGTTGGTGTGGAAACTTGCCGCGCCCGAAGAAGACGGCGATGTGTTGCTGGAAGTATCCGACAGCGTGCGCGAAAGCCTGATTGAAGCGATGGATAAATCCGAGCTGGTGGCGGCGGTGGAAGACATGGATGCCGACGATTTGGCGGATTTGGCGGACGATTTGCCCACGCACGTGGTGGACGAAGTGCTGCAAACGCGCGATGAAGAGGAACGCGCCCAAGTTCAGGCTGCCATGTCGTATGAAGACAGCCAAGTGGGCGCGGTGATGAACTTTGAAATCGTCAGCATACGCGGCGATGTAACCTGCGAAGTGGTGTTGCGCTATTTGCGCCGCTTTGACAGCCTGCCCGACCACACCGACAAAATCTTTGTGGTGGACGATAACGACATCCTGCAAGGCGTGTTGCCCATCCGCAAGCTGCTGGTTGCCGACCCCGAAGAGGTGGTGGAAAACATCATGGCAAAAGACGTGGTGAAATTTCGCCCCGAAGACGACGTGGAAGAAGCCGCCGCCGCGTTTGAACGCTACGACTTGGTAACCGCGCCCGTGGTGGATGAAAACAAAAAACTCATCGCGCGCTTAACGGTGGACGAGATGGTGGACGTTATTCGCGAAGAAAGCGAAGCGGATATGTTGAGCATGGCGGGTTTGGATGAAGACGAAGATTTGTTCGCGCCCGTGTGGGATTCGGTGAAAAACCGCTGGGTGTGGCTGGCGGTGAACTTGGTAACCGCGTTTGTGTCCAGCCGCGTGATTGGGATGTTTGAAGGCTCTATCGCGCAAATTGTGGCACTGGCAACGCTGATGCCGATTGTGGCGGGCATCGGCGGCAACTCGGGCAACCAAACGATTACCATGATTGTGCGCTCG
>ERZ773060.310-NODE-310-length-18875-cov-6.4152_pt1 | contig 18875 bp, 14 predicted proteins | sample MGYA00580628_ERZ773060 | MGnify/ENA primary metagenome ERZ773060 (study PRJEB29015, sample SAMEA2738019) | human oral metagenome | biome: human oral; feature: human-associated habitat; material: dental | place: China | collected 2045 ... | reverse complement strand
CGCCCGTGGAGTGGCCCTGCTTCTACGGCATCGACTTCGCCACCCGCGCCGAGCTCATCGCGCCCGGGCTGGGGGTCGACGAGATTTGCCGGTCGCTGGGGGCTGATTCCCTGGGCTACATCTCTCTCGACGCCCTCACCGAGGCCACCCATCGTCCCGCCGCCGAACTCTGCCGTGCTTGCTTCGACGGCTGCTACCCGATAGCTGTCCCGAAGGACCAGGCCGAGCTGCTTCACCTGGAGGAGAAATGAGCCAATCCGCCTACGCCGCCGCCGGAGTCGACATCGAAGCCGGTGATCGCGCCGTCGAACTCATGAAAGCATCCGTGGCCCGCACCCGCCGACCCGAGGTGCTGGGCGGGCTCGGCGGGTTCGCCGGTTTCTTCGATGCCTCGGCGTTGAAGGGATACACTCATCCGGTGCTGGCGACCTCCACCGACGGGGTGGGCACGAAGGTCGCCATCGCCCAGGCCCTCGACCGCCACGACACCATCGGGTTCGACCTGGTCGGCATGCTCGTCGACGACCTGGTGGTCTGCGGCGCCGAACCGCTGTTCGTCACCGACTACATCGCCTGCGGCAGGGTGGTTCCCGAACGGATCGCCGCCATCGTCTCGGGCATCGCCGACGCCTGCGTTGCGGCGGGCTGCTCCCTGGTCGGCGGGGAGACCGCCGAACATCCCGGGTTGCTCAGCCCGGAGGAGTACGACGTCGCGGGCGCGACCACCGGGGTCGTGGAACGTGACGCCATCTTGGGTGCCGATCGTGTGGAGGTCGGGGACGTGGTGCTGGCGATGGCCTCCTCCGGACTGCACTCCAACGGCTACTCACTGGTGCGGCACGTGCTGCTGGAACAGGCCGGCTGGCAGTTGGACAAGCACGTCGACGAACTGAGCCGCACCCTCGGTGAGGAACTGTTGACCCCGACCAGGGTCTACGCCCTCGACGTCCTCGCGCTGATCCGCGAGGTGGAATGCCACGCTTTCAGTCACATCACGGGCGGTGGGCTGGCCAACAACCTGGCGCGCGTGATCCCGGCGGGCCGGAGGGCCCGGCTGGAACGCGACTCCTGGACTCCGCCCGCGATCTTTCGGCTCGTGCAGCAGGTGGGTCGGGTCTCGCAGGCCGACATCGAGGCCACCCTCAACATGGGTGTCGGCATGGTCGCGATCCTGCCCGAGACCAGCGTAGACGCGGCCGTCGCGCTGCTGGGGTCGCGGGCAATCGACGCCTGGGTGCTGGGACGCATCGAGGCCCATGACGGCCCCGGCGTCGCAGAACTCGCCTGACCCCCATCACCCGGCTTTCCGTGAAGGTGGCAGGTGGGTGAACCGGCCTCGCAGGCGTCATCGAGCCAGTCGTGTCGAAGCCCTTCCTTCCCCGGCGCCTTTCAGATGCCGTCAATGATGGTGTTGAAGGTGGGGGAGGGGCGCATCACCGCCGACGCGAGGGCTTCGTCGGGCAGGTAGTAGCCCCCGATGTCGACGGAGGCTCCCTGCACCGCGATCAGCTCCGAGACGATCGCATCTTCGCTCTCTGCGAGGGCCCTCGCGATGGGTTCGAAGGCCACCGCCAGGCCGGTGTTCTCGCGCTGGGCGGCCAGTTCTTCTGCCCAGAACCGGGCCAGCCAGTAGTGCGATCCGCGGTTGTCGGTGCCGCCCAGCCGTCGCGTCGGCGACTTGTCCTCGGCCAGGTAGCGTCCGTTTGCGCGATCGAGGGTGGCGGCCAGCACGCCTGCCCGGGTGTTGCCCGTGGAGGCGAGGTGTTCCAACGAGGCGGCCAGCGCCAGGAACTCACCCAGCGAGTCCCAGCGCAGGTAGTTCTCCGCAAGCAGTTGCTGCACATGCTTTGGGGCAGAGCCGCCCGCGCCGGTCTCGAACAACCCGCCACCGGCCATCAGTGGCACGATCGAGAGCATCTTCGCCGAGGTTCCCAGCTCCAGGATGGGGAACAGGTCGGTGAGATAGTCGCGCAGGACGTTGCCGGTCACCGAGATGGTGTTCTCGCCCCGACGGATGCGTTCGACGGTGAATCGGGTGGCCTCGACGGGAGACAAGATGCGGATGTCCAGGTCGTCGATTTCGTGGTCGGTCAGGTACGTCTTCACCTTGAGCAGCAGGTTGCGGTCGTGGGCGCGGGTCTCATCCAGCCAGAACACGGCGGGCCAGCCGGTTGCGCGGGCCCGGGTCACGGCCAATCCCACCCAGTCGCGGATGGCGGCGTCCTTGGTTTGACAGGCCCGCCAGATGTCGCCCGCGGCGACGTCGTGATGCAGCAGCACGTCCCCGGCTGAATTCACGACCTCAATGCGACCGTCGTGCTTGACGTGGAAGGTCTTGTCGTGGGAGCCGTACTCCTCGGCCTGCTGTGCCATCAGCCCGACGTTGGGGACGGTGCCCATGGTGCGCGGGTCGTAGGCGCCGTGGGCGCGGCAGTCGTCGATCACGGCCTGGTAGACACCGGCGTAGGAGGAGTCGGGCAGCACCGCGAGGGTGTCGGCCTCCGCGCCGTCGGGGCCCCACATGTGACCGGAGGTGCGGATCATGGCGGGCATGGAGGCGTCGACGATCACGTCGGAGGGGACGTGCAGGTTGGTGATGCCCCGGGTGGAGTCGACCATTGCCAGGGCGGGTCCTGCTGCCAGGGCAGTGTCGATCTCGGCCCGGATCTCCTTGCCGTCCGGTAGCTTCTCCAGGCCCGCGAGGATCGCTCCCAGGCCTTCGTCGGGGGACAGGCCTGCGGCAGCCAGGGCATCGCCGTGGCGCTCCAGGACGGGACCAATGAAGGCCTTCACGACGTGGCCGAAGATGATCGGGTCGGACACCTTCATCATGGTGGCCTTCAGGTGCACGGAGAACAGCAGGCCCTCCCGCTTCGCCGCCGCGACCTGCTCGGCCAGGAAGTCGTCGAGCGCCGCCGCGCGCATGACGGTGGCGTCCACGACCTCCCCGGGAAGCGATTCCAGGCCGTCCCGCAGAATGGTGACGGTCCCGTCACCAGCGACGTGGCGGATGGTGAGCACGTCGCCGCCCGCCAGCACCACCGACTGCTCGTTGTGGTGGAAGTCGCCGGAGGCCATGGTTGCGACACGGGTCCGTGAATCCGGTTCCCAGGCACCCATCCGGTGCGGATTGGCCTGCGCTTGTCTCTTCACGGACTCGGGTGCGCGCCGGTCGGAATTGCCTTCGCGTAGTACAGGGTTTACGGCAGATCCCTTGATTCGGTCGTAGCGGGAGCGGACCTCCTGCTCCTCCGAGGTGGTGGGTTCTTCCAGGTACTCGGGCAGGGGAAAATCCTTGGCCCGGAGTTCCGCGATGGCTTCCTTCAGTTGCGGCACCGAGGCGGAGATGTTGGGCAGTTTGATGATGTTGGCCTGAGGGTCCCTCGTCAGTTCCCCGAGCTCATCCAAGGTGTCGGAAACCCGCTTGTCATCGGGCAGAAATTCAGGGAAACGCGCCAGGATGCGGGCGGCCAGGGAGATGTCGAATCCTTCGATGCAGATGCCGGCCAGGCGCCCGTAGGCCTGGAGTACTGGGAGCAGTGAGCGTGTGGCCAGTCCGGGGGCTTCGTCTGTGAGGGTGTAGATGATCTTTTCCATCGGCTCTCCTCGGGTCGTGGCAGTCTGTTCAGTCAGCCTACCCGGCGGGATGCTTTGAGCATGGTGGCTGACTCCGGTAGGCTCGTAGGCACGAGTTACTGACAGATTCCGCGGCAAGCCCGCGATGATTGAACGAGGGGGTCGACCCATATGGGGCGCGGCCGTGCAAAGGCGAAGCAGACGAAGGTGGCCCGCGATTTGAAATATCGCTCCGTGGACACCGATTTCGCATCTCTGGAGCGTGAACTCCGAGGCGAGAAGTACCAGTCCCGGGAGACCACCGACATTCCAGATGCGTACGCAGACCTCGCGGAGCAGTACAACACTGACGACGACGCCGAGGACGAGTATCCGCATCGCTGATTGCTATCGGTGATTCCTTGGATCCCGGATGTCGAGCTGCCGGGCTACCGCCAGCTCGACATTCCCCTGCCCGGGGCGCAGAAGTACCAGGGCGAGCCGGATCACGAGGTGGTCGCCACGCTTGTTCGGCGCTCCGATCCGAGCGGTTCCCGTGCCGTGTTGTACGTCCACGGGTGGAGCGACTACTTCTTCCAGACCCATCTGGCTGAGGCCTTCGAGAGCTGGGGGTACGACTTCTACGCCCTCGATCTACGCCGCTACGGCAGGTCGCTGCGGGACGGGCAGCTCGCCGGCTACACCGTCGATCTAGCCGAGTACCACCAGGAGTTGGATGCCGCCGTCGAGGTGATCCGCACCGAAGGACACGATCACGTGGTGCTGTTGGGGCACTCGATGGGTGGATTGGTGGTCTCGCTGTTCGTTCGCGACCGCCCCGGGGTGGTGGATGCCGTGGTGCTGAACTCGCCGTGGCTCGAGTTGCCGAGCCTTCAGGCGTGGCGTCCCGCTCTGGCTGCAGCCTTCGGTGCGGTGGGGACGCTCTCCCCGACCCGAGTGCTTCCGCTGCCCGATCTGGGCCTCTACCGCCGCTCCATCTCCGCCGACGAGGAGGGGCAGTGGCACTACAACCACAACCTTAAAGGGGATCCGGCCTTCCTGCCCCGGGTCGGTTGGATGTCGGCGGTGATGCGTGGCCACGCGGCGGTGGCAGCCGGCCTCGGGATCGAGGTCCCGGTGCTGATGCTGATCAGTGATCGCAGCGACCCCTCCCGCACCTGGAACGACGACATGCACCGCGCGGATGTGGTTCTCGACGTCGACGCCTTGGCTGCGCGGGCCCCGCAGCTCGGCGACCACGTCACCCTCATCCGCATCCACGGCGGCAGGCACGACCTGGTGTTGTCCCTGGAGGAGCCGCGCCACCGTTTCTTCGACGAGACCCGACGCTGGCTCGCCACCTACGGCTGACTGGGGCTGGCTGCACAGGGTTGTCGGCTGGGAATTCAGGGGGATTCCCAGGGAAAACTGCGATAGCGTGGGTCCGCGGGGTCTCGTAGCGTTCCGAGTGGCTGGTGGCGGGGAGAGGCTCGTGAGGGCTGCCGGCTTTCAACGCAGGCTACCGGGCAGTTGGCCCGGCAAGGAGAAGTCATGAGAAAACTCTTTTCGCTACGGTCCCTGGCGGGTTTGGCGGCCATTGCGACCACTGTGTCGTTGGTCGCCTGCGACGCTGCGGGGAGCAACGGAAGCTCGTCCCCGGTGACCAGTGGTACCACGTCGCCCTCGGAGGTGGCCTCTGGTGTCGTGTCGTCGGAGGTGTCGCCGTCCTCGTCGACCACGTACCCGGCCCCACTGTCCCCCTCGCCGACCTCTTCGGTGGCGTCAAGCACACAGCCCAAGGGACAGCCCGGGGTGCCGGACACACCCGTCTCGGAACATGAGACCTGGCCTGCCGTGGAGGGGCAGAACATGGATCGCCAGCTCGGCTACAAGGGCAGCGGTACGCCATCGGTGACACTGCCCGCCGCTGTGGGTGATGACCTTTCGGCATATGCGCAGCAGACGATCACGTGGGAGGCGTGTGGCGAGGGTGTTGAGTGCGCGACGATGAAGGTGCCACTCGACTGGGAGAATCCGGGAAAGGCGTCGTTGGACATCGCGTTGACGCGGAAACCATCGGCGAATCCGTCGAAGGGGCCGCTGTTCTTCAACCCCGGCGGTCCCGGTGTATCAGCGCGGCCCACCATCCAGGGTCTGCCCGTCGATGTCGTTCCCGGCTACGACCTGGTTGGTTGGGACCCGCGGGGGGTGGGGGAGTCCACCCATGTGGAATGCGGCACCACGGAACAGACGAATGCTGCTTTCCTCGCTGACAACACTCCTGACGACGAGACCGAGGAACAGGCGAAGCAGGAAGGATGGAAGGCTTTCGCCAGGCAGTGCCGGGATGCCTCCGGTGAGCTGCTAGATCATGTGAGCACCATTGAGAATGTCCGCGATCTCGACCTGCTGCGGCATCTTCTCGGTGCGGAGAAGTTGAACTATCTCGGGTGGTCCTACGGCACCTTTGTCGGTGCGACGTATGCGGAGCTGTTCCCGGAGCGTTCCGGACATCTGGTTCTCGACTCCGCCGTTGACATTTCCGTTCCTTCACCTACTCTGCTGGGCGTTGGGGGTTTTGAGAAAGCGTTGCAGCATTTCGCTGACTGGTGTGCGGGAGAGGCGTCCTGTTCCCTTGGCGAGGATCGCGATGCTGTGCTCACCCGTATCGATGCGTTCCTCAAGAATCTCGATGCGAACCCTGTGGTGATGGGGGAGTGGAAGCTCACGCAGTCGGTGGCGACTCTCGGCCTTGGGTCTGCGCTGTACGGCGCTGAGTCGACCTATCCGAGGGTGGCGACCGCCCTTCAGCACGCCATGGACGGCGACGGAGCGGAGTTGATCGCGTACTTCGGAATCATGGTTGGCCACGATGGGAAAGGGTGGACGACGCGCACCTACGCTTTCCCGGCCATCGCCTGTGTTGACCGTCCCGACCGGGGGATGGGGGCTGCTGATAAGGAAATCTCCGACAAGGCGGCGGAGGCTCCGGTGTTTGCTGTCAATCTCGGGGCGCTCCCGATGTGTGAGTACTGGACCGCGGATTCCGGGCCCAACCTCACACTGACCGCCAAGGGGGCCGGTCCCATTCTGGTGATCGGATCCACGGTTGATCCGGTTACCCCGCACGACAATTCTGTCGCCATGGCGAAGCAGCTCGAGTCCGCCACGCTGCTCACCTGGGAGGGTTCGGGGCATGCGGTCGCCTTCGCGGAGAAGAGCACATGCGTCGATGAGGCGGTGGTGAAATATTTCGCCACCGGCGAGGCCCCAGCTGATGGCACCTCCTGCCCGGCCTGAATCCAGAACTGCGCCCGGGGTATCGCTGAATGCGGTGGTACCTCGGGTGCGGATCGTGTTTTCTGAAGCCGCGTGGGCCGACCGTGAGCGAAGTCACGTCGAAGCCGTTTCGCGCAAAAGTGGTTGAGCCGGATCGCGACGTCCGCCGTCAGGCTTTCAGCGACGTGATCCGGAGGTCCCGCGCTCGTCGGCGGTGAGGTGCGGGCCCTGCGGTCACGTGGCAGCGGCGCGTTTCTCGGCTTTCTTCGCCAGCCACATCTCCCGCATCTCGGGGTCCTCCAACACGAGGCGTACCGTCGGGCAGTTGTAGGGTCCGTCAGCCCCGGGAACGCACAATCCGCAGGGGTCGCCGGGACGCAACGGGCACATCGGGGTGGCGGCTCTCCTGCTCACGAAGAACAAGGCTACTGCCGGGACACCGCGGGTCAGTGCTGCGATCAGACCAACCAACCGGAGACAGCGAACACCGCGCGGGTAACCGCGATCCGGGCCTAGAAATACCAGCTCCACCAGGGCCTTCTTCCCGGCAAGGGAGCCCCTCAGCGCAGCGCAGCTCACCTGCACCGCCAGTGCGCACATGCCTTTATGGTTCGTCTTCAAGGACATCAGTTTCGTTGAAAGATCGTCGGCCTGCCGGGGTGTGGGCAGCAGCTTCGGGGAACGGTGGGGACTGGTCTATGGACGGTGTTGGGCAAGCTGGCTTGCCCGCGCAGCGGATCGCCACTATTCTTCTCGGGGCCGGTCCCCATCGTCTAGCGGCCTAGGACTCCGCCCTTTCACGGCGGCAACACGGGTTCGAATCCCGTTGGGGATGCCAGGGAAACTCCTGTTCGGAGCCCCTGAACCGGGTTGCAGAGTGGTGCGGATCCTGATTTCCCAAAACCGGGGAGTGCCGCTAGAGTTACCCGGGCTGGTGAGAGCCAGCAGGTCAAGAAATTGGCCCCGTGGCGCAGTTGGTTAGCGCGCCGCCCTGTCACGGCGGAGGTCGCGGGTTCGAGTCCCGTCGGGGTCGCTGGGTGAGCTACAGGCCACCCACCGGCCAGGTAGCTCAGTTGGTAGTAGCGTTCGCCTGAAAAGTGAAAGGTCGCCGGTTCGACCCCGGCCCTGGCCACCGGAGATCCCTCCACAACAGTGCGGGGTACTTTTTATCATCGGGAAAGACGACCCGTGGGCCTCTCCCTCCCTCGAAGCCAGGCATACCGAAACCGTGGTGTGGGTGATTGGGCTTGGCTGCCGGGTGTGGGGTGGTTCCGAATCGGGCCGCTCGTTCCCTCGCGCCGCGGCTCAAGCGGCTTTGCTGGGGCGCATCAGCTGTTCTTCAGCGCGTCCTGGATGGCGGTGCTCGGCGGTGACTGCGTCGCCTTGGCTCCGCGCAGCAGATCGAGTTGCATCTTCACGTACGCCGGGAACTCGCGCAGCTCCCCGTGGAGGTAAAGCTCAGGCCAGTTCCGCTGGGCCGTCAGATCACCCACCCCGATGGCGTCGACCCCCAGAGCCCGGCAGGTGGTTATCGTGCGCGGCAGATGGTAGGTCTGAGAGACCACCGTCATCTCCCGCACCCCGAACACGTCGCGGGCCCGGATGCAGGAGTCATAGGTGTCATAGCCGGCGATGTCCTGCACGATCCTGCCCGCGGGGATACCCTGAGCGACGAGGTAGTCTTCCATCACCTGGGTCTCGTAATTGCTTTCCGCAGTGTTGGCTCCCGTGACGAGGATCACCTTGCCCCTGCCCGATGTGAAAAGCTCGATGGCGACATTCAGGCGGGCCGTCAGGAACCCCGACGGGCGTCCGGGGTCGGCTTTGGCGCCCAGCACCATGATGACGTCCCGGGCTGGGATGTCGTCGCCCGTCCTGTAGATCCGGTCGGCGCTGCCCGAGGCCACCATGAAAACCCCGGACAGGATCGGGCCGAGCGTGACGCTCAGGGCTATGGCCGCCGCTACCTCCAGGCGTCGACGACGCGGTTTGCCCGCCTTCTTTTTGGAGCTCATCGCCGGTTTTCCAGATACCAGGACACCAGCGCCCGGGTGGATGCGTCTTGCGCGGCCAGGGCGTGGGTGTCGCCGAAGACCGCTGGCGCGATCTCCAGTGCCAGCTTCTTGCCGAGCTCGACGCCCCACTGGTCGAAGGAGTCGATGCCCCACACGATTCCCTGCACGAACGTGATGTGCTCGTACAGCGCGATCAGCTGTCCGACCACCGACGGCGTCAGTGCGGGCGCCAGGATCGATGTGGTGGGCCGGTTCCCGGAGAACACCCGTGCCGGCACGATCTCTTCTGGCGTCCCCTCCTCGCGCACCTGTTTCTCGGTCTTCCCGAAGGCCAGCGCCGCGGTCTGGGCGAAGAAGTTCGCCAGGAGCATTCCGTGCACATCCACGTCGCCATCCTTGATCGCGTGCGGCGGATTAGCGACCGCGATGAAGTCGGCGGGGATCAGCTGGGTGCCCTGGTGGATCAGCTGGTAGAAGGCGTGCTGACCGTTGGTGCCGGGTTCGCCCCAGAACACCTCGCCCGTCTCGCACGTCACCGGAGAACCGTCCCAGCGCACCGATTTGCCGTTCGACTCCATCGTCAGCTGCTGCAGGTAGGCGGCGAATCGGTGAAGGTACTGCGCGTAGGGCAGCACCGCGTGGCTGGTGGCGCCCAGGAAGTTGACGTACCAGACGTTCAACAACCCCATCAGCAGCGGCACGTTGCGTGCCGGCTCGGCCGTGCGGAAATGCTGGTCGACGGCGTGGAAACCGGCCAGGAAGTCACGGAAACCGTCGGGACCGATCGCGATCGCCACCGGCAGACCGACAGCCGACCCCACTGAGTAGCGGCCACCAACCCAGTTCCAGAACCCGAAGGCGTTGGCCGGGTCGATGCCGAACTCCGCCACCTTGTCCAGCGCGGTGGACACAGCCACGAAGTGTTGTGCGACCGCGTCCCGGCGCGCCTGTTCGGTGTCCTCGATGGCACCTGCGGCGATCAGTGCATCCAGCAACCAGGTGCGGGCCATGCGGGCATTGGTGAGGGTCTCCAGGGTGGTGAAGGTCTTGGACGCGACGATGAAAAGCGTGGTTTCAGGGTCCAGGTCCGCGGTCTTGACGAAACAGTCGGTCGGATCGATGTTTGAGATGAACCGGCACTCCAGGCCCTGCTGCTTGTACGGCAGCAGTGCCTCGTAGACCATCGCCGGTCCGAGATCGGAACCACCGATGCCGATGTTGACTACGGTGCGGATCGGTTTGCCCGTGACCCCCACCCACTCGCCAGAACGCACCTTGTTGGCAAAAGCGAACATCTTCTCCAGCACATCGTGGACATCTGCCACCACGTCCTGCCCGTCAACCGTCAACTCCGCGTTGCGAGGCAGCCGAAGCGCGGTGTGCAGCACTGCACGGTCCTCGGTGATGTTGATGTGCTCGCCGCGAAACATTGCATCCCGGCGGCCAGCGACGTCGGTCTGTTCAGCGAGCCGCAGCAGCGCCGCTACGACGTCGTCGTTGATGAGGTTCTTCGACAGATCGACGTGCAGATCCCCGACGGTGTGCGTGAAACGGGCGGCCCGTTCCGGGTCGTCGGCGAAGGCTCTGCGAAGATCCAGTTCGGCATTGTCGGCGAGCTCGTCCAGCTCATCCCAGGCAGCAGTGGTGGTGGCGTCAACCGGCTTGATCATGGCACCAGCTTAGGTCCTGTTGTGGAAATCTCGCCCCACTGTGGAGCGCCAGACCGGGCGATCATACGCTTCTGTGGCCGTGGCCCGGCGTCGTGACCGTCGCGTTTCGCCGTGGGAAAATGATGGTCAAAATACCGCATTCATGTCGCCCGATAGGCTTTCACTAGACTGAGAAATTCGTAATGGAGCCGCGAATTCAGGGGGACCTATCCGTCGGCGATGCTCGCTAAACACTGGTTTTCCTGCGTGACTTGTCGAAGGGTGATGCGGGCGGAGGCGATACTTTCGGCCAATGAAATATATGTCCTTCGGTCAGGGCATTGAATGCCTTTGGTTAGGGAAATCTAGGTCCCTTGGTTCGTGGGGGATTATGGTTATGATGATCATGGTCGCATCCCCCCGTTTGATGCGCCCTAACCACTGGTTGCGAGGAGTATTGCCTTCGTAGTGGACCGGGAGCGACTGTTGATCAGTCGTGCGGCGTGGCTGTTTTCTTTCGTCCGGTCGAAGGCGAAGCGTATTCCTCACGTCGTGTCCAAAGCGTCATAGGAGGTCGTCGCGTCAATGGGTGGAGCCGTAAACAAGGTGACAAAACTTCAGGGAAGAGGGCCCGGGGTGATCGCCGCGCTGTATGGAATAAGGGAACATGCAGTCTTCTTATTTCTGTGCGGGGTGTTGATTGCGGCAGCGATTCCAGATTCATCCGCGCTGCCAGAGCTGTGGATCGGCTGGTTGATATCGCTGCTGGTTGCCGAGGTCCTGCTCTGCGTTCGTCGCACACAGCCCAGGATCGACGATCGGGAGGTCGATCTGATCCTCGCGGTCATCCTGTTTGGAGCGGGGATCTGGGTGCTCCGGCAGTGGCCAGCTGCCGGTAATCCGACGGTCGTCACCATCGCCTGGCTCCTCTGTCTGGCGACGTGCATGCTGATAGTAAGTGGTACCCGGGCCATGATGTGGGTGTGCCCTGCTGCTCTGCCCGCTCTGGCGTGGTTGCTGCCTCCGCCTGCTCGCCTGATCGCCCTGATCGTTGTTGCCATCGTGTGGGTGAGCGTTGTTGGCGCGGTTTTGTTCCGTCGTGGATGGGCTCCTTCTGATCAGCTGATCCACATCCCGGTATCGCGTTACGTCGCTGTGGGCGTGGCGCTGGCCCTCGTCATTGTCCTGTCGCGGGTCGGGGTGATTCTGTGACGTCCCGATCGGTTAAACATGCATCCAATAGAAGAACGATTGCTCGATTTGGAGAAACACCGGCGCCATTTCCGGACTCGAACCCGATGTCTCCGAAGCAAACCCTGGAAGTGGCCTGTCATGCTTTGGAATATAGTTCTCCCGCGTATTCTGCTCACAGTGTTCTTGCTCGATGGCAACGGGTGATTCTCATATCCGTCGTGGTGCTTTTTCTTCTCGGCCTGATTTTTCTGCCCGGGATCACCGGCGTGGCGCTGGTGGCGCTGGCGACTGTCTCCTACGTCTGGGCACTCGGGTTCCGGTTTCTTCTCTTCAAACACGGCGCCCGGGGAGGGCGAATGGTAAAGATAGCGGACGAAGATGCCCGCGCTTTCCCTGACGCTCAGCTTCCCGTTTACACGGTACTCGTCCCGGCTTTTAAAGAGCCCTTGATTGAGGAGCTGGTCGAGGCCTTGGAATGCATTGAGTACCCCAGGGAAAAGCTGGACATTCGGCTTCTGTTGGAGGCTGATGACGCCGAGACCATTGCCGCGGCCAGCAAGCTGCGGCCCCGGGCGCACCTGACCGTGATCCAGGTTCCCAAAGCTGATCCCCAGACGAAACCGAAGGCCTGCAATTACGGTCTCCTGACTGCGCGCGGAACGCTGTGCACAATCTTCGATGCGGAGGACCGGCCCGATCCGCTCCAGCTGCGCAAAGCCGTCCTGGCCCTGAACAGGCTGGGGACGAACTATGCATGCGTGCAGGCGCGTCTGGGGTTTTACAACTCGCGGCAGAACCTGTTGACACGCTGGTTCACGCTGGACTACGGAGCATGGTTCGGCAACATGCTTCCCGGTCTGGTGGGTATCTCCGCCCCGATTCCGCTCGGGGGCACGTCCAATCATTTCCGGGTGACGGCGCTCAAGGCCGTCGGGGCATGGGATCCGTGGAACGTCACCGAGGATGCCGACCTAGGACTCCGCTTACACAGGGCCGGATACCGGGTCGGTGTGCTCGATTCCACGACCCTTGAGGAGGCCAACCCGGACCTGATCAACTGGGTTCGGCAGCGGAGCCGTTGGTACAAGGGCTATCTGCAAACCTTCCTGGTGCATATGCGTTCGCCGCGTCTGGCCGCCAGGCAACTCGGATGGCGGGCCGTGGCGGACATGATCATCTTCATCGCCGGAACCCCCCTGCTCAGCGTCCTCAACGGTGTGTTCTGGATCCTCACCCTGATCTGGTTCACATCCCAGTCCCCGATCGTGGCCGGGCTGTTCCCGCCCGGGATCTACCACCTGGGGTTGGTGTGCATGGTGGTGGGCAACCTCCTCGTCATGTACATGAGCCTGTACGTGGCCCGTGTGATGGAACGTCCCGATCTGTTGGTTCCCGCGCTGTTGGTTCCCGCGTACTGGCTGCTGATGTGGGTTGCTGCGGTCAAGGCCATCGTGCAGCTGATTCGTAACCCCTCTTACTGGGAGAAGACGACACACGGCCTTCATGCGAAGACCAGCCCACCGCCGCTCGAGGGAGAACCCAACCAGGTGGCTGCTGATCCGGGGGGTGCGTGATGAAGGGCATGACGATGAAGGACGGGGAGGATGGGCGTTCGCGGATATCCGACGACTGGATCGTGGCCATTCTCGCGTTGCTGCTCTACCTGGGGGTCGGGGCCTGGCTGATCAGTCAGAACATCATCTTTCCCGACTCCATGAGCCGGGTTGCCAATGGGTACTACGTGGTTTTCAGTCGAGACCCTCACCTGGCGGCCATCGGGTCTGTCTGGAATCCGTTGCCATCGCTGGCGGCGATCCCGCTGCTTCTGCTCTCACCCCTGATCCCCGTGCTGGCCTCCAAGGCGTTCGCCGGGGTCATCGTCTCGGCAATCTGCGGTGCTGTGGCGATGGTGCTCGCCCGCCGGCTTCTCGTCCTGTTCGGGGTGGGGCGAGGTGCCGGGCTGGTTCTGACAGGAGTCCTGGCCATCCAACCGCTCATCCTGCTCTCGGCTGCCACGGGGGCCAGCGAATCCATGCTCCTCGCGATTGCTCTCTACACGACGTTGCATTTGACGCGCTGGCTCCGGAAGGATGATCCCTGGCATCTCGCGCACACCGGCTTCGGTCTTGGCCTGGCTTATCTGGTGCGTTATGAGGCGGTTGCGGCTGCGCTGATCACAGTGCTCATTGTCTTCGGCGTCAGCCTGTGGCGCTCCAGAGGCGGACGACGAGCCAGGACACTCTTTCTGCTGGATTGCTTCCTGGTCGGTGGACCCTTCGCGGCATCTTTCGGGGCGTGGGCGCTGGTCTTGCGTCTGGTGGCGGGGTCGTGGTTCGCGACCTACACATCGCTGTACGGGAACACGGCGCAGGTCACCAACGCCCGGGAAACCATCGACAGAGTCACGGGCGGAAACCTCGAGGGAATCCTGGCCTACCTGGCTGCCCAGCTGTTTGCTGTGGCTCCTTTTGTGCTCCTGTTCGTGGTCATCGCTATGGTGATCGCTGCGCTGCGACGAGATGCCGGTGTGCTCGGGCCTGCCGCCATCCTGGGGGGAATCCTGGCTTTCGACGAGTGGGCCTTCTTGAGCGGATCGTCCTTCGGATGGCTCCGGTTCCAGTTTATGGCGATTCCCTGGGGGGTGGTGATGGCCGGATACATTCTGGCCGCCCTACAAGGGGGAGAAGAGCGCCTGACGTTTCGGAAGATCACGGCTTGGACGGTGCTGATTGCCATCCTTGCTCCCCTTCCTCTTGCGTGGTGGGCATCACTGGATTCCCGACTGGCTCGGGAGGAGAGCCTGGCTCTTTCAGTCGCCCGGGGTGGCCAGTACGTCATGCAGGATCAGGTGGCGGCCTATCTCGACTCCCTGGATCTGCCCGAGGGCAGCGTGATCACGGATGTCGCCTACTCTTTCCCCATCGTCTTGGCCAGCAGGAACCCCAAACAGTTCGTCATCACCCCGGACCGGGATTTCGAAGAGAAGCTGAACAACCCCGTCGGAGGGAAGGTCCGCTACGCCCTCGTGATTGATCCTGCGTTCTCAACCGCCGACGCGGTGGCGCTCCGGTTCCCGGGGATCCACGGGGATGGCTCTGGGGTTGCGACCCTGAAGTATGAGTGGCGCGATGGTCGAGGCGCGTCGTGGCGACTCTACGCGTTCAACGGGGTCTCCTGAGCAACCTCGGGCAGCGGGTGGCTGGGGCGTCACCGGCAACTCTCTGCGGAGGCGGACGGGAGACGGCGACGTGACTTCGCCTTCTCTCTGAGGAGAGGCCAGGGGTGTTCGTCAGCCGCCGACGGAGATGTGGACGTGGTCGTAGTGGTTCGCGGTGGCCGACCCGCGATCCGACATGGAACGCCAGCCCTCGGAGGAACGCTGCGTGGTCCAGATCTTCTGGGCATGGATGACCTCGATGACACCGAGGCTCTTGGCGTTCTCGCGAAGCCAGCGAGCGATTTCCCAGGCCCGGTCACCGGAGACCATGACGTCGATGGCCCGGCCTTGGCCGTGGTATCCGGAATCATTGCGGTAGCCGCCGTAGGACTTCACATCCGGGAAGGCTGCGCAGACGGCGTGGAGCACGGAGATCGACTTCGATGTGAGTCCGGATTCGATGCTCTTCGCTGAGGAGGACGAGCAGGTGCCGCCGGAGGAAGCGCCTCCGCCGGACCCGGAACCACCGGATTCGCTGGAGGGAGAGGCGGACGGGGTCTCAGGTCTCTTGGAGGTGAGCAGATCGGACTTCACCCAGCCCGCACGGCCTTTGTAGGAGATCTGCTGCCAGCCGTTCGAGGTGACGTTCGTTACCGTCACGGCCAGCCCCGCATCGAGCGTGGTTCGTACGTCGTAATCGGATCCAGGTCCGGTGCGCACGTTGGCCGAGGACGCGATGTACATCTCGCCTGTTTTCTCGCCGAGTTCGGAGGGGTCGAAGGTCTTGGTCGGGGAAGCGGTGGCGGTGGCTTCCTCGGTGGGGGTTGCGGTCTCCGTTGGCGTTGCCTCGGGGGTTTCGGTTGGAGTCGGCAGCGGGGCCGGGGTGCTGGTTTCGGTATCACCGGATGGGGACGCCGAGGCCAGGGGGGCGCGTTCTCCTCCGCGGCTCACGCCGAGGTCAGTGGTTTCGTAGCTTGGGGCGGCGGCCTTGTCGGAGTTTCCTCTGCTCGCGATTGCGAAGGAGCCTGCGACAACCAGGCCTGACAGCGCGATGGGGGCCAGTACCCTGCCGAGGATGCGTGGTCGCTTTGCCTCCCGTCGTGGGGAAGTGACGGCGGAAGGGGTGATGTCGAGGACGTCGCAGTCGTCCTCCTCCAGGAAGGCGCGGCGTGCCTTTGCCATGGATCCCCTCCATTTCTTAGAAATACCTGAACTTCTCTCAGGATAGGTTGTGGTTGCGGTTTGTACAAACGGTGCACAGCTGAACTGAGTGTCGGAAGTATCATCCCATGTCCGAAAGTTCACGTCATCCCATCACCTCAATGTGGCTTCTGGGATGGTGCTGGCAGACGGTAGGCTGGAAGGCAGGCTTGGCGACGGGGTGTCGGCAGCTGTTGGGGGGTGAGTGGGCGTGAGCCCGCGGCAGAACACTCACCCCACGGTCCGGCGTTGGTGGTACAGGCGCCATGACACCCTGTGACCCTTCCCGGTAATCTGCACAAGACCCTCCTGAAAAGGAAAACCGAATGAGTTCACCGACCTTGCGGGCGAGACGAACGGCTCTGAGTCTGCTGCTGGCGACCTTGCTGGTCTTGGTTCTGCCGGGCCTCAACGCCCGGGCGGACCCGATCCCCACGCAGATCCAGAGCAACGTTGCCGTGGATACCACAGGTCATGTCAAGGTGCAGGGGCTCCTGCTGGACAGTTCCGGACAGGGTGTGGGCGGTGGGCAGTTGACAGCCAGCGTTGCAGGGCAGCCGCTGCAAACCGTTGTCAGCGGAGGCAACGGTGCTTTCGTTATGGAGTTCAACGTTCCGGCCGACAAGATTTCAGGCCCCCAGGAGCTCGTCATCACCTATGCCGGGGACGCCCAGCACGCCCCAACGGCACAGAACTCGCGGATTGAGTTTGCGGACCAGAATGCAACCGCGGTCACCCTGGAGACCGAACCGGCGAGCGCGACCCCGGGGGATATCGTCAGGGTGATGGGCAGCGTCAAGGCCGCCACGGGTGGGCCGGTCTCGGGCGCGCTGGTGAGTTTCTCCTACGACGGCGCCGCGTTGTCCGACTACACCCTCCAAACCGATGCGAATGGAAACTTCGACGGCTCCGTGGAGATCCCAGCAAGTGCCACGGCGGGGGAGGGGAAGCTGGTCGCCACCTTCGCCGGTGCCGCCGGTCTGCCGGCAGGGTCGGCTGAGAAAAAGATCACCATTGAGGCCCCCGTCGCCGAGAGCAGCCCGACTCCAACCGAGAGGGAGAGCGCGCAGGAAACTGCTCCGCCGCATCCTTCGCCGACGGCCAGCACGCGAGGCCCCATCGGCTCTGGGACGCCGTCTGCGGGGACTGCGCAGAGCGAGAGTCGCGGCGATTCCCTGCTGTGGCTGCTCATCGGGGGAGGGGTTGTCGCCGTCGCGGCAGCCGCCCTGGTGGTGCTCGCCCTCATCGTCCGAGCCCGACGCAGGGAGGCCGATGAGGGGACGCTCGGGTTGATCGGTGACGGGGAGCTGCTCGACGACGAGCTCCCGGAGGATGCGATGGAATCTGAGCCAGAGCTCGGACTCAACGATCAGACCGAGGTGCGGTTCACCTCCGAAGGCGATCAGGCTTTTCGCTCTGATGCCGCTGAGGGGGTCGTGTCCCAGCAGGAGACGCGGACCATGCCGACTGGCTGGTTCCGTGAAGGTGAGAGCGTCGTGCCACCCGAACCGCGTTCTCCCGGGGAGGACTGGGACGATTTCACGGACTCGGAGATCACTCAGGTCAGGCTGCGTGACGAGGAACCGCCACAGGGTCCGCAGCCGCGTCATGGAGGCGATCCGAAACCGCGTCGCGGGATGTGAGGGAAGGTCGTCGGGGCTCCTCGAGCCCCGCTGAATGCGGACCGATGACTGTGGCGCGACCTAGTTCCGGAGGTTGCGGCAGCGGTCGCGGAGGGCTGCCAGGTCCCCGCCTTTGAGGGCGTCACCGATCAGGTGTCGGCCTACACACACCGCGGGAGCCCCTGCGCTCAGCCACTGCTTGGCCGTGAAGGGGATCAACCCGCCTCTCGGTATCGTCTTATCGATCAGTCCCATGTGTTGCAGGTGCTCGGCCATGGTGGGTCCCACGACCTCTGCGGGCCGCAGCTGCACACCGGTGACGGGCATTGTCAGGGCGGTTGCTACCTCGGTGGGGGTCATGGCGGTGGCGTAACAGGCGAGCGCGAGCGCTTCCGCGATGGTTGCGATGTCCGGGGTCACGAAGTCCGGGAGGATGAAATCGGCCCCTTGTGTCGCCAGCGTTGCAGGGGCTTCCACCGCTCCGTGCACGCCGATCCTGATCCGTTGACCGTACAGGGCCACGAGTTCTTCGAGGGACGCGGAGTCGACGGGCATCGACAGGTTCGCCACTCCTTCCTGGGCGAGCACCTCCACGACTCCGATGAGTTCCTCGAGGGGGGCGTCGCTGAGCAGGGCGACGGTGCCGGTCAGGGGTGCATCAGACATGGTGGCAATCATGCCATTCGGGTGGTGATCCCACGGGAAGAGGCCGGGAGGTGAAACGATCGACGCAGGGATGGTGACCGGGGCAGAAGGTCTCGATGGGAGCTGGTGGCCGTCCAAGATTCGGGCGTCACCGGGATTCCGTGGTGGTTCTGATGGCGACCGGGAGGTCGTGGTGCCGGCGTCAAGCCCGCTGTTTGGAGCCGGAGCGGTGATCCGGCCGTGACGCTGACTGCCCTCGACGTGCGAAATCCGCCACTGACGAAGGTATGAAACGCGCTCTTGACGAAGGTGAATACCGGGTGGGGGACCAAAGAGATGGCAGGAAAGATTAATCGCGGTTAACGCGGCGAGGTCAAAAGGATTATTCACGGTTAACGCGCGGGGCGATTGGCTTCCTTGTGAACCATGAGTGCGGTAACGTATGTCTCGCCGGAGCGCAGGAGACGTAGCCTGTTCCCCCCATCTGGGCAGCGGACCGCGACACCGGCTCCCGGCTAGCCGGGACCCAAGGACGCCCGCGCCCGCCCGAACCCCCCCA
>ERZ773060.308-NODE-308-length-18942-cov-5.0314_pt1 | contig 18942 bp, 13 predicted proteins | sample MGYA00580628_ERZ773060 | MGnify/ENA primary metagenome ERZ773060 (study PRJEB29015, sample SAMEA2738019) | human oral metagenome | biome: human oral; feature: human-associated habitat; material: dental | place: China | collected 2045 ... | reverse complement strand
GAATTCGAGTTGGTGGCCGAGGCCGGTCGCCATTTCGCTGAGGCGGTGTTGAGGGCTTGGGCGTAATCTTGGCGGGTGCTGATGAGTTTGGCTGCGCTGGTTTTAGCTTCGCTGAAACTCGCTTTGCTCGTTTTCAGGCTGCCTGTGTAGTATTTGGGGGAGAAGGGTTGCAGGGGGTGCTGGGTTATCCAGTGTTGGGCAAGCTGGCTGGTGGGGATTTGGGTGAGCGTGGCGATGGTGTCGATGAGTTCGCCAATCAGGGTGCTGGGGGCGCGTTCTTCGTCGGTGCGGATGTCTTTGCCGATGTAGGAGAGATACAGCACTTCGCGGGCAGATAGGATGGCTTCCAGAAAGAGATAGCGGTCGTCGTCGCGGCGGGCGCGGTCGCCTTTTTGCGGATGCTGGGCGATAAGGTCGTAGGGGGCGGCTTTGGTGTTGCGGGGGTAGTCGCCGTCGTTGAGCCCGAGTAGGCACAGGACTTTAAAGGGCAGGCTGCGCATGGGTACCATGCTGCATACGGTGATGCCGCCGCGCAAAAAGCCTGCGTCGTTTTGGCTGGCGAGGTATCGGTTGAGGTGTTGGATGGCGATGGTTTGGTTGATGGTTTGGGCGTAGCGCGCGGTTTGGGCTTCGTTTTGCCATTGGGCGAGGGCGGCTTCCATCTGCTGGTGGGCTTGGTGATCGTCGTCGCTTTGCGGGGTGATGAGGTCGTTGATGAGGTTGTGGATGCGTTCGTTCCATTGGGGGATGCTGGCGGGGGTTTGCCATTGGTTTTGGTGGCGGATGAGGGTGGCAACGAGGGCGGCGAAGCGGCTGAGGGGGGCTTGGTGGCTGGGGTTGCTGCTGTGGGGGGCGATGTTGTGCCAGAGGGGGTTTTGTGGGTTGTCGGGCAGCATAAAGCCGAGGATAAGGCGTTCTAACCCTTGTTGCCATGTGTATTGGGCGTTGGGCTGGCTGCTGTGTTGGCTGCGTTGGGCGGCATCGCTGCCCCAGCGGATGTTGAGTTGGGCGATGGTGTCGTGGATAAGGGGGAGGTCGTCGCGGGTGAGCTGGTGGGTGGCGAGAATAAGCTCGTTATCCAGCAGGGCGATGAGTTTGTCGGCTTCAAAGCGGCTGTCCATCAGAGCGAGGGTTTGCGCGAGGGCATCGAGCAGGGGCTGACGGTGGGCGATTTGGGTGTCGGATAGGGTGTAGGGCAGGGGGTGGGGGCTGTGTTTGCCGAAGATGGCTTCTATATAAGGGGTGTAGGGTTCTATGTGGGGGGTGAGGATGGCGATGTCGTGCGGCTGCCAATCGGGGTGTTGGGCAAGCAGCACGAGCAGTTGGTCTTTGAGGATTTGCAATTCGCGCAGGGGGCTGTGTGCGCTGTGGATTTGGATGCTGGGGTCGGCGTTAAGCTGGGCGAGGGCGAGGTTTTGTTGGTGGGTAAGCTGGATTTGTTGGATGGCGTTTTGCTCGGGCGTGAGGCAGCCTGAAAATAGGTCGGGGGTTTCGTTGGCTTGGGGCGTTTTCAGGCTGCCTTGATAGGGGGCGAGGGCGGTTTGGTATTGTTGATTAAGCTGCTGTTGGGCAGCCTGAAAATGGGGTTGGCTGTGCACATAATCTTGATGCTGGGCAAGCCAGCCGTTGTCGTGGGCGGTTTCGGGCAGGGTTTGGCTTTGGATGTGGTATTGAATGCTGTGCAACAGGCTGGGGGATTGGGGCTCGCTGGTGTAGACATCTAGGTCTAGCTGGGCTTGAACTTCGGTAAGCTCGTTGAAAAAATCGCGCCCTTGCTTGCCCAGCGAAGCGAGCAGGGGATGCCCTTGGTAGCTCAAATCGGCGGTTTGGGTTTGGTTCAGGATTTGCGCGGGCTCAATGATGTTGCCCCAGTAGGCTTGGCTGGGGTTGAGGGCGAAGATGTGCACTTGGCTGTGTTGCGCAAGCTGGGCGAGCAGTTGCAGATACATGGACGCAAGCGTGGCGATGCCGAACACAAAATAGCGTTTGGGCTGGCGCGGATTGGGGCTGGCGAGTGATTGCATCAGCGTGCGCCACAGTTGCACGCGGTGCGGCGCGCCTTGTTTGCCGTCGTCTAAATGCTGCCAAAGCTGGGCTTGCCAGATTTGCTGCTCTGCGCTGCGGCTGCGAGCCAGCTCGGGAACGTGTTTGCCTGCCGCCCATGTTTCTATCCAGTCGGGGCGGTACACCAGATATTGGTCAAACACGTCGGCGAGCTGCCCTGCGAGCTGGTAGGCGGCGTAATCGCCGTTGTTCAGATAGGGCGCGAGGGCTTGGCGCGTGGCGGCGAAATCGGGCGATTGGGCGAACTCATCGGATTGGAATAGCGCCAGCAGCCGCCAGCGCATCACTTCGGATGAAAACGGGCTGAGCGCGGGGATATCGGGCATGGCTTCGCGCATCAGCCGCCACGCCAAACCTGCGGGCAGGCTGAAACGGAGGTTGGCGGCAATGCCCGTTTCGCGGGCGAGGTATTGGCTGATGTAGCGGCGCATGCCTTGGCTTTGGATGATGATTTCTTCGGCGGCAAAGGGGTTTTCCAACGGCGCGATTTGTTGGATGCGGGCGAGCATTTGGGCGATGTCTTCAAGGCGGTTGGATTGGTAGAGATGGAGCATGGCGGCGCGAGGGGCAGGGGTTGCGATGGGGGTGGATTATAGATGAGGCAGCCTGAAAGCGGGGGAAATGGTTGGGGTGGGTTTCAGGCTGCCTTTGAAGCAGTCAGCGCGTAAACATCCCTCCCAAAACCTGAAAACCAAACCATCAGGCAGCCTGAAAACACCATCCATGCGTTTTCAGGCTGCCCTTATCCCCCAAAAAAATCAAAAAACACGATCGGGCATTTGTATCCCAAATCGTGTTTTGTATTTTCAGGCTGTCGTTAACAACAAACGCCGCAAGGCAGCCTGAAACGCATCAGGTCATCAGCTTTCCACAGGAATAATCCCGATTTTCGCCTGCCATTGTTTCGGCGCAATTGCGTGCACCGACTGCCCCTTGCTGTCCACGGCAACGGTAACAGGCATATCTTTCACTTCAAATTCGTAAATCGCTTCCATGCCCAATTCGGGGAACGCCAACACTTTGGAAGAGCGAATCGCCTTCGCCACCAAATACGCCGCGCCGCCCGTTGCCATCAGGTAAACTGCTTGGTTGTCGGCGATGGCTTTGCAGGTGTCCGCGCCGCGCTCCGATTTGCCAATCATGCCGAGCAAGCCTGTTTGTTCCAGCATTTGGCGGGTAAATTTATCCATGCGGGTGGAGGTAGTTGGGCCAGCAGGGCCCACCACTTCATCGCGCACAGGGTCCACAGGCCCCACATAGTAAATAATGCGGTTTTTGAAATCCACAGGCAGCGGCTCGCCCTTGTTTAGCATATCAATCAAGCGTTTATGCGCCGCATCGCGCCCTGTGAGGATTTTGCCGTTCAGCAGCAACACATCGCCTGTTTTCCAAGTGGCGACTTCTTCTTTGGTGAGCGTGTCCACGTTCACTCGCTTGCCGTTGTCGGGGCTGTATGTGATGTCGGGCCAATCTTCCAAGCTCGGCGCTTGCAAATGGGCAGGGCCGCTGCCGTCCAATTCAAATTCTACATGGCGGGTTGCCGCGCAGTTGGGAATCATGGCAACAGGTTTGCCCGCCGCGTGGGTGGGGTAATCCAAGATTTTTACGTCCAACACCGTAGTCAAGCCACCCAAGCCTTGCGCACCAATGCCCAGCGCGTTCACTTTTTCGTAGATTTCCAAACGCAGCTGCTCCACCGTGCTCAATTCTGCGCCCGATTTGGCTTTGTCTTGCAGCTTGTGAATATCAATATGCCCCATCAGGCTTTCTTTTGCCAACAGCATGGCTTTTTCGGGCGTGCCACCGATGCCGATGCCCAAAATGCCGGGCGGACACCAGCCCGCGCCCATAGTCGGTACAGTTTTCAACACCCAATCCACAATGCTGTCGGATGGGTTCAGCATCGCCAGCTTGGATTTGTTTTCCGAACCGCCGCCTTTTGCCGCGCAAATCACTTCCACCTTGTCGCCCGCCGGGATCTCCAAGGCCCACCGTACCCGAACCGCCGCCTTTTGCCGCGCAAATCACTTCCACCTTGTCGCCCGCCACGATTTCGGTGTGCACCACCGCAGGCGTGTTGTCTTTGTTATTGATGCGTTTGCCCGCAGGGTCTGCCAATACAGACGCGCGCAACACGTTATCAGGATGCGTATAAGCGCGACGCACGCCCTCGTTTACCATCTCTTGAACGCTCATATCGGCATCCCATTGCACGTTCATGCCAATTTTTAAAAACACGGTGGCGATGCCTGTGTCTTGGCAAATCGGGCGATGCCCTTCGGCGCACATACGGCTGTTGACCAAAATTTGCGTCATCGCATCTTTGGCGGCGGGGTTTTGCTCTTTTTGCAAGGCTTCGTTGAGCGCGTCGATGAAATCTTTGGGGTGGTAATAGCTAATGAATTGAAACGCATCAGCAATGCTTTGGATAAAGTCTTCTTGTTTGATTGTAGTCATGGTTTGTGTCCTTATTAAGACGATGAAAAAAACGGTGGCAGCCTGAAAATGTAGTGAACTACATGAACGGCTGGATAATTTAATTTTTATGTTGCCAAAGTACAGTTTTTCAGCAGGCTTGTCATGGGCAAAAAGGGGAAACTTGACTATTATCAAGAATGCGTCATTTCTTAAAAATCTAACAAAATTAAACAAATAGCAGCCTGAAAAAAATTTATCGTTTAAAAATATTCAGATAAGTCAAGCGGATAGTTGGGAATGTTTACCATTCTTAATATAAAGTAATAAATCTAGGACATTTTTGCTCAGTTGTTGCGAATAAGTCTCCGCAAAATAATTGTTTAATCAATGGTGTAAACAAAAATTTTCGTAACTAAACACAATAAAACATGAGTAAATTGCTCGGAAAATGTTTGTATTTTTATTACGATGGATGATTACAACTTTGCTGGTAGAATTTCATCCATACAATTAAACAAACCTTTTTTAAACATAGGAACTTAACCATGAGCGAAGAACTCTACACCTTGGTGATTGACGGCAAAGAAATCCAAGCCCCCGCCAATTCATCCATTATTCAAGCGCTTACCCATGCAGGCAAAGCGATTACCGCCAACGTGGGCTGCATGGGGCAGGGCGTGTGCGGCTCTTGCCGTTGCTTGGTTCGCAAAGAAGGCGAGCGCAAGGCAGAAACCAAATTGGGCTGCGAAACCAAAATTGAGCAGGGGATGCAGGTGAGCTTTATTGATTACTTCTTGCCGGCTCGTATTCATTATTACGACATGAACAAAGTGGGTGATGGCTGGAACTGGCTGGACGAAGTGGATGAAACTTTCCCCGAAGCCAAAAATTGCCGCCATTGCGGCGGCTGCGATGCGGCTTGCCCCAAAGGCTTGGAAGTGGAAAACGGCGTGGCGCAAGTGGTGTCGGGCGATTTTTCCACCGCGTCCAACACGTTTGACGAATGCGTGATGTGCAATTTGTGCACGCTGGCTTGCCCCGAGCATATTCGCCCCAACCATTTGGGCTTGTTTGCCCGCCGCATGAAAGCCGCGCGCACCTTGCGCCCTGTTGATTTGATGCGCCGTTTGCAAGAAATTGATAGCGGCAAGATTAGAGTAGAAATTGATTAAGAAAGGCAGCCTGAAAATGACTCACACCGTAAAAGGCATTGATTACGAAACCGCGTTAGCCAACCTACGCCGCGCCGAGCCCCAACTCAACGGCACGCTGCCCGAAAAAGAAGTCCTGCTCAAAACCTTCCACCCCGACTACGCCCCCAGCGCGCACACCACATTGAGCGTGGGCGTGAACGCAGGCGATTCCTGCCATCCCGATTTGGCTAAATTACTGACCGCCCACGCCTTGATAGAAGACTACGATTTGGCAGGCGCGGAAAGCATGCGCACCGATGTGTTGGTGATTGGCGGTGGTGGCGCAGGCGCGGCGGCGGCTTTAACCGCCGCAGCCGAGGGCGTAAGCGTGATTATGGCGAACAAGCTGCGCATCGGCGATAGTAACACCGTGATGGCAGAGGGTGGCATTCAGGCTGCCGTGGGCGAAGACGACAGCCTGCAACGCCATTATGAAGACACCATTAAAGGCGGGCACATGGCAGCCAAGAAAGAATTGGTAGCGCAAATGGTGAGCGATGCGCCCTCGGCGATTCGCTGGCTGATTGGCTTGGGCATGGATTTTGACACCCAAGGCGGCGACCGCAATGGCAAACTGGTGCGCAAAAAAGCAGGTGGTACAACCGCGCAGCGCATTTTGTGCCACCGCGATTTCACAGGCTTGGAAATGATGAAAGTGCTGCGTGAAGCGGTGGAAATTGAACCGCGCATCACCCAGTTAAACCGCCATCCCGCCGTGGAATTGTTGTCCGACAACGAGGGCAACTGCGTGGGTGCGGTGTTGTATGACTTGGAAAAACGCCAACTGGTAACTGTTTACGCCAACGCCGTAATCTTGGCAACAGGCGGCTCGGGGCGTTTGCATTTGCAAGGCTTCGCCACTTCCAACCACTACGGCGCAACCGCCGATGGCTTGGTGCTGGCGTATCGCATCGGCGCGAAACTGCGCGATATGGACAGCTTCCAATACCACCCCACAGGCGTTGCACACCCACCGCACATGGCAGGCGCGTTGATTTCCGAAGCCACGCGCTCGGCAGGCACCAAGCTGGTAAACGGTTTGGGCGAGCGGTTTGTGGACGAATTGCAGCCGCGCGATGTGGTCGCCGCCGCCATTTTGCGCGAAGTGCAAGAGGGGCGTGGCGTGGTGCGCGATGGGCAAGTGGGCGTGTTTTTGGATACGCCGCGCATCATTGCCGAGCAGCCCGATATTATGAAACGCTTGGTAACGCTAGGACACGTTGCCCACAAATGCGATGTGCATCCCGAAAGCGAGCCTTTAATCATCCACCCCACCTTGCACTACCAAAACGGCGGCATTGAAATCAACGGCGATGGCGAAACCACCGTGAAAGGCTTGTATGCCGCAGGCGAAGTATCAGGCGGCATCCACGGGCGCAACCGCTTAATGGGCAACGCGCTGCTAGACATCATCAGCTTTGGTCGCCGTGCAGGGCGCGCCGCCGCCAAAGCCCCACGCCGCAACAACGTGCGCGGCGGTTTGGAACACGTCCACAATTTCCAACGCGCCTTGCAAAAAGCAGGCGTGAAAAGCGATGTGAAAGCCCCCGTGTTGTATCCCGATTACGGCACATTTGACTGGAAAGAACACGCAGGATTGATTTGCGCGATTGATTGAGAACGCGATAACCCGTTTTCAGGCTGCCTCAATCGCATCGGCAAAGGCAACCTGAAAACGGAAAACCAAACCGCGCCATCATCCAGCGCATAGGCAGCCTGAAAACCATCGGGCACGCGCCAACACACTTTCAGGCTGCCTCAACCACCCAATCCCCCATACGGAATCAAAATCATGAAAAACGAATTGAACCAAGTATTACTCCACTCCAGCCGCCTAGTTGGCTCCGATTTAAACGCATGGCTTGCCGTCGGCGGCGGCGAAGGCTTGCTCAACGCCCTTACCGCGCCTGATAACATCGCCAAAGTGCTGGAAGACGCAGGCTTATGCGGCATGGGTGGCGCAGGCTTCCCCACCCACCGCAAATGGACAGCGATGGCCGAATCGCCCAGCGAAACAGGCGACCGCTATGTGGTCTGCAACGCCAACGAAGACGAACCGGGCACATTCAAAGACCGCTTCTTGCTGGAACACGCGCCGCATCAAGTGATTGAGGGCGCGTTGATTGCCGCTGTTTACACCCGTGCCAACAACATCATTCTCTACATCAACCCGCATCTCACCGAATCGCTCGCCGCCACGCGTGAAGCCATCGCCCAATGGCAAAAACACGCGCTGTTTCAACGCATTGAAGCGCATCTGGGCAAACCGCTCACCATCAAAGTAACCGAATCATCAGGACGCTACATCGGCGGCGAAGAAACCGCCGTGATTTCATGGCTCAACGGCGGCTTCCCGTTCCCGCAATACAAACCGCCGTTCCCATTCCAAAAAGGCGTGGCAGGCGAGCCCACCTTGCTCAACAACACCGAAACGCTGGCGCACGTTCCCCATATCTTGCGCAACGGCGCGGCATGGTATCGCAGCTTGGGACGCGCCAACGGCGTAGGCACCAAACTGTATTCGCTTTCGGGCGACGTGTTAAACGAAGGCTTGTTTGAACTGCCCATGGGCATCACCCTGCGCGAATTGATTGAAAACTACGGCGGCGGGATGCTGGAAGGGCGCACGTTTAAAGCCGTGTTTATGGGCGGGCCATCCAACAATATTCTTACCGCCAAAGATTTAGATGTGCCACTGGACTTCGTTTCCGCCAAAGAGCGCAATTCAGGCTTGGGCACAGGCGCGATGATTGTGGTTTCCGAGGGTACCAGCATCGTGCGCAAAACCGCCGACTACATCCAATTTTTCGCCAACAATTCTTGCGGACAATGCCCGCCCTGCAAAGGCGGTACCTACCAGCTTGCCCGCTTGGTGGAGCGCGTGGACAACGGCACCAGCACCGAAGACGATTTGCACGCGCTGCAAAATCTGGTGAACATCATGCCGGGAGCGGGGCGCTGCGGCTTGATTACCGGCGCGGCAACCGTGGTCGCTAGCTCCATGCGCACCTTCCCGATTGAATACGGCTTGCCCGAAAGCAAATAAGCGGCGCAAAGGCAGCCTGAAAACGGATGAATGCCGTTTCAGGCTGCCCGAGAGGCTTCCCGCGCTCTATCCATAACGGATGGCACACCGCCTCGACACACTTTTCAGGCTGCCCGCAACCAGTCGGGCAGCCTGAAAAACGGTTGCACTGTTAATTTAAGTTATATCAAGGCAAAACGTGTTATTTAAGAGTTAAATCATGTTTGCTAAAATGGCGTTTCAGGCTGCCTAAATCGCCCCGGCAGGCGCAAATCGCGCAGCGGCAGCCTGAAACCGATTAAACCTTTTCTTTCTTAACTCAACTTTCACGAGGTGAAATCATGGGCTTTAAACCAATCCCAGCCGCCATAGCATTAGCCCTAACGCTAATTCTCTGGTTCATCCCCGCGCCCGAAGGCGTCGCGCCGAACGCATGGCATCTGCTTGCGCTGTTTATCGGCATCATCGCGGGCATCATCGGCAAAGCCATGCCCATCGGCGCGATGGCGATGCTTGCCATGACCATTGTGGCGTTGCTGCAAGTAACCGTGCCCGAGCTGGGCGCAGACGGCAATCCCATCAAAAACCCCGCCGCCCAAGCCGCCAAAGACGCGTTAAGCAGCCTGAACAGCCCGCTGATTTGGATGATTGGTATCGCCATCATGATTTCACGCAGCCTGCTCAAAACAGGGCTAGGCACGCGCATCGGCTATTTGTTCCTGTCGCTGTTTGGTAAAAGCACCGTGGGCGTGGCATACAGCCTTGCCTTGTGCGACTTGCTGATTGCGCCCGTTACCCCGTCCAACACCGCGCGCGGCGGCGCGATTGTGCACCCCATCATGAAAGCCATCGCCACCAGCTTTGATTCCGACCCCGAAAAAGGCACGCAAAACAAAATCGGGCGCTATCTGGCGTTGGTGAACTACCACGCCAATATTATTTCCTGCTTGATTTTCCTCACCGCCACCGCGCCCAACCCCTTGGTGGTGGACTTGGTTGCCAAAGCCACCGACAGCAAAATCCACCTGTCGTGGGGCACATGGTTTGTCGCCATGGTTGTGCCGGGGATGGTGGCGATGGTGCTGATGCCGATTATTTTGTATTTCCTGTATAAACCCGAAATCACCAGCACGCCCAATGCGCCCGAAATGGCACGCGCTAAGCTCAAAGAAATGGGACCAATGAGCAGAAACGAAAAAATCACGCTGGGCGTGTTTGCTGTGTTGCTCGTGTTGTGGGCAGGCCTGCTTGCGCCGCTTGGCATCAAAGTGGATGCCACCACCACCACCTTCCTCGGCATCTCCCTGCTGCTGCTCACTGGCGTTTTGACATGGGACGACGTACTGAAAGAAAAAGGCGCGTGGGACACCATCGTGTGGTTCGCCGCCTTGGTGATGATGGCAACTTTCCTCAACAAATTGGGCTTGATTAAATGGTTCTCCGACCTGATGGGGCAACAAATTCAAGGCATGGGTTTAAGCTGGGTAGTCGGCTGCGCCTTGCTGGCTTTGGTGTACATCTATTCGCACTATATGTTTGCCAGCGGCACGGCACACGTTACCGCCATGCTTGGCGCGTTCTACGCCGTGGGCTTGCATCTGGGCGCGCCGCCGATGCTGTTTGCGTTGGTGCTCGCTGCCAGCACAGGCATCATGATGTCGCTCACCCACTACGCATCAGGCTCGTCGCCCGTTATCTACAACTCGGGCTACACCACCATGGGCGAATGGTGGATTGCGGGCTTTGTGATGAGCGCGGTGGAAATCCTGATTTTCTGCACTATCGGCATCACATGGTGGAAAATGTTGGGCTACTGGTGATGATGCGTTTTAGCTAAGCTGAACTTCGTTTCAGGCTGCTTTGGGGATGAGGCAGCCTGAAACCTTTGCAAAACCGTAGGTCGTCGGGCATTTCTGCCCGACGTTTTCATTTGTGGCGGATTTAAGACAGGGGCTTAGGAAGCAAGAACACCAAAATTGGTGGCAATCTTCTGAAATGAAATCAAAAAAATATCAAAAGTTCAGCAAAATTTCCGAGCCGAAATTCTACCAAAGCCCACGGCTGTTTGCTTTGGATTTGACCGCCTCCGATACCGCCGGATTAACCGGCATCAGCCTCAGAAGTACCAACACCCTATATCTGAAATTACGGCAGCCTGAAAATCCATTTGAATCCCCACCGCAGCAAGCAAGCCTGTTTTAACGCTTGGCTTCGCCCGCAGCGTGCCAATGCTTTTAGTTTCTCAGCCCGTTTGGCTGCCCAAACAGCTCCAATCCGCTTGTTTAACCGCCGGGTTTTGCCCGCAAAAGGCAGCCTGAAATCCCACGCTTGGCATAACCCGCTATAATGCGCCCTTTTCCCATTCAGGCAGCCTGAAAGCCATGTTCACCCTCCAACACAACCATCCGCTGATTAACCGCACCACCTTCGCCCTGCCCGCCACCACCGCGCATTACGTTGAGCTTACCGACAGCGCCGATTTGCCCGCCCTGTGCCAGCTGCCCGAATACGACCGCCGCACCGTCTGCTGGCTCGGCGGCGGCAGCAACACCCTGTTCACGCGTGATTATCCCGCGCTGGTGGTACACATCGCCACGCATGGCATCCGCGAAACCCATCGCGCGGGCGGCATCGTGCACATGGAAGCGCAAGCGGGCGAAATCCTGCACGACTTCATCCAGCACACGCTCGCGCTCGGGCTGAGCGGGCTGGAAAATTTAAGCCTCATCCCCGGCACAGTGGGCGCGTGTCCCGTACAAAACGTGGGCGCGTATGGTGTGGAAGTGAAAGACCGCATCGTTTCCGTGCAATGCTTTGATTTGGAAACGCAAAACTTCATCACGCTATCCAACGCCCAATGCCAATTTGGCTACCGCGAAAGCCTGTTCAAACAACAAGGCAAACGCCGCTACGTCATCACCGCCGTAACCTTTGCGCTAGACGAAACCTTCGCGCCCAAAATCGGCTACGGCGAGCTTGCCACCACGCTTGCCGCGCAACACGGCAGCCAAGCCCCCACCGCAGCGCAAGTCGCCCAAGCCATCATCCAAATCCGCCGCAGCAAACTGCCCGACCCCGCCGAGCTGGGCAACGCAGGCAGCTTCTACAAAAACCCCGTTATCACCGCCGAACACGCCGCGCGCATTCAGCAGCAATACCCCGCCATGCCCAGCTATCCGCAAGCCGATGGCAGCCTGAAACTTGCCGCAGGCTGGTTGATTGACCAATGCGGTTTAAAAGGCAAACAAATTGGCGGCGCGGCGGTGCATGAGCAGCAAGCCCTTGTGTTGGTAAACAAAAACCATGCCAGCGCGCAGGATGTGCAAGATTTGTCGGATTATGTGTGCCAAGCCGTGTGGGAAAAATTCCACATTCGCCTGGAACCCGAGCCCAACCTTGAACCGCATTGGGATGAACAGCCTGTTCAACATCCCTGCGCGGGAGATTCCAACAGCTAAGGCAGCCTGAAAACAGGGCAGGGCGGGCAAGGCAGATGCCCGCCGGCAAAGGCAGCCTGAAACGCCATTGTCCATTTTGTCCAATTTGCATTTTCAGGCTGCCCAAAATCTTATACAATCTCGCTTTTCCTTTTATGAACAAACGATTAACGAGTGCAACATGAGTAAAGAACCCCGCACTAACACCTACACCAAAATCATTGATGCCAGCTTGCTGTTGTTTAACGAGCATGGCGAGCGCAACATCAGCACCAACCATATTTCCAGCCACCTCAACATCAGCCCAGGTAATCTCTATTACCATTTTGCCAACAAAGACGAAATCATCGTGCAAATTTTCAAACGCTATCGCCAAGAGCTGCTGGACTATCTGGGCAAAACCGAGCTGCCCGATGGCATTGAAGGCACGGTGGCGTATATGAAAGGGCTGTACAATATTTTGTGGGATTACCGCTTTTTGTTTAGCGATGTGAACGCGCTGCTTAACCGCAGCAAAACGCTGCTGGGCGAGCATAACCAGTTCACGCAAAACCAATTTGCCCCGCTGGCAACCAAGCTGTTTGGCATGCTGCGCGACAAAGGGCTGATTCACATTGACGGCCGTGGCGTAAAAGATTTAACCGTGAATATGTGGCTGGTGGGCAAATATTGGTTTGACTTTGACGGCTCAATCAACGGACGCGATTCGCTGCGTGCCGAAGAAGTGAAAGCGCGTGGCGTGTATCGCACATTGAGCCTGTTGCGCCCGCATATTGAGCCGAATCTGGTTGCCGAGTTTGATGCGCTGATGGATAGATTGGTGGGCGATGAAGCGGCGTGATGTGGTATTGCTGAGCGCAGAGTGAAATAAAGGCAGCCTGAAAAGCGTGGTTTGGCTTTTCAGGCTGCCTTTGTGTGGGGGGTGTAGGTCGGGCATAAATGCACGACCTACTGCTTTGCCACGCATGATAAAAGCAGCCTGAAAACCCTATCCCCGTTTTCAGGCTGCCTTTCGTTTTGGCGTGTATTTCTATTTTCAGGCTGCCTTAGACTGCGCCGCCACCCAATCTTCAATGCGTTTTAACAACGCCTGTTTCGACAAGCCCATTTTATCCATCAGCAACGCCGTGTCGCCGTGTTCGGTAACGATGTCGGGGATACCGCACAGCAGCGTGGGTTTGAGGCAGCCTGAAAATGCCAAGCTTTCCAGCACCGCGCTGCCCGCGCCGCCTTGCACGGCGTTTTCTTCTAAGCAAACGATGTAATCATGCGATTGCGCCAGCTGTTGCAGCAAATCGCTGTCAAGCGGCTTCACAAAGCGCATATCGGCAACGGTAGCGTTCAGCTGCTCGGCGATACCCAGCGCAGGTTGCACCATGCTACCAAACGCAATCAGCGCGATGCCTTGCCCTTGGCGGCGCAAAATGCCTTTGCCCACGGGCACGGTCGCCAAATCGCGCACCACTTCCACGCCAACGCCTGTGCCGCGTGGATAGCGCACGGCGGCAGGCTGGTTGAGCGCGTAGCAGGTGGAAAGCAACAGGCGGCATTCTTGCTCATCGCTGGGGGCGGCAATCACCATATTGGGCACGCAGCGCAAATAGCTCAAATCGTACACACCCGCATGGGTCGGGCCATCCGCGCCCACGATGCCCGCGCGGTCTATGGCGAACAGCACGGGCAGGTTTTGCAGCGCAACGTCGTGCAGCAATTGGTCGTAGGCACGTTGCAAAAAGGTGGAATAAATCGCCACCACGGGCTTGGCTTCGGCGCACGCCAAGCCTGCGGCAAAGGTTACGGCGTGTTGCTCGGCGATGCCGACATCAAAGCAGCGGTTGGGGAATTGCTGGGCAAAGGCCACCAAGCCGCTGCCTTCTATCATGGCGGGGGTGATGGCAATCAGCCGTTCATCGGCTTGGGCTTGGTCGGCAAGCCATGCGGCGAAGACTTCGGTGTAGGTGGGCGTGGGCGCGGCTTGGGCAGCGTTGGCTTCGGTTTTCAGGCTGCCTGAATCGGGATTGGCGGCAGCGGGGGCTTTGCCCACGGCGTGGTATTTCACGGGGTTGTTTTCGGCGAGTTTGTAGCCGTTGCCTTTTTTGGTGATAACGTGCAACAGCTGCGGGCCTTTTTTGCCGCGCAATTCGCGCAACACTTGCACCAGCTGGGCGATGTTGTGCCCATCCACTGCGCCGGTGTATTCAAAGCCGAAGTTTTCAAACAAGCCGAGGCTTTGTTGCACGTGTTCGCTTTCGCTGGCGAAGGTTTTGATAGTTTGCTCGGCTTTTTCGGCGATTTCTTTGACGGCGGGCAGCTTGTCCAGCACTTTTGCCGATTGGGTTTTGATTTCGTGCAACACGCCGCGCATATCGCGCATCACATAGCGGGCAAGGTGTTTGGGCAACGCGCCCACGTTGGGCGAGATGGACATTTCGTTGTCGTTCAAAATCACCAGCAGGTTCACGTCGCTCATGTCGCCCGCGTTGTTGAGCGCTTCAAAGGCTTGCCCGGCGGTCATTGCGCCATCGCCAATAATGGCGACGCTGCGCGCATCGCTGCCGTGCAGTTTGTCGGCAACCGCCATGCCGAGCGCTGCGCCGATGGAGGTGGAAGAATGCCCCACGCCGAACACGTCGTATTCGCTTTCGCAGCGTTTGGGAAAGCCTGCCAAGCCTTGATATTGGCGCATGGTATCCATGCGGTCTTTGCGCCCCGTGAGGATTTTGTGGGGATAGGTTTGATGCCCCACGTCCCACACCAAGTGGTCGTGCGGGGCGTTGTAAACATAATGCAGGGCGAGAGTAAGCTCCACCGCGCCGAGGTTGCTGGCGAAATGCCCGCCTGTTTTTTGGATGCTGTCTAGCAGCAGTTCGCGGATTTCTTGGGCAACTTGGGGCAGTTGGTTTTCGTTCAGTTGTTTGAGGTCGTTTGGGTTTTGGATGGAGGAGAGAAGTGGGGTGTTCATGATGGATGGACGGGGTTAGTGTTGTGGGTTGGCGAGGCGCAGCAGCTGGATGGCGAGTGCCAAGCCAATCAGGCTGCATAACAGGTAAACAAGATAGGAGATGCCGTTCCATGTGCCGACGTGTCCGCCGATGATGTTGTGCAGCCAGTTGGTTTGATTGGCGCGTAGGGCGGCGACCACGGGGGTGATGAGCCATTCGTTGACGGCGGTGAGCAGCAGCAGCGCGCCCGCCCAAAAGGGGGTGCGGGATTTGTGATACGCCATGCGGTTGTCGCTGCGGGCGGTGAAATAAACGATGAGCCAAACGGCAAGGGTGAAGAGGTTGGCGATGTGAAAGAGGCCGCCTGAAAGGGTGTCGGCGAGGGTTTTGCCGCTGTCTGAGGTGTTGAGGTGGTTGGAAACAAGGGGGGCAACCACGCAACCGACGCTAAGGTGAAATCCGAGCCAAAGGCTGATGAGTAGGGCGGTGATGCGGCGCATAGGCTTGTCCTTTGCTGGTTGGGAAAGGGCATATCATAGCGGAATTTGGCGGGATAGGCGGGTAAATTTTGAATATAAGAACCTGTATTCACTCTTTTCATAGGCATCTTTCATGCCCTAAAAACGCGGCTACTGCGTTAAAAATGCGCGCAAGGTGTTCAACCTTGCTGCGCTTTTTGCCTTGTGTCCGCGTTTTTATGTCATCAAATCTACCTATGAAAAGAGTGAATACAGGTTCTAAGGCAGCCTGAAAAGGGGGTGGGGTTTCAGGCTGCCTTTGTTTTCAGGCTGCCTCACAACCCGCCATAAGAATGCAGCCCCGACAAGAACATATTCACGCCCACAAAGGCAAACGCGGTGATAAACAGCCCGATAACCGCCCACCACGCCAATACTTTGCCGCGCCAGCCCGCCACCAGCCGCATGTGTAGCCAGATGGCATAGTTCAGCCACACGATAAACGCCCATGTTTCTTTCGGATCCCAGCTCCAATAGCGCCCCCAAGCGTCGGCGGCCCACAGCGCGCCGAGTATGGTGGCGATGGTGAAAAACAGAAAGCCCACGGCGATGGCTTTATACATGGCTTCTTCGATTTGCACCGCATCGGGCAAAAATTTGCTGCCGCGCAGGGCGATGAGTTCCGCCGCGCCAAAGGCGGCCGCCATGCAAAATGCACCGTAGCCGATGAAGTTGGCGGGGACGTGGATTTTCATCCACCACGATTGCAGCGCGGGGATAAGCGGTTGGATTTCGTGTGCGCCGCGCGATAGGCTGTACCACAGGGTAAAGCCAACCAAGCCGCAGAGCAGGGCGTAGATAAACACGCCCAGCTTTTGCATGGCGAATTTGCGCTCGTAATACAGATACATCAAGCCTGTAATCACCATAAACAGGATGAACACTTCGTAGAGATTGGACACGGGGATATGCCCTGCGTCGGGGCGCAGCAAATAGCTTTCGTGCCAGCGCACCAACAGCCCGACAAAGCCCATAAAGGCGGCTGCCCATGCTAAATCGCTGGCGATTTTGAGCAGCACATTGGTGTTGTGGGCGTTTGGGTTTTGTTGAGACGCGCTTTGCTCGTTTTCAGGCTGCCTTTGTTGCTGCCGCCATGCGGTCAGCGTGCCAACCATATAGGCGGCAAAGGCGAATACGGTTAGGGCGCATTGCCACATAATCGCCGATTGGCTGCTTAACAGATAGCGCAGGAAAAATTTGCCACTTTGCTCGTGTCCGTTGGCGATGTTGCCGTTATACAGCCCCACGGCGGCGTAGCCTGCCAACACGCCGCCGATGATGAACCAGCGCATCGGTTTGAAAAACCAGCCCAAGCCCGTGGCAATCAGCGCGCTTGCCCACAGGATAACGGTTTCGTAAAGGTCCATGTGGTGCGGCAGTTTGATTTGGATAAGCGCGCCAATGGCGGCGATGCAGGCGGCAAACAGCCAGTCGGCTACGGTGAGGGTTTTGAGCAGCGATTTTTCGCGCAGCAGTTCGTGTTGGGGGATGGGTTGAGTGGTCATGGTTTGTGTGGTTTTGGGGTTAAACGGAGGGCAGCCTGAAAATGGGTTGGAGGGGGTTTTGCCGAAACGTATTTTTTGTTTTCAGGCTGCCTATGGGTTTGTTAAACGGTGTTTTCGGCGCGGTTTTTGTTTGTGTGTTCTAGGGGGCGCATTGGTTAAACAAGCCGCTTAAAGGCAGCCTGAAAACGGATGGATTAGCGCGCCCGCAGCATTCGGATGCCCGCATACAATATGGCAGTAGATAGAGTCATAAACACCAACGATGATGTAGAGGGTTGTTGCCAAATGCGGAACAAGCCGCCAAGAATAAATACGCTGCCAATCAAAATTGCCAACACGGCAACTACAATGCGCCAGATTCTGCCGAACCACGATAACCGATGCAGCGGCGTAAATTGCGGTGGCAACGCCCAATCCACATATAACAAGGACAAAAATCCCGACGCACCCATAAGCAAAATTCGTAGAATGTTTACGTTTGCGTTAGTTTGCGCGTCAAACCATACTCTTACTGCCATCCAAAGCATGAAGCTCAAATAGATAACGGCGATAACAATGGCATCTTTGGTGGGTTTGCGTGGCATCGTTATTTTTCCTGTTAATGTTAATCAGAGGCAGCCTGAAAACGTTTTTTGTGTTTTGCCTTGCGGCATACCCCTTTGTACCCAAATCAAAGATTTGGACAAAGGGGCAAGGCTGCCTTTCGCGCGTTATTCACTCTCGTGATGCAATTCTTCCGCCACCGCCAGCACCGCGCTCAATATGCTTTCGCCCAAGCGCAGCGAGCGTTGCCCGTTCCAGCCAAAATCATCATCGGGCAAGTTGTCGTTGTCTTTAAACGGCATTTCCAGCGTGTACGCCAAGCAGCCGAAGGTGTTGCCCACATAGTTGGTGGCAAGGGTTAAATTGGCTTCGCCGAAATGGTCTTTCTCGTAGCCGTGCACGGTTTGGAAATCGGGTGAGGCAGCCTGAAAAGCCGTTTTAAACAGCGTTTCCAGCGCGGCGGTGCGGCTGGTGTAGTTTGGCACGCCCTCTGTGCCTGCCACGAAAATATAAGGGATGCTTTCATCGCCGTGGATGTCCAAAAACAAATCCACGCCCGTTTCGTGCATTTTCTCGCGCACAAAATACACTTCGGGACTGCGCTCTATGCTGGGGTTTTGCCATTCGCGGTTCAGGTTCGCGCCCGCCGCGTTGGTGCGTAGATTGCCCAAAGCCGCGCCGTCGGGGTTCATATTGGGCACAATGTAGAACGTGGCTTTGTCTAATAATTTGCGCGCGGTGGGGTCTTGGTGGTCCAGCAGGCGCGACAAAAAGCCCTCCATAAACCATTCCGCCATCGTTTCGCCGGGGTGCTGCCGCGCGATTACCCAAATTTTCAAATCACTGTCCACTTGGTTGCCAATGGTCAGCAAATTGATGTCGCGCCCTTGCACCGTGCTGCCCAAGTCTTCAATTTGGCATAAGCCGCTGCCTTGCGCTTCGCCCAGCAGGTTCAGATGCTGCTCGCTGGAATAGGGTTCAAAGTAGGCGTAATAAATGCTGTTGGCAAGCGGGGTGTGGTTGATGATGAGTTCGCCGTTTTCGTATTGCGTGGGCACGCGGAACCAGTTTTGGCGGTCATACGAGGCAACGGCTTGGTAGCCGTCCCAGCCTTCGGGGTAGGCGGCATCGGCGGCGTTTTCAAAGTGCATCACGCAGTGGGTGTACGCCGCGCCTTGCAGGCGGAAATAAAACCATTGTTTGAAGTCGGCGGCGGTGTCGGGGCGCAAAGCCAAGCGGATGTGCGACGGGTCGGACAGGTCGGACTGGAGGAAGATCTGGCCGTCGGTGATCGAGA
>ERZ773060.307-NODE-307-length-19063-cov-5.81787_pt1 | contig 19063 bp, 13 predicted proteins | sample MGYA00580628_ERZ773060 | MGnify/ENA primary metagenome ERZ773060 (study PRJEB29015, sample SAMEA2738019) | human oral metagenome | biome: human oral; feature: human-associated habitat; material: dental | place: China | collected 2045 ... | reverse complement strand
AGTTTGCGGTCGAGCTCCGCCTGGGCAAAAAAAGCCGCGGCCTTGCGCAGGATTTCATTGTTGCGTTTGAGTTCGTAATTCTCGCGCTCCAACGCCTTGATGCGGGCGTCCTGCGCTTGTTGGGCAACGGCAGCGGGGTTTTGTGCGTCCTGATGCTTGCGGTACCAGGCGCGTAACGTCTCGGGATTACAGCCAATTTTGGAAGCAATCGCCTGGATGGCAGACCAGTCGGAAGGATGCTGCGCGCGGATTTCTTCGAGTAGCCGGATGGCACGTTTGCGCACTTCGGGGGTGTATTTTGGGGGTGCTGTTTTTTCTTCATGGGGATATCCTCTCACAGATAGGGTTCCCTCCTAATTTCTTGGGGCGGTTCAGCGCCGGAGCATTTGACGGCCCCATGGTTGAAAGCTACCCCGACGGCACACCGAAAAGCATCACCAACTACCGCAACGGCGAGATGGCAGGAAAGCACCCACTACTACCCGAACGGCGCCATCGAGACCGTCATGCCCCACCGAAACGACGAAATATACGATATCGTCGAGCACTACTACCCAAACGGCACGCTGGAATACGAAATACCCTTTTGCAGCCAACCGCGCGGTGCAGCGAAAAAAAAACGGCGGAACCGTTGAACGACGTCTGGTGCGCGGCGTCGCGCGAATTACAGCGCGCTCTGTTCGCTGTGAAAGACGAAATGCTCGCGGATATGCGAGTGGACGAAATAGAAGCTGTGGTCGTAGCGCGGGTGCCAGTTAATCCAGATTTCACTGCGGGCGATGCGATTGGCGACGGTCGCCTCAAGCAGATTGGGGCGGGTTTTGTTGCCAGGATGGTCGTCGTGCTGCCCTACCCGGTAACAAAAAACCGCCCCGGAGGGCAGTTTTTTGCAATTGCGCACGTCGGGCGGTTATTTAATCCGTCCTGGCCGGGCGTGGTAGCCGTGGTAGGCGTCTTCGAGGATTTCTTTCATGTCGCTGACTACCGCGAGGCGCGGGTTGGCAGGCGAGCATTGGTCTTCGTAGGCGAGGTAGGCGATTTCTTCGGCGGCGGCCATCCACGCGGCTTCGTCGATGCCCTGTTCGCGGAAGTTCATCTTGATGCCGACGCGCTCGCCGAGGTCGTACACCGCGCGGGCGAAGCTCTCGACCGCTTCTTCCGGCGTCGCTGCTGGCAGGCCGAGCAAGCGGGCGATGTCCTGGTATTTTTCGTCGGCGCGGTAGTAGTTGTATTTCGGCCAGGTCGCGGTTTTCGCAGGGCGTGTGCCGTTGTAGCGGATGATGTAGGGCAGCAGGATGGCGTTGGTGCGGCCATGCACGGTGTGGAAGATGCCGCCGATTTTGTGCGCGAGCGAGTGCGAGATGCCGAGGAAGGCGTTGGCAAAGGCCATGCCCGCCATCGTCGAGGCGTTGTGCATTTTTTCGCGCGATTCAAAGTCGGCGGTTTTTACCGAGTGTTCGAGGTGCTGGAAGACGATTTTGATGGCTTGCAGCGCGAGGCCGTCGGTGTAGTCGTTGGCGAGCGTGGAGACGTAGGCTTCTACCGCGTGGGTGAGCACGTCCATGCCGGTGTCGGCGGCGACGTGCGCCGGCACGGTCATGACGAAGGCGGGGTCAACGATGGCGACGCTGGGGGTGAGCGAGTAGTCGGCCAGCGGGTATTTGCGGTTGTGCTCTTTGTCGGAGATGACCGCGAACGGCGTCACTTCCGAGCCGGTGCCGGAGGTGGTCGGGATGCCGACGTATTTGGCTTTTTCGCCCAGTTCGGGGAATTTGAAGGCGCGTTTGCGGATGTCCATGAATTTTTGCACGAGGTCGCGGAAATCAATTTGCGGTTGTTCGTAAAACATCCACATGACTTTTGCCGTATCCATTACCGAACCGCCGCCAAGGGCGATGATGGTGTCCGGCGCGAAACTTTTCATGATTTCGGCACCGCGGCGCACGGTGGTGATATCCGGGTCGGGTTCGACGTCGGCAAAGACGGTATAGACGACTTCGTTGCGGCGCAGGTGCAATTGTTCGATGACGCGCTGGAGGAAGCCGAATCGTGCGCCGCCTGGCGAATATCGGCGGTTTTTTCGACATACGCCGGGACGTTGCCCGCGCCGACACCGAGCGCCGGTTTGCCGCAGGAATAAGCGGCGCGCACCATCGCGTTGCCGCCGGTGGCGAGAATGGTGGCGACACCGTCGTGGTTCATCAGCGCCTGCGTCGCTTCCATCGACGGCTTTTCAATCCACTGGATGCAGTGCTTCGGCGCGCCCGCGGCGACGGCGGCGTCATAGACCACCTGCGCCGCGTGCTTCGAGCTTTCCTGCGCCGAGGGGTGGAAGGCGAAGACAATCGGGTTGCGCGTCTTCAGCGCAATCAGCGATTTGAAAATGGCGGTTGAAGTTGGGTTGGTGGTCGGGGTAATGCCGCAGACGACGCCGACCGGCTCGGCAATCAGCGTCAGCCCGCTCACTTCATCCTCACTAATCACGCCGACCGTCTTGGTGTGGCGCATATTGTTGACAACGTGCTCGCAGGCGAACAGGTTTTTCGTCGCCTTGTCCTCAAACACGCCGCGCTGCGTCTCGTCAAAAGCGTGCTTGGCAAGGACGCCGTGCTGGTCAAGCGCCGCCACCGAGGCCTTGGCAACGATGTAATCGACCTGTTCCTGATTCAGTTCCCGGAATTCCTCCAGGGCTTTCAAGGCATTGCGCACCAGCGCATCCACTTGCGCCGCCGCTTCGGCCTGTTTGTCGGTCATGGGTTCCGCCATATTGGGTCTCCTTGAGTCATGGTTGCAGAATGAACCACATGACCTATGTCATGCAGTTTCCCCGGCGCATTTCATAAAAAATTTATATCAATTGCGATGGGAAATCGCCCCGCGTCGCGCACCATGCGTGCGGGATTTTGAACAGGTTTTTAGTCTTTCAGCCGCATTTCTGCCGCGCGGGCGTGGGCAGTGAGGCCTTCGCCACGCGCGAGGATGCTTGCGGGTTTACCCAGTTTCTGCGCGCCTGCCGCCGAGACTTGTATCAGGCTGCTGCGTTTCTGGAAGTCGTAGGTGCCCAGTGGCGAGGCGTAGCGGGCGCTGCGGCTGGTCGGCAGGACGTGGTTCGGCCCGGCGCAGTAGTCGCCGAGGCTTTCGCTGGTGTAGCCGCCCATGAAGATGGCGCCCGCGTGGCGGATTTTTCTCGCCCAGGTTTCGGGTTCGGCAACGGACAGTTCGAGGTGTTCGGGCGCAATCTGGTTGGCGATGGCGCAGGCGTCGTCCAGGTCTTGCGCCAGTATCATCGCGCCACGGTTGGTGAGCGAGGCTTCGATGATGGCGCGGCGTGGCATATCGTTTATCAGGCGCTGCATCGCGGCTTCGACGTCGTCAAGGTAGCGCTGCGAGGGGCTGATGAGGATGGCCTGGGCGATTTCGTCGTGTTCGGCCTGGCTGAAGAGATCCATAGCCACCCAGTCGGCGGGCGTGCTGCCGTCGGCGATGACAAGGATTTCCGAGGGGCCTGCAATCATGTCGATGCCGACCACGCCAAAGACGCGGCGTTTGGCGGCGGCGACGTAGGCGTTGCCAGGGCCGGTGATTTTATCGACAGCGGGCACGCTTTCGGTGCCGTAGGCGAGGGCGGCGATGGCCTGTGCGCCGCCAATGGTGAATATTTTGTTGACGCCCGCGATGTGGGCGGCGGCAAGAACGATGTCGTTGCGCTCGCCGCGCGGGGTCGGCACGACCATGATGATTTCTGCCACGCCGGCGACGTGCGCGGGCATGGCGTTCATGATGACGGAGCTGGGGTAGGCGGCCTTGCCGCCGGGGACGTAGATGCCGACGCGGTCGAGCGGGGTGATTTGTTGGCCGAGCAGGGTGCCGTCTGCGTCGGTGTAGTGCCAGCTTTCCTGTTTTTGGCGGCGGTGGTAGTCCTCAACGCGCGCGGCGGCGGTTTGCAGGGCGTCGCGTGTTGCGGCGGGCAGGCGGGCGAGGGCTTGTTGCAGGTCGTCCTGGCTGAGTGTGAGTTCTGCCATGCTGCGCGCGTTGGTGCCATCAAAGCGGTTGGTGTATTCGAGCAGCGCCGCGTCGCCACGCTGGCGCACATCGGCGCAGATGTTGGCGACGGCGCGTTCTACCGCAGGGTCTTGTGCATTTTCAAAGGCAAGCAGTGCGGCGAGTGCTTGCGGAAAGTCGGTGTCGCGTGAGTTGAGTTTTTTCATGGGATGTCTCGTAAACGGGTGAACGCCGCATTATAGCGGGCGCGGGCGCCGGTTTTGCCGCTTTGGCCGGGTTCTTGGGGGTTATTCAGCTTTCTTTGTCCGCTTTGTAAATAAATCTGTCAATCCGCTGCTTTCCCGCTACACTCTCTCCCGTTATATGAAGTATTGAGGAGTTTTCATCATGAATCCCGTTGTTCTTGCCGTCGGCCTGATGCTCATTTTGTCGATGGCGCGCGTGCACGTTGTTTTTAGCCTCATCATCAGCGCCTTTATCGGCGGCATGGTTGCCGATATTCCGGCGGAGACCATCCTCGCCGCGTTCCCGGATGCGGGGGCGACCACGCCCGATGCCATTCTCAAGCTGAAGTATCTGGTCAAGGTGTTTGAGGAGGGCATCGCCGACGGCACGACGACCGCGTTGTCGTATGCGGTGTTGGGCGCGTTTGCCGTCGCCATTTCTTATTCCGGGCTGTCGCAGGCGATGGCCAATGTTATCGTCGCCCGCGCGCAGCACGGCAAGGGGGGCGGCATCAAATGGCTGATTATCATCGCCCTCTTGGCGATGAGCATCATGAGCCAGAACCTCGTGCCGATTCACATCGCTTTCATCCCGCTGATTGTGCCGCCGCTGCTGGTGGTGATGAACCGTCTTCGCCTTGACCGCCGGATGCTCACCTGTGTGATTACCTTCGGGCTGGTGTGTACTTATATGTTTGTACCCTATGGCTTTGGCGATATTTATCTCAACAAGATTTTGATGGCCAATATCGACAAGTTCGGCAAACCGGTCGGCATGGACGTCAGCGGCGTCAGCATCTATCAGGCGATGGCCATTCCGGCGCTCGGCATGGTTGCGGGGCTGGCCATTGCCGTCTTCTACAGCTACCGCAAGCCGCGCGATTATCAGGATTTGCCGGTGGAAGGCGCGGCGGAACAGATAGAAGTCAAGCCGCTCAACATCATCATTGGTCTCACTGCCGTCATCGCCGCTTTCCTCGTGCAGAAATACAGCGGTTCGCTCATCCTTGCCGGTCTCACCGGCTTTGCCATTTTCATGGTGACGCACGTCATTCACTGGCAGCAGGCCGATACCGTGTTTAACAACGGCATCCGCCTGATGAGCATGATCGCCTTCATCATCATCACCTCCAACGGCTTTGCCGCCATCATGAATGCGACAGGCGGCATTGAGCCGCTGGTGCGCGACAGCGTCGCCTTCTTTGGCGACAACCGCTCGCTGGTGGTGCTGGTCATGCTGGTGGTTGGCCTGCTGGTGACAATGGGCATCGGCAGCTCGTTTTCTACCCTGCCGATCATCGCCGCCATCTATGTACCTATCTGCGCGCGCATGGGCTTCTCGCCGCTGGCGACCGTCGCCATCATCGGCACTGCGGGCGTTCTCGGCGATGCGGGCGCACCCGCCTCCGATACCATCCTCGGCTCGACGATGGGATTCAATGCTGACGGCCAGCACAATCACATTAAAGATTCCGTCATCCCGACCTTCATTCACTACAACATCCCGCTGCTCATCGCAGGCTGGATTGCCGCGCTAGTACTGTGAGCCGGCCTGCTGGAAACGCCGCGGATGCGGCGTTTTTTTCTGCGCTGCCCGCTATAATCGCCGCCGAACCCGCACCCGGAATCCGCCATGACCCTCGAACTGCTCGCATCACACACCAGCTTCAGCGGTGAACAGCACCTCTACCGCCATTACGCCGAAACCCTGCATCGTCCGCTCGAACTCGCCATCTACCTGCCGCTCTCCGCGCTCGGCAAAGCGCGCCCCTGCGACGTGCTCTATTACCTGCCGGGGCTGCAAACCAACGCCCGCCTCGTCGCCAGCCAAAGCGACTACCAGCGCTACGCCAACCGCTACGACACCATCCTCGTCATTCCCGACCTGTTTAACGTCTATCAGGGCGACGACATCGCCCGCACCGGCCAGTACGCGCGCGAACACACGGCGCTTGCCGCTTATCTGCAAGACGAACTGCCCGCCGTCCTCGCCGCGCATTTCGCGCTCAAGCCCGGTCGCGGCATCATGGGCTACGGTTTCGGCGGCACGCTCGCCATCTATCACGCGCGCACGCACCCCGGCAGCTACCACAGCGCCTCGGCGCTGGCGCCGTGGCTCGCCTTCATGGGTACGCCGTGGGGCGACGAACACCTCGCGCGCTTCAACCTGCCGCAACATTTCGACCCGAACGACTGGTACGCCGCGCACCCGGATGCGCCGCCGCTACCGCTATGGATTGACCAGGGCAGCGACGACGACCATCTCGGCAGCAAAATCCGCCTCGATTTGTTTGAGGCGACCGTCGCCACTCGCATCGCCCGCGGTGAAATCTGGATTAACTGGCACCCGCGCTACGACCACAGCTTCTATTTCGTCCACTCGCATATCCGCGAGCATTTCGTCTTTCACAGCGAACAGAGCGCGCGGTAATTCGCGCGACGCCACGCTCCAGGCGTCGTTCAACGGTTCCGCCGGGATTTTCTCGCCGCGCCGTGCGGTTGGCTGCCGGGGGCGATTTCCTGCACGCTCTCGATGTCGCCGTTGGCGTCAAAGCGGGATGGTGCGCCGAGGCGCACCCTATGGCGGATTCTGTGCGTAGTCAACAGTGTTCCCCAACCCGTCGGTTGGGGTGGGTCTTGACCCACCATCACGAAGCGCCCGGATGCAATGGTGGGGCAAGCCCCACCCTACAATTCTCTCCATGCCGCCGAATTGCCCTAACGAAAGGTGACAACGGTATCGCGGGTGAAAAGCTGCCGCAGGCGCTGCGCCGGGTCGTTGAGGTAATAGCTCCGGTCATGCACGGGGTCAATCACCAGCCAATGCCTGCCGGAGCGGTGCATGATGAGCGCACGCGCGGCGATGAAGCGGCCATCCCGGAACAGGGCGAAGCCGTAGCTGATGTCGGTGCGGGTCAGCGAGAGTTTTTCCCTGAGCGGCGTCATCGGCAGCGCGGCGATGTCCGGCGGCAGCACCGGGGCGGTTTGCGGCTTCAGCCGGGCCAACCCTGGCCGGAGCAGCTCCCACGGCGCGAGATGCGGCAGCGGGCCGAAGCAGCGCATGGAAACGGCGCCCGGCCGGTCAAAAATATCGTCTTTGACAAAGGCGCGCTCGCGGGTATCCATCTGGTTGGCGGCCTGCCACACATCCGGCGGCAACAGCGGCACGGTATCGCCGCCTGCGTATGGCGCCAGCATCGCCAGCGTCATCTCGCGTTCGCCTTGCAGATAGCCGCCCGCCGCCTGTTCCTTGCCCGCAATGAGCTGCTCCGCCTGACAGGGGAAGGCCATTTCTTCCCGCCACTGGCAATCGCTTGTTTGCCGTTCGTCCATCGTGCGCAGGTCTTCCTCGCTCAGGGGAAAGAAAGTGCCATCCGGCGCCTGATAGCGGATGTCCGCATAACCGGGCTCGATTTGCCGCTGGTAGAGCGCGCGCAGGCGCAGGCGCGCCACGGCCATCCGCTCCCGCTCCGCCTCGCTGTAATCCTGGGGTTTGCGCTCGTCGCGCAGCGCGGAAAACGCATTTTTCACCGCATCGTTCTTGTCGGCCTCGCTGACCACGACCGGCACTTCATCCCAGGGAAGCAGCGGCGCGGCGGGCGATGCGAGCAGGCGTGCGAGCGTGCCGCCGGGGTCGGTGAGGCGGTAAGCGGTGCGGGCGGGCGGCAGGAAGACGAACCAGCCGCCGTCACCGACTTTTTGCAGGGCGATAGTGGCGATGGGGCGCAGGTCTTTGCGCAACCGCAGCGCATAACCGGCGCGGTCATGCGGCGGCGGCGCAACCGGCGTCAGCGGCAGCGCGGCGATTTGCCGCAACCATTGCCGTTGCCCGGCGACGATAACGGTGCCGTGCCGTTTGTCCATCTGCGCCGCCGCAACGGGCGTGTCCGCAGCGATGATTTCAATGTTGTTGACGTGCCGCAGCAACGCTTCCGGGACGAGGCGGCGCGGGCTGTTGCCCGCCTCAGGCGGCAGCACATGAATGTCCACGGCGGGCAGGACGGGGAAAAACGGCAGGCGGGCGCCATCAACGGTTTCCGCGCGGACGGCGGCACAGACGAGGGCGGTCAGGAGGAGGGTTTTGTGCATGGCGATTCCGGGTGATGTCATCAGATTTATGGCAATGCTCCCAAAGTGCTGTACCAGGCGCAACACCGTATGAGGCTTTCGGTGGATGGCTATACATACACCTTCCCCGCTATCCTGTATGTAAAATGTCGCCCCTCAACCCCAACCGGAGAACCTCATGGCGCAATTTGGCAACGACTACCTCGCGGGCTGCCACCCGGCGATTCTCGACGCGCTCGCCGCGACCAACCTCGAACAATCCGTCGGCTACGGCCTCGACCCTTACTGCGACGCCGCGCGGGCAACCATCCGCGCACTCATCGGCGATGAGGCGGCGGACGTGCATTTTCTCGTCGGCGGCACGCAGGCCAATGCCACCGTCATCGCCAGCATCCTCCGCCCGTGGCAGGGGGTGATTGCCGCCGACTGCGGCCACATTGCCACCCATGAAACCGGCGCGGTGGAAGCGCACGGCCACAAGGTGCTGACCCTGCCCGGAGCAGACGGCAAGCTCGATGCGGCGCAGTTGCGCGATTTCATGGAAAGCTACTGGCAGGCAAGCGGCATCAAGGAGCATATCGTGCAGCCGGGGATGGTTTACCTGTCGCAGCCGACCGAACTCGGCACCGTTTACAGCCGCGCGGAGCTGGCCGCCATCGCGCAAACCTGCCGCCATTACCGCCTGCCGCTGTTTGTTGACGGCGCGCGCCTCGGCTACGCCCTCGCCCCCGGCGTCAGCGACGTGTCGCTGCCCGACCTCGCCGCGCTCTGCGACGCCTTCACCATCGGCGGTACCAAGTGCGGCGCGCTGTTTGGCGAAGCGGTCATCATCAGCAACGACCTTTATAAAGAACACTTCCGCGCGATGATGAAACGCGGCGGCGGCCTGCTCGCCAAAGGGCGACTGCTCGGCATCCAGTTTGAGGTGCTGCTGCGCGACGGCCTCTACCAGCGCATCTGCGCGGCGGCGATTGGCTACGCGCGCGACATCCGCGCCGCCTTTGCCGCCCAAGGCGTGGAATTCTACGGGGCATCGTCCACCAACCAGCAATTCCCCATTCTGGCGCGCGAACAGGCCGATTATTTCCGGCGCGCATTTGGTTTTGCCTACTGGCAGGCGCATGGCGACCGCCACGTCGTGCGCTACTGCACCAGTTGGGCGACCACAGCGGCGGAGGTGCGCGAGTTGATTGCCGCCATTGCCCCCAAATAATGCCCCTGTTGCCCGCCCGCACAGCCCTGTCCTAGCCACCCGGAATCTCGCCCATGAATACCGACAACCTGTCGCCTTTACATAAAATTATCTTTTCCGCACTGTACAGCATTCTCGTCATCTATATTTGCACCTGCTTTGAACCCCAATTTTTCATCATTGACGATGCCATTAACGAAATGCTCGGTTCATTTACCCAATATGGCAAACGCTGGAGCAGCGGGCTGGTACCGCTGATTGTAGAAAGTATGTATTTGGGCGGCAATTCGGTTATCGAGCTGGATCGGGGACTGTTCCTGCCGCAGAATATTATTGCCAGCATTTTGGCATACAAGACACACAATTTGCAGCTCACCAGCCTGTTTATGGCATTCTGCAATCTTTTCCTGATTACCCTCTCCGCCACTACCATCGCCGAACATTTCCGTCTTAGTCGGCCTTACACCTTGCTTTTTGCCGCCTTTGTCGCCATCAATCCCGTCTTTCTCTACCAATATGCCCCCGGCTGGTGGAATGCGGCCAATGGTCAGGCCTGGGCAACTGCCGCCATTGCCACATTCCTGCTCGCCAAAACGCGATTTTCGCCCATAGCCCTGTTGCTGCATTTCCTTTCCGTCTGCTGTTTGCTGGCATCCGGCTGGCCGCACGGCGTCATTGGTTATGCCACCTTCGCCCTGCTCATACTGATTACGGAAGGGTTCAAAGCTGAGAGCCGCCTGGGCAACGGCATGGTCGTGCTGGTCAATATCCTGGCGCTATTGATGGCCGTACCCATCTATTCGGAATACCTTTATTCGGCAACGATGATAGAGCGCGTTTCCGAGATTTACAATACAGACAATTTCCTCCGTCCGACACTTTCGAGCATTGTATTTGGCTTTAATCCGACGTTCTATGATTTTATCCATTACTTTAATGGCTACCGGCTGTTAAGCATTCCGGTTGGATTTTCTGTCATTTTCCTGCCGCTGGCGCTTTGCTTCAGGGATGGCAAGACGCTTTGGCAAAAAGATTCAACCACACAGCTGCTGGCAGCAATGCTCCTGTGTTACTTCCTGCTGACACAAATGCCCTCCCAGTTTGGCCCGTTGCGCTGGCCGTTCCGGCTGCTGCCCTTTCTCAGCATGGCAACCGGGCTGCTGGTGTGCCATGTGCTGGACAAGGGCAACCCCGTGCGCCATTTCCAACCCTATTTGCTGACCATATTGGTCTCTTTCCTCATCGCCCTTTTCACCTCAGTCGGATTCAAGGAGCACCTGCCTTATGTGCAGCTTTCTTGCTTGCTACTGTTTTTAATCCTACCGTTTGTCTTTGACTTTCTGGAAAAACGGCAACCGTATTTGCTGCTCACTTTTCCCGTGGTGGTGCTGCTCGTGATGCTCTCTGGACAACCCACATTGGGCAGGGAATACGTTTCTTTCACCACACCGCCAGAGCGCATTGCGATAAATCCGCGTATCAATCTGGATGGTCATATGCTTTCGCTGACCGGCATTTTTGATGATGCCAACCGGCTGGACAAATTAATGTCTGCCCAGTTTGGCTTTTATGACATCAAATCGGTGAATGGTTACGTTCCGGTGGGCAATATCTATCTGCAAAAAGTTTTCCCTTACCATTCTACCCACGGTTTATTTGAAGCGGAGCCGTCATTGGATCATATCCTGCATACCCGACAATACGGCGCCTGCCTGGCCAGGCTGATGCAGATCAGTACCATCTCCATGGAAAAAACCCAATTCAAAAAATACAAATCTGCCTTGCTCGCCTGCGGCTATCGCGAAACGATATTTGTTGAAGATGAACGGGTATTTGTTTCCATGCCCTTTGCGGAAACCGCCACCTGGAAACATCATCAGCCCTTTGTGTTCCCTGCGGATATCGCCATCGAAACGGTGCGCCATACCAACAATAAAGATTTAATCAAATTGCCCGCCCATGACGACCGGGAAATCGTCCTCATTTTTCCACGGGTGTGGTGGCATGGCTATTACGCCAAAATCAATGGCATCTATTTGCCCGTCGAGCAGGATGACAGTGGCGTATTGACAAAAGTAACCGTGCCGCCGATGGGCGAGGGAATACTCAAATTGAATTACTTTCCTTATACCTGGCGCTTCGTCTGGTGGTGTCCGCTGCTTGCCCTGTTGGGGATGGGCCTGATTGGCGCGGGCGCAAAAAAATGGCGCGGCAAAAAAAGACTTTTTGCGTCCTGATAACGGCATGGCATCCAAACACGAAATCTTTGTGAGGAAATGCGAGGATTTGCGTGAGGTTTGATGTTCATCAAGCCGCCGGAATGAAGGTCTTGTTAGAATGCCCCCACTCCAATAAAGGCAATAATCAAGTGGGGAAATCATGAGACAGTTAGCTTTCGCCAGCACTTTGTTGCGGCGTCTCGCGGTAGCGACGGTGGTCGCTGCCGCATTATTTTTTGTGCAGTCCGCGCTGGCGGCGCCAATGCCGACGGCGAAGGAGCTTCGCGCGGCGCTGTTTCATAGCGATGGCTCCTTGCAGGAGTTCACCGGCAAGGTACCGGCGACCGAGTTTTTCCCCGATGCCACCGGCTACGGCACGATTCAGGACAATCCGCCCATCGTGCCGGTGCTCAAGGGCGAGGAAGTGCTCGGCTATGTTTTCCTGAACTCAAATTATGTGCCGTCCGGCGGTTATTCCGGCAAGCCGATTCATATCATGATTGCGGTGGACAAGGATTTCACCATTAAAAAGGCGAAGCTGGTCAAGCATTCGGAGCCGATTGTGCTGATTGGTATTCCGGTGGAAAAGGTCAATGCTTATATTGATGCCTATTCCGGGCGCAATTATCCGCGCGATGGCATGAATCAGGAGGCGCCGGATGTCATTAGCGGCGCGACGGTAACGGTGATGGTGATTAATGAAACCATTGCCCGTTCGACGATTGCTGCGGCGAAAGCGATGCAGGGCGGCGAAGGCGATAATGCCGCGCCCGCGCAGCCGAAGGAATTGTCGGTAGTGGATATGGATAATCAAAAGGTCAGTTCCTGGCAGGAATTGACCGGCAATGGCGCGGTGCGTTCGTTTCATTTGACCGTCGGCGAGGTCAATGAGGCTTTTGCCAAATCGAAACACCCGGAAGCGGCGGAGCATTCGGAAAGCAGTAATCCGCAGGATGAATTTATCGAGATGTTTTATGCGCCGGTATCGGTGCCGTCGATTGGTCGCAGTTTGCTCGGCAATGCCGGTTATGAGCAGTTGCAGAAGCAGTTGAAACCGAATCAGCAGGCGATTCTCGTCGCTGGTAAAGGGCTTTATTCGTTCAAGGGTTCGGGTTATGTGCGCGGCGGGATTTTTGACCGGCTGAAATTGAAGCAGGATGGCGGCGGTTTTCACTTCCGCGACCGCAATCACCGCCGCCTCGGCGATATTCTCGCCCAGGGTGCACCGCGTTTCCCGGAAATCGCGTTGTTTGTGGTGCCGGAGGAGCAGACGCTGGATGTGGCGCGGCCGTGGCAGTTGGAGCTGCTGGTGCAGCGCGCTACCGCTGCGCGGGAAAAGGCGTTCATTACTTACGATATGGATTACAGCCTGCCCGCCGCTTATTTGAAGCAGATTCCCAATCCGGATTATGTTGAGCCGCCGCCCGCGCCGCCACAGCCGGAAGTGGTTGCCGCCGCCGATAATGGCGGGGCGGTCGCCGCCGATGCGGGCGAATCCAGCGTGCAGGAGAAGATTGCGCGCCAGGCATGGAAAGACAAGACGGTGCAGATTGCGGTATTGTCCTTTGCGATTTTTGTGCTGGTCTGCGTTTTTATGTTGCAGGAATGGATTACTTCGTATCCGCGCGCTTACAAGGCGTTCCGCATTTGCTATCTTACTTTTACTTTCTTTTGGCTCGGCGGTTATCTCGGTGCGCAATTATCGGTGAACGGGCAATTGTCGGTGGTCAATGTCCTTACTTTTACCAATTCGCTCGTCCATCATGAGTTTAACTGGAATACGTTTTTGATGGATCCGGTGATTTTTATTCTGTGGAGTGCCACCGCTTTTGGTGCCTTGATGTGGAATCGCGGCTTTTTCTGCGGCTGGTTGTGTCCGTTTGGTGCATTGCAGGAGCTCACCAATTTTATTGCGCAGAAATTGGGCGTGCGGCAATTCAAGTTTCCGTTCAAGGTGCATGAACGGATGACGGCGATTAAATATATTATTTTCCTGCTGCTTTTTGGTTTTTCTTTGTACGATATGGGGCTGGCGGAGCATTTGGCTGAAGTCGAACCATTCAAAACCAGTATTATTCTGAAATTTGGCCGCGCTTGGCCGTATGTCGCCTTTGCCCTGATTCTGCTGTTGATTGGTCTTTTTATCGAGCGCTTTTATTGCCGCTATTTGTGTCCGATGGGCGCGGCACTTGCCATTCCCGCCAAATTGCGCCTCTTTAACTGGCTCAAGCGCTATCAGGAATGCGGTAATCCCTGCCAGAAATGTGCGCAGGATTGCCCGGTCGAGGCGATTTTCCCCGAAGGCAATATCAACGAGAATGAATGTATCCAGTGCCTGAACTGTCAGGTGCTGTATCATGACAAGTCCCGCTGTATGCACCTGCTGCTGGAAATCGCCAAGGCACAGAAAGCGGCGGAGCGGCAAAAACGGGTGGAAGCCATCCGCAGCGGCGAAGTTGCCCTGAAACCGGTCGGTGGCGAGTCACCCGTCAGCGGGGCAACCGGCTGAACTATAGCGATACACGCGGAGCTCTGTACAAGGCGCGCCGCCGAAGACAGTACAAATTAGTACGGCGAGGCGGCGCAACACCGTACAGGGCTTTGCGTGGATTGCTATAGATACATGGGGAGCGCTCCCCTGTATGTATATTTCCTTCACCTCTAAACTGGAGAATCATCATGTCAGAAGACAACCAATTAAAACTGAAACGTCGCGGATTCCTCGGCGCAGCGGTCGCCACCGGCGGTGCCGTCGCGGGCGGCGCAGGCCTGCTCGCCTCCTCACAAAGCGCCAGCGCCGAAGAAGCCGGCAAGGCGATTGACCACGTCGCACCGGGCGACCTGGACGAATATTACGTCTTCAACTCCGGCGGCCAGTCTGGTGAAGTCCGCATCCTCGGTATGCCGTCCATGCGCGAGCTGATGCGCATCCCCGTCTTCAACTACTGCGGCGCCACCGGTTGGGGCCGTACCAACGAAAGCCGCCGCATCATGCGCGAAAAAATGCTGCCGGAGACCAAAAAATTCCTCGAAGACAAGGGCGGCATCTACATGAACGGTGACCTGCACCACCCGCACATGTCCTTCACCGACGGCACCTATGATGGTCGTTATATCTTCGTCAACGACAAGGCGAACACCCGCGTTGGCCGCATCCGCTGCGACGTAATGAAATGCGACGCGATAGTCGAAATCCCGAACGTCTCCGCCATCCACGGCCTGCGCCCGCAGCGCTACCCGAAAACCGGCTACGTCTTTGCCAACGGCGAGCACATCATCCCGTGGCCGAACGACGGCAAGAAAGTGCTGGATACCGAAAACGCCAAGGAAGATTACTGGACCGCCTTCACCGCCATTGACGGCGACACCATGGACGTCAAATGGCAAGTGCTGGTGGACGGCAACCTTGACAACATGGACGCCGACTACCAGGGCAAATACGCCTTCTCCACCTGCTACAACTCCGAAAAAGGGTTGGACGTCGGCGAAATGTCCTCCAGCGAAACCGACTGGGTCGTCGTCTTCAACATCAAGCGCATCGAAGAAGGCGTGAAAAACGGCGACTTCAAAGAAATCAATGGCGTACCGGTACTGGACGGCAAACACGGCTCCAAATACACCCGCTACATCCCGGTGCCGAACTCGCCGCACGGCTGTAACGCCGCACCGGACGGCATCCACATCGTGCTGAACGGCAAACTCTCGCCGACCGTCACCGTCATCGACGTGCGCAAACTCGACGACTTCTTCGATGACAAAATCGAAGCGAAAGACCTCGTCGTCGCCCAACCCGAACTTGGCCTGGGGCCGCTGCACACCGCATTTGACGGCAAAGGCAACGCCTTCACCACCCTGTTCATCGACAGCCAGATGGTCAAATGGAACATTGACAAGGCCATTCGCAAATACAAAGGCGAAGACGTTGACCCCATCATTGACAAAATCGACGTGCACTACCAACCCGGCCACAACCACACCTCGATGGGCGAAACCAAAGAAGCTGATGGCCAATGGCTCGTCTCGCTCAACAAATTCTCCAAAGACCGCTTCCTGAACGTCGGCCCGCTCAAACCGGAAAACGACCAGCTCATCAGCATCTCCGGCGAGAAAATGAAACTCGTGCACGACGGCCCCAGCTTCGCCGAACCGCACGACATGATCATTGTCCACCGCAGCAAGGTGAACCCGGTCAGCATCTGGAACCGCGACGACAAATTCTGGGAAGAAGCGCGCGAACAGGCGAAAAAAGACGGCGTTGACCTCGACACCGCCAACCAAATCGTGCGCGACGGCAACAAAGTGCGCGTGTACATGACCGCGACCGCGCCCGCCTACGGCTTGCCGAAATTTGAAGTGAACGAAGGCGACGAAGTCACCGTTTACGTCACCAACAAAGAGCTGATTGAAGACCTCACCCACGGCTTCACCCTCGAAGGCTACGGCATCGCGATGGAAATCAGCCCGCAGGCGACCTCGTCCGTCACCTTCAAGGCAGACCGCCCCGGCGTCCACTGGTACTACTGCCAATGGTTCTGCCATGCGCTGCACATGGAAATGTCCGGCCGGATGCTGGTCAAACCGAAGGCATAAACCCGCGACAATAACGTCAGCCCCGTAGGGGCGGCTAGCGAGAAACGAGCATAACCGCCCGTTACAGCAAACGGGCGGTTTTTACGAATTGATACAAAACCTCGCGTAACGACAACGCCACATTCCGACAGCCATGAAAAAACCATGACGCATACCAACCCCAAAACTCTGACGGCGATCCTCATCGCCGTAAATTTTATCCAGAGCGCCCACGCCCTAACCTTGCCCCAACCCGGCAACGAACCCGCGCAACCTGCACTCCCAACCGAAACCGCTTCCCAACCAAGCGACCAACCCGCGCAGCCCGCATCTCAAACCGAAACCATCCACCAACCCGGTAGCGAACCCGCGCCCCCAGCGGAAACCGTCGCCCAACCAAGCGCCGAGCCCGCGCAGCCCGCATTCCAAGCGGAAACCGCTCCCCAATCCGGCAACGAACCCGCACAACCCGCACACCCAACCGAAACTCTCGCCCAACCAAGCGCCGAGCCCGCACAACCCGCCCCCCCAACCGAAACCACCGCCCAAACAAGCGCCGAACCCGCCCCGCCCCCACACCAAACCGAAATCACCCTGCACCCCGGCGACGACCTGCAAGCCGCGCTTGACGCTGCCCAGCCCGGCGACCACATCACCCTCGCCCCCGGTGTCTGGCAGGGCAACTACACCATCAACACGCCAATCACCCTCAGCGGCAGCCAAAACGGCGACACCATCCTTGACGGCGGCGGCAAAGGCAAAGTGCTGCACCTCAAGGCGCCGGACAGCACCATCGAACACCTCACCGTGCGCCGCTCTGGCAACAGCCAGTTCGACATGGATTCCGGCATCTTCGCTGACCGCAAGGCGGCGCGTGCCCACATCCATCACAACCGCGCCGAAAACAACCTTTTCGGCCTCTACATCTGGGGGCCGGAAAACGCGCTGGTCGAACACAACACCGTCATCGGCCAAAACGAAGGCCGGGTAAACGACCGGGGCAACGCCATCCAAATCTGGAAAAGCCCGCACACCATCATCCGCGACAACACCCTAAGCGGCGGCCGCGACGGCATCTACGTCACCAACAGCAAATACAACCTGTTCGAGAACAACACCATGCGCAATATGCGCTTCGGCGTGCACTATATGTACACCGAAGACAGCGAAGTCGCGCACAACCACACCGAAAACCTGGAATCCGCCTACGTCATCATGTTCTCCAACCGTATCACCGTGCGCGATAACAGCGGGCAGGACAGCCGCGAACACGGGCTGATGCTGAACGCGGTCAACGACGCCAAAATCCACGGCAACCGCATCGAGCGCGCAAACAAATGCGTCTTCCTCTACAACGCCAACCGCAACGCCTTCCACGACAACCACTTTGAAAACTGCACCCTCGGCATCCACAGCACCGCCGGCTCCACCGACAACCAGAACTACCGCAACAGCTTCATCGACAACCAGACGCAGGTGATGTACGTCGGCACGCGCTACCACGAATGGTCGCACGACGGCCAGGGCAACTACTGGAGCGACAACAGCGCCTTTGACTTAAACGGCGATGGCATCGCCGACCTGCCCTATCGCCCGAACAACATCCTCGACCAGGTGCTGTGGCGCGCGCCGAACGCGAAAATCCTCATCAACAGCCCGGCGGCACAACTGCTCAAATACGCGCAACAACAATTCCCCGCCATCCACCCCGGCGGCGTGGTGGACAGCTATCCGCTGATGAATCCGCCGCAAAACCCATAAAAAAAGCCCGCAACCGCGGGCTTTCCCATTTATTCACTGCGCTGCGGCAACCAGCGCCGGTATCGCGGCGCGAGGCGAAACAGCGAGGCGACCAGTAGCCCGGTTGCCAGACCGGCCGCGTGAACCCAGTCCGCCATCCCCGGAACCAGGCCGACAAAACCGGCGAGCATGAAGGCAATACAAGCGTAAAACAACTGCGTTTGCACCATCGCACGGTATTCCGGCACATCAAAACCGCGCAGCCAAACATAGCCTACCAGTGCAAAACAGACCCCGGAAAGACCACCATAATGACTGCCATAAAAAAAGCCGCCGATAACATTGCCAACAAGCGCTGACAACAAAAACAGCAGGATAAGGCGTAACGAACCCTCATGCCATTCAATCAGCCCGCCGAGCATCAGCCACCACAGGCAGTTAAACAGGATATGAGTAAAAATTGAGCCGAACGCCTTGAAATGAAGAAACGCCGGGGTGATGGTGCGCCACCACTGACCGGCAGAGATATCCGCTGTTGACCAACGCATCCAGTCGGTAAGGCGGTTTGAGCCGAACCAGGTAGCAAGCGTCACCACGACACACGCCCCCAAAATCAGCCACGTTACCCACCCGGCGCGCATCCATACCGGCGAGGGGTCATAAGAACGGTATCTGTCCACAGTGATTATCCAGACTCGGGCTATATTTTTCATAAAAACAACGAGGCGCTATGCTATCAGATTCAGCATTTTGGCGTATCCAAAATGATACAGAGCGTGAAAAAACGTTCCCTGCAAAATACGCGCAGCGTATGTTGCGAGAAGTCGCTGGAGCGGGCATCGTTGGTGAGGATGGCTATACGATGCGGGTCGGCTACGTCGCCACACATCCTACAAACAATGTCGAAACGCCAACCGAACAGCCCCTTCTTCGCAGAGCAAAGCCCGTAGGGGCAGTTAGGGCGTGTTTACAATTCGGCGGATCAGCCCCTTTTCCTCTGGGACTGGGACAGCTCGCGCAGCGAGAGAGGGGTTGGGGTGAGGGCAGCA
>ERZ773060.306-NODE-306-length-19069-cov-3.95966_pt1 | contig 19069 bp, 19 predicted proteins | sample MGYA00580628_ERZ773060 | MGnify/ENA primary metagenome ERZ773060 (study PRJEB29015, sample SAMEA2738019) | human oral metagenome | biome: human oral; feature: human-associated habitat; material: dental | place: China | collected 2045 ... | reverse complement strand
GCGGAAGAAATTTCTTCCGCGGCAGTTCCGCTTTTGTATGCGTATAATGCAGGATTTTTACTTCAGCATGTGAATCACATTGCCGAGGATAATGCCGACCGCGCCGAAGTCCGCATCGCTGAATGTGGTGTTGGCAAAGCCGAGGTTGCCGAGCACCGGCATGAGGAAGACGGGCAGGAACGTGATGAGAAGGCCCTGTACAAACGCGCCCGCGATACAGCCGCGCAGGCCGCCCGTTGCATTGCCGAAGACGCCTGCCGTCGCGCCGCAGAAGAAGTGCGGCACAACACCGGGCAGGATAATCGGCAGACCCGGGAACGACTTATCCGCGAGCAGGAGCACTGCCATCCCTACGATGCCGCCGGCAAAACTCGAGAGGAAGCCAATGAGCACCGCATTCGGCGCGTAGGGATAGACAACGGGGCAGTCGATCGCCGGCTTGGCATTCGGCACAAGCGTCGTTGCAATGCCCGTAAACGCGGGCACGATCTCCGCGAGGATGAGGCGGACACCGGCGAGGATGACGTAGACGCCGCCCGCGAAGGTAATCGCCTGGATCAGCGAGAACACGAGGAAGTTCTGCCCGCCGCTCAGCTCTGTCTCCACATACTGCGGACCGCAGGCGAGGGCGACGATGAGGAAGAGGACGAGCATGACGAGCGAGACGGCGAGCGAGGAGTCGCGCAGGAACGCGAGGCTCTGCGGAAAATTGATGTCCTCCGTCGTCTTTTCCCGGTTGCCGACGAGCGAGCCGACCCATGCCGAGAGCACGTAGCCGAGCGTGCTGAAATGACCGAAGGCAACATCGTCGCTGCCCGTGATCTTCTTCATCGTCGGATGTGCAATCGCCGGGAAGAGCGCCATAACAAAGCCGAGCAGAACCGCGCCGACGGCGACGAGCGTCGTGCCCTGCAGTCCGCCGACGGTGAGGATAATGCCGATCATGCACGCCATATAGAGCGTGTGATGGCCCGTGAGAAAGATGAATTTCAGCGGCGTAAAGCGCGCAATGAGGATGTTCGCCACCATGCCGAACGCCATGATGAGCGCTGTCTGCGTGCCGTACTCCTTCAGCGCCATACCGACGATCGCCTCGTTGTGCGGAACAACGCCGTTGATGCCGAAGCCAAACTGGAACATCATGCCGAAATGCGTGAGCGCGCCGACGGCGAGACCTGCGCCGCCGCCAAGGATCAGAACGCCCATAATGGTCTTGATGGAGCCCTTCAGGATATCGGAGAGGCCCTTTTTCTGCGCGATGAGTCCGATCATCGAAACGAGACCGATCAGCACCGCGGGTACGCTTAGAATATCAAGGATAAAACTCAGCATGATCGTTCCTCCTATCCCTTCACCTTTGCGACGGCGGCAGCGATCTTCTCGGTCAGCTCCTTCTTATCAATCATATTATTGAGGGAAACGACCTCGCCGCCGAGACCTGTGAGCTGCGTGGCGATATCGCGCGTTCCCACGTAGATGTCCGCCTTCACGCCCCCCGCCGAAGCGAGATCGCAGTGCGACACCTCAACCTCCGCGCCGATCTCCTGCAGTGCCTTCTTGATGTTCATCTCGATCATGAAGCTGCTGCCGAGACCGTTGCCGCAGCAAACCAAAATCTTCATTATGATACCCCCTCTTGATATTCTTCAAACAGCGCCTGCGCGCTCTCCTCGGTCTGCGCCTCCATCAGCCGCTGGGCCATGCCCTCCGTCATCAAGAACCCGGAGAGGTCTTCGAGCATCGCCACATGGCTCTTTGCGTCGGGTGTCGCGAGCGTGATGACGAGGCGCACCGGATCGTTGTGTGCGCTGCCGAACGCGACGGGCTCCCGCAGAGTCAGGATGGTCAGGCCCACGGCCTCCGCGCCGTCCTCGGGGCGTGCATGCGAGAGCATAATGCCGGGCGCGATCACCATATAGGCGCCCATCTCCCGATGATTGCGCTTGACCGCGGCCGGATAGGACGGCAGCACAATGCCGTGCTCCAGGAGCGGCCGCGCACCGCGGTCGATGCACTCCTCCCAGTCACGGCAGACTTCCTGCAGCATGATTCCGCTGGGCGAAATATATTGCCCCAGCATAACATCACCCCTTCCCGCTGCTGTGCAGCACGATAGGAAATATCCCCTTATAAGACAGTATAGCACAGCAAAGCCGCACTGCATAGGAGATGATCTGTCCGGGAATCAAAATCCGCGCCAAAGGCGGCGCATCCTTATTTTTCTGCCCTACCTCTCTGCCGCCAGCCCTGCGGCAAAGTCCCCGGCGAGGAGGGCGAGCGGGTGCGGCAGCCAGCGTTCCCCCGCTGCGAGGATCTGCAGATCCATATGGATCTGATAGTCCGTGACATCGAGAACAGCGACGCGTCCGGCGCGCACAGCATCAGCGACGGTAACAGCGGGAAGAATGGAGATGCCGATTCCCGCCGCAACGAAGTCAATGATGGTCTTGCTCGTACCGATCTCGACACGGTCGTGCAGATAGAGACGACGCTCCGCGAGATCGTCCTCCAGTTTCTTCCGATAATTTGTCCCGCGCTCGGTCAGAATCCACGGAGACGCCGTCAGCTCCTCGATGCAGACGGGACGCTGCGCATAGGGAGAATCGGGACACGCGATGAACTGTATCTCCGCGTGGCTGTGGTGCAGCGTATGCAGCCGCGGGTTCTCGCTCAGGCGGTCAATCAAGAATACGAGATCGATGCTGCCGTGGATCAGCGCCTGACGCAGCCGCGGCGCCGTGTCGACGTGCACATGCAGACGCACCTTCGGACAGCGCCGGAGGAATGCTCCGATCTGTGCCATGTAGCGCGAGGTTGCGAGCGTTTCGATGGCGCCGATGAAGAAGGTTCCCTCCGGTTCCCCCGTTCCGTGGAACTTTGCGAGTGTCTCCTGCTCGAGCGCTGCCATACGGCGCGCATATCCCAGGAACGCGCGCCCCGCGCTCGACAGCGCAACGCGCCGCCCGGAGCGCACAAAGAGCTCTGCGCCGAGTTCGCGTTCAATGGCCTGAATCTGCTGCGTCACCGTGGACTGTGCATAGTTTTTCCGCAATGCCGCTGCAGTGAAGCTCTCCATCTCCGCAGCATGAATGAACGTTTTGATATTACGCAGTTCCATTGTTTCACCTTTTCTTATCATTTTTTTCGATTTAGGAATTCAGTATTTTTGATTTTACTGCATTCATCGTTTATGATACCATAACTTATAGAAAATAAAAATCCTTCTGCGCCATATTGTCTCAGTGTTATAATATGAAAGGAGTTGTCTCTCCGTGGAAATCATCAAAGCCATCAACGGCGTCTTCTGGGGCTGGTTTATTGCGGGCATACTGCTGTCATGTGGTATTTTCTATACGATACGCCTCGGTTTTCCGCAGGTACGCTACTTCACCCAGCTCGTACCAAATCTATGGAAGGCCAGCCGCGACTCCTCCGGAGTCAGCGCATTCGGCGCGCTCTGCTCAGCGATCGGCAGCGAGGTCGGTGCCGGCAGCCTGGTCGGTGTCGCAACAGCACTTGCCTCGGGCGGCCCCGGCGCGATCTTCTGGATGTGGATCACGGCGATTCTCGGCATGCCCATCATGTTCGGCGAAGCGGTGCTCGCCCAGATCTTCCGCGTGAAGAATGAAGACGGCACCACCTTCCGCGGCGGCCCTGCCTACTATATGCGGCGCGGGCTGAATGCAAAGGTTCTGCCCGTTCTCTTCTCGATCTCCGTCATCCTCGGCAACGGCGTTGTCTACTGCATGGTGCAGAGCAACTCCATTGCCGGCTCGTTCAGCGGGCAGGCAGCGCTTCCGCCGCTCGCCATCGGGGCCGTGCTCGTCATGCTCGTGGGGCTTGTCATCTTCGGCGGGATCAAGCGCCTCTCGACCGTCGCTTCCTATATCGTCCCCTTTATGGCGTTCGCCTATATCATCCTTGCTCTGATCGTACTCGTAACGCATGCAGAATGGATTGCAGACATGCTGCGCCTAATTATTGAGTCCGCGTTCGGTGTCCAGCAGGCAGCCGGCGGCGTGCTCGGATACACCGTACAGGAGGCGTTCCGCTACGGCGTGGCACGCGGTCTGTTCAGCAATGACGCAGGCGCCGGCACAACGCCGTCGATGCATGCAGCGGCCAATGTCAAGCACCCGGTCAATCAGGGCCTCTCGGGTATGCTCGGCGTCTTCGTGACGACCATCATCGTCTGCAGCTGCACGGCATTCTGCATCCTCCTCTCGGGTGCACTGAACGGTCAGCTCACCGGCATCCAGCTGACGCAGGCGGCCTTTTCCTCCTCATTCGGCGATCTCGGTTACTGGCTCGTCGCCGCCGCCATGTTCCTGTTCGGCTACACGACGCTCCTCGCCAACATGTACTACGGCGAGGTCAACACGCGCTACCTCTTCCCGGACAAGAAATATGCCGTGACAGCTTACCGCATCTTTGCGCTCTGCCTGATCCTCTTCGGCTCCATTGTCCCCGTCGTCTCCATGTGGGAGTTTGCCGACCTGTTCGGCGCGCTCATGGTTCTCTTCAATGTTATCGCGCTCTTCCGCCTTTCGAAATACGTCGCCTTTGCGCTGAAGGATTATCAGGAACAAAAGAAAGTATCCGACACGCCCATGTGGGACTATGACGCCGACATTGTCGAGCGCTACCGCAGCCGCAGTCAATAAATCGCAGTAAAGGAGATATTCTCATGCAGGATCTGAAAGAAAACTGCCGCCTAGCCCTCGTTCAGGCGGCCCCCGTTATGTTCGACAAGGCGGCATCGCTCAAGAAGGCGCTGCTCTGGATCGAAAAATCCGCGGCGCAGGGCGCGGAGCTCGTCGTATTCCCCGAGCTTTTCCTCCCCGGCTATCCGTTCGGCATGACGTTCGGCTTCAAAGTCGGCAGCCGCGATGAGAACGGCCGCAAGGACTGGAAGCTCTACTATGACAACTCCGTCGTCTGCCCCGGTCCGGAGACCGACGCACTCGGCGCCGCGGCGAAAAAGCACGGCATCTACCTCAGCATCGGCGTATCTGAACGCGATGATACGACCGGTACGCTCTACAACACGAACATCATGTTCACGCCGGACGGTGCGCTTGCCTCTGTCCACCGCAAGCTCAAACCGACTGGTGCGGAGCGCTTTGTATGGGGCGACGCGAACCGCGGCTATTTCCCGACGATCGACAGCCCGTGGGGACCGCTCGGCAGCCTCATCTGCTGGGAAAACTACATGCCGCTTGCACGCGCGGCGCTCTATCAGCGCGGTGTAAACATCTTCATCGCACCGAATACGAACGATGTGGATTCATGGATCAATACCGCCCGGCACATCGGTCTTGAGGGACGCTGCTACTTCATCAACGCGGACATGTACTTCACGCGCGCCGATTATCCCCGCGATCAGCTGCACTGCGGTGAGGAGATCGACCGTCTGCCCGAGATCGTTTGCCGCGGCGGCAGCTGCATCGTCGATCCCTTCGGCGAGTTCCTCACCGAGCCCGTTTGGGACAGGGAAGAGCTCATCGTTGCCGATCTCGACCTCGGCAAAGCGGCAGCGGCCAAGATGGAATTTGATCCCTGCGGGCACTACGCGCGCCCCGATGTCCTCGAACTCAATATCTGCGACAAGTAAGAAACGGCCCGACAGTGACAGTGTCCGGGCTTTCTTCATAGAAAGGAGCGCATGCCATGCGAACCGAACACGATTTCCTCGGTGCGATGGAGGTCCCCGATGATGCTTACTATGGCGTACAGACGATGCGCGCCATCGAGAATTTCTATATCACAGGGCAGCGGCTCGATCCCACCTTCATCATCGCACTCGCACAGGTAAAGAAGGCGGCGGCGCTCGCGAATATGGACACGGGCCGCCTCCCGCATGCGATCGGCGATCTGCTCGTGCAGGCGGCGGACGAGATCATCGCGGGCGGACTCATCGACCAGTTCCCCGTTGACCCCATTCAGGGCGGCGCGGGCACATCGATCAACATGAACATGAACGAGGTGCTCTGCAACCGCGCGCTCGAGCTGCGCGGCGAGGAAAAGGGGCGCTATGACATCATCTCGCCGAACAACCACGCGAATATGGCACAGTCAACGAACGACGCCTTCCCTACGGGCATCAAGGTCTGCCTCTCGGCAAAGAGCACCGTCTTCCTCGCTGCGCTCGACCGGCTCGCTGCGGAACTGGAGAAGAAGGCGGCGGCCTACCGCGGCATTCTCAAGATGGGCCGCACCCACCTCCAGGATGCCGTCCCCATCACCCTGGGGCAGGAGATGGGCTCCTATGCGTCCGCCGTGCGCCGCTCTATGCGCCGCATCCGCTACGTTCGTCGCCACATCCACACGATCAACATGGGCGGCACCGCCGTCGGCACAGGACTCAATGCCGAGCCCGCCTACATCAAGGCGGTCGCACGGCGGCTCTCGGAGATCACGGGCGAGACCTACCGCACCTCGCAGAACATCATCGACGCGACGAACAACACGGATGCGTTCGCCGATTTCTCCTCCGCGCTCAAGAACGCCGCGCTCGTCCTCATCAAACTCTCGAACGATTTTCGCCTCATGGCATCGGGGCCGCGCTGCGGACTGAACGAGCTGCACCTGCCCATGCGCCAGCCGGGCTCGTCGATCATGCCGGGCAAGGTCAACCCCGAGCGCCAGGGCCAGCGCCGAGGTCGTGACGCCCGGGGACCCCGTCGCCGAGGTGCTCGATCAGGCGTGCTATCAGGTCATCGCAGGCGATCTCGCCGTGACGCTCGCCGTCGAGAACGGGCAGTTCGAGCTGAACGTCATGGAGCCGGTGATGGCGTTCAATATGTTCAATGCACTGAACTACCTCACGCGCGCCGTTGACACCTTCGTTGACAAACTCCTCGTGGGGCTCGAGCCAAATGTCGAGCAGTGCCAGAAATGGCTCGACAACAGTGTCGGCATCGTGACGGCGCTGCTCCCCCACATCGGCTACGAAAAGTCCGCCGAGCTCGCGCGCGAGGCATATACGACGGGCAGGCCCATCCGCGAGATCATCCTCGACCGCGGCATCCTCACGAAGAAGGAACTCACGCACATTCTCTCCCCGCGTCAGATGACCCGCCCGGGCATCGCCGAGTAGTTCTGCCCGCTTCAAAAAATTTTTCTCCCTGCACGCAGCGCATCCGTACTGCAATAGTGCAGAAAATCACAGAAAACAAACGGAAAATACCGCTCTGTGCCGGTTTGGCACGGAGCGGTATTTATGTATAGTTTGATACCTGTTGCTAAACGTAAGGCCGCATGCTATAATCATCTCATTGATACAGACGAGAGGGGTGGTTTTTTGGCGGCAAACAAATCCTACCGCAGCGGGACGGCGGCAGAGATGGGTGTCCCTGCGCGGCGGGCGGAAACGGCACCTGGAAATGTCCGCCGCATGGGCGAAGTGTCGATGAACGTCCGGCAGGACGCCATCACGCCGGAATATTTCATCGCCCACTTTTACGAATACCTCCCGCGCTACATCGCGGGCGGCGCCCCCACAGCAGACACGCGCGACACCTATGAGCTTGCTATCCGCCTCTTTCTCCACTGGTGCATGGAGCAGAATCTCCACCCGCTGAGCGATGTGCACGACTATCAGATCCGCATCTACATGGAGGAAATGCGCGCGCGCGGATACAGCGCAGCAACGCTCATGATCAAGGGCGCGGCAATCCGCGCCTTTTACAAGGTCGCGCAGCGTCTCTCCTTCATCGCCGAGAACCCCTGCGCCGATCTGCAGCTGCGCAACCCGCAGCATCTCGACGAGGACTATAAGTACCTCACTGTCGATCAGATCAAGGAGATCTGCGAAGGCCTCGCCGCCGATCAGAATGCGCTGCGCCGTCTGCGCAATCTCCTCATTGTCTACCTCATGGGGGTCGAGGGCCTGCGCGTCGTCGAGGTCATGCGCCTCTCCGACGAGGACATCGACTGGCAGCGCGGGCGTATCGAGATCCGCGGCAAGGGACACGCCGGCATTATCTATCCCTGTGAGGAGACCTTTCAGCTCCTCAAGGCATACATCGAGGAACGCGGCCCCGTTCCGCCGGAGAACCGCCTCACGCCGACCGTCATCTCCTGTGCGCGCAACAACGCGCAGGGACGCATCACACGCGTCGGCATCCGCTACGTCATCAACAAGGCACTGACTGACGCAGGACTGAAACAGCCCGGCTACGCCTGCCATCTCTTCCGCCACAGCTGCGGCACGAACCTCTATCAGGAGACCAAGGACCTGCGCGTCGTACAGGAGACCCTGCGCCAGCGCAGCCCAAAGGTCACCGCAAAGTACGCCCACGTCCATGACCGTATGGAGCGTCGCTATACACGCGGCATTACGCCGGGACTGAGCGTGGAGACGATGCAGAAAGAAGCGCCATCGTCGGCCGCGGACGAAAAATAATTATCGCATACAAAAAGCCCGACAGCAGGAGCAATGCTTCCGCCGTCGGTCTTTTTCATATGCGCAGCACAATCTCTACCGCAAGATCGCCTGTATACGCTCTGCCGCTTCCCGATCAATCTCGTCCAGCATGGCGAAACGCCGCCGGTAAACCGCACGCTTGCGTGTCGGCACTTCCTCCATTGTCTTGCGCTTTTCGGTCAGAGGCAGTTCCATAAAGCGCATATCCTTTGTCTCAATACCGCCGGCCTCGCGCCAGAACTCGCTGAAGTCCGTCTTGAGCTTCCGGTCCATGCGAATGTGATTGTTTGCATAGTAGCCTTCATTGGTCACAGCATAGATATGACGCAGCCCCAGTGCACGCGCAGCGGCCTGTGCGACGTAGAGCACCAGATTTTTCGTCCGATAGCTGTGGCACGCCTTGGTCGCCTGCTTGACTACATCCTGCGCATGCGCCATGTTCGGCCCCTGCATGGCGCCGATCCACATAGCGGGGGTACCGTCCTCTGTCGGAGAAATCCAAAATATGATTTGGTAAAAGGGAACATCCCCCAACCACAGCACAACCGACAGGAGCCCTTCCTTCCGCTGCCCCGGCTCAAAAAAAAGCGAGCCATAAAAGGGCTGTTCCATACATGTAATCCCTGACCAAAGCAATATGCTCTCAGAACCATACAGCGCAAGAAATTTCTCTGCACGCAAATGTTCAGCCAGAAAAGTCATATGCGACTCCACAAGGGCAGCGCGTTCATCGAATGTCGATCTATTGTAAAAAAAAGCCCGCGTCGGCTGTTCGTAGACAAAGGGGTATATCTCCGCCGCCTGACGCAGCAATTCGCTTTGCTGGAAAAACCGATGTATTTTCATCATCTGGGCACGATGAAGGATCGCCCGCACGCAAAAGATTACGCAGCGCCGAGCCTCGCGCGGATTCGACATGTTGTATATTGATTTTCCTAATTTCCAAAAATCCATAGCGTATCCCCCTTTCGCTGTGTTCAGGAAAAGACCTCTGCGTAAATTTTCTCCATGTTTCTCTTCCATAAATCCATCGTGAAGTTGTGTGCAATCCGATTGCGGGCATTCCCCCCCATCTGTGCGATGCGTTGCGGATGATCCGTATATTCTTTCAGACGTGCGGCAATCTCCGCCGAAGAACCGGGGGAAACGAGATAGCCGCTTTCTCCGTCTTCCACAATTTCACTCTGCGCACCGTTTCGTGTCGCAATCACCGCACATCCGCAGTACATCGCCTCACATAACACCAGTCCGAACGCTTCCGGTATGATGCTGGGGAGAATCAAAACGTCTATCTCATCATAAAAAGCTGCCATATCTTGTCGGAAACCGCACCATGACACTTTTTCATCCAGTCCGTGCTCTCGGCAGAATTTCTGCATTCTCCGAGCATATTCCCCGGAAAAATCGCCGGCAACACGCAAAACGATGCGTGCATCCCGCAGCTGTTTCATCGCCTCCAATAATACGGCAATCCCCTTGTTCTCCTCAATCCTGCCAGCATAGCCGAGCGTTAAAAAATCGCGGCGAAGAGGCCGAACGGGATGCTCTCTTCGATCATAGAGCGCCGTATCGATCCCGTTATAGATTTGATAAAAACGGCTCTGTAAATCCGGTTCTGCAGTTTTTTCCTGCATCTCATATACGGTTTTTGAGACGCATAGGAATGCATCCGTTCGGCGATAAAGAAAACGATGCAGGAGATCCTTTTTATTGGGAAGCGCATTGTGACGAAACGCCATGAGTTTCGTCGGCAGAGAAATTCCGGCGAGTACGGCAAAGGGGATAACCTTGCCCGTATGTGTGTGAATGACATGGATGTCCTTTTTTATTAGGAAATTCCGTAAAGCGAAAGCAGAACAAATCGCCTGCGGGTACCGCATGGATAGGATCCGTGTTTCAGCGAAGGGCGCAAAGCGCTCAGCAAAGGCTGCGGACGGTCTGTCAAAAACAGCGAAAACACGGTGTCCTTCCTCTATCTGCGCCTTACACATCGCAAGAGCACAGGATTCTCCTCCGCCCCATTCCTTTGCCGCGACAATATGCAGGATATTGAGTTTCTGCAGTGCTACCATCTCCTCCGCACGCCTTCGCCCAGGCGCAGCCACTGTAAGCAGAGCCCCATGAGCAGCCAGTGAAGCTTCATGACGGCAGAATTCCCCATATTATACTCCGTCAGCCCCTGCAGGATCAGACCAAAGAGGACCGCAGGAATGAGGAGCGCCGCAATGCAATGCGTATCCATCCATGTGCGGAAGCCATAGGAAAGATATGTCCACCAAAAGAAAAGAAGCGCTGAAATGCCGATGATGCCGCACTCCGCGAGCATATGCATGACATTGCTGTGCGCATGCCCGAGCTCGCGTTCCTTCGCCTCCGGCAAGATATAGTGCTCCCGATACGCTGGCTTAAACTGGGCAAAACCGATCCCGACAATCGGATGATCCTCAAACATGTGGACGGCACTCGTCCAAAGGAGCAATCGCTCGGAGTTGCTTTGCGCCTTCATATCACCAATCGTGGCGAAACGCGATGAGAGTGCAGGCGATACGGCAAAGACGCCGGCAAAGGCCACAAGCGCAAGCAAGGCGCCGGCGAGAAGCTTTTTCTTCTGTCGAACCAAGAAGCCGGCACACACAAGCGCCGTGACAGGAGCCATGCGCCGCGGGTTCCATTATAGAGAAGCGCAAGGCAGCCGATGCCGAGTGCTGCCGCCGCAGGAATGCGATACTGCACATCCATGCCTCTGCTGAGAAGGAGCAGCAGAAGCACGGGAATCAGCATCGAGAGGAATCCTCCCACCGACATATAGATCGAGAATCCGGCTGCTCTGAAGTTCCCCTGGACAACGCCTTGAAAAATAACAGCCAAGTCGTTGATTACAAATGAAATGCCGATGCACACGGCAATCAAAGCAAGCCGGCGCTTCTCCCAAACCATCAGCAGCACTGCGTACAGCCCAAGCATTCGGTAGCCGTAGTAATCTCCAACGGTACGCAGGCTGTATGAAATATCGCTCGAAAACAGCGCGGAGAGCACCACCGCTCCCATCAGAATCAGAAGCGCCGTGCCAAGGCGTCCGTCCGGCAGCGCATTTCTCCAATCGTCATGTTTCAGCCAAAGGCGAAGGAGTGCGATGGCTGTGAGCGTCCCGAGAAATATATTGGCGACAGCAATCGAAATATTGCTGAACAGAGCAAATCCGCAGAGCAAATAGAACACCCACGTATGGAGCTGTTCTATCCTTAAGTTTTTAAAATACACAGCGCTCATCTTTCCCCTCTATCTAAGGCTCTTTTCATCCGTACTCCTTCGCTCGATATCATACAGCTTCACATATTTCACCATTGTGTAAAACCCATGGAACACCGCCATGACAAAACCGAGGCGTCCGTCCAGAAAACCGCGCTGGAGGATGTAGAAGCGAAAGAATGCAAACGGCGGATCAAGCAGGATCTTCAGGAACGAAGCGCTCTTCCCCTCGGCATGCTGCCGCTCCGCCATGAGCGTCGTGTACTGATTGAATTTCTGGAAATAGCGATCCCAGCTGGTATACGTATAGTGAAGAAGGCTGCCTTTGAGACGCCGCACGGGGAGCGCGGACTCCGTCCGCTCGTGAACAAGCCCCTCCCATCGAACGGCGTCACGCGGGAAAAAGCGACGCGGATAGTCCGGTCTGTGCCCGCCATGATACATCCGCCGGCCAAAAACGACATTGATCCGCTTGATCGCATATACCGCCCGCGCATCCTCCGCCATCACGCGGCGCAGTTCCTGCTCCGTCTGCATATTGATACGTTCATCCGCGTCGATATAAAGCACCCAGTCCGCATCTGTCTGCGCCAAAGCAAAGTTGCGCTGCGCCGCAAAATCGCCGTTCAGAGGATGCTCAATGACGCGCGCTCCCGCCGATTCGGCAAGCGCTCGCGTGCGATCTGTACTGCAGTCGTCAATAACAAGAATTTCATCGGCAAAGGCAGCACTTTGAATACACGCCGCAACATGCTGCTCCTCATTGTGCGTGAGAATAATGACCGCGAGCTTCACACATCTGCCTCCTTATACATCAACGGCTTTCTCCCGCTGCTGCCCGCACACAGTCGCAGAGGTTCCCCCCCGGATAGAGCACGCCCTTTACCCCCGCGTTTGCAGCGGCGACGACATCGTGCTCCCCGTCGCCGATCAGCAGCGAGACCGCAGGATCGATATCGTATTCTGCGATCGCGCGCAGGAGCATGCCGGGCGCGGGCTTGCGGCAGGCACAGGCCTTCGTATATGCCGGAACGATTCCCTCCGTATGATGGGGGCAGTAGTAAAACGCGTCAATATGCGCACCGTACTTGGCGAGCTCTGCATTCATCCAGTCGTGCAGGCGCTGCACGGCAGCCTCGTCATAGTAGCCGCGCGCGATGCCGCTCTGGTTCGTGACGACGATGACGAGATAGCCGTGCGTATTCGCCCAGCGGATCGCGTCAATCGCGCCGTCCACCCAGACGAACTGCTCCGGATCGTGCAGATAGTGCACATCCACGTTGAGCGTGCCGTCACGGTCGAAGAAGATCGCCTTATTCGGCATAGGAGAAGTACCCGCCGGCCTTTAGGAAATCACAGTACTCCCGGACCGCCTCTTCCATCGGGGTAAAGCCGCCGTCATAGCCTGCGGCAAGAAGCGCTGCCGTATCTGCCTGCGTGTAATTCTGATACTTGCCGCGCAGCACGTCGGGGAAGTCACGGTAGACGATCTCGCCCATGCCAAGCGCCGCGATCACTGCACGCGCCGCTTCGTTGTAGCTGTGCGCAACGCCCGTGCCGCAGTTGTAGACGCCGCTCTCGCCGCCGTTTTCAAAAAACCAGAGATTCACGCGCACAACATCGCCGACGTAGACGAAGTCGCGGCGCTGTTCGCCGTCTGCGAGGCCGTCCGTCCCGCGGAAAAGACGCGCCTGCCCCGTCTCCATGATCTGATGGTAGAGCTGGTAGAAGATGGACGCCATCTTCCCCTTATGGTGCTCCTGCGGGCCGTAAACGTTGAAATACTTCAGCCCGACGATGGGACTGCGCGCCTCGGGGATGACCTGCCGCACATAGCGGTCGAACGCGAGCTTTGAAAACGCGTAGGGATTGAGCGCATCCTCGCAGCGCCCGCCCTCGGTAAATCCGTTCTTTCCCCCGCCGTAGGTAGAGGCCGAGGATGCGTAGAAGAACGGAATGCGCGCGCCCATGGCAAAATGCAGGAGTGCCTTGGAGTAGGCGTAGTTCTCCTTCATCATGTAGTTGACATCGTACTCCATCGTGTCGGAACACGCGCCCTCATGAAAGATCGCGTCGATATCCGTGCCGTCGAAATCCCCCTCTTCGATGAGATGGAGGAAGTCGTCCTTCTGCTGGTAGTCAATGAAATGCAGGCCGCGCAGGTTCTTGTAGTTCTCGCCGTCCTGCAGATCGTCAACGATCAGGATGTCCCTGTGCCCGCGCTCGTTAAGTGCATGGACGAGGTTGCTGCCGATAAAGCCGGCGCCGCCGGTGACGATGATCATACCGCCGCTCCTTCCTGGTGATCGAGTACCCGCAGGAGTTCCTCTCGATTGACCGCGTAGGTGCCGAGTTTCGAGACGACGACACTCGCCGCAAGATTTGCGAGATAGGCGCCGTCCGCAGGCTTGAGCCCGCCGGCGAGGGCCAGGCCGAATACGGCGATCACGGTATCGCCCGCGCCCGAGACATCGAACACCTCCTGCGCTCTCGTCGGGATGTGAACGACTTCCTCGCCGTGAATGAGAGAAAGGCCCTTCGATGAACGCGTAAGGATGACATTCCGTATGCCGAATTTGCGCATCACATAGCGCGCCGCTTTTTCGACGTCGAAATCCTCATTTTGAATGGGCTCGAGGAGCGTTTCATTGATCTCCTTGATGTTCGGCGTGATGTAGTCAACGTCTCGGTACTTCGCCCACTGCGGTCCCTTCGGATCGACGATGACAGGCACGCCGTGATCATGCGCCGTGCGGATGATATGCTGACACGCATATTCGGTGCAGGAGCCCTTGCCGTAGTCTGAGATGATCACGCAGTCCATACTCTCGTTGAGTTTCTGATCGATATAGGCGAGATACTGCTGCGCATCGTCCCCGTCGATTGGATCATCGTCCTCAAAGTCGAGGCGCAGCATCTGCTGATGTCCGCCGATGATTCGGATCTTCGTCGTCGTCGGGCGGTCGGTATGGATCAGCCCCTTGTAGTCGATGCCGCGCGCGGCAAATTTATCGAGCAGGCTCTTGCAGTGCGCGTCATCGCCGACATAGCCCGCGATGCTGACGTTCGTCCCGAGGAGCGCCAGGTTGTGCGCGACGTTTGCCGCGCCGCCGAGTGTCTCGCGCGTGCCCGTCACATGGGTGATCGGTACGGGCGCCTCCGGCGAGATGCGTGTGACTTCGCCTGAGTAGTACTTGTCGAGCATGACATCGCCAACGACGAGAATATTGCTGCGCACGCTCTTCTCTGCAACGACTTCGCGGATTTTTTCCATATCCATGAGAACGCTCCTATCTTTGTGGAAAACACCAATTTCTATCAGTCAAATCCGTGCGGTTTGATCCCTGCGGGCAAAACGGGACGGACAACGCGCCCCGCTGCCCCCTTCGGTGCGAGGACAAACGAGCCGTCCGCCTGCTCCGCCACACGCGTCTCGAAATCCTTTGGGCGCGGAAGTTCATACGCGGGACGCTCTCCATGCTCGGCGAGCATCTGATCCGCATATTTCAAAATGAGATCCGGCGGCATCCGCTTCATGCACATCATGTAGTCCGCGCCGTCCAGCGGGCACTCATGAATACGGCAGGGATGGCAGGGAACGGGCGCGCGGACGGAGATGCTCCTCTCGTCATAGGGGTAAAAGCCCGGGATGGGCGATGCGCCGAACATGCAGAGCACGGGAACATGCATCGCAACGCCGACATGCATCGGCCCCGAGTCCGTCGTGATAAAGAGGATGCAGCGCCGAAGAAGCCCCGCGAGCACGCCGAGACTGACCTGCCCCGTAAAGATATGCAGCCGCGGATTCTCCCGCTCACGCATCTGCGCGCGGCAGGAGTCTACAATCTCCACATCCATGGGGCCGCCCATGACGGCGATGTGATAACCGCGCACGAGATAGGTATCCGCGACCTCCGCAAAATAATCGTCCATCCAGCGCTTCGTCATCCAGCTGGCGCCGATGTTGAGCGCAATCACCTTATCCTCCGGGCGAAAGTGTTCCGCCCAGAGCCGCGCCGCCTTCTCCTCCTCCGCAGGCGGCACCCACATCTCAAGCCCCGCGTCATCGACCTCCCCGATCACCTCCGCTGCACGCAGTGCCGCATAGTGCGAGTGGACCTCGTGCATGATCATATTCTGATCGGGGCTCACATGATCGAAGAAGATGGAGAAGCCCGGCTTCGTATAGCCGATGATCTGCTTGCCGCCGCTCAGCGCCGCGAGGGCCGAGGAGCGCTCGTTGCGGTGCAGGTTGATGACGAGGTCATATTTGCGGCGGCGCAGACGGCGCGCAAAGCGCAGGATGCCGAGCAGACTGTTGTCCCGTCCCTTCTTGTCGATCAGCAGGCACTCGTCGATGTGCCGGTTCTCCTGCACGATGTCTGCGAGTTTCTCATCAGCGAGGAGGGTGATGCGCGCGGCCGGATAATTGTGCCGCAGGGTTCGCAGCACCGGCGTCACAAGCATGAGATCGCCGAGGTGCATGAGGTTGATGACGAGGATGTTCCGATACGAGCTCATTGTCCCTCCAACGAATCGCCGTGTTCAATCAGCTGCCATGAGAGTGTCCGCAGGATTGTCATGCGCCTCTGCAGCAGATCGTACGCCGCGGCTGGGTCCTCCTCGGCCGCCCCCGGCAGGAGCTCCGTCTCCTTCGTGTTGACGCGTCCCATCACCGACCGGGTCAGGAAATAGTCCCGGTTGAATGCCGCTCCCATATTGTTCTCTGTCAGGCTCGGCGCGATGGACACGTAGGAAAATCCCGCAGGCGCAATCAACTCGATAAGCGTTGGTACGATGTTCGTATGTCCGCCGACGACATCCGGCGCCAGAACCGCAGAGGTCACTCCCTGCCCGTACAGCACAAACGGGACGCTCTGATACTCGTACATCGTCGGCGTACGCGACGGATTCATGCGCACGGCATGATCGCCCGTGATGACGAACAGGCTGTCTGGATATTTTTTCATCGTCTCATGCACGAACTGCGTTACGATCTTGTCCATGTACCAATAGTGCCCGAGTTCGAGCGCGAGCTGATCCGGATCGTCCACATTCGGCAGCTGCGCCGTTTCCGCGCGCGCACGGGTGAGATCGAATCCCTCCGCCGCAACATCAATGTTGTAGGGCGGATGATTCGAGACCGTCATGATGAGATGCACTGTCGGCGGCTCATCGGCAAGATGCTGAAACAGCGCAGAGAAGAGCTGCTCGTCCGAGGTTCCCCACGCATTCACCTTTTCCGCATGGAAGTCCGGATACCCATAGAAATGGTCGAAGCCCTGCGCGATGGAAAACCGATCCATCCCCTCCCACGAGGGAACGCCGCCATACCAGAAATCTACCGCATAGCCGAGCCGCTTGAACTGCGGCGCCATCGCGGTCGGATACGCCTCCCGCAGACTGCGCGCGACATAGTTGACGTGCTGGTTGACCTCGGACAGCCCCGTGACCAATCCCGTGATCGCGATGGACGTGAAGTCCCCGTTCGGCATAAAGCGCCGCGAATAATACGCGTTCGGCTCCCGGATCAGGCCCTTGATGCCGTCAGCTGCGTGCAGCGCGGCATAGGTTTCCAGCATCGGCCACTGCGCATAGGTTTCACCGAGCACAATGAAGATATGCCGCGGCTTTGGGATGCGCGCCCCCTGCGCCGTGCGCGTCAAGTAGGGCGTCAGCGTATCCGCCGAGAGCTCTGCATGCCCCGCAGCCTCCACCGCAAGCGCGCGCACGTGCTCCTTGTCAACGCCGACAATATCTCCGCTCTTCAGCCGCTTATGCATGGAGCGCACACGATAGAGCGCCTGCCCGTCGTCCAGGATGCATTCGTTGAGGAAGGCATCGCTCGTAACGCCCGCGTTTTCCCAGTTGACCCCGCCGGCATACGTAAAACTGCCTCCAAAGCGGACAAAGACAAATGCCGCCGCAAAAAGGAACAGCAGCCCGAGGGAAAAAACCGCCCGCTGCACGCCCGAGTGCAGTGCAGGCAGCGCATACGTCCTGCGCACGAGGAGGAGGCTGCGCAGCACATAGAGCGAGACCGCCGTCAACAGGAGCGCGATGCACAGCCGCCAGAGGAGACCGTACTCGCGCAGCATCATCTCGGCAAGCACAGCCGCATCGTCATTCAGCCCCGCCGCGACCTGCATGTTGAACGATGTCTGAAACTGCCGATAAAAAGGAAAACGCGCCTGGAAAAGCACAGCGAATGCAAATGCCGCAAGACCGCCCCAACAAAAACGCAGGCGTCTGAGCACAGGAGCAAGGCGCGGCAGTGCGAGCAGAGGAAGCGAACAGAGAACGAATGCCGGCAGGGTGACGGCACCCGCCGTTTTGAGCGAGAGGCGCAGGCCTGTGAGGAGCGCGAGGAGGACATCGTCTGTCCCTGCGGACGGGGACAGATAGCCCGCCATGTAGAACATGAAATACGCGCGGTAGACACAGAGGGTCAGCAGGATGAACGCAAACAGCTTAATATCCCGCTGCACAGCATCATAAAATGCCGCCAAGCGTCCCTCCTGCCTGTGTCCGTATCGTTCTATCCGCATGTCTTGCTGTACTCCTTCCCCGCCGCAGGCCCACGCCGCCTATCTCTTTTGAAGAAGAGGCCTCATCTTTGCGATGACTTCCTCCGGTGTAATGATCGCCAGGCAGTCGAATCCCTTCGGACAGGCGCGCTTCCAGCAGGCACGGCAGCGGCGGTCGACCTCAATGGCGTTCTCCAGCTGTCCGTATGGGCCGTTGCGGTTCGCATCCGTCGGCCCCATGAGCATAACCGTCGGCGTGCCGAGCCCCGCCGCAAGATGAACCGGCCCCGTATCGCCGCCGAGTACGAGTGACGCGCGCGTGAAGATATGCGCGAGCTGCTTTAGATTCGTACGGCCGACGAGGTTTATGGGCGGAATCTCGACCGCGGCCATGATATCCTGCGCCAGCGTCTCGTCGAGGCGCCCGCCGCCGACCAGCACAGGAATGTAATGAGCACGGTAAAGGCGATCGGACAGCGCCGCAAAGTGTTCCGCGGGCCAGCGTTTGTTCGGCCAATTCGCGCCGATGGCGAGCGCAATGAAGCGCCGCCCCTCCGGAACGCCCTCACGCGCGAGCACGATCTCCGCCGCATTCGCATCGCGTGCGGAGACGGCGACAGGAAAGCGCACCTCATCGACGCGGCACCCGAGGGCGCGTGCCACGTCGAGATAGCGTTCGACGATATGCCCGTGCGCATGCGCTCCTTTCACAGGCCGGCTGACGAGATTGGCTCCCTCGCGCATGTTTGCTGTCCCGATGCGCCGCTTGACCCGCGCGTTGAACACAATGGCTGCCGATTTAAAGAGCCCCTGCAAGTCGAGCGAGGCGTCATAGCGCCGCCGGCGCCGACGCCGGCGGGGGGGG
>ERZ773060.303-NODE-303-length-19386-cov-4.90595_pt1 | contig 19386 bp, 16 predicted proteins | sample MGYA00580628_ERZ773060 | MGnify/ENA primary metagenome ERZ773060 (study PRJEB29015, sample SAMEA2738019) | human oral metagenome | biome: human oral; feature: human-associated habitat; material: dental | place: China | collected 2045 ... | reverse complement strand
TCCGGAAGAAGCGAACTGCGTCACCGGGTCCAGCCAGGACTGGGCCAGCCGTTCCGCATCGACGATGGCGAGCCGTTCCCCGGGGGAGAGGGACGGGTCGGGTCCCAGCTCTGAGGCGAGATGGCGTGCCGCGGTGATCGTGGTCCGCCACGCGGCTTCCGGGTCCTGATCGGCCGGGGTGAAGCCGAATCTGATTCCGCCAGATGTCTGAAGGCGCTGCATCTGCTTCATCAACTCGTCGAGATTCAGCTCATCGGCATTGAGGCCGAGCTGCTCCATCATGCGCTTGAGCTGTTCGAAGTCGAACCCTTCGGGAGTTGACATTGGTCATCAGGCCTTTCGCATGGGAAACCGATTCGGAAACCATTCAACCCTATGGACTCAAGGAAAACGGAGAAGGACGGTCCGGTGAGGTCCACTTGGTAGGCTTGTCGCCACCCACACGGCAGGCAAGGAGGGGTGAGATGTCGCGAAACATGGTGGCCGTCGTGTCCTCGGTGCTGTTTGTGTTGCTGGCCGCAGGCCTCATCCTGATCCCGGTGCCGTTCATCACCTGGCAGCCCGGTAAGACCGTTGATGTGATGGGCAGTACCGAGGAGGGGCCGCTCATCGAGATCTCCGGCATCCCAACGAGCAACAGTGGTGGCAAGTTGCTGATGACAACGGTCTCCACAACGCAGGTTGATTCCATCATCAGTCTTCCCGCGGCGCTCATGGCTCATGTGGCCGCTGATTCGGATGTCCTGCCGCGCGATGTCGTGTACCCGGCTGGGAAATCGAACTCTGAGATGCAGAACGAAGCGGTCGCCATGATGGATTCCTCCCGTGTGAACGCGACTGTCGCTGCTCTCAGAGCGGCAGGGCAGTCCGTCACCGAAATGCCGATGGTGTCCTCGGTCAGTCTGTCCGGACCAGCGAACGGGCAACTGCGTCCCGGAGACCTCATCGAGGCCGTGGACGGCAGTGAGGTGACAACCAACGACGAGGTGAAAACCGCCATCCAGACCAGGGCCGTTGGGGATCCCATCGTGTTCAGGGTGCTGCGTGGAGGTGCAAGCGAAAAGGTCACTGTGACCACCGCCACGGAACGTGACGGGGCGCCGTATCTCGGGATTCTGCTCTCGACCGGTTACCGGTACGCGCCTTCCATCTCTTACAGGATCGATCCCACAATCGTCGGTCCTTCTGCAGGTTTGGTGTTCGCGCTGGCGATTTATGATCGCATCACGGATGGAGTACTGCGCGAGGGGCGTGTGGTGGCCGGCACCGGTCAGGTGGACGCTGCAGGAAAGGTGTACAGCATCGGTGGAATCCGAGAGAAGATCAAGGGCGCGGAGGCGGCCGGAGCGAAGCTGTTCCTGATGCCTGCCAGCAACTGCGCCGACCTGGGGGACCTGCACACCGACCTCAGGCTGATTCCTGTGGGTACCCTCAAAGACGCGATTGCTGCGCTGCAGCTCGTCAACGAAGGACAACCCACACAGGAGGTGCCCAGCTGTGGCTGAGGTGGATCCGAGTCGTCTGATAGCGGCCCTGGCCGATATTGAGCGTCACGTTTCCGAGCTCGGGTGGGATCAGCCAGCTCGATTGTTCGCGCTCGTGGAGACCAGAACGCTGCTTGAATTGGAACCACAGCTGCGGGGACGGGTTGCCCAGACCGCGGAGGATGCATTGACCGCTGTGGAGCAGGAGGATTTCCAGCTCGGCAGCGACATTGCCACACGGTTGGCGCTCCTGACCTGGCCGGCGACCGTGACAGGATGCGCGATCGCGATGGAACGGGCCTTCCTGCCGCCCAGATTCGAGTCCCAGGTGCCCACGGACCCTGGAGAGGCCATCGAGTTCGTGAACAAGCATGAGGCCCGCACTGACGTCCGGGTGGTGGTTGGTGTGTTGCGTGACGGGGCGCGGCACGGCCTGGCCCGTGTCCTCAGCAACCCTGACGATCTGCTCGGCGCCGAGGACCTCGTGCCCGGTCTGGCCGATGCCCTGCTGGCCACGTTCAAGGAGGAGAACGCATGAGCGTAGAAGACCAAGCCGGTGTTGAGAGACGCCGGAGCCCCTTGCTGATCTCGACTCTGATCTTGGGTCTTCTCGTTCTGCTGGTAGTGCTGGTGGCTCGGTTCTACACGGATTACCTGTGGTTCAGCAGCGTATCCGCCTCGACGGTGTTTACCACCCAGCTGGCCGCCCGGGTGGGGTTGTTCCTGGGGTTCGGGTTGCTCATGGGAGGCGGGGTGTTCGCCTCCCTTGCGCTGGCCTATCGGCTACGCCCCCCGGTGCGGCGTGCGAATTTGGATTCCGAGTTGCTGCTCCAGCTGCGTGACAACCTGGACCGGCGCTCCCGGATTCTCATGTTGCTGCCTTCGACCGTGGCTGGCCTGTTGGGTGGTGGAGTCGCCGCTGGTCAGATGCAGGTCTTCCTGGCATGGGTCCGCTCCACCGACTTCGGTACCCCCGACGCCGTTTTCGGGTTGGATGCGTCTTTCTACGTGTTCCAGCTGCCGTGGTGGCGGTTCGTGCTGAACTACGTGAGTTGCATAGTGGTGGTCTGCCTCATTGGAGCTCTTCTGGTGCATTTCCTCACCGGTGCCATGAATTCCAGGGCCTTCCGGAAGTCGGGGAACCTCAAAGGGGCCGGCAAGACAGCTCAACGGCAGGTATCCATTCTGCTCGGGGTCACATTGCTGTTGTACGGGATCGCATCTTTCCTTGACCGATTCGGTTACCTGACCACTCAGAACAACCTGTTCACGGGCGTCAACTACACGGATGCGACCTCTCGGGTCCCGGCCAGTCTGATTGTCGCCGCGATCGCGGCGATCTGCGCGCTGTTGTGCTTCTACAACGCGTGGCGGGTGAGGTGGAGCGTGCCTGGTATCGCAGTGGGTCTGCTGGTGATCTCCGCGATGATCCTCACTGCTGTCTATCCGTGGGCTGTTCGTAGTTTCGTGGTCAAACCCAACGAACCCGACCTGGAACGTCCCTGGATAGCCAACAACATCGAGGCGACGAGAAAGGCCTTCGGAATCGAATCGGTTCAAATCACGGACTACGAGGCCGTGGACAGTGTGAGCGCGGGGCAGTTGCGTGCCGACGCAGCCGCGCTGCCGGCAATCCGGTTGATGGACCCGGCTATCATCGCCCCAACCTTCGAACAGCTTCAGCAAGTACGCGGCTATTACCGGTTCCCTTCCACCCTCGACGTTGATCGCTACAACGTGGAGGGCCGGGAAACGGACTCCGTCGTGGCTGCTCGTGAACTTGACCTGAATGCCGTCGAGGCGGGAAACACCTGGAACAACATGCACACGGTCTATACCCACGGCTATGGCTTGGTGGCGGCCTATGGTAACCGTCGTGAATCGAATGGAGAACCCACCTACTTCTCAGGGGGGATCCCGACCGAAGGCCTGATCAAACAGGAGCAGCCCCGCATCTATTTCGGTGAGGAATCCAAGCACTGGGTGATCGCCGGTGCTCCCGAAGGGGCGGAACCGGTGGAGCTCGACACCCCCGGTGGCGGGCAGGAGCACACCGAGACCAAGTACACCTACCAAGGAAGCGGTGGCGTTCCTGTCGGTAATTTCTTGAACAAGGCCGCTTTCGCTGTGCGTTTCGGGGACATCAACCTGCTGCTCTCCGAGAGGGTCAACTCAAATTCGCGTTTGCTGTTCAACCGGGTCCCGGTGGACCGGGTCAAGGAGGTAGCACCGTTCCTGACGGTTGACTCTGATCCCTACCCGACCGTGGTCAATGGACGCATCGTCTGGATCATCGATGCCTACACCACCACCGCCGATTACCCGAACTCGACCCGTGTCGACTGGACCCAGGCCACTAAGGACACCCGTACAAGTGGTGATCGCACGTCTTCTGGTACGCAGGTCAACTACGTCCGCAACTCGGTCAAAGCCACGGTGGATGCCTACGATGGCACCGTCACCCTCTACGGCTGGGACGAATCGGACCCAATCCTCCAGACTTGGTCGAAGGTCTATCCGGGGCTCATCACCCCGAAATCCGAAATCAGCCCTGAACTGATGGCACACCTGCGTTATCCGCAGGACCTTTTCAAGGTACAGCGTCAGATGCTGGGCCTCTATCACACCACCAACCCGTACACCTTCTTCCAGCAGTCGGACATCTGGGAGGTTCCCTCTGATCCTGTCAAAGGCGGTGAGAGCGGAATCAAAGAACCCCCTTATTTCTTGACCATCAAGTGGCCGGGCGAGGAGCAGGCGCACTACTCCAACACGACGGTCTTCGTTCCACGGGGGCGCGAGAACCTTTCGGTTTACATGGCGGTGAATGCAGATGCGACCAGCCCGAACTATGGACAGCTGCGGGCGCTCAAGCTCTCGGATGCCAAACAGATTCCAGGACCGGGTCAGACCTTCAACGCGATCTCGACGAACGAGGCCGTGGCGGAACGGCTTCTTCCTTTCAACCGGCAGGGCAACACGAGTGCCATCTACGGGAACCTGCTCACCATCCCGGTGGGCGGCGGCTTGATGTACGTGCAGCCGATCTATACCCAGACCAGTACCACCAGTGGGGGCTATCCTGCGTTGCGCTTCGTCGTGGCGCGCTTCGGCGAACACGTCGGGATTGGTGACACCCTGAAGGTTGCCCTCGACCAGGTGTTCCAGGGCGATGCAGGAGCTGAGACGGGTGAAAAGCCTGTGGAGGGTTCCACGAACGGACAGCAGCCTCCACCGACTTCTGATGCGGAAGCCAAGGAACAGGCAAAGGCGCTGTTGAAGGAGGGCGTGGCCCTGTTTGTGGAGGCTGATCAGGCTCTGAAAGCCGGTGACCTCGCCACCTATCAGCAGAAGACCAACGAGGCGAAGGCCAAGACGGAACGGGCACTCGCCCTACTCAACGAATGAGCGTGGCCTGGATGCCGGCGGCCTGCAAGCCGGGTTCAAGAAACGTGGCTGGGCCGCCGATCGCGATGGTGACGTCCTCGGGACAGATGTTCGCGAGCCACGCGGTGTTGACCTGCTCCGCCGTGGTACTCGCCAACGCGGCGTGGTACTGATCAATGAAGCGCGGATCAAGATCCGCCGCTATCAGGGCTGCGGCTTGGGTTGTGACGTCAGCTGCTGTCTCGTATTGCAGTGGAGAGGCCTGCACCAGGTAGTGGGCAGCATCCCTGACTTCACCATCGGTGAAGGGACTGGGGGACAGGAGCGCTTCCAAGATGCGAGCGGTGGCGTCGGCGGCCGAGTTGTTGTTCAGGGATGTTGCCAGCCTGAGGGAACCTCCCGTGCGGCGTGCCGACACCCCACCTGAAACGCCGTAGGTGTAGCCGAGACGCTCACGAAGTTCCAGGTTTAGGCGGCTAGCGAATGCTCCACACATGATGTGTCCGCCCAGTTTGAGGGCCGCCCAGTCGGGGTCCTGGCGGCCCGGGGTGGGGACGAATGCTTGCACCACGGTCTGGGCTGCTTGTGGGAGATCGACCACAACGATTCCGGGCCGGCTCGGGATTCCTTGGGGAGGCGGCGCTGGGGTTCTCTTACCTCGCCAGTTTTCCAGAGGAGCCGTCAGTTTCTCTGTGTCCAGGCTTTTCAGATCGCCTGCAAGGATCAACGTTGAGCCCTCGGGAACCCAGGTGCGTTCATGCCACTCCCGGGCTGTTTCGCGGGTAATCGCCTCCAGGGTCTCGGGGGAGCCGGCGAGGGGACGTCCTTCGCGTTGTTCCAGACCGAACAACGAAGCGTTCAGGGTCTCCCTGGTGACAGCTGTGGGGGAGGCCTTCCTGGTCCTCCAATCTGCAATCTGGGTCTCGATGTGATGAGTCAGGTCGGGTTCTTCGAAGGCTGGTTCCCTTACCACGGAAGCAAACAGCTCGAGTGCTTGTGGTAAGCGGCGTGCTGGGGCACTCAGGCCCAGCTGGGTGTAACCCCAAGTGGATTTCCCGAGCAGCGCAGCTCCTTGTAGTTCCAGCTGTTCCACGATGTCCGGCAGGGTGATGGTGGCTTCGTCGCAGGAGTGCAGAACGACGGTGGCAACGCCTTCCTTGTCCCGTGGCTCGGCTTCCAGAGGGCTGGGAAGTACTAACTCCACGGAAGCGAGGGTCTGACCTGGAAGGTCGATGAACGCAAGCTCCAGCCCCGAGTCGAGGGAGGAACGCAGCAGTGTAGGGAAGCGCCATGGACGTGGCTTTACTATGGCGGGACGGATCACGATGTGCCTTTCGGCAGATAGTGCAGCTGGCTGGATGATGGGCGGTGGCTGAGTGCCTCGATCACGTCGTTGAAAGTAACGGTCGCGACATCGGCCAATCGGCTGTTGATCAGCGCAGGGTCACCCAGGGTTGTCCACGTGTCGGCGGTGGCTTCCGCGCGGTCCTCGACGGTGGCGAGCTCGAGGAGCCAGCTACGTTCGTACTGGGCCTTCGCTCGCTCCAGTTCCTGCTCGGATGGCGCCTCCATATCGGCCAGTTCTTTCAGGATCGCCTCGGCCAGATCCCGGGTGTCCACGCCATCTGCTGGCCTTGCGCTCACGGAAGCGATGGAGGGCGAGCGGAGATGACCCAACAACGTACCGTGCACTTCGTGGGCAAGCTTTTGTTCCCTGACCAGTCGGCGATGGAGACGTGATGCGTGCCCCTCGGAGAGCACGGACAATCCCAGTTCCAAGGCAACGAGATCGGGGGCATCCGCCGCCGGGGCCTGCCACGAGCAGTACAGCAGGGAATGGGGAACTTCGCCGGTGACGACGATGTTCCCGCCCGGCAGCGTGGATTCCGTGATGGCATTCCGGGGTGGTGGGGAGAGATCCTCAAGGTCGCCGAAATGTCGTTCGACAAAAGTGATGGCTTCATCCGGGTCACATGCTCCGCAGATCACTAGTTTCGCATGTGAGGGGCGATACCACCTCGAATGGAAAGCCGTCACCTCGGCCAGGCTTGCCGCCGCCAAGTCCTCCATGGATCCTATTGGCAGGTGCCCGTAGGGATGTTCGGAGCTGAAGTGTTGCCCCACCAGTTTCATCAACAAATCCCCGTAGGGCCGGTTGTCGTAGCGCTGACGCTTCTCCTGGGTGACCACGTCACGCTGGGCATCGAGGTTTTCTTGGGTCACTGCGAGGCTGCGAAGACGATCCGCCTCCAGCCACAGCACCATCTCTAGAGCTCCTGCCGGTACGCATTCGTGGTAGACCGTGCGATCGGTGGATGTGAAAGCATTGACATTGCCGCCGGCGGCCTCGATTACCGACATGTGTTCTCCGGGCGCCACTCTGGAGGAGCCTTGGAACATCAGATGCTCGAAAAGGTGGGCGAAGCCTGTGCGTCCTGGGGTTTCGTCAACGGAACCCACCTGGAAACTGAGATTGACCGCCACAGCAGGAGCATGGGGATCGGGCAGCAGCGCGAGTTCAAGCCCATTTCCCAGCCGGTATCTGATAACGGTGAATCCGGACGATGTGGGACATCGGGTATCGGTCACGACTCAGAGATCGCCGCCCTGCTGACGTTTGCGCCAGCGTTCTTCCAACTTGTTCATGAAGTCTGCTCCTGAGGTGGAAGGATGGGTGGACCTGCTGGAAGGACGTGCTGTTTCCGCCTGGTTCTCGACCCTGGACCAGGCGCTGATTCCGGTGATCGCTGCGATGAGCATCATGACGAAGCCGATGATGGAGATGATGGGCTGAAATTGGACTCCGAGGACCAGAGCGGCCAGCCCGGCGACGAAGACCACTCCTGCGCATGCCGCGCGACGGCGCTGGATGCGGAACTGCGGGGTTCCCCTCAGGGTGTCCGCGAACTTTGGGTCATCGGCGAGCAGCGATGCCTCAAGCTGGTCCAGGCGCTTCTGCTCCTGCTCAGACAAAGCCATCGTGGTCTCCTGTCCTAGTTCTTCGGGCACCCCGTCCTTGCCATTGTAGGTGCCTTGTCGGATGGGTGAGAAAAGGCTATCGCGAATCGCGGTTGCGGCGGCTGCTGAAGATGTTCTTCGATCGCCACAAGGACCTGGGAAGCAGAAAAGCCAGCAGGCGTCTCGGGGTCGGGACGTTGCTTCGGAGCTCGTGAATCAGGAGTTTCACACGTCCTGAAAGTTGATCCGTCGGTGGAGTTTCGCGGGCGAACTGACTGCGCTGCACGACCTCGGCAACTTCGAGTAGATGAGCCGCCGTCGCATTCGGAAGATCCTGTTCCATGGCCTTGGCCACTTCGACTGGGGAACCATGCAGGAACTCCTGGCCGAGGTCCCTATAAGAAGCTGCCAGTTCACGCCAGGCTGCGGCGGCAGCCACCACCGGGGATTGCCCGCCACGCAGACGCCAAGCACGTAGGGAAAATCTCGTCACGGCGGGGGAAGCCAGCAACAGGAGCACAGGAAATATCCAGAGCAGCCAAGTCCAGTTTGTGGAACTGCCCTTGGGTGTTTGCGTGGGGGAGGACGGGGGAGACGCTGTTGCTTCAGTGGGCTTGGGTTCGGGGGAGACAGTCTGTGTGCTCGGCGAGGCACTGGGGGCGGAGGTCGGTGGTGCTGGTGAGGAGTTCTCCCCTGTGACGGAGGAACCGATGGACTTGGTTGGTTCAAACGGCATCCATCCCAGGCCTTCGAAATATAGCTCGGGCCAAGCGTGCATGTTGTCAGTGGTCACCTTGTATCCGTCCCCATCTTGGGTTCCGCCTGTGAACCCGACTGCGACGCGTGACGGAATTCCCTCGATCCGGGCGAGTATTGCCATGGCCGTTGCGAAGTGGATGCAGTAGCCGGCTTTGTCCCTCAACAGGAAGTCGCTGATGATGCCCGTTCCGGTTGATGTGGGGGCATGAAGGGTGTAAGTGAAGCTGGCGGAGGTCAGGTGTTCTTCGATCGCCTTTGCCTTGGCGCCGTCGGTGTTCGCATTTTTGGTGATCTCGGCTGCCAGGTCCCGGACCTCGTCGGAGAGCCCCTCAGGAATCTTGAGGGTTTCCCCACCTGCCGGGTCCGAACCTGCGCGGGCGGTTGCTAGGGATGATCCTCCGTTCGGGATCACGGAGGTGACTCGGTAGTCGAGGTTCGCTGTTTGATTCGCTCCTTGATCACCCGTGGCCACCACAGAGAGGGTGCTCTGATCGAATCCCCAGTCCCCGGCGGCATCGAAACCATCGACAGCGAAGGGAGCTGGTAGGTATTGGGAAGGAAATCGCATGGAGATGTTGAGGTCGATCTTCTCCCCGGGGGCGTTGTAGGCCTCGCTGATTCCTGAGTTGCGCAGCTTCATGGACTCTAGCTGCGCGCCTCCGGCGGTCAAGTGAGTCAGGGCTGTGGTGCGCAGGTAATGGGGCTTTCGATCGCTGGCGCGATAGGTGAGAACGTCGACAGGGCTTGGGCGTTGCAGATTGTGGCTCAGCTCGATGGTCGGATCACCCAGCTGGATGGGGGTATTAGGGCCGTTGTTCAGCCAAGGGCGTTTGTTTCCCATGGGTAGCAAGGAAGTGACGCCCAGGGTCAAGGCAGTGGCTACTGTTGCCGCGAGCAAGCCGATAAACCATCGTGCCAGTCGGAATCCCAATCCGCCACGGGCGAGCCCTGGCCCTCCGGCGGTGAGCAAGACTGCCACATAGCCGCCAGCGACCGGCAGAAAACTCATGAAGCCGAGGTCTGCGGGATGCACCAGTGCGGTGAGGGCGTACGGCAGCGCCAGGGGGGTGATCACCCAAGCAGGTTGTTCCAGGGAATCGGCCAATATGTATGAGACCAGCCACAGCATAAACGCCAGGAACAGCAGCAGCCAGCCCAGTGCGGGCTCAACGGGCAGCGGCGGTGTTGATCTCAGCAAGGTCTGGAAACCGCTGGCGAACAGGCTCGGAATTCCGGTCAGCGGGGAGCTGGCTGGTGTGATGCTCGTTCCCAACCAGATCAGCAGAATCAATCCGGACAGGGCTGCCAGTATTACGCAGGAACGCTTCAGACGAAGCAGGGCAGTTACGGCGGCGATCAGTCCGGGGACTCCAACCGTGAGGAGCAGTGACGACGAGAACACGGGGGCAGCGAACAGAGGGCTGAGCGAGAGCATGGACACGGTCACCGCCACCGAAATCACGGGAGGCAGGAGGGCGGAGGATCTGTTATTCATCGTGCTTCCCGCTGGGCGACAAGTCGACTCCAGGCCTGTGGCACGGAGTTGTCGGGGCCGAAGGTCACCATGTTCCACCCTGAGGTGGTGAGTAGCCGGCAGGCCTCCTCGTGGGCGCCGACTATCTCCGCCGGGAGACGAAAGGCGCGTGCGTCGGGGACCAGGGCATCGATGTCCGCGACCCGGGTCGTCGCGGCTACCAGCGCTGCGGCATCACGGGGACGGAGCAGCCCGAGCCCAGCAACTACGGTTCGTGCAGTTCCGAGGGCATCCGGGTCTGCGAGACAATCCTCCAAGAGGGAACGCCCGGATGGTTCGACGTCTGAGACGGTGGCCAGCAGCCGGGACGCGGCGCCTGTCGATTCTCCGTTGACGGGGCGGAAGATCACGCCGTCGGAACCGAGAAGGGCAACTCGGAGACGATCGCGAAGAAGCTCGGTGGCCACGGAAGCGCACAGCGACAATACCCACTCCAGCGTGGACTCGGGCCCGCTGCCAATGTGCGCCGTGGAGCGGGTGTCGACGATGATTGTCATGGCTGGGTCCCATGGCTGTTCTTCCAAGCGGACCATCAATTCACCACGTTTTGCGCTCATTCTCCAGTGCACGCGGCGCATTCCATCGCCATGACGGTGCTCGCGTACCAGAACGTCATCAGCACCCGCGTTTCCAATGCGTTGTGGTGTGGCGTCCCCACTGGCCCCTGAAGCCCGCCCTCCCTTGGGGAGAGGCAGAGGCCACAGCCTCGGCGTCACGCGCAGTGATGTAATGCGTTCAGCTGCCTGCCAGCTGCGCCAGGCAACCCCGAAGGCATCGGAATTGCGTACCAGCAGGGGGCCGATCCGGAAATGGCCACGTTGTTGGGTGGTGATGTCGTACCCGGCGGCCTGTCGCCAGCGTCCCAGGCCGCGAACGAGGGTGAAAGTGGCATCGCGGCCAAGAGCTTCCGGAAGTCGGTCGCGGAAACCGAGCGCGGAGAAGGAAACCGTTCTGCTACTCGTGATCAGTAGACGAACCCGAGCTACATCCCCGACGGGTAGGGAGTCGGGGATGACGGAACGCTTGCAGGTGAGACGTGGTGGTAGGACCAACACGATCACGAGACCCAGGACGGGTAAGGAGACGATGAACACCCCCACCCATGCCAGATCGGGTTCTCCCATGATGGCTGCGACCGCCGCGATGATGCCGCCGAACACCAGCATCGCCAGGCCGCGGCCCGTGAGTCCGAAACGGAACCCCTGCATGTCAGCTCCGGTGTGGTGGCTGAGTGGTGGTGACTATGCGTGTGATGACGGCCTCGTTTGACTGGCGGGCGATTTGTGCGTCAACTGTCAGCAAAACCCTGTGAGCCAGCAAAGGAACAGCCAAGGTCGTCACATCTTCCGGAATGACGTAGTCGCGTCCTTGGAGAGCAGCTTCGACCCTGGCGGCTCGCATCAGGTGGACACAGGCGCGAGGACTCGCACCGAGCCGGAGCTCCGGGTCGGTGCGGGTTGAGCCCACAAGCCTCACGATGTAGTCGTTTATCACGGGAGCGACGTAGATTCCCCGCATCGTCGCGATAGCCCTCTCCACGTGGACGACATCCGTCACGGGACGGATGGTGGCGAGTTTATCTCCTCCTGCCTGGGCCGTGAGCATCGCCATCTCCGCCTGGTGCCCGGGATAGCCCATCTCGATTCTCGCCATGAAACGGTCGCGCTGGGCTTCTGGCAGAGGATAGGTTCCCTCCATCTCGATTGGATTCTGGGTTGCTACCACCATGAAGGGTCGTTTGAGCTGGTAGGTCTGTCCATCCGCGGAGACCTGCCCCTCGGCCATTGCCTCCAGCAGCGCGGACTGGGTTTTCGGTGACGCCCGGTTGATCTCGTCTCCCAGCACGATGTTGGCGAAGATGCCGCCAGGCTTGAACTCGAACTCACGACTCTGCTGATTGAAGACCGACACGCCGGTGACATCGCTCGGAAGCAGATCGGGGGTGAACTGAATGCGGCTAACCGCCCCTGAGATGGAACGCCCGAGGGCCTTGGCGAGGACGGTCTTGCCGACTCCGGGAACGTCCTCGAGCAGGAGATGACCCTGTGCCAGCAGAACCAGAACCGCCATGTGTATCTGGTGCGGCTTGCCCTCTATAACGCTGCCGATCGACTGTTTCATCTGGTTGGCCAGTGCGCTCACCTCGGCCAGTGCCAAGGGGGCAGCAGCAGTCTGGGTCATGGGGCTCCTTGGGGCTCGCAACGCTTTCCTGACGTGGATGAAGCCTAGGGCATCGGTCAAACACACCCAATGGAGGAGGACACGCGTCGAGTGGAGCTGGGGTGGAGGAAAGTGGGGTAATGTGGTGGCAAGTGGAGCGAAGTGGGGGCTTTGTGGAGGAGAGGGGGTTTCCGGTTGTTCCTTGGCACGCACACGCCGAAATTGGACGAGAAGGGGCGTTTGATCCTTCCCGCGAGGTTTCGGGAGGCACTCGAAGGGGGACTCGTCGTGACGCGTACACAGGAACGGGCGCTTGCCATCTATCCCAAGGACACTTTCGAGGCGCTCATGGCTCCCGTGAGTGCAGCACCCTCCACGTTGAAGCAGGTTCGTGACTATCAGCGCATGCTGACCGCAGGGGCCAGCTTCGAGGTTCCGGACCGGCAGGGGCGGATCACGATCCCACCGATTCTTCGTGCCTACGCGGGTTTGGAACGTGACGTCGTGGTGATCGGTGCCATGAACAGGGCCGAGATCTGGGACGCCGAGCACTGGGCCGAGTACCAGGCGGAACAGGAATCCGGTTTCGCCGAACTCGACGCGGAACTGCTGTCCCAACTTGGGCAGTGAGATCCCCGAGGTGGTGGTCCATCACCGGGGTTGACCCTGGCCTTACTTCCCCGAGGCCAGGTGCGATTCCGGTGAAGGAACCTCCCTCTCGGGGGTGCGCGAACGGATGATTCGACGGAGCAACAGGAAGGAGATGGTCGTGACGGCCAAGGGCAACAACCACGATCCGGTCATGCTCGACCGTGTCGTCGAGTTGTTGGCTCCATCCCTCGCCGTGCCTGACGCGGTCTATGTCGATTGCACTCTTGGCCTTGGAGGTCACGCCCGTGCGGTTCTGGAGGCAGCCCCATCGGCAAGGCTTATCGGCATTGATCGCGATCCCGAAGCTTTGACGGTGGCACGTGAGCGACTCGGATCATTCGCAGAACGGATCGCCCTCGTGAAGGCCGTCTACGACGAACTGCCGGAAGTGCTTGCTGATCTTGGTGTTGATCAGGTGCATGCAGTACTGGCCGATCTCGGAGTCAGTTCCTTGCAGATAGACCGTGAGGAGCGTGGATTCGCCTACCGCGTCGATGCGCCCCTCGATATGCGCATGAGTGGGGGGGAAGGGCGAAGCGCCGCTGATCTGCTCAATTCGGCCTCCCCGGTGGAACTCGTACGCATTCTCCGCGGCTATGGAGAGGAGAAGTACGCGGAACGAATCGTTTCCGCGATCGTGCGGGAACGTGAGATCCAACCTTTCACTTCCTCAGGTCGACTAGTGGATGTCATCTCTGATGCTGTTCCAGCCGCTGCGAGGCGTTCCCCGGGACATCCCGCCAAGCGTACCTTTCAGGCTCTCCGGATCGAGGTCAACGATGAGCTGGGTGTTCTGGAGAGATTCCTGCCTGCGGCGACTGGATCTCTCGCGCTTGGAGGGCGGATCGTGGTGCTGGCCTACCACTCCCTGGAGGACAGGCCTGTCAAACGTCATCTCGCGACCTTGGCCAGCGACGGGGCGCCGCGAGATATGCCGATCGTCCCTGAACATCTGCAACCTCGTTTCACGCTTCTGACCCGGGGGGCCGAGCGGCCTTCGGAACAGGAAATCCAGTCAAACCCGCGTGCGGCATCCGCCAGGCTACGTGCCGCAGCCCGAGTTAAGGAGGCATAGTTGAGTGCCCTTGCCGCCGACATCGAGCAAACAACTCGGCAGATCTCGCGTCCCCGGCTGCGGCTCGTACCTCCGGTCAAGGCCCGTGTCTCCACGTTTGGGTTCCTACTGATACTGGCCGCCCTGGTGGTGGTGGGTATGGTTTTCGTCATGGTCGTGACCACTCAGGTCGGTGCCCAGTCCCGTGATCTTTCAAATCTTCGAAGGGAAGCCACACAGCTGTCCTACGAGGTAGCGGCCCGTCGAACGGAGCTTCAAGGTGTCTCCAGCAGTGGGTCGCTTGCTCTTCGGGCTTCGGAGTTGGGCATGGTACCGAACCCCTTTCCCGCTTTTGTTGATCTTTCAAACGGAGCCATTGTGGGGCAGCCTCAGCAGGTGAAGGGAGACGAAGTGCCCTATCTGACGGGGCTACCGGGAGCTCGACAGACGCCGGCCCCTGCTGCGCCGGAGCCAGCGGCCTCCCAGGCGCCATCTGCGTCGACCGAGGATGAGGCAGCGCAAACAGGGGAGAGTGAGCGGTGAGCCGTCGTTCGGTTCGCCGCGGGAGACGTCACACCTGGAAGCTGCCCCTCGGACGCTCCAGCATGCGGATCCGTGCGTTCATGATGGTTCTGCTTCTGCTGGTAATGGTCTGCGTCGGACGTGCTGTTCAACTGCAGGCCCTGGAAGCCCAGAGCTTTGCTGCCCAGGCCGCGGAGAAGATGCAGAACACCAGAGACCTGTTGCCCGAACGTGGCTCGATTATGGATCGCAACGGGGTGGTGCTTGCGGCCACTCAGCCGGCCATGCACATCACGGCTGATCCGGACATGGTGCAGAGCAACGGAGCGGACAAGCGCTATCCGATGAGTGCGAAAAAACAGGAAGAGGCGGAGGCGGCACCGAAAGCCGTGGCAAAGATTCTGGCCACGCATCTGGGGGGCACTGAGTCAAAATATCTGGAGATCCTGACTGCGCAGGGGACTCGGTATGCGGAAATTGCCCGGCATGTTCCAGCTGCCACCTGGACCGAGATTGAAAACGACATGCGCAAAGGTATTGATGGGGACGGCAAACGTCGCTGGTACGGCCTGTTCGCCGAAAGCGACCCCTTGCGTACCTACCCCAACCGGACACTTGCGAGCAACGTCGTCGGTTTTGTCAACGGGGAGGGCAAGGGAACCGCGGGACTCGAGGGGATGCTTGACTCCCAGCTGGCAGGGATCCCCGGACAGGAGGTCTACGAACGCTCGACCTACGGACGCATCCCGTTGGGTACCAGCGTCCTCACCCCGCCCGTGAACGGAGCCAGCTACTCGCTGACTCTGGATGCTGACCTGCAGTGGTCCGCGGAGCAGGCGCTAGCTGACGGCATCGCGACAGCTGGCGCGAAAACCGGCTCGATTCTCGTGATGAACCCGAATAATGGTGAGATTCTGGCACTTGCGACGGCGCCATCCTTTGACTCGGCCAATCCTGGCGCCACGGATGCTGGAAACCTCGGAAACCGCACAGTGACCGAGGCCTATGAACCGGGTTCCACGGAGAAGGTATTGACCATGGCTGCCCTGACGGACTCGGGGCTGGCGACCCCAGACACGAAGGTCGATGTGCCTGCCAGCATCGCTTCTGGAAGCGGAACCGTCACGGACTCCTTCGAGCACGGGAGAATCAAGCTGACTGCTCGGGGGGTGGTGGCGCAGTCATCTAATATCGGCACCATCAAACTTGCTCGCCAGCTGGACAAGGGGAAACTTCACGAATACCTGACGTCCTTCGGGCTCGGCTCGGCTCCGGGATCAGGACTACCTGCAGAAACCGCGGGGTCCCTCCCCGGGGCGGACATGGCCGACTACACACGTGACCAGATTTCCTTCGGGCAAGGGCTGTCCGTCTCGGTCGTGCAGATGGGGGCTGCGCTCTCAGCGGTCGTCAACGGTGGCACCTACCATCAGCCGCAGATCATCCGATCCGCCACGAACCCTGACGGCACCCCGATCTCGTTGGTAACCCCGGCATCACGTCGCGTGATCTCCGAGGAAGCATCTGGCATGGTGGTCAACATGATGGAATCCGTCATCACGAGTGTCAGCTCAGAGCGGGCGATTCCCGGGTATCGCACCGCGGGTAAATCCGGTACCGCGCAGCGCTACGACGCCAGCTGCAAATGCTATAACGGCTACACCTCATCCTTTGTTGGGATTGCACCAGTCGAGAACCCCCAGCTGCTGGTCTACGTTGTGCTCGATCAACCGACGAACGGCAATCTTGGGAGCCAACTGGCTTTGCCCGTGGTCAACAACGTGCTCCAGATGGCTCTTCCCAGGTACAACGTGGCTCCTTCGAGTACTCCTGCGCCAAAGGAGCCACTGGAGTGGGAGTGAGCACGCTCAGGCCAGATTTCGTCTCCCCTGTCGCTATTCGGGAAGTGGTGGCCGGGCTCGGTATTTCTGGGGATGCCGGAAATGTTGTAACGACGGGGGTCTGCCTCGATTCGCGTCTGGTGCGACCGGGGGATCTCTACGTTGCCCTGCCGGGATTTCATTCCCATGGAGCGGTATTCAGCAGGCAAGCCGTGGAACGGGGAGCCATTGCCATCCTGACCGACCCGGCAGGAGCCCGGGCTGCCGGGGAAGCCAGTGTGCCTGTGCTGGTCAGCGAGCGTTTGCGTCCCGTGATGGCCGATGTGAGTGCCCGTGTCTACGGCGAACCCGCGAGCGGGTTGGAACTTTTTGGAGTTACGGGCACCAATGGCAAGACCACCACGGTGGCCCTGTTGGAGGCCACGCTGGCTGCCACAGGGCTGCGCGTTGGGACCATTGGGACGCTTGGTTTCCGTCTCGATTGTGTGGCACTGCCATCAGGTCGTTCCACGGTGACCACCCCCGACTCGCCGGATCTTCAGGCGCTGCTGGCCTTGATGCGGGAGCGCGGTGCGCAAGCCGTGGCGATCGAGGTATCCAGCCATGCCATGGCCATGTCCAGGGCTGATGCGTTGAGGTTCGACGTGGTGGCCTTCCTCAACCTGGGGCGGGACCATCTTGACTTTCATCGCGACATGGAGGAGTACTTCGAGGCCAAGGCATCGTTGTTCACTCCCGAACATGCTCGAGCCGCTGTGGTTTGGATCGACGATGAAAACGGCTGCAGGGTAGCGGATAGGGCGCGGAAAGCTGGTCTTCCAGTTACCACGGTCGGCACATGTGAGGAAGCGGACTACCGTCTCATGGGCTACGAACCTGTTCTTCCGCTGGGTGGACGTGCTCGGTTGCGTACTGCATCGGGGGAGAAGACGGTGGAACTGGCGCTTCCTGGATGGCACAACATGATGGATGCCGCTATCGCCCTGGCGATGCTCGAACGTGTGGGGATCTCGGTCGAGGACGTGCTCCCGGGTCTGGCGCGTGCACAGGTGCCCGGACGGATGCAGGTGCTGCCGCTGCCCGAGACGGCTCCGACCGTGGTCGTGGACTTCGCTCACACTCCGCAGGCTGTGGCCGCCACCCTGGATGCTCTCCAGGGATTCGGTGAGGTGATAACCGTCGTGGGCTGCGGTGGGGACCGAGATCCTGATAAACGTCCCCTGATGGGGCGCGCCGCTGCTGAGCGCAGTGACGTTCTGATCATCACGGATGACAATCCTCGCACTGAGGACCCTGCCAGTATCCGGGCCGCCATGCTTGCTGGAACCGCCGATTCACGGGCCCGGATCGTCGAGGCCGGGGGAAGAGGTGGTGCGATTGAACTGGCGCTCGCAACGGCTGGGCGCGATAGTGTTGTGGCGATTCTCGGGAAGGGACACGAGCAGGGTCAGCAGATCGGTGACCGGATCGTGGCCTTCGACGATGCTTTGGTCGCTCTCGAGACCTGGCGACGGATGGAAGGAAGTGGTCGATGAGGGCGAGGCGGCTCAGCGAGCTGGTGGAGCTGATGCAGCCAGCGGCCGTCGAAGTGGTGGGTGATGACACGGTGGTTGGTGCCGACGTGGTGCTTGACAATCGCAAGGCCACACCCGGCAGTCTTTTCATCGCCATCCCCGGCTCCCGGGTCGATGGTCACTCCTTCGCCCCGCAGGCCGTGGCCGCAGGGGCAGCCGCGGTGCTTGGACATTTCGTCACCGAGGCCGATGTGCCCCACATTCTGGTTGAGGACGCCGTGCAGGGACTCTCGTGGCTGGCGCGGGGACTGGTCCGGGAAGAACGCGTCCGGGGAATGGTGAGCCTCGGTGTCACGGGGTCCTCCGGGAAGACCTCCACCAAAGATCTCCTGGCGCAGGTGCTGGAAGCGAGGGGAGCCACCGTTGCGCCCGCGGGCAGTCAGAACAATGAAATTGGCGTGCCACTGACGGCCTGCAGGATCAATGAGTCCACACGTTTCCTCATCAGCGAGATGGGTTCCCGGGGGGTCGGGCACATCGAATGGCTCACCTCGCTGGTGGGTCTCGACGTGGCGCTGGTGCTGAATGTCGGGCGCGCCCACGTGGGTGAGTTCGGTGGGATCGAACAGACCGCCCGCGCAAAGTCGGAAATAATTGCAGGACTGGAACCCGAGGGATGGGCGGTGCTGAACGCCGACGACCCTTCCTGCCGGGCGATGCGGGACGCGACCGTGGCCAGGGTGGCGTGGTTCGGAGAGGGCGACCTGCCCGAGGGGGACCTGCTGGTCGCCGCCCGCGAAGTCGCCTCTGATGAATTCGCGCGGGCCGTATTCACCCTGGCGGTCACCCGCGGGGGAGAAACTGTCTCGGCACCGGTCTCGCTCCGTGTGATCGGGAGACACCAGGTTTCCAACGCCCTGGCCGCGGCCGCCGCAGGTCTGGCGGTCGGAATGACCGTTGTGGAGGTGGCCGGGGCCCTGTCGGTCGCTGAGTCCCGTTCGGACTGGCGGATGGAGCTGGTGCGCTGCAGCAAGGATCGGATCGTCCTGAACGACGCCTACAACGCCAACCCTGATTCGATGGCCGCCGCCCTGCGCACCGCGGCCAATCTGATCGCCGGGCAGCGCAGACGTCATCCAGGGGCCCGCGCCGTGGCGGTGCTGGGGGACATGCATGAACTCGGCCCCGAATCGGAAGAACTTCACACCGAGATCGGGGCGCTGGCCGCCGATCTCGGGATCGACGAGATGCTCTCGGTCGGGGAACATGCCGGGATCATGGCGGAAGCGGCACATGAACGGGGGATCGAGGCCCGGGTGGTCACCCGTGAAGAGGCCTCGCGGGTGGAACTCGCACCGGGGGATCTTCTCCTGGTCAAGGGTTCGCGCAGCGTGGGCCTGGAACTGGTGGCTGACGCCGTGACGAAAAGGATCGGAGGCGTCCCCGAGTGAGAACGATCCTGGCGGCGGGTGGCCTGTCCCTTCTGCTGACGCTGCTGGCCACCCCACAGTTCATCAAGTTC
>ERZ773060.302-NODE-302-length-19476-cov-6.77509_pt1 | contig 19476 bp, 13 predicted proteins | sample MGYA00580628_ERZ773060 | MGnify/ENA primary metagenome ERZ773060 (study PRJEB29015, sample SAMEA2738019) | human oral metagenome | biome: human oral; feature: human-associated habitat; material: dental | place: China | collected 2045 ... | reverse complement strand
GGGGGGGGAGGGGCGGGGCTTCCCATGAAAAAGGCGTCCGCCTTTTTCATGGGTACCCGGGGTGGGGTAGTACCCACGATACAACCGCCGATGTTCTGTAGTCATAGTCGTAGGTCGGGCATTCTCATGCCCGACCTACGCCTTGCTCGCGGCAAAGGTGCCTGAAAACTGCGCTACAATCGCCGCCCCCAAAATAACCAAAACATCATCATGAGCACATCCCAACCCGCCGTCGGCTTCATCAGCCTCGGCTGCCCGAAAGCGCTGGTCGATTCCGAGCGCATCCTAACCCAAATCAGCGCCGACGGCTACGCCATCACCGACCGCTACGACGACGCCGATCTCGTCATCGTCAATACCTGCGGCTTCATCAACGAAGCCGTCGCCGAATCGCTCAACACCATCAGCGAAGCCATCCGCCAGAACGGCAAAGTGATTGTCACCGGCTGCCTCGGCGTCAAACCGGAAATCATCCGCCGCCATTGCCCGGACGTGCTTGCCATCACCGGGCCGCAGGCGTATGAATCGGTGATGGGCGCGGTACACGAACACCTGCCGAAACCGGCGCACAACCCCTACCTCGACCTCATCCCGCCCGCCGGACTGAAGCTGACGCCGCGCCACTACGCCTACCTGAAAATCGCCGAAGGCTGCGACCACCATTGCACCTTTTGCATCATCCCCGACCTGCGCGGCCGCCTCGTCAGCCGCCCGGCGGAAGCGGTGCTGAAAGAGGCGCAAAACCTGGTCAAACTGGGGGTGAAAGAGCTGCTCGTCGTCTCGCAGGACACCTCCGCCTACGGCGCCGACCTCGGCGCGCGCGGCATCCACGAACTCGCGCGCGAACTGGGCAAACTGGACGCCTGGGTGCGGCTGCACTACGTCTATCCCTACCCGGACGTCGATGACCTCATCCCGCTGATGGCGGACGGCGGTATCCTGCCCTACCTCGATATTCCCTTGCAGCACGCCAGCCCGCGCATCCTGAAAGCGATGCGCCGCCCCGGCAACCGCGAACGCACGCTGGAGCGCATCCGCCGCTGGCGCGAGATTTGCCCCGACCTCGCCCTGCGCAGCACCTTCATCGTCGGCTTCCCCGGCGAGACCGACGCCGACTTTGAAGAACTGCTCGCCTTTATCGAAGCAGCGGACATCAACCGCGCCGGTTGCTTCGCCTACTCGCCGGTCGAAGGCGCGGCGGCGAACGCCCTGCCCGACCAGATTCCCGAAGACGTCAAACAGGAGCGTCTGCAACGCTTCATGGCGGCACAAGAAGCGGTCAGCGCCCGCCTGCTTGCGGACAAAGTCGGCAGCATCCTGCCGGTTCTGATAGACGCGGTGGATGCGGACAACCTCGCCACCACCGGGCGCACGCCCTACGACGCACCGGAAATCGACGGCGTTGTCCATATCACGAACATTGACGGGGTCAAGCCGGGCGAAATCGTCCACGTCGAAATCGAAGACAGCGACGCGCACGACCTCTACGGTAACGTCTATTGAGCGCCGCGCACAAAAAAGCCGTCCTGCGGGACGGCTATATTTCCGGCTACGGCAAAAACGCCAGCACCAGCCCCAGCAATACCGCCGCGCCGACCCAATTGTTATGGTTGAAGGCGCGGAAGCAGCGCTCGCGCTCAAGATTGCGCGTATCCCACAGCTCATAAAGAAACAGCGCGGCGGCGATGGCAAGCCCCAGGTAATACCAGCCGTTCAGCCCCGCTGCCAGTCCCGCCAGCACGAGGAAGCCCAAGACCGTCCCCGCCATTGCAGCAAGAAAGCGGTGCTCAAAGCCGCGCACGGTAATGGCGCTGGAATGGAGGCCGATTTTCACGTCGTCGTCCCTGTCCACCAGCGCGTAGTAGGTGTCATAGACCAGCGCCCAGAAGACGCTCGCCGCGAACAGCAAAAACCCGGCGAGGGTAATCCGTCCCAGAATCGCCGTTTGTGCCATCAGAATCGGGCTGGCGAACGCCACGCCGAGGATGAGCTGCGGCGCGAGGAAAAAGCGTTTGCAGAAGGGGTAAAACAGCGCCACCGCCGCGCAGGCGACGGCAAGCAGCACGCTTTGCCAGTTGAGCAGCCACACCAGGGCAAAGCTCAACGCGAGCAGCGCGACGCCTAAAATCACCGCTTCCGCTACGCGCACCGCGCCGCTGGCGAGCGGGCGGCTGCGGGTGCGCTCCACATGGCCGTCAAAATTGCGGTCGGCGAGGTCGTTAAACACACAGCCGGCGGAGCGCATCGTCAGCGTTCCCAGCAAAATCACGGCGGTGACGAAGGCGGGTGGCCGTCCCGCGCCTGCCAGCCACAACCCCCACAAACTGCTCCAGGCGAGAAGCAACGAGCCCACCGGGCGATCCAGCCGCATCAGGCGGACAAAAGCCAAACATTTCATAGCAAAGACACCGGAAAAAGATTCCCATAGCATAGCGCCCTTCATTACCAACACAAAAAAGGAGACACTGCTTCTGGCCGCAGACGCCAATTCACGTTTTGCCCACAGTGGTTCGGGAAAGACTGCGGGGCGCCTTGTGGACAAGCGCCCCGGCCATGATGCGGCATCGGTTTTTTCAGGCTGCCTGCAATCATTTGCCTTTCGGCTTTTTGTGTGCTTTGGCGTTTTTGAGGCGGAGCATCTCCCAGCCGCCATTTTTCCAGCAGTAGTCTTCCTCGTCGTAATCCATGATGCTGCTTTTGTATTCGACACGAATGCAGCCCTTGCGGATGACTTCAACGTTGCCGACGATGGCGATGTTTTGTCCGTCGGGCGGTGTTTTAAACTGCCGTGTGGCGGGGTTGAAGAGGTACAGTTCATCGGCTGACTGGGTATAGGCGCCGACGATACGCACGGCGATGTCGGGGTGGCCGTCGCCGTTGTAGTCCTGGATGTTGACCAGGTCGCTGATTTTTTCTTTAAGCGGACCGAAGTCGATGATGTCGTCGATGATTTGCACTTTGCCGGTTTTCTGGTCGGTGATTTTCACCTGATAGGAGTCGTCGGCAAGAACTTGGGTTTCGACGGCAAAGGAAAAGCCGGCGGGCGTAGGGACGGCGTAGGTGGCGACGGGCGCCGCATCTGCGGTGGATGCCGCATTGTCGGCGGCAAAAGCAGGGACGGAGGCGGCAAGGAGCAGGGCGGGGATAATGCGTTTCATAGAAGATCCTTTATTTGGCATTGGAATAACGAAGCGGCGCTTCACGAGGGAGCAGCCTGAAAAAAGGCGGGCGGTTTTGCTCAAACCCGCTGCATCTGTTTTCAGGTTGCCTTAATTTTACTGCGATACGCCCCAAGGGCTGTTTGCAATACAACCCGCCCTGTTGCAGGCTTCGCCCTGCGGGCGTCCAAACAAAAATATACATACCAGAGTAGCGACCGAGGCGTATGTAAATGAATCCGGCGATTGCGGTAAAACACCAGCACCCGGCAAGTCCGCCGCAGTCACGGACAAAAGCCAAACATTTCATGGCAAAGACACCGGAAAAAGATTCCCATAGAATAGCGCCCCCTTCGTAACCAACGCAAAAACATGAGCCAATACGTATTTACCATGAACCGGGTGAGCAAAGTCGTCCCCGGCGGCCGCTTCATCCTGAAAGACATCTCCCTCTCCTTCTTCCCCGGCGCGAAAATCGGCATCCTCGGCTTAAATGGCGCGGGCAAATCCACCCTGCTGAAAATCATGGCAGGCGTGGATACCGACATCCAGGGCGAAGCACGTCCGCAGCCCGGCATCAGCATCGGCTACCTGCCGCAGGAGCCGCAGCTTGACCCGGAGAAAACCGTGCGCGACGTCGTCGAAGAAGCGATGAGCGACATGAAAGACGTACAAGCCGAACTCGATGCCGTGTACGCTGCCTACGCCGACCCCGAAGCGGACTTCGACGCGCTTGCCGCCAAACAGGCCGAGCTGGAAAACAAACTGGCGGCGGGCGGCGGCCACGACAACGAGCGCCGCATGGAAATCGCCGCCGACGCGCTGCGCCTGCCGCCGTGGGAGCAACAAATCTCGACGCTGTCGGGCGGGGAAAAACGCCGCGTCGCCCTCTGCCGTCTGCTCCTTTCCAGCCCCGATATGCTGCTGCTCGACGAGCCGACCAACCACTTGGACGCCGAATCCATCGCCTGGCTGGAGCGCTACCTGCACGACTTCCCCGGCACCGTCGTCGCCGTCACCCACGACCGCTACTTCCTCGACAACGTCGCTGGCTGGATACTCGAACTCGACCGCGGCGAAGGCATCCCCTACCAAGGCAACTACTCCTCCTGGCTGGAACAAAAAGAAAAACGCCTTGCCGTCGAAGAAAAACAAGAATCCGCGCACCGCCGCGCCCTCAAACAAGAACTCGAATGGGTGCGCAACAACCCCAAAGGCCGCCACAGCAAAAACAAGGCGCGCCTCGCCCGCTTCGACGAACTCTCCGGCAAAGAATTCCAAAAACGCGCCGAAACCCAGGAAATCTACATCCCGCCGGGCGAGCGCCTCGGCGACAAAGTCATCATCGCCGAACACCTTGCCAAAGGCTACGCGCACAAAGCCCTCTACGAAGACCTCAACTTCAACCTGCCGACCGGCGCCATCCTCGGCATCATCGGCCCGAACGGCGCGGGCAAGTCCACCTTGTTCAACATCCTCGCCGGCAAAGACACGCCGGACGCGGGCACGGTGGAAATCGGCGACACCGTACAAATCGCCTTCGTGGACCAATCACGCGACGCGCTGGATGCCAACAAAACCGTGTGGGAAGAAGTCTCGGACGGCCTCGACAACATCATCGTCGGCAACTACACCATCCCCAGTCGCGCCTACCTCGGCCGCTTCAACTTCAAAGGCGCCGACCAACAAAAGCGCGTCGGCGACCTCTCCGGCGGCGAGCGCAACCGGCTGCATCTGGCGAAACTGCTGAAAAGCGGCGGCAACGTGCTGCTGCTGGACGAGCCGACCAACGATCTGGACGTGGAAACCCTGCGCGCGCTGGAAGAAGCCATCCTTGCCTTCCCGGGATCTGCGCTCATCATCTCGCACGACCGCTGGTTCCTCGACCGCGTGGCGACGCACATCCTCGCCTTTGAAGGCGACTCGCAGGTGGAATTCTTCCCCGGCACCTACAGCGAATACGAAGCCGACCGCAAACGCCGCCTGGGCGACGAAGCCGACCAACCGCACCGCATCAAATACAAGCGGATACAGTAAAGCGCTATAGAGAAAACCGCCGCGAAGGGCGGTTTTTTAGAACCTGTTCAAAATCCCAGTTATCCACATGAATTTGAATTACTGCGCCGAATTCTCCCCCTCCCCCGCAGGGCGAAGCCCGCAGCGGGACTGGAACAGCTCGCGCGAAGTGCGAGAAAGGGTCGGGGTGGGGGTGTTCGATATAGCTCATGAACTGAAATTCTGCTTTTTCAATTATTTGCTGCCCTCACCCCTGCCCTCTCTCGCTACGCGAGCTGTCCCAGTCCCACAGGGAGAGGGGGCATATTGGCTGTTTTCCCGGTTTTCAGTTTCCTACACAAGCACACGGAAAAATGCGATTCCCCAAGATTTTGAACAGGTTCTTAAGCAACATACATTTCAGAACACCTCCAAACCCGGAATACCCCATGAAAAACCCTTTTTCCTTATGGCGCACCGTATGGCTGCTAACCCTGCTTGCGGCATTCCCCCTGGCACGGGCGGGCGACAAAAATTTTCAAAGTCTGGCGGCGACACGCAACGAAAAATTTTCCATGAGCTTTGCCATCACTCCACAAACGCGCTGGCCAGAATCTTTCCCGCCCAATTGCACAGAAAACGTTTGGGTTGTGAATGATGAACTGGCGAGTTGCAGCCCACCCATACCCGCACCGCATCCGGTCGCCATTGCCGAAGAAAACGAAGGCGGCTATAGCGTCATCGGCACTCAAGAAACGGATAAGTACCCCCGAGGTGCAGCGGCGGATTTCATTCCCGCGCAGGTGATTGCGACAATGGACAGTGTCGCACTCTATTCGGCGCATACCGTCATCACGCGCCCAACAAAAGAATACCCGGAAGAAGCCATTTCCCGCATCAATATGCACCTACCCGTACCTTATGCCGAGCTGGCGGATAACAGCAAAACCCTGCCTGCCCATCTGAAAATGACCGATGGCGCGGCAACGCTCATGGCACAATTTGCGCCACTGCAAATGCACAAACTGGAAGGCAAATATTCCAGGGCGCGATTCATTGTAGATTACGCCCTGATTTTCTATCAGGGCGACAAAATCATTTACGCCATTTATATAGACGAATATATGGATTATTATTCAATACAGAAGACGGAGGAAAACAAAAAATACTTTATCTTTACGCCCCAATCGCAAAATTTTTACCTTTATGATGACCAGGAAAAAATATTGCAGACATTTCTCGCCCCTTTTTTTAATAACCGCGAACGGGAAGTCTGCTGCCATTTGCGCGCCTATCCGCAAAAAAACGGCGTTGCCTATGGCTATTTCTAGGAGCTGTTTACAATTGACAAATCCCCTCCCCTGCAGGGCGCGAAGCCCACAGCGGGCGGGTTCCGTGCGTAGGGTGTGTGGCGGCGTAGCCGACACGCACGCGGGAATTTGACATCGGCAAACGCGTGCGTGCCTGCGGCACACACCCTACAAACTAATGATGTAGCTCACAAAATCGTCGCCACGCAACCGCATTGGCTTGGGCGTGTTTACGGCTGAATGGTAAACAGGCCTTAACCAAACCTGCGAATGAAATCATCATGTTATGGCCAATTGTAAACAGCGCCTAGAGCCCCCTAACCCAACCTGCCCACTCCCAAAGGTCGGCTATTGCACCGACCTTGCTTCATAAACGCGGGGCGGGGCTTGCCCCATCGCCAACAACAATCCAATATGACGGCGACCACCAATGCCCCGCCAGCCGAACCGCACCATGCGCCGCCTCCTCCTTGTTCCCCCCGCCGCCCTGCCCGCCAGCCATGTCTTTGGCCGCGACCTCGCCTCGCGCGACTACCGCCGTTACCTCGGCCAGACGCGCGACCGTCTCGACTGGGACGCCAGCGGCGGCCTCCAGCCCAACGCCTTCGCCGCCCTCGCTGCCACCCTCGGCGACGGCCACGATGCTCGCCTCTATCTGCCCGAACACTATCCCTACGGCGACCCCGACCACCGCCGCCTGCTCGACTACGGCGAACCGCTCGCCGCCTGCCGCGACCATTTCAATACCCGCCTGCGCCGCCTGATTGCGGAAACCGGCGCAGCGGAAACCGCGCCGCCGCCGGATACCATCGAACACCGCCACCAGCCGCAAATCATCCTTGGCCGCCGTGGCCGTGGCAAAACCACGCGGCTGGCGGCAAAAATCCGCTGGCTCGGCGGCGTGCGCGTGCTGGTTGTCACCCCCTTTCGCAGCAACCTCGAACGCCTGCGTGCGCTCCTGCCCGATTGCACGAACTGCATTTTTCTGCCGCCGGACGATGCCTTGAACCGCCTGCCGCCTGCTGCGCATCTGGTCATTGACGAAGCCGCCAGCATCCCGCCCGCGCAACTGCTTGCCCTCACCGCGCATTACCCCGCCTACACCGTGGCCGCCACCGAAGACGGCTACGAAGGCCATGGTCGCGCCTTCAGCCTGCACGTCCTGCCCGCGCTCACCGCGCGCGACGCCGCCCGCGTCTATCGCCACCAGCAAGCGCTGCGCCACGCGCACCACGACCCGCTCGAACAAATCCTGGAAAACGCCTTCCTCCTCCACCCGGAAACGGCAACGCCGCCCGCGCCCGCGACCCTCCGCCGCGTCAGCCGCGACGAACGCGCCGCTGACGAAACGCTCCTGCGCGCCATCTACAGCCTGCTGCACCAAGCGCATTACCGCACTAGCCCGGACGATCTCAAACAACTGCTCGACCTGCCCGGGCAAAGCCTCTACATCGCGACAACCGGCGCGCAAGTCGCGGGCGTGCTGCACATCCGCCACGAAACGCCGCTGCCGCCCGACCTCGCTAACGCCGTCATGCGCGGCGAACGCCGCCCGCAAGGCCGCCTGCTGCTGCAACAACTGCTCGTCCGCACGCAAAACCCGGCGTACAACCGCCCGCTCGCCCGCGTCAGCCGCATCGCCGTCCACGCTGCGCACCGCCGCCAGGGCATCGCCGCCGCGCTGATTGCCCGCGCCCGCGCCGACCTCGCCGAACCACTCGGCGTCAGCTACGGCCACAGCGAGGAGCTGGCCGCCTTCTGGCAAGCGCTGGGCTTCCGCGAAATCCACCGCAGCACGAGCGGCAAGACGCGCCCAACCAGCCTGCGCCTCGCTTGACAGCCCGCAGCGCCGTCGGCACACTCGCGCCGAACCCCCACCAGACCGCCCCATGAACCCGCAAACCCTACTCATCACCGGCGCCAGCTCCGGCCTCGGCGGCGCCATCGCCCGCCATGCCGCCGCCTGCGGCCATCACCTCCACCTCGTCGCCCGCCGCCGCGACGCCCTCGCGCAAACTGCCGCTACCTGCGACCGCGCCGCAAGCATCACCCTGCACCCGCTGGACCTCGCCGATGCCGACGCCGTTGCCCAATGGCTGCCGACCCTGCCGCCGCCCGACATTCTGATTAACAACGCGGGCAGTGGTCTGTTCAAACCCGCGCTGGAGACGACCGACGGCGAAACGGCGGCGATGCTGCGCCTCAACACCCTCGCCCCCATCCAGCTCATCCACGCGCTGGCACCGGCGATGGTGGCGCGCGGCCACGGCCACATTATCAACATCATCTCGCAGGCGGGCAAAATCGCCACGCCGAAGACTGCCGCCTACGCCGCGAGCAAACACGCCCTGCTCGGCTACAGCAACGCCCTGCGCCTGGAGCTGGCGGGCAGCGGCGTCTTTGTCACCAGCGTCAATCCCGGGCCGATGCTGACTGCCTTCTTCGACCACGCCGATCCGGATGGCGCCTACCAGCAGGCGCTGGGCCGCTTCTGGCTGACCGATGCCGACGCGCTCGCCGCGACCATCTGTGCCGCCTTCAATCGCCGCGTGCGCGACATCAACCGCCCGCGGCTGATGGAAACCGCCGCCCGCCTCTATCCGCTCGCCCCACGCCTCGGCGACTGGCTGACGCGGCGGTTTTTCAGCAAAAAATAGACCGGGCATCGCGCCCGGTTTTTCATTAATAGTGCGCCGGGTCGCCCCTATGACTACGCGCAGCATCCGGGTTATGGCGATGGTGTTGCGGCGGTGGGGCAAGCCCACCCTGCTTAATCACCGAATTGCACCGCGACGAGGCGGGAGACGCCCGGTTCGCTCATGGTGACGCCAATCAGTTGGTCGCAGGTTTGCATGGTGCGTTTGCGGTGGGTGATGACGATGAATTGGGTCTGCCCCGCCATTTCCCGCAGGAGCGCGCTTAGGCGGCCGACATTGGCGTCGTCCAGCGGCGCATCGACTTCGTCCAAGAGGCAAAACGGCGCGGGATTGAGGCGGAACAGGGCGAAGACGAGCGCGAGGGCGGTCAGCGCTTTTTCGCCGCCGGAGAGGACGCTCAGGTTTTTGACTTTTTTCCCCGGCGGGCGCACGGCGATGGTGATGCCCGCCTCCAGGATGTCGCCTTCGGTCCAGGCGAGTGCGGCTTCGCCGCCCCGGAACAGGAGCGGAAAGAGGCTGGCGAAGTGGCGGTTGACGATTTCGAGGGTGTCTTGCAGGCGGCTGCGCGTTTCGTTGTCCAGTTTGGCGATGGCTTCTTCGAGCAGTTCGAGGGTTTGGCGCAGGTCGCGGCATTGTTCGTCGAGGTGCTGGTATTCGGCGACGGCGCTGTCGTAGTCGGCAATGGCAGCGAGGTTGACCGCGCCCAGCGCTTCCATGCGCTGTTTGTATGCGCGGATGTCGGCGGTAAGCGCCGCTTCGTCCGGCGGGTTGTCGTCGTCAATGGCAAGCGGTTCGCGCCCTTCGCTGAGGAGTTCGGCGGTGATGCGCTGCAACTGCTGCTGGATTTGCGCGAGGTTTTCTTGGTGGTGGTTAAGGCGCGCTTCGGCAAGGGCGCGCTGGTGCTGGCGTTCGCGCAGCGCTTCTTGTTCACGGTGCAGGTGGTGCGCCTGTTCTTCAACCGCACGCGCCGCCTGCGCCCGCCGCTGTTCGTATTGTTGGTGTTCTTCTTCGCGCGTTTCGTGGCTTAAGTGTTTTTCTTCAAGCTCAAGCGCGAGGGTTTCGCTTTGTTCTTGTAGGGCGGCGAGGGTTTCTTCCGCTTCAAGGCGTTCGGCGGCGAGGCGCTGCGCCTGTTTGTCGCCGACAACGAGGTGGGCGCGGTGCTGCTCAAGCGCCGCTTCACTAGCGCGCTGTGCGTTTTGTTGTTGTTGCCAAGCGGCGTCTGCCTGTTGGTAGGCGTCGTGCGCGGCGCGGAAGGCGCTTTCTAAGGCGCTCACCGGCGGCAAGGCGGCAAGGGCGGCGGCGGCCTGTGTTGCTTCTTCTTGCGCCTGTTGTTGTTGGCGGCGGGCGGCGGCGATGTCTTCGGCAAGCGCTTCGGCGGCGCGCTGTTGTTGTGCGCGCAGTTGCGCGCGGTGCGCGGTTTGTTGCGCAAGCAGGGCGAGGCGGTGTGCGAGGTCGCGTTGTTGTTGTGCGCTTTGTTGTTGTTGGCGGCGGGTCGCCTCGTCTGCCGCGCGCGCGCGGGCGAGGTTGTCGGCAGCGCTTTCGAGGGCGGTTTCGAGGGTTTGTAGCGTGGTTTCGCTTTCTTGTAATTCGGCTTCGAGGTCGTGGATTTGTTGTTGTCGCGCCAGTTGGTCGTCGCCGCTTGCCGCTGGTTGCACGCTGTTGTCGCTGATGACGCTGCCGTCGAGGGTGAGGTACTGCACGCCGGGGGCGAGTTGGTCGCGGGCGATGTCGGCGTCGTGTGCGGCAAGTGGCTGGAGTGCGCCGAGCCAGGGGTGGAGGTCGGCGTCGCTCTGGATGTGCACCTGCCAGGCGGCGGGGACGCTGCCGCGCGCCAGTTGCGCGCTTTGGTGGGCGAGCGCGGTTTGCCAGTGTTCTTCGCCGAGGGCGGCGTGCAGGCGTGCGCCGAGGTAGCGGCTGAGGGCGGTTTGCCACTCTGGCGCGACGTGCAAATGGTCAAGCAGTTGCGGCGCGGCGGCGAGTTCGGGCGGTTGTTCGGGCGGCGCGTTTTGGTGTTTTTGTAGGGCGGCAAGGGCGGCTTGTTGTCCGGCGGCGCGGGTTTGCGCGGCGCGGGTTTGGGTTTGGAGGTGGTCGTGTTGTTGTTGCGCGGCGGCGAGGGCGGCGGCGGTTTGCGCGACGCTGTCTTCGCAGGCAAGCAGGGTTTCGGCGAGGGTGTCGTGTTGGGCTTGCAGGGTCTCTTGTTCGAGGTCGTCGCTGTCGTCGGCAGGCGCTGCGGTGGCGGCAAGGCGTTGTTCGAGGCGGTCGAGTTGGGTTTGGGCTTCGCTGAGGCGGTGCGCGGCGCTGTAGTGGCGGTTTTCGGCGTGGTGGCGGTGTTCGCGCTGCGCGTCCAGTTGGTGCCGCTGGCTTTCGGCGGCGGCGCGCGTTTCTTCGGCGGCAAGGCGGGCGGCGTCCAGCGCGGCGGCGCTCTCGGCGAGTTCGGCTTGCAGGCGGCTGATTTCGGCCTGGTGCTGCGCCGCCTGTTCGTGGTCTTCGTCGTGTTGTTGGGCAAGGCGGGCGAGGCGGGTTTGTTGTTCGCGCGCGTTTTGCGCGAGGTGTTGTTGTTGTTGGCGGCCTTGTTCGAGTTCGCGTCGCAGTTGGGCAAGGCGGGCGGCGCTTTGTAGTGCTTCGTTTTCGGCGGCGTGGTGCGCGGCTTTGGCGGCGGCGAGGTTCTCTTCGAGCGCGGCGAGGTGGGCTTCGTCGATGCCGCTGTGGGCAAAGAGGTCGTTCAGTGCGGCGCGGTCGCGGCTGTATTGTTCTTGTGCGGCTTCGTGCTGGCGGTGCAGTTGGTGGTATTGCCAGCTTTGCAGTTGGTGGCTGGCGGCTTGGACTTGGGCTTGCAGCGCCCGCCAGGTTTTGGCGGTTTCGGCTTCTTGCGCGAGTTTGTCGCGCTGTTTGCCCAGTTGGTGCAGGCGGTCGTCGTGGCGGGTGAGGTGGTCGCGCACGTCACTCATGCGCGCTTCGCTTTCTTTGCGCCGCGTTTTGTAGAGGGCGATGCCCGCCGCTTCTTCGATGAAGACGCGCAGTTCTTCGGGCTTGGCTTCGATGATGCGGCTGATCATGCCTTGTTCGATGACGGCGTAGCTGCGCGCGCCGACGCCGGTGCCTTGTAGGAGTTCGACGATGTCGCGGCGGCGGACGCGCTTGCCGTTGATGCTGTATTGCGACTGGCCGTCGCTCTGCACTTTGCGCGTGATGTTGAGTTCGGCGTATTCGGCAAATGCCCCGCCCGCTTTGCCGTCGCTGTTGTCGAAGTTGAGGGTGACGCTCGCCTGTGCGCCAGCGCGGCGGTTTTTGGAACCGGCAAAGATGACGTCGGTCATCGCCTGGCCGCGCAACTGTTTGGCGGCCGTTTCGCCAAGTACCCAGCGCACGGCGTCGATGATGTTGGATTTGCCGCAGCCGTTCGGGCCGATGATGCCGGTCAGCGGCGCGTCAACGGGGAAGGTGGTGTTGTCGGCGAAGGATTTGAAGCCGGCGAGGCGGATGGCGGTGAGGTGCATTTTTGGAATGGGGGTGGTGCGAGGGGCGCGTATTATAGCGGCGGTTGTTTTTCCCGCCCTGAGCCCCGTTTCATGCCCATCCCGCAAAGTCTCTACATCCACATCCCCTGGTGCGTGCGCAAATGTCCGTACTGCGACTTCAACTCGCACGCGCTGCGCGCCCCCGTTGACGAAGCCGCCTACGTCAGGCATCTGCTCGCCGACCTCGCCCACGACCTCGACCCGCGCCCGATTGAGACCATCTTCATCGGCGGCGGCACGCCGAGCCTGTTCAGCGCCGCGTCCATCGCCGTGCTGCTTGACGGCATCAACCGCCTGACGCCCTTGCCGGATGACTGCGAAATCACGCTGGAAGCCAACCCCGGCACTTTTGAGCAAGCCAAATTCGCCGACTACCGCGCCGCCGGGGTGAACCGCCTTTCCATCGGCGTGCAGAGTTTTGACGCGGCACAGTTGCAGGCGCTGGGGCGCATCCACAACCGCGACGAGGCCTTGCGCGCCGTCGCCATCGCCGAAAAAGCGGGGTTTACCCGCATCAACCTCGACCTGATGTTCGCCCTGCCGGGGCAAGATGTCGCCGGTGCGCTGGCCGACCTCAAACAGGCGACTGCACTCGCGCCGGAGCATCTGAGCTGGTACCAGCTCACGCTGGAGCCGAACACCGCCTTTTACGCCAACCCGCCCGCCCTGCCGGACACGGACACGCAAATCGACATTTTTGAGGCGGGCAGCGCGCATCTCGCCGCGCACGGCTACCGCCAGTACGAAACCTCCGCCTGGCGCGCGGGCGAGCCCTGCCGCCACAACCTCAACTACTGGCAATACGGCGACTATCTCGGCATCGGTGCGGGCGCGCACGGCAAACAGACGCGCGACGGCGTCATCAGCCGCAGCAGTAAATACCGCGCGCCGGGGGCATACCAAAAGGCGGCGGGCGCGGACGGCAACCCCTACCGCGACCAGCGCTTCACCGTGCCGCGCGACGAACAAGCCTTTGAATTTATGATGAACGCGCTGCGCCTCAAGGACGGCGTGCCGACGCAGTATTTAGCAGAGCGCAGCGCGCTGACGCTGGACGATGTGCGCCCGACGCTCGACCGCCTCGTCGCGCAGGGCTTGCTTGAGTCCGCCATCGAGCAGCGGCTGAAAACGACCGAACGCGGCTTCGCCCTGCTCAACAACGTGCTGGATGCGTTTCTTTGAGAGCCTGTTTGGAGCTGCGGGTAAAAGCGAAATTCCCCTCCCCCGCAGGGCGAAGCCCGCAGCGGGGGAGGGCCAGGGTGGGGGTGAGCGATATAGCTCATGAACTGAAATTCTGCTTTTTCAACTACTTGCCACCCTCACCCCAACCCTATCTCGCTGCGCGAGCTGTCCCAGTCCCACAGGGAGAGGGGGTGTATTGGCTGTTTTCCCGGTTTTTAGTTCCCTACACAAGCACACGGAAAAATGCGATTCCCCAAATTTTCAGCCCCTTAGAGAGGCCCCCTCCACGCCATGACCGGCAAAACACAGGGGCGATGCGGAAAGCGGGCTTTATCAGGCTGGCCATAACCTGCACAATAGCGGGACGGTCGGGACGAAATCCGACCGGAGCGCTGTCCGTGCATATTGCGGCGGACGGTTTTTACTCGGTATCAGTCCACAGGAGTACCACCATGACCGAAAAAAATGCCCTGCGCCTCATCACCACCGCCTACCTGCTGCTGTTGGCGATGGCCATCAGCAACGCCATCGCCCACCTGACCCAGCCCGGCTTCCTGCTGCCATCGGCGACCGTCGCCCGTGGCGCCGACATCGCGCTCAACGTGCTGCTGCTGCCGCTTGTCGCCATCGTGAGCGGTTTCCTCGTGGTGAACGACCGGCGTGTCCGCCGCGGCGAAGCGAAGCGCTGCCCCGCCCGCTTTGAGGATTTGGGCATCACGCTGGTGCTGTGCTTCGTTCCTTCATGGCTGGCCGGGTTTGGCGTTCACCGCCTGCTGCTCGCGCCGCTGCAACTCGCCTTTGACGCCGTCGTCATCCATCGCTGCCTGCGCGCGCTCAAGTCATCCGCGTCCCGGCAGGGGGAACCCGTCCGGGTTGCGCCGCCCGCGCACCCCATCAGCGCAAAAACCAACCGCCTGCTGCTTGTCTGCGGCCATGCGCTGCTGCTGGCCGCCTTCCTCACCTGCATCCCGGCGCAGCTCATCCATGCCGACATCTGGCCCGCGCAAACCGACATCCATGCGGCCAATACCGCGCACGCCGCGCTGCTGCTTCTGCTCGCGCCCTTCCTCCTCTGGCTCTACCTCGCCCGCGCCAGACTGCCGCTGCCGTACGGCGACCAAGCGGGCGTGCTTGCCCTGTTCTTCTTCATCCTGCTGCTGATGCTCAGCCCGGCCACCACCACCGCGCCACAGCAAGGCTTCGCCTGGCTGTCGCTGCTGCTGACGGTTTCGCTGCCGTGCTGCCTGCTGCTTGGCGCCATCCGCCATTTCCGGCAAACACCACCCGCGGCGGCATAAACACGCCGGAGGCTGGTTCTGCGCGCAGGACGTGTGGCGGCGCAGCCGACGCGCACGCGGTGAAAGACGGGAAACGCGTGCGTGTGCCCCTTCGAGCCGGATTACAGCTTGCCCGGTCGGTTTCCCGCAATCGCACCCGTGGTGGGGCAAGCCCCACCCTACAATGCCGCTGATATAGCAACACCGTCGCCCATAATCCGGACGATGCGCCGGGAATGCTGTGCGTGTAGGGCGCGCCTCAGCGCACCATCCAGGTAATGGCGACGATTTCGCAGCTACAGCGGCGCGCCTTGTCTGAAACTTTCGGTGGATGGCTATAAAAACGGGGAACGCGAGCGTGCGCTCCTTTGAGCCGGATTACGGTTTGTCCGGTCGGGTTTCCCGCAATCGCATCCGTGGTGGGGAAAGCCCCACCCTACAATGCCGCTGATATAGCAACACCGTCGCCCATAATCTGAGCGATGCGCCGGGGATGCTGCGCGTAGGGTGTGTGCCGCAGGCACGCACGCGGTTCCCGATGCAAAATTCCCCGCGTGCGTGTCGGTTGCGCCGCCACACACCCTACACCCAGAATCCGCCATAGACTGCACCTCGGCGCACGGTGATACGACGGTTTTGTGGTGGTGGGGCAAGCCCCACCCTACGCCTACTGCGTAGGTCGGCCATTGATGGCCGACATCAAAAACGTCGGGCATGAATGCCCGACCTGCACCGGTGTGCCGCAGGCACGCACGCGGTTCCCGATGCAAAATTCCCCGCGTGCGTGTCGGTTGCGCCGCCACACACCCTACACCCAGAATCCGCCATAGACTGCACCTCGGCGCACGGTGATACGACGGTTTTGTGGTGGTGGGGCAAGCCCCACCCTACGCCTACTGCGTAGGTCGGCCATTGATGGCCGACATCAAAAACGTCGGGCATGAATGCCCGACCTGCACCGGTGTGCCGCAGGCACGCACGCGGTTCCCGATGCAAAATTCCCCGCGTGCGTGTCGGCTGCGCCGCCACACATCCCGAACGGCCATCCCAAAGCATCAACCTTGCCACCCCATTCAACCCCATGAACCCCCGCAATACTTCCCGCACAATCCCGCTGGTTCTCGCCATCGCCGTTGTCACCGGCGATACCTTGTGGCAACTGTCCGAACGCGCCGGGCTTGAGCGGTGGGCAGTCGCCCGCGAGCGGCAAATCCTGCGTGATGAAGGCTTGAACCCCGATGAATACACCTTGCGGCCACCCGGTCGCGATACGGCGGACAAGCACGATATTCCCCGCCTTGCCGTGCTCACCGCAGACCGTCTCACGCTGGAGGATTACCCCGTCGTTGCCGACCGTTGGAGCGATGCCCTGGGCGCCCGCGCGCCTGTCAGCGGCTTCACCGCGTATTACCTCACCACCGGCGATCCGCGCGTCATCGACGAGCGCAAAGCGGCGACGCGCGACGACGCTCCGCCATCGCGTTACCGTCCGCTTGCCGTGGAGGCATTCGCCAGCCGCTGGCGCGACGAGCCTGAACGGCTGATTGCCACGGAAAATGTCGCCGCCATCAACATCCATTACCGCTACAACGCCTTCAAGGGCATCCCCGCACAGGATTTTGCCGCTTGCTGGATGGGGACGCTGCGCATTGACGAAGGCGGTGATTACCGCATCACGCCCCAGGCCGGAAAGGGGCAGTTGCGCCTCCTGCTCAACCGCCACCGCATCAGCAGCGGCGCGCCCGTTACCCTGCGCCTGACGCCGGGCGATTACACCCTCGAAGCGGAATACCGCAACGACTGGTACACCGCCGATTTTTCCCTGCATATCGACAAGGTCGCGCCATGAAGACCCCGCCGCGTAAGCCCGTCGCCAGCTTCCGCATCCTCTTTTACCTCGCCAGCGGCCTGATAGTCGTCCTGCTGCTGGGCATGATGTATCAGACCCGCCACAGCGAGGATGACCTTCCCATCTGGCCACGCGCCGAATCCCGGAAAACCCTCCGCAATGAGCCGCCCGCGCCGTTACGCTGGGGTGAAATCCTCAACCCCGGTAACGAAATCCCGGAAAGCGGCTTTGACGTCTGGTACCTCACCAGCGGCAATCCCGCTGACATCACCCATCCCGCACACGCATCCGGGCTGAACCCCGGCTTCAACCCTGAACGCCATACCAGTCCCACCTGGGGCATGGGCGTGCTGTGGCGAGACCCTGCCCGCATCATCGGCAGGGAGCGCGACAAACATATCGCCGTCCATTACCGGAACAGCGACTTCAGAGGCATTCCCTCGCCACAATTCGCCGCCTACTGGGTCGGCTGGCTGGACATCCCGCAACGGGGCGAATACGAAATTGCCACCCGTCGCACTCGCTCGGACATCCGCATCCTCCTCAACGGGCAAAACCTCCTGGAAGGCTTCGGCGAAGACAGCGCGGTTATCGTCCCGCTCGACCGTGGCCGCTACCTGCTCGAGGTGGAAATGGCAAACCGCTGGTACACCACCAACTTCGCCCTCACCGTCAACCAGCTGCAAAAATAACGCCATGAAAACCAAAACCCTTGTCGCCCTCTTCGTCCTGGTCGCCCTCGCAACCTTCTGCACCTTCGGTTACTGGCGCTATCACTACCTGATTGACGCGATGCTCATCCGGCAATCCAACCCCAACTACGGGCTAATAAGCCCCCTGCAGTCAGCAGAAAACCAGCCGGCACCAGCATATGACGTCCCGCAGGAAGACGAACCGCTGCCGCTTCTGCCCGAAGACATCCGGGCGCGCACGGATCGCATCGCCAGAACCTTCGCCGCTACCCTGCAACCGATAGCGGGACACGCCGCAGACGACGCGGTAGAGGAAAGTCTGGCACGGGCAACCACACGCACACCGCCCGCCGCCGCATCATCCGGCGAACGCCTTGCCGACTACCCGCGGGCAACACGCAGCTGGGGCGACATCTACAACCCCGCCGGTATCGTCCCCAAACAGGGCTTTACCGCTTACTACCTTGATACCCGCTGGCCGGAGCGGGTCATTGCCAGCGAACACCGTGGTCGCATCGCCATCAATTACAGCGACAGCTCACCCTTTCTCAACATACAAGCCGAACATTTCGGCGCCTACTGGGTCGGCACCCTGCACGTCCCGCAACCGGGGCGTTACCGCATCCATACCGACCTCGGCTGGGCGCGGGCGCGCATCCTGCTCGACAAACACATCATTGCCGAAAGAAGTACGCTCCCAAATTGCGGAAGCTGTTCGGTACCCCCCACCGAACTGCCGCTGCTGACGCTGGACGCAGGCGACCACTTGCTTGAAGTGGAATACAACAACCACTGGCATAGTGCAGCATTCCAGTTGGCATTCACCCCGGACGACACGCCCGCCTACCGGAGCGAAGACCTTGCCACAGCCCTCGCTGCCCTCAAACTGCCACCGGAGACCGTCGTTCACATCGCCGCCGTCCATGAAAGCAGCGACTACTACAACCGCCTCACCCTGCAAGCGCCCACGGACGACACGCCTTACGTCCTGCTCCTCTCCAGCAGGAGCCCGGTGAACTGGCACATCGCAGGCAGGGCGCCGCTGGCGGTGGTGTGCGACAACTACGGCGACGTCAGCGGCATGGGCGACGCGCCGCTGCTCGCCTGGCAAGGGCAGGAAAACATCAACTATCGCGTGCTGGACAACGCCTTCCCGGCGGCAATGCCCGTCTGCCATTGCGAGCAGGAGCACCATCACCAGATGGGCTACCACGATTCCGTGCGGGAGGCCGCACTCATTTGCCGGTACGCAGACGGCGGCATCACCGTCGGCAGCAGCAGCGTTCCACCCCTCGGCCTGATGCGGCAAATACGGAAACTGACCGGCTATCCGCTGCGCGGCGCGAGTACCACATACGACACCAGCCACATTGACCTGGGGAAAAGCACCTTTGACCCGGCCAAAATCGCCGCTGCCGCAGCGGTGGAACGCCAACTGGAAGCCCAACGCGCCGCCTGCAAAACCGAGCCGCGCCCGGAGGCGCACGACTAGCGGATTGCCATCACCATAACGATTTGAAACAAGAAAAATGGCTGACAACCTCGCTGCCCTGTGGATAACGGGATACGGCAATCCATAACCCGCAGGGTGTGTCGCAGACACGCTCTACGCGCCGCATCCGGGTTATGGCGAATGGTGTTGCGGTGGTGGGGCAAGTCGTAGGTCGGCCATTGATGGCCGACATCAAAAAACGTCGGGCATGAATGCCCGACCTACACCGGTGTGTCGGCTGCGCCGCCATATATAGCCATCCACCGAAAGCCTCATACGGTGTTGCGTCGCCTGACCGGGCACCCTAAAAAATGGCTTCGCCATTTTTTAGGGAAACCCGCGCCGT
>ERZ773060.301-NODE-301-length-19478-cov-586.543_pt1 | contig 19478 bp, 21 predicted proteins | sample MGYA00580628_ERZ773060 | MGnify/ENA primary metagenome ERZ773060 (study PRJEB29015, sample SAMEA2738019) | human oral metagenome | biome: human oral; feature: human-associated habitat; material: dental | place: China | collected 2045 ... | reverse complement strand
GGCGGCGATCCGGGGCGAGGCCGCCGTGCGCCTGCGCCCCGGCCGTGACCGGCAGGCCGCCCCGCGCCGCCCGGGATGAGGCCCTGCCCGCTCCGACGCCGGAGGCGCCCCTCACCGGGACGCCTCCGGCCCCTCGGGCGACTCCGGTCGGGCCCGCCACCCGATTTCCCCCGTCGGACCCCGCCACGTAGACTGTCCGGCGCAGTCCGCACGGGCGGGCTGACTTCGCATGCGCGGGAACGGCCGTCCGACGGCCGCGGTCCCCGGCGTGGTCCTCGGGCGGCGAGCCCGGGGCGCCGGGGCGGGCGCATCAGGGGAGGCGGGCACACCGCGTCCGACAACCACGAAAGGAGACGGCAATGGCCGTCGTCACGACCAAGCAGCTGCTCGAGAGCGGCGTCCACTTCGGGCACCAGACCCGTCGCTGGAACCCGAAGATGAAGCGCTTCATCTTCAACGAGCGCAACGGCATCTACATCATCGACCTGCGCCAGTCCCTGACCTACATCGATCAGGCCTACGCCTTCGTCAAGCAGACCGTCGCGAGGGGCGGCCAGATCCTCTTCGTCGGCACCAAGAAGCAGGCCCAGGAGTCGGTCGAGGAGCAGGCCCTGCGCGTCGGCATGCCCTTCGTCAACCAGCGCTGGCTCGGCGGCATGCTCACCAACTTCCAGACCATCAGCAAGCGCATCGCCCGCCTCAAGGAGCTCGAGGCCATGGACCTCGAGACCGTTCAGCCCGGCGGCTTCACGAAGAAGGAGCTCCTCGGCTTCTCCCGCGAGAAGGAGAAACTGGCCAAGTCCCTCGGCGGCATCCGCGACATGGGCAGGATCCCCCAGGCCGTGTGGGTCGTCGACACGAAGAAGGAGCACCTGGCCATCGACGAGGCCCGCAAGCTGCACATCCCCGTCGTCGCCATCCTCGACACCAACTGCGACCCCGACGAGGTCGACCACCCGATCCCGGGCAACGACGACGCCATCCGCTCCGTCTCCCTGCTCACGCGCATCATCGCCGACGCCTGCGCCGAGGGCCTGCTGGCCAGGTCCGACGCCCAGGCCCAGGACGGGGCCCCCGCCGAGCCGATGGCCGAGTGGGAGAAGGAGCTCCTCGAGTCCGGCGACACGGCCGAGCGGACCGAGCAGGTCGACCCCGAGGCGGGGCGCCTGAACGCCGAGGTCGCCGACGCGGCCCCTGCCACCGGGGAGCCCGGGGCCGCCGAGGCCCCCCGGGCAGAGTGAACGAGAACTGCGAGGAAACGGACAATCATGGCAATCAAAGCCGCTGATGTGAAGAAGCTGCGCGACGCCACCGGCGCCGGCATGATGGACGCCAAGAAGGCCCTCACCGAGGCCGACGGCGACTTCGAGAAGGCCGTCGAGATCCTGCGCGTGAGCGGGGCCGCCAAGGCCGCCAAGCGCGCCGACCGCGACGCCGCCAACGGTCTCGTCGCCGCCTCCGGGAATGCCCTGATCCACCTCGGCTCCGAGACCGACTTCGTCGCCAAGAACGCCGAGTTCATCGAGCTCGGACAGGCCATCGCCGAGGCCGTCGACAGGGCCGGCGCCGACGGCAGGCAGGCGGCCCTCGAGGTCGAGCTCGCCGACGGGCGCACCGTCGCCGAGGCGATCGGCGAGATCGCCGCCAAGATCGGCGAGAAGATCGAGCTGGCCGACGCCGCCCGCCTGCCCGGCGCCATCGACGTCTACCTGCACAGGCGCAACCCCGACCTGCCGCCGCAGGTCGGCGTGGCCGTCGCCTACGAGGGCGACGACGCGGAGTTCGTCCACCAGGTCGCGCTCCAGATCGCCTCGATGAGCCCCCAGTACCTCACGCGGGAGGACGTCCCCGCCGACGTGCTCGCCAAGGAGCGGCGCATCGCCGAGGAGACCGCGAAGGAGGAGGGCAAGCCCGAGAAGATCATCCCGCGCATCGTCGAGGGCCGGATCAGCGCCTTCTACAAGGACGTCTGCCTGCTCGAGCAGCCCAGCGTCGCCGACGACAAGAAGTCGGTCGGCGCGCTGGCCGACGAGCACGGCGTCACGGTGACGCGCTTCGTGCGCTTCGCCGCGGGCGCCTGAGTCCAGGCTCACGAGAGCCCCACCCGGGGGACGACCGGGTGGGGCCCTCGTGCGTCCCCGGGCGGTCCGGCCGTCCGGGCGGGAGGGCCCGCAACCGGTAGAGTGGCCACAGCAGTCAGACCGCGTCGATCACCGCCCCAGGAGGACACTGTGCCCGAACCCTTCCACCGAGTCCTGCTCAAGCTCTCCGGCGAGGCCTTCGGCAACGGGAGACTCGGTGTCGACCCGCACACGGTCCGCACCATCGCCCAGCAGATCGTCGCGGTGACGAGGTCCGGCACGCAGGTCGCCGTCGTCGTCGGCGGCGGCAACTACTTCCGCGGGGCCGAGCTGCAGGCCGGCGGCATGGACCGCGACCGCGCCGACTACATCGGCATGCTCGGCACCGTCATGAACGCGCTCGCCCTCCAGGACTTCTGCGAGAAGGAGGGCGTGCCCACCCGCGTCCAGAGCGCCATCACGATGGGTCAGGTCGCCGAGTCCTACATCCCGCGCCGCGCGGAGCGCCACCTCGAGAAGGGCCGCATCGTCATCTTCGCCGCCGGCTCGGGCATGCCGTACTTCTCCACCGACACGGTCGCCGCTCAGCGCGCCCTCGAGATCGGCGCCGAGGTGCTCCTCATGGCGAAGAACGGCGTCGACGGCGTCTACGACGCCGACCCGCGCGCCGAGCCGGGGGCCACCATGTACGCCGAGCTGAGCTACGACCAGTTCCTCGCCCAGGACCTGAAGGTCGCCGACGCCACGGCCGTCAGCCTGGCCCGCGACAACGACCTCGACATGATCTTCTTCAACCTCGACGACCCCGACAACATCATGCGGGCCGTGCGCGGCGAGAAGATCGGCACCCTCGTGCACTGCTGATCGGCAGGGCATCGCAATCCTCGGAAAGGAATCATCGTGACGGCAGACATCATCAGGGGCGCCGAGAAGAAGATGGAGGGCGCCATCGCCTTCGCGAAGGAGGACTTCGCCGCCGTGCGCACGGGCCGCGCCAACCCCGCCATGTTCAACAAGCTCGAGGCCGACTACTACGGTGCGCCGACCCCGCTCCAGCAGCTGGCCTCCTTCAGCTCGCCCGAGCCCCGGACCATGCTCATCACGCCCTACGACAAGGGGGCCCTGGGGGCCATCGAGAAGGCCGTGCGCGACTCCGATCTCGGCGTCAACCCGGCCAGCGACGGCAACGCCATCCGCTGCGTCCTGCCCGAGCTCACGCAGGAGCGCCGCAAGGAGTACATCAAGATCGTGCGGGGCAGGGCCGAGGAGGCCCGCGTCACGATCCGCGGCCACCGTCACCACGCCCTCGAGGCCATCAAGAGGAAGGCCAAGAACAAGGAGATCGGCGAGGACGAGGCCAAGCGCGCCGAGAAGGCCCTCGACGCCACCACGAAGAAGCACGTGGCGAGGGTCGACGAGCTGCTCAAGGCCAAGGAGCAGGAGCTGATGTCCGTCTAGGGGCATCGACCCGCCATGACCTCCCCCCATCCGACGGCCCCCCATCCGGCGGGCGGCGACGGGTCCGCCCACGCGCACCGGACGGGCCGCAACCTGCCGGTCGCCATCACGACCGGGGTCGTCCTCGGCGCGATCGTCATCGCCACGCTCATGTGGTGGCACTGGGGCTTCGCCCTCTTCAGCGCGGTCGCCCTCACGGCCGGCGTCCAGGAGGTCTGCAACGCCATCGAGCGGGTCGGCGCCCATCCGGCCCGCTGGCCCGTGCTCGTCGGCACGCCCCTGCTCGTGCTCGCCTCCTACGCCCTGTTCGACGCGGGCCAGCGCGAACGCGCGCTGGGCGTGATCATCGGGATGCTCGCGTTCATGGTGGTCGCCGTCCTGCTGGCGCGCATCCCGAAGGGCCCGGACGGCTTCCTCAGGGACGCCGCCGCCAGCGTCTTCACCATCGGCTACCTGCCGCTGCTCGGCTCCACCTGCACGCTCATGCTCGCCGACGACCACGGCGGCCGTCGCGTGCTGTGCTTCCTCATCGCCGTCATCGCCTGCGACACCGGGGCCTTCGCCCTCGGCGTGCTCTTCGGCCGGCACAGGATGGCCCCCCGGGTCAGTCCGGGCAAGAGCTGGGAGGGCCTCGTCGGGGGCCTCGTCGTCGCCCTCGTGGCGGGCGCCGTCTCGGTCCGCCTCATGCTGGACGCCCCCGTGTGGGTGGGCGCCCTCATGGGCGTCGTCGTCGGGGCCGTCGGGGCCCTCGGCGACCTGGTGGAGTCGGCGATCAAACGCGACGCCGGCATCAAGGACATGTCGCACGTCGTGCCCGGGCACGGCGGGGCGATGGACCGGCTCGACTCGATCGTCCTGGCCGCGCCGGCGGCTTGGTTCGTGCTGTACCTTCTCGTGGTGTGAACCAGCGCACCGGAGGGCCCGCCGGGGCCCCCACCATCGAGCAGATCATGTCCCCCGGCCCGGGTCGGCGCCCGCCCCGTCACTGGATGGACCTCGCGCCCGCCGAGCGCGTCGACGCGGTGCGCGCCATGGGTCTGCCCGCCTTCCGCGCCCGGCAGATCTCGACCCACTGGTTCACGCGCCTCGAGGACGACCCGGCCGGGTGGACCGATCTTCCCGCCGACGCGCGCGAACGGATCGCCGGGATCCTCCTCCCGCCCCTCCTGGAGCCCGTCCAGGAGCTCGCCGCCGACCACGGCACGACGGTCAAGACCGCATGGCGCCTGTACGACGGCTGCCTCGTCGAGTCGGTGCTCATGCGCTACCCGCACCGCACCACCGTCTGCATCAGCTCGGAGGCCGGCTGCGGCATCGGCTGCCCGTTCTGCGCCACCGGGCAGGGCGGCCTGCAGCGCAATCTGTCGACCGCCGAGATCGTCGGCCAGGTCGTCCACGGCGCGCGCCTGCTGGCCCGGGGCTCGGCGCCCGGCGGGCCGGGGCGCGTCACCAACGTCGTCTTCATGGGCATGGGCGAGCCCATGGCCAACTTCTCGGCGGTGCTCGCCGCGGTGCGCGAGCTCACGCGCCCCGAACCCGACGGGCTGGGCATCTCCGCCCGGGGCCTCACCGTCTCGACCGTCGGGATGGTGCCCCGCATGCGCCAGCTGACCGGGGCGGGCGTTCCCGTGACGCTGGCCGTCTCGCTGCACGCCCCCGACGACGAGCTGCGCGACGAGCTCGTGCCGCTCAACCGGCACTTCGACATCGACGCGGTGCTCGACGCCGCCTGGGACCACGCGAGGACCAGCGGGCGGCGCGTCTCGATCGAGTACGCCCTCATCAAGGACGTCAACGACCAGGCCTGGCGGGCCGACCTGCTGGCCCGCCGGCTCGCCGAGCGCGGCGACTGGAACTGGGCGCACGTCAACCTCATCCCGCTCAACCCGACGCCCGGCTCCCGGTGGACCGCCTCGCGCCGGGAGGACGAGGAGGCCTTCGTCCGGCACCTGGCCCGGCGCGGCATCCCCGTGACCGTGCGCGACACCCGCGGACGCGAGATCGACGGCGCCTGCGGCCAGCTCGCCGCCCGGGTCGGCGCCGACGGCGGCGACCTCGCCCGCCGGGCGTCCGGGAGCGCCCCGGCCGGGGCGTGAGCGGCGGCGGGGCGCGGGCAGCGACGCCCTGTGAACACATGTGCGCCGGTCCGGAACAATTCCCAGATGAAAGCCCTGGTCGGAGCGGTGTTCTTCGCAGTTTCCCATGGGCGGCCCGGCAGGACCATAATCACCGGGGTGCGAGATGTTGTGCTTCTGGGCAGTACCGGGTCGATCGGGACGCAGACCTGCGAGGTGATCGACGCGCGGCGCGAGCGGTTCCGCATCGTGGCGCTCAGCGCCGGGGGAGGGCAGGTCGGACGGCTGGCCCGCCAGGCCGCGCACTTCGCCCCGAGGGCGGTCGGCATCGCCGAGTCCGGCCACGAGGACGAGTTCTGGGCGGCCTTCGAGGCCGCCGGCGGCACGAGCCGACCCGCCCTCCTCAGCGGGCCCGAGGCGAACACCGAGCTCGCCGCCGCGCGGGCCGACGTCGTCCTCAACGCCATCACCGGCTCGGCCGGACTGCTCGCCACCCTCGCCGCCCTCGACGCCGGGACGACGCTGGCCCTGGCCAACAAGGAGTCCCTCGTCATCGGCGGGCACTTGGTCACCGACCGGGCGCGTCCCGGCCAGCTGGTCGCCGTGGACTCCGAGCACTCCGCCTTCGCCCAGTGCCTGCGCGGCGGCGGGGCCCGCGAGGTGCGCCGCCTCGTGCTAACCGCCTCCGGCGGCCCCTTCCGCGGCATGACCCGCGACGAGCTCGCCGGCGTGACGCCGGAGCAGGCCCTGGCGCACCCCACCTGGAGCATGGGGCGGGTCATCACCATCAACTCGGCCACCCTCGTCAACAAGGGCCTCGAGCTGCTCGAGGCCGCCCTGCTCTACGACGTCGGCCTGGACGACATCACCGTCGTCGTCCACCCCCAGTCGGTGGTTCACTCCGGCGTCGAGTTCTTCGACGGCGCGACGATCCTCCAGGCCTCCCCGCCCGACATGAGGCTGCCCATCGGGCTGGCCCTCGCCTGGCCGGAGCGGATGGCGGGCGCCGCGGCCGGGTGCGACTGGTCGAGTGCCGCCGCCTGGACCTTCGAGCCGCTCGACTCGCGGACCTTCCCGGCGGTCGAGCTGGCCCGCCGCGCCGGGCGGGCCGGGGGCACCGCGCCGGCCGTCCTCAACGGGGCCAACGAGGTCTGCGTGGACGCCTTCTTCGAGGGCCGCCTCGGCTTCCTCGGCATCACCGACACGATCGCGCGCGTCGTCGACGAGCACCTCGCCGACGGCCACGTGGACGACGCCGGGTTGAGCGTCGAGGCGGTCCTGGGCGCCGATGCCTGGGCGCGCCGCCGCGCCGAGCAGCTGTGCCGCTGAGACCCGGTCGCGAAGGCCCCGGCAGGGCTGTGCGGGCGAGCCGGCCTCGGGGCCCTGGTCGACGCCCGGATCGGCCCGACTCCGGATGCCGGCAGGACGGCCGCCGGCCGCGCCCTCGCCCGTGCGCCGCACCCGTCAGCAGGGGTCCGCGGGGCGGACGAGTGAGGCCTGGCCGGTCCCCGCTCCTGCGCCCCGGCTACCCTTGGGGGCATGGCTGACGACCTCCTCATCGACCTCCCGGACGACAAGCCGGTCCCCACCGTCGCCACACGGCGCAGGACCCGCATGATCCACGTGGGCGCGGTGGCGATGGGCGGCGACGCCCCGGTCTCCGTGCAGTCGATGACCACAACCCTCACCGCCGACATCAATGCGACGCTCCAGCAGATCGCCCAGCTCACCGCGGCCGGCTGCGACATCGTCCGGGTCGCCGTCCCGAGCCAGGACGACGCCGACGCCCTGCCGGCGATCGCCGCGAAGTCCCGGATCCCCGTCGTCGCCGACATCCACTTCAACCCCAAGTACGTCTTCGCGGCCATCGGGGCCGGCTGCGCCGGCGTCCGCGTCAATCCCGGCAACATCAAGCGCTTCGACGACAAGGTGGGCGAGATCGCCAGGGCCGCCGTCGACCACGGCACCGGCCTGCGCATCGGCATCAATGCGGGCTCCCTCGACAAGCGCCTCATGGAGATGTACCGGACCGACCCGGCCGGCGCCCTCGTGCAGTCCGCGCTCAACGAGGCCCGCCTCTTCGAGGACGTCGGCTTCCACGACTTCGCCATCTCGGTCAAGCACCACGACCCGGTCATCATGATCCAGGCCTACCGGCGCCTGTCCGAGGCCTGCGACTACCCGCTGCACCTCGGCGTCACCGAGGCCGGCCCGGCCTTCCAGGGCACCATCAAGTCCTCCGTCGCCTTCGGGGCGCTGCTGGCCGAGGGCATCGGCGACACCATCCGGGTGTCCCTGTCCGCCGACCCGGTCGAGGAGGTCAAGGTCGGCGTCAAGATCCTCGAGTCCCTCAACCTGCGGCCCCGCCAGTTCGAGATCGTCAGCTGCCCCAGCTGCGGGCGCGCCCAGGTCGACGTCTGCACGCTCGCCGAGCAGGTCACCGAGGCCCTCAAGGACATGACCGTGCCGATCCGCGTGGCCGTCATGGGCTGCGTCGTGAACGGGCCCGGCGAGGCCCGCGAGGCCGACCTCGGCGTGGCCTCCGGGAACGGCAAGGGCCAGATCATCGCCAAGGGCCAGGTCATCAGGACCGTGCCCGAGGACGAGATCGTCGAGACCCTCGTGACGATGGCCCACGAGATGGCCGCCGACTTCGCCGAGCAGGGCTCCCCGCAGGTCATCGTCTGATGCCCCTCGCCCACTCGGCCGACGCGCTCTGGCCCGTCCCGTTGCGGGGACGGGCCAGAGCACTCGGGTCGATGGACCTGCCGGCGCTGCGCGCCCTGCTGGACGAGCACCCGGTGGAGAACGTCTTCCTCAACGCGCGGCTCGATGCGGCCGGTCTCGCTCCGTCGGCCCTCGGCTGCCGCATCTGGGGCTACTTCCGGGACGGCCGACTCGTCGCCGCCTGCCATGCGGGCGCGAATCTCGTCCTCGTCGGCGACGACCCCGACGCCCTCGACGCCTTCGTCGACCGGCTCGGCCCGCGGCGCACCAGTCAGGCCATCATGGGGCGCTCGGCGACGGTGGCCGCCGTCCACGAGCGCCTCGTCGCTCGCTGGGGCCCCGCCTGGCTCGGGGCCCGCTCCCTCAGGGCCCACCAGCCGCTCATGGCCATCGACCACCCGCCGACGGTGGCCGGGGACCCGCGCGTCGGCGTCGTCGCCGACGACCGCCTCGGGCCCTACTTCGACGCCGCCGTCGCGATGTACACCGAGGAGGTCGGCGCCAGCCCGCTCGACCCGGCCAACAGCTACGCCGCGTACGTGCGGAGCCTCATCACGACCCGCCGCGCCTTCGGCGCCTACGACCCGCTCGGCGGGCGCTTCTGGTTCAAGTCCGACATCGGCGCCGTGCACGAGCGGGTCTGCCAGGTCCAGGGGGTGTGGGTCGCCCCCGACCTGCGGGGCCGGGGCCTGGCGGTGCCCGCCGTGGCCCGCGTCGTCGAGCTGGCCCGCCGGTTCCACCCCGTCGTCTCGCTGTACGTCAACGACTACAACGCCGCGGCCCGCGCCGTCTACGAGCACGTCGGCTTCCGGCAGGTCGGCGAGCTGGCGACGATCCTGTACTGAGGCCCCGGCCCGCGCCGAGGCCCGGGCTCTTCGGCTTCAGCAGAGTGCCCGGCGTAGGTCCATCGTGAACCGGTTCCGGCCGACAGTGACGCGAGGCTCCAGGAATCCGGTGGGATTGCGGGTGACACCGAGCGCCCAAGCCATGTCGTAGAGGCCGTCCTCCCTGAGACGCTCGCACATGATCGCCATGCGGTCCACGCAACCGGCGCCCCTGAACGCGGGATCGGGGACACCGATCCGCGTTCTGGCTCCAACAGGTTTCTGAGCCTCCGGAGTGATCTCCATGTCTCGGGCGGCCTGTCCCGTCTGTGGTGCCAACAGGTTCCTGAGCTCCGGAGTGATCTCCATGAGGAAGGACGTAACCACGCAGCATGGTCGCAGGGACGAGGCCCAGTTCTTGTGCTCGTTCGAGGTCCTGCGCTGCGCCGATGACCTCAGCGGCGCGGTTGTTGAGGTTCTTGCCCTCGGATCCGGCCATGGACTTGTACTCGGTGGCAAGAATCAGGTATCCCGTTGTTCAAGGCGAGCAGGTCCCAGGACTTCGAGACGCGATGGTACCCGGGTGCGGTGGCTCGTCGGTCTGTGCAGCAGGTGTGCCCGGTCAGCCCGAGATCCTGGAGCTCTTCGACGATGAGCCTGTTCACACCGGCCAGATGTCTTCCACCCGTGACTGCTGCTCGTGCACCGCCCTGGGCCCGACCGGTCGCCTCGGAGAGCTCTTGCTGTCCCAGTTTGGTCGTGATCCAGAAGTCAACGGCGTTCGTGATGCGTTCCCTGTCTCGTGCGTTCATGGTGGAGACTCACAAGGTCGGGAACAGTTTCCAGGCAGCGACGTTCGCGCGCTTCCGATCATGGAGGCGGAACGCGGCTGCGAGCTCGGAGGAGGCTTCAGCCGGGACCTGATCGGGGGCTGGGATGTGCACCGTGCGCAGCACAGTGGGCTGGAATCTCAGGGTCCCGCCGCGCATCCGGACGCAATGCGCCGCGACCTGCTTCCCGATGGGCCGCGACCTGCTTCCCGATGGGCACTGACATGAGGAGGCCGCCGAGTGCATCCAAGTCCCACTCAGTGCTGATGAACCATGTCAGACCGTGGTGCGGGTAGAACCCCCCTCGGGACGCGGACTGGATGGGCATGGAGTTTCATGTCCTGCACCACCAGCAGGTCCTGCTCCATGAGAGAGGGGTTGGATGAGTCGGTCGTCCGCCACCAGTGTGTGGATCTTTTCGCGACGTTCCGTGACATCGGCTGGTCACGGTGCGCCTCGTAGAAACGGCGCAGCAGCGGATACTCGTCGATCGGGACAAGAGCGCGGCCCGCCCATGGGCTCACAAGGTGTTCACCGGTCCACTCGAACCAGGGCCCCTGACCGCGTCGGGAGTGGCCATGGGAATCATGCGGTCCGGTTCCACAGTGGCCTGTCGTTGAATGCAGACCGTGTCGGCACCCGTGGCGATCCCGATGCCCGGTGTGACGCCTGCCTGCTCGATCTGGGGCATGGTGTCGAGCTTGGTGGGCCAGGCGAGCTCCTCTGGTGTGCCATCAGGCCATATGCCACTGGTGGTATGACAGTGATCCATACGGGCGGTGGTGGCATCGAGGTTGCGGTATCCGTCGGTGGGAGTGGCTCGCCATGCGAGGTGGTCGCGGGCGGCATCCCCTCCGAAATGCTCGGACGCGGTCGCGAGGCGCACCGTGCCCTGCGCGCCGCGGTGGATGTTCACGATCGCGGGATAGGCGCGGGATAGGCGCTGACTCTGTCGTCGAACGCGTCTGCGTCATGCATGACGAGGACGTCATCGACGCTGAAATCGCGCACAATCTTCGCGCGCAGCCCCTTTCCGTAACCACTGCGCATCCACCGGTCTGCGCAGATGAACAGCAGTCGACCATCGGGCCTGAGGAGGGCGGGGACGCGTTCGAAGAAACCGACGAGGATGTCAGCTCAGCCACTCATGGTAGGGCATTTTCTCCACCCATGGTAGGGCATTTTCGACGGTAGGTCGCGAGCAGTGCCGGATCGAGGTTCCCCACCCGGATGCATGGGGGATCGCCTATCGCAAGATCAGCGGTCGGGACGTCGCCGAGGAGAAAATCCCCTGTGTGGAACCAAGCGGCGGCCAATTCAACGGCCATCGGGCAGCCTGCACTGGTCAGGATCGCTGCGGCGAGTTTCCGACAGGTCATGACGTGCTCGGTGCGCAGGTCGTAGCCGCGCAACGCGTCGAACATGGATTCCCAGCGTGCCCCGCTCATCGCGAGCCGCCTCACCATCGGGCCCACGAACGCGCCGGACCCGATGCTCGGTTCCACGACGCGAAGGGTCGGGACATCACCGGTGCAGCCGGCCAAGTCCAGGGTGAGATCGACAACCCGACGACGGGTGGAGACCTCGCCGGTGGTTGTGATCGTCATCATGCACCTCCGGGCAGAGCTTCTCACGTGACGGTCGCATTACCGCCATGCACCGACATCCGGTGCGCTCCCGTGTCCGAGGCGCCGAACCATTCGGATCCCCCGGGTGCATTCGATCCGACCGGCGCCGGCAGACGACCTGCGGGGCGCCTCGCCCGTCCGGCACTAGGATTGGCACGGCACCGCTTCGAGAAAGGCCCCAGGACCCGTGATCACCCGAATGAGCAAGCTCTTCGTCCGCACGCTGCGCGATGACCCGGCGGACGCGGAGATCCCCAGCCACCGCTTCCTCGTCCGGGCCGGGTACATCCGCCGCGTCGCCCCCGGCGTCTACGCCTGGCTGCCGCTCGGCCTGCGGGTCCTGTCACGGGTCGAGGCCATCGTTCGCGAGGAGATGGACGCCATCGGTGCTCAGGAGGTCCGCCTGCCGGTCCTGCTGCCGCGCGAGCCCTACGAGACCACCGGCCGCTGGACCGAGTACGGCCCGAACCTCTTCCGGCTGGTCGACCGCCGGGGGGCCGACATGCTCCTCGGGCCCACCCATGAGGAGATGTTCACCCTCATGGTCAAGGACCTCTACTCCTCCTACAAGGACCTCCCGGTCACGTTGTACCAGATCCAGAACAAGTACCGCGACGAGGCCCGACCGCGCGCCGGCGTGCTGCGCGGGCGAGAGTTCGTCATGAAGGACTCCTACTCCTTCGACGTCGACGACGAGGGCCTGGACGCCAGCTACCTGAGGCACCGCGGGGCCTACATCCGCATCTTCGACCGCCTCGGCCTCGACTACGTCATCGTGAGGGCGAACGCCGGCGCCATGGGCGGCTCGGCCTCGGAGGAGTTCCTGGCCGTCGCCGAGAACGGCGAGGACACCTTCGTGCGCTCCCCGGGCGGCTACGCCGCCAACGTCGAGGCCGTCGCCGTGCCGGCGCCCGAGCCGGTGCCGTGCGAGGACGCCCCCGCGGCGCGGGTCGTCGACACGCCCGACGTGCCGACCATCGACACGCTCGTCGAGCTGCTCAACAGCGCCCACCCCCGGCCCGACCGCCCCTGGACCGCCGCGGACACCCTCAAGAACGTCGTCTTCATGACCGTGACCCCCGACGGCACCCGCGAGCCGGTCGTCATCGGCCTGCCGGGCGACCGCGCCGTCGACCCCAAGCGCCTCGCGGTGGCCGTCCAGCCCGCCGAGGTCGACGACTTCACCGACGAGGACTTCGAGAGGTACCCGCAGCTCGTCAAGGGCTACATCGGTCCGGCCCGCGACGGCGCCCAGTTCCTCGGCGCCGAGGCCCCCGCCGGGGTGCGCTACCTGCTCGACCCCCGGGTCGTGCCCGGCACCAGCTGGGCGACCGGCGCAAACGAGCGCTTCCGGCACGTCATCGGGCTGGTCGCCGGGCGCGACTTCACCGCCGACGGCGTCGGCGACGTCGCCGAGATCCGCGAGGGCGACCCGGCCCCCGACGGCTCGGGCCCGCTGAGCCTGGCCCGTGGCGTCGAGATGGGCCACATCTTCCAGCTCGGCCGCAAGTACGCCGAGGCCCTCGGACTGAAGGTCCTCGACCGCAACGGCCGGCTCGTCACCGTCACCATGGGCTCCTACGGCATCGGCGTCACCCGGGCCGTCGGCATGATCGCCGAGGCCGCCTGCGACGAGAAGGGCCTGTGCTGGCCGCGCGAGGTCGCGCCGTTCCAGGTGCAGGTGCTCGCCACGGGCAGGGGCGCCGAGATCATCGACAGGGCGACTGGGATCGCCGAGGCCCTCGACGCTGCCGGCGTGCCCGTCCTGCTCGACGACCGCAAGGCGAGCCCGGGCGTGAAGTTCAACGACGCCGAGCTGCTCGGCATGCCCACCCTCGTGGTCGTCGGCCGCGGCCTGGCCGACGGCGTCGTCGAGCTGCGCGACCGCGCCAGCGGCTCCCGGCGCGAGGTCGGGGCGGACGAGGCCGTCGAGCAGGTGCTCGCCGTCGTCCGCGGCGGGTGAGACGCGGCCGTTCACACCCAGCCGGGCCACCAGCAGGTGCCGAGCCCCCGGGCCGGCGCCTGACCGGCCTGCGCGACGGCCCGGTCGAGGATCTCGTCCAGCCCGTAGGGGAGGCCCGCGCCGGGCGAGCCGGTGCCGGAGGGGCCCGCCGACTCGCCCGCGCCGGGGGTGGCGGCGGCCAGGCGCAGCCAGCCGGCGAGCACGGCGTCCTCCAGGCCGGCCCAGATCCCGTCGCGCGAGTCCTCGTCGTCGGGATCGCCGCCCAGCTCGTACTCCAGTTCGGGGCCGGCCGTCCGCCCGCCCGCCGCGGCGATCCGCTCGGCCGCCTCGACGCGCAGGGCCTCGACCTCGTCGCGGCGCGCCGACATGTCGGCACGGGTGCCGCCCGAGCGGCCGATCATCGTCTCCAGCCCGTAGCGCAGGGCGTCGAGGCGGCTCACGAGCGCGTCGGCGGAGTCCAGGGCGGTGCCGGGCTCGACGTGCACCGGGACGGCCCGCCCGGCGACGGGCGCGGGGAAGGGGTCAGGACCGCCCAGCGCCACCGCCGCGCGGCCGGCGAAGACCGCCAGCGAGCACCAGAGCATGCGCATCGAGGAGTCCTGCTCGCCGGACGCCGCCGCACGGTGCGAGGCCTCCGCGTCGCGGTAGGCCTGCGCGAGGGCGCCGGAGGGCTCGGGGGAGGGGGCCGGCGTCGACGGCTCGGCGATCGGGGAGGGGTCGGCGCGCGTGCCGCCCAACGGGTCGGCCTGCAGGAGCACCCGGACGTGCGAGGAGTGCGCGGCCGCCGCCGCCTCGTACCACGCGGCGAGCCCGGCGTCCTCGTCGGCGGCCGCGTCGGCGCGGCGGGCCTCGACGAATGCGCCCAGGCTGGCCTCGACGCCGGCCCCGACGCGCCGGGGGTCGTCGGGCGCCAGGGTGTGCGACGCCGCCGAGGACCCGGCCGACACGACGGGCGAGGGCGCGCAGGCCGCGAGCGCGCCGAGGGCCGGGACGGCCAGAATCATCCTGCGGGAGACCATGCCCCACACCCTAGTGCGGGCGCCCGTCCGGCCCCGGGGCCGCGCCCCGCCCCCTGGACGTCCACCTGCCGGGCCTCTGGGGCATCCCCGTCTCTGGAGCACCCCCGCCCATGCCCGCGACGGCCCCTCCCGCCCCGTCCGCCGGCCCTCGTCGTCGGGTCTGCGGACGGGCGGGCCCGGCTATGCTGGAAGGCACAACCGAACCGACAAGAGGATGAGGGCCGGCCTGTGAACGAATCAGCGTTGGTAGCCGTGCTCGAGCCCATCGTGGCCGCGCACGGACTCGAATTGGACGATCTCACCGTGGTGAACGCCGGCAGGCGCAGCGTCCTGCGCATCGCGCTCGACGGGGACGGTCCCGACGGCCGCGGTCCCACCATCGACGACATCGCCGAGGCCACGCGCGCCATCTCGGCCGCGCTCGACGACTCCGACGCCGTCGGTGAGCATCCCTACACGCTCGAGGTCGGCTCCCGCGGCGTGTCCGCGCCGCTCGAGCGCCCGGCGCACTGGCGCCGCAACGTCTCCCGCCTGGTCCGGATCACCCCCGTCGAGGGCGAGCGCTTCGTCGGGCGGATCCGCGCCGTCGACGACACCGGCGCCGAACTCGACGTCGACGGGCGTCGTCGGCGCCTCGGCTTCGACGCGGTGCGCCGCGCCGTGGTCCAGGTCGAGCTGAACCGCAGGGACGAGGAGGTCTGAGATGGACGTGGACATGACGGCCCTGAGGGCCATCGGCAACGAGAAGGACATCTCCTTCGACTACTTGGTGCGCGCCATCGAGGACGCGCTCTACAACGCCTACACGAAGACCGGCAGCCCCAAGCCGGGCGCTCGGGTCGTGCTCGACCGCCGCTCCGGCAGGGCCTCGGTCATGGTCCCCGAGCGCGACGAGGCCGGTGAGGTCGTCGGCGAATACGACGACACCCCCGCCGACTTCGGCCGGGTCGCCGCCTCGACCGCCCGCCAGGTGATCTTCCAGCGGCTGCGCGAGGCCGAGGACGAGCGCACGTACGGCAAGTTCAGCGCCTCCGAGGGCGACATCCTCACCGGCGTCGTCCAGAAGGACGGCGGCAGCAGGACCGTGCGCGTGGACCTGGGCGAGACCGAGGGCTTCATGCCGCTGGCCGAGCAGACCCCCGGCGAGAACTACGAGCACGGCAAACGCCTGCGCATTTACGTCGTGAGCGTGCGCATGGAGGCCCGCGGACCCCGGGTCATGGTCAGCCGCACCCACCCGAACCTCGTGAAGAAGCTCTTCGAGCTCGAGGTCCCCGAGGTCGAGCAGGGCGTCGTGGAGATCATGGGCATCGCCCGGGAGGCCGGCCACCGCTCGAAGATCGCGGTCGTCTCGCACAACCCCGACGTCTCGGCCAAGGGCGCCTGCATCGGTCCGATGGGCCAGCGGGTGCGCGCCGTCATGCACGAGCTGAACGAGGAGAAGATCGACATCGTCGACTGGTCCGAGGACCCCGCCGTGTACGTCGGCAACTCGCTGAGCCCCGCCAAGGCGGTCACCGTCCAGATCATCGACCGGGCGGCCCGCACGGTGCGCGTCATCGTGCCGGACTACCAGCTCTCCCTGGCGATCGGCAGGGAGGGGCAGAACGTCCGGCTCGCCGCGCGCCTCACCGGCTGGAGGATCGACATCAAGCCCGATATCACCCCCGATTCACCCTCTGTAACAGCCAGTTGACCCGGGCATATCGGTGTGGTAGGTTTCTAATAGGTCGCGAGTGACCGGTTGAGGGGTGAATCATCCTCCCGCTCTCGCACCGAAGGCTGGGATCCCAGGGGGTGGGGATCCCAGCCGCTTCACTTAACCCCCTGGGCGGCGCCCGTCGCGCCGCCCAGGGGTCTCATCGCACGTCGCGTCGCTCGAAACCGACGAAGCCGACTGCGAGCAGGGGCCATCGCGATGCCGCCGACGACGAGGAGTCCGGTCCACGGGGCGTCGTCCGCGGTGATGTTCGGTACGTGGCCTATGGGGCTGATCGACATCGCTTGGTCCGGGAACCTGAACGTCGGGCCCAGCAGGGTGATGCCGAAGGTCGCCACGATGCCCGCCCCTCCGAGGGGGCGCAGCGTCGGACGCGTGGCGACGACCGCCGTCGCGAGCCCGACGAGCAGCCAGACGGCCGGGACCGTGCAGGCGGCCTGTTCCAGGGCCTCGCCGAACGTGATGGCCGTGCCCCCGAGCGCGTTCACCAGGCCGATGCCGGCGTCGGCGACGAGCATCGCGCCTCCGGACGAGCCGAGCGCCACGAGGACGGCGCGAGGTAGCGGTCGCGGCGCAGCGGGCCGGCCAGCAGCGGTTCCGCGCGGCGGTCGAGCTCCTCGGCGCGGACGCGCATGACGATCTGCGTCCCCAGGACCGCGGCGACGACGTCCAGCAGCTGCCCAGTCGTGACGATGAACGCGGACGACAGCTCGTCCTCGTCCATCCGGCCGGAGACGAGGAGGGCGGAGACCACCGGGTCGTCCGGTCAGGATCGAGCCGACCGAGGTGCCCGGCGAGCCCATGGTGAGGTCGAGCACGGCGAAGGCGGCGCCCCACCGGCCCAGCGCGCTGTGGAGGCGCCAGGTCAGGGCCAGGACGGCCCAGTGCGGCGCGTGGGCGGGACCGGTCGGGGAGGGACGATGCCGCCGCTGAGGTCCCGGTGCTCGGCGGCGGCCAGGGCCGCGACGAGCAGCGCGGCCGTCAGCCCGAGCGCCGCGAGCAGCGGCAGCGGGTCGTTCTCGACGGCCGGACCGGTCCGCTCGAACCGGCCGAACGGGGTGAGCCACTGCGTCCGGTCCGGCGCGTCGTTCGCGTCGAGGCAGCCCCGGACGACGTAGAGCGCCCGGGCCGCCGAACGCGCGGGATCCGGCGGCGTGCGCGTCCGCGCCGAACTGGGCGGTGAGCGCGCCGAAGACCAGCGCGGAGACCGCGAAGGTCGCCGCCGGGACGAGCGTCGGGACGGCCCCGCCGCCGAACGCGCGGGTGAGCGCGAAGCAGAACGTGCCGAGCGCGGTCGCGAACAGGACCAGCAGGACAACCAGCAGGACAATCGGCACGAGCAGCCGGCTCCGACGGCCGATGACGCCCGAGGCGACGGGCTCGGCGCGCCCGCAGTCTCATCCTCGCTCATCCTCGCGGGTGTCGCGCGCGACGAGCAGGACCGCCATGAGACCGGACAGCAGGGAGCCGAGCGTCCCGGACCGCCAGGCGGTGGAGCCGTCGACGGTCATCAGGTCACGGGCCGGCCCGAGGACCAGGTCGATCGCCGGATCGGAGGACATGGCCACGGCCAGCGCCGCGCGGTCCTCGGCAGTCGGTAAGACCACCGGCGGGCGGCGACCGAGCTCGCCGACGGGGTGCCGACGAGGACGATCCAGGGCGCGGTGCCCCGGACGTCCCGGCGCAGCGTCATCACGAGCAGCGGCCGCACCCCCGGCCCCGACCGCCAGGTCGGGGCCGGCGAGGGCGATGGTGGCTCCGAACCGCTTGACCAGCCCGCGTGCGAGGATCACCGTGTCAGCGCCCACGGTCGTCCTCCGGACGGGCCCGGTGACCGTCCTTCGGTGGGGCGCCGAGCGCCAGGTCGGCCCGGATGGCCGGCTCGAGCAGCTCGACGAGTCGTTCGGCGTCCAGACCCGCCAGCGGCTCCACACCCATGAGCCCGCGGATGACGACCGTGCCCAGCAGGTGCGAGGCGACGAGGGTCAGGCGCAGCCGGGCCTGCTGGGGGGAGAGGCCCTCAAGGCGCGCCGAGACGGGTTCGACGGTCGCCGTCGAGAGGAAGTCGACCAGGGCGCCGAAGCGCTCGGGGTCCTCGAGGGCGCGGCGCAGGAGGGCCCTCATCTGGGGCCCGCTGCGCGGGCTCTCCCAGATGTCGACGAAGGCCCTCACGATCACCTCGGGCAGTTCGTCGGCCGTGCCGATCGCCTCGAAGCGGGCGAGGACCTCCTGCGGCTCGACGGGGATCTCCATCGCCTGCCGGAACAGGCCCTCCTTGCCGCCGAAGCAGTGGGTTGATGGGGGACGGGTCGACTCCGGGCGGGGCCCGGCGGCGGCCCCGGCTATCCTGACCGGGTGAGCGCCTCCCGTCCGATCCGCACCTGCGTCGGCTGCCGCCGCACCGACGAGCGGTCCGCGCTGCGCCGGTACGTGCGCACCGACCGGGGGCTGGTGCTCGACGAGGCCGGTGGTGCGCCCGGGCGGGGCGTCTGGGTGCATCCGGACCGCCGGTGCTGGGACGGGGCGCTGCGCGGAGGATTCGCCCGCGCCCTGCGCGCCCCCGTGCGCCCCGACGAGATCGACCGGCCTCCGTTCGAGTAGCGCCGCGGACGGCGTCCGCGCGGTCGTCGACGCCCGTCACCGGTTGGTCTGTGAGGGGTGCCGCGGAGTAGACTGATTCGTGCGCGCCATTGCGGCGCGCGTTCATTCGTGCCGTGAGGTGCGGTGTGTTCCCAGTGATCTTCAGAAAGTGGGCTAACGCTCATGACCACTCGATGAGTACGCAGCAATGAGCACAACCGACGACTAACCGGTCCTGGCGGACGCCCGGACCTGAAGGAGAGTAGTGGCCAAGGTCCGCGTCTACGAGCTCGCCAAGGAGCTCGGACTCGAAAGCAAAGAACTTCTGGCGAAGCTGAAGGACATGGGCGAGTTCGTCCGGTCCGCCTCGTCGACCATTGAAGCCCCCGTGGTGCGCAGGGTGACCGAGAAGGTCCGGTCCGAGCGCACGGGGGGCGATGGCGATTCGTCGTCCGCCGCCAAGCCGGCCGCGGAGGCCCGGCCCGCGCGCTCGTCCGCGCCGACGGTGGGCTCGTCCGCACCCGCCGCGCGTCCTGCGGCCCGTCCCGGCGCCCCGAAGCCGGCCGCGCCCTC
>ERZ773060.298-NODE-298-length-19685-cov-664.328_pt1 | contig 19685 bp, 19 predicted proteins | sample MGYA00580628_ERZ773060 | MGnify/ENA primary metagenome ERZ773060 (study PRJEB29015, sample SAMEA2738019) | human oral metagenome | biome: human oral; feature: human-associated habitat; material: dental | place: China | collected 2045 ... | reverse complement strand
ATCCGAAACGGCACAGGAAATCCACGAAAAATACGATTTCGTTTCATGTCAGCCAGAGAAAGCCATCACCAAACGCATGGCCTGAGCGACGACCCAGGTCAAGGCCCTGTTGGATCAGGGCTGGGAGGTGTACGCGGTCGGCGAGGTCCGCTTGGAGCACGAGGCCTGGACCCGCCGCGTGCAGCCCCCGAAAGGGCAGCGCACCAGACCGTCCGTGGACCGGCGGAGGACGTCCCAGTCCTTCTTCGGCGCCCTCTCGCTGACCAGCAAAAAAGTCAAACTGTACCCGATCGAGGGGAACCAGAACACCGAGCAGACGATCCTCGCGCTGGAACGACTCCAACGAGAAACCGAGGCCGGCAAGATCGCGGTCGTCCTGGACAACGCCCGATTCCACCATGCGAAAGCGTTGACCGGCCTCTACGAGCCGGGCCAGCTGCTGGACACACCGATTTATCTGCCGCCGTACGCGCCCGACCACAACCCGGCCGAGCACGTCTGGAACGCGGCCAAGAACAACATCGCGAACATTCAGCGCGAAACCCCCGAAGAAACCTTCGGCGCGTCCGCCTCACACATCACCGGACGTACCGTCGACTACGACTTCGAACACCTCCCACCCCGCGAAACCAGAAACGATTTTGTTTCATGACGGCCATAGTCAGAGCCGGGTTTGTCAAGAGTCTTGAATAGGCTTCCGGGAATTGGGATAACCAACTCGTGAACATCAGACCGACCACGCGTCGTACGACACGCCGCGCCCCGACACCTGGCAACGGTCAGGCGTCCCCATGCAACCAGCACGGGGCGCCTGACCCTGCCATCTGACAGGGGACCCCCACGTATCAGTCGAGCCTGCGGCGGGCGGCGCCCTTGTCGGCGCTCTGGGCGAGCAGGGCGAAGACCCTCAGCGCGTTCGAGACCTCGCGGTCGCGGTGGCGGGGCCGCCAGCCGGCCTCGTCCTGCTCGGCGCGGCGCGCGGCGAGCTCCTCGTCGGGTACCCGCACGCTGATCGTGCGGCCGGGGATGTCGATGTCGATGATGTCGCCGTCGCGCACGAGGCCGATCGCCCCGCCCGCGGCCGCCTCGGGGCTGATGTGGCCCAGCGACAGGCCCGAGCTGCCGCCCGAGAAACGGCCATCGGTGATGAGCGCGCACTGCGGCCCCAGACCCACGCCCTTGAGATAGCTCGTGGGGTAGAGCATCTCCTGCATGCCGGGGCCGCCCTTGGGGCCCTCGTAGCGCACGACGACGACGTCGCCGGCCTTCACCTTGCCGCCGAGGATGTGCTCGACGGCCTCCTCCTGGGACTCGGTGACGTGCGCCGGGCCGCTGAACACGAACTGGTCTGCGGGCACGCCGGCCGACTTCACGACGCAGCCGTCGACGGCGATGTTGCCGTGCAGCACGGCCAGACCGCCGTCGGCGGTGTACGCATGGGCGATGTCGTGGATGCAGCCGTTCACCGGGTCGGTGTCGAGCTCGTCGTAGCGGTTCGTCGAGCCGAACATCTCGGTGGTGCGCACGCCGCCGGGCGCGGCGTGGAACAGCTCGACGGCCTCGGGCAGCGCCGAGCCGCCGCGCACGTCCCAGTCGTCCAGGAAGGAGGCCATCGAGTCGTGGTGCACCGAGTGGACGCCGAGGTCGAGCAGGCCGCCGCGGCGCAGCTCGCCGAGGATCGCCGGGATGCCGCCGGCCCGGTGGACGTCCTCGAGGAAGTACTCGTTGGTGTTCGGGGCCACCTTGCACAGGCAGGGCACCCGGCGCGAGAGCTCGTCGATGTCGTCCTGGTCGAAGTCGACGCCGGCTTCCTGGGCGGCGGCCAGCAGGTGGAGGATCGTGTTCGTCGAGCCGCCCATGGCGATGTCCATCGTCATGGCGTTGGCGAAGGCCTCACGGGTGGCGATCGAGCGGGGCAGCACGGAATCGTCGTCGGCGTCGTACCAGCGGCGGGCGTTGGCGACGACGAGCCGGCCCGCCTCGGCGAAGAGGGCCCGGCGGGCGTTGTAGGTGGCCAGCGTCGTGCCGTTGCCGGGCAGCGCCAGGCCGAGGGCCTCGGTGAGGCAGTTCATCGAGTTCGCGGTGAACATGCCCGAGCAGGATCCGCAGGTGGGGCAGGCGTTGGCCTCCATGCGCGCCAGCTCGGCGTCCGACACGGAGTCGTCGGCCGAGGCGGTCATCGGGTGGATGAGGTCGAGCCGGGAGCTCGTCGTGCCGTCGTCGTTGGTGATCGGCCTGCCGGACTCCATGCCGCCTCCGGAGACGAAGACGGTCGGGATGTTCAGCCGCAGGGCGGCCAGCAGCATGCCGGGGGTGATCTTGTCGCAGTTGGAGATGCACACGAGCGCGTCGGCCTGGTGGGCGTTGCACATGTACTCGACGGAGTCGGCGATGATCTCGCGGCTGGGCAGCGAGTAGAGCATGCCCCCGTGGCCCATGGCGATGCCGTCGTCGACGGCGATCGTGTTGAACTCCTTGGCGACGCCGCCGGCCTCCTTCACCGCGTCGGCGACGATCCGGCCGACCTCGCGCAGCCCGACGTGCCCGGGCACGAACTCGGTGAACGAGTTGGCGACGGCGACGATCGGCTTCCCGAAGTCGTCGTCGCCCATGCCGGTGGCGCGCCACAGGGCGCGGGCACCGGCCATCGGGCGCCCCTCGTACGTGATGCGTGAGCGCAGTGTTGGCATTGCCGGGTCCTTTCCTCGCCCCCAAGAGTAGGGCTCCCCAGGATTACGGACCGTTGCCGACCACAACGTGTCCGGGCGGTCCGACGGGACGATCCCGTCGGACCGCCCGCCGTCCTCAGCCCTGGCCGGCGTCGGCCACCCTACCAGTCGGCGCCGTCCCTGACGAGGATCCATTCCCACCCGTAACTCGTGTTGCGGGTGAACGAGGGATGCGCCCGGCGCCCCGTGGTGAACCTCGAATCGAGCACGAGGACGTTCTCGGCGCCGTACTCGTCCTGGTACTCCGGCTCGCGGTCCGCTCTCCCGTCGAACCACAGATCGGTCAGCGTGCAGTCCTCGTAGCCTCCGGCGAACTCCCGCTCGACGGCGTCCATCGCGGCATCGATGTCCTGCCGGCTGCGGCCCCCGGCGTCGACCACCCGCCTGCTGACATGGCTCGTGTCCCCGTTCCCGGGCGGCAGCAGGAGGAACAGGGCCCCCGCCAGCAGCGCCAGGACGCCCACGGCAGCGGTGACGGCGACCACGATTCCTCTGCGGCTCACGGTTCTCCTTCTCAGCCGTCGCCCCGACCCGGGGCCCCGGCGCGGCTGCGTCCTCGTCGTCCCCGCCTCAGGGCTCCAGCAGCACCTTGATGGCGCGGCGCTCGTCCATCGCCCGGTAGCCCTCGGCCGCCCGCTCCAGCGGCAGGCGCATGGTGAAGACCCTGCCGGGGTCGATCTCCTTCCTCAGGATCCGGTCGATGAGGTCGGGCAGGAAGCGACGCACCGGTGCGGGGCCGCCGTGCAGGTGCACCTCGGAGAAGAACAGGGCGCCGCCGTCGATCTGCTGGTCGTGGCTGACGCCGACGAAACCGATGTTGCCGCCGGGGCGGCAGCAGGCGATGGCCTGATCCATGGACACCTGGTTGCCGACCGCCTCGACGACGCTGTGGGCGCCCAGGCCGCCGGTGAGCTCCTTGACCCTGGCCGCGCCCTCGTCGCCGCGCTCGGCGACGACGACATCGGCGCCGAACTCGCGCGCCAGGGCCGCGCGGTCCTCGTGGCGGGACATTGCGATGACCCTCTCGGCGCCGAGCGTCTTCGCGGCGAGCACCGCGGACAGGCCCACCGCGCCGTCCCCGACGACGGCGACGGTCCGGCCCGGGCCGGCCTCGGCGGCGACCGCACCGAACCAGCCGGTGCCGAGCACGTCGGAGGCGGCCAGCAGGGAGGCGAGCAGCTCCGGGTCGTCGGGTCTGCCGCCGGGCACGACGACGAGGGTGCCGTCGGCCTGCGGCACCCGGGTGTACTGGGCCTGCGTGTCGCCCATGAAGCCGCCGTTGACGCAGCGGGACTGGTATCCGGAGGCGCAGATCTCGCAGCTGTTGTCGGACAGGCAGAAGGAGCCGACGACGAAGTCGCCGACCGCGACGTTCTTCACCTCGGAACCGACCTCGACGACCGTGCCGATGTACTCGTGGCCCATCGGGGACTCCTCGACGGGCTGGAGGCCGCGGTAGGGCCACAGGTCGGAGCCGCAGATGCAGGCGATCTCGACCCTGAGGACGGCGTCGGTCGGTTCGACGACGTGGGGGACCGGGCGGTCCTCGACGGTGACGTCGCCGGGAGCGTGCATGATGACGCCGCGCATGGTCTCGTCCATGTGGTGGTCTCCTCTGATCATGGAAGAAGGGCATGTCACCCGGGACAAGGGATGACGTCTTCCAGACTAGGTCTCATGGGCAAGCCGGGTCCGCAGCCGCGCGGCCGCCGGGCCCGGCGCGCAGCCGGCTGCGCATGCCGGGGCCGGCGGCTCGCGTGCAGGACGCCCGGCCTCGGCGGGGCCGGGCGTCCGGTTCGTCCTCGCGCTCACTCCTGCACGCGCAGCGCCTCGCCCGGCGGGATCCGGCGCACGTGGAGCAGGTGGAGGGCGGCCACCAGCAGATAGGCGCCGAGGGCGATGGCGATCTCCTCGGCCACCATGACCGGGGGCACGGCGAGCACGAAGTTCGCGTCGTAGCCGATGAAGACCCGCGCGATGCCCCACGCGAGGAACCGGACGACGAGCACGGGGCTCACGAGCAGGGAGGCCATGACGGTCAGCGTCACGGTGCGCACGTAGACCGCCGAGACCTCGTCGTCGCGGTACCCGAGCACCTTGAGCAGGGAGATCGTGCGGGCGTCCCGGTCGATGACCGTCTTCGTCAGCAGGTGGACGACGATGACGAAGACGAGGATCGCGAGGACGGCGGCCATCCGCATGATCGTGGAGGCCGAGGCCGAGACCTGGTCGGCGGCGGTGCGCACGTCCTGCTCGGTCATGACCGAGGCGACGGCCTCGGACGGCAGCTCGAGCGCGCTGTCGGACAGATAGCCGTTGAAGGCGTCGGGCGCCTCGCCCAGCATCCCGTTGAGTTCGGCGCGCGACAGGTAGACGCGCACATCGGTGCTGTTGCCCCGGGTGCCCGCGACGGTGAACCGGTACTGCGTGCCCGTGTACCTGTCGGTGAGAGTGAGCTCGTCGCCCACCCGGACGTCCGTCTTGTCCAGCAGACCCGCGCCGACGACGACGCGGCCGTCGGCCACGTCGAGGCCGCCGAGGTGGGGCGAGTCCGGGTCGACGCCGAGGAGCTGCACGTCCATCGGCCCGGCGTCCCAGCGGCGCTCGACCCGCAGGACGGTCGTGGTGATGCGCTCGGCCGAGGCCCCGGCGCCGGGGTCGGGGCCCGCGTCGGCCGGGTCGACCGGCGCGCTCAGCGCGTAGGTGTAGGCGGCGGGCAGATCGGCGATGGTGTCCTCGGTGTAGTTGTCGACGATCGGCAGGAAGGACAGGCCCGCCATGAGGAGGAAGCTGGACAGGACGATGCCGGCGAAGAGCGTGGCGAAGGCGGCCCTGGCCTGCAGCAGCAGGCGCAGGCGGAATCTCGTGCGGAAGGGCAGCCGCGCGGGCAGGTGCACCGCGCGGTGTCCGCGGCGGCGGTGCTCGTGGCGCAGGAACTGGAGCGGGGTGCGGCGCAGCGCGCGGACCAGGCCGAGGGCCGTGATGCCGATGAGGAGGACCAGCGGCAGCACCGTCGTGAGCAAGGAGGGCCCGCACCGAGAAGCTCGCCGTGCAGGGCGGCAGGCTGTACATGTCGTAGTAGATGCTCCGCATCGGGGCGGTCAGCACCGTGCGGCCGAGGATGTTGCCGGCCAGGCAGGCGGTCGCGCCGACGAGCGCCGGCAGGGCGAGGTAGTGGCGCAGCAGCTCGCCGCGGCGCCAGCCGGAGGCCAGCAGCGTGCCGATCACCGAGCTCTCGGACTTGATCGTCGCCGAGGAGATGACGGTGACGATGAAGGCCACGACGACGACGAGGACGATGAGCAGCCAGGTGATGAAGACCGAGTCGTGGTCGACGTCGTCGATCCCGTAGGTGATGCCCATGTTGTCGTCCGCGTCGATGAGCGAGGTCACCCGGGCCCCGGCGGCGACGAGACGGGCCGCCGCGTCGGTCTCGACGTCGTGGCGCTCGCCGGCCGTGAGGGTGCCGTCGCCGTCGGTGAGCGCGGAGCCGTCGAGGCCGACGCGCGCGGTGGTGTCGGCCGACAGGGCGTCGTCGAGGAAGAAGGAGCGGGTGAAGGCGGTCAGGACGCCGCCGACGCCGTCCAGACGCTTCCAGCCCTCGGGGGTCACCGTGCCGACCCCGAAGGTCAGGGTGTTCATGACGATGCCCGAGTCCGTCTTGAACAGGGCCGTGTAGTCGGGGAGCGTGACGAGGCCGCTGATCGTCCAGCTCGTGCCGGCGACGGTGACGGTGTCTCCGACGCCCAGCCGGTGCGCCCTGGCGAAGGTCGTGTCGAGGGCGAGTTCGTCGTCGGCGGCGGGCATCGCGCCCTCGTGGAGTGCCACCAGATCGAAGTCGTCGCGCGGCTTGTGGAGGCGCAGGGTGACCGTCGCGTTCGGGTCCTCGCCGTCGGCCAGGTGGGCGGCGTCGATGACCAGGGGCGTGTCGCGGGAGCGGTTGTCGTGCATCTCGAGGCCGGCGTCGGAGAGCGCCCGGGACTGCTCGTCGGTGAGCTCCGCGGCCGTGGTGATGCGCCCGTCCTCGACGGCGTAGTCCTCGCGGAGCGTGTGCGCGGTCTTCGCGATGGAGGCGGTCGCGGACAGATAGCCGGTGCCGGTGGCCGAGACGGCGAGCAGGAGCACCAGGATCGCCGCCCAGCGGCCGGCGTTGGCGCGCAGTTGGCGGGGCAACCGGTGACGCAGCGGGCTGCGCGGGCGGGCGGCGGGGGATCCGGTCACGGCGCTCACCACTCGAGCTCGGACGCCGACACCGGGTGCCCGGCGACCTCGTTCTGCACGAGCCGGCCGTCGCGCAGCCGCAGGGTGCGGTGCGCCATGGCGCCGATGGCGTCGTTGTGGGTGACGATGACGATGGTGCAGCCGTGGATGCGGTTGACGCGCTCGAGGACGCCGAGCACCTCCTTGCTCGTCTCGTGGTCGAGGGCGCCGGTGGGCTCGTCGCACAGGAGCAGATCGGGCTTCTTCACCAGGGCGCGTCCGATGGCGCAGCGCTGCTGCTGGCCGCCGGAGACCTGGCGGGGCAGCTTGTCGCGGTGCTCCCACAGGCCCAGGTCGCGGAGGAGCCCGTCGACGTCGAGGGGCTCGGGGACGAGGCAGGCGCAGACCTCGATGTTCTCGCGCACGGTGAGATCGGGGACCAGGTTGTAGAACTGGAAGACGAAGCCGAGCATCCGTCGGCGGTAGGCGACGAGGCGTCGCCCGGCGAGCGCGGTGACCTCCTCGCCGTCCACGACGACGGTCCCGGAGTCGGCCGGTTCCAGGCCGCCCACGAGGTTGAGGAAGGTCGACTTGCCCGAGCCCGAGGGGCCCAGCAGCACGCAGATCTCGCCCCTGCCCAGTTCCAGGGTGACGTCGTCGAGGACGGTGGTGCGTGCCCCGTCCCGGCCGAAGCTCTTCGTCAGATGCTCCACGCGGGCGAGGTCGGGCGCCTCCCCGCGGGGTGCGGGATCCGGGGCGGTGCAGGATACGGTGGACACGGCGGGCTCCTAAGTTCAGGCTGCCCTAAGCATAGGAATGAACGGGGCCTTCCGACAGGGGAGCGGTCCTCCGTCAGGAGGGGCGATCCTCCGCAGGGAGTGTACCTGTCAGCGGTCGGCTGGCGCCGTCAGGCCCGGTGGCGGCGCTTCCCGGATCATTCGTATCTCTGACATGTGCAGAGTTGGGCAGCATATCGTGGTCAGGCCCGGTGGCGGCGCTTCCCGGATCATTCGTGCCGGATCGTTCGTGGCTTCCCGGGCCGCGAGGACGTGATCGGCGCTCTCGAACAGGGCGTGGCGGCACTTCCCGGATCGTTCGTGGTTTCCCGGGCCGCGGACGGCGAGACCGTTCTCACCGTGCTGCGCGTGGCGGCACTTCCCGGATCGTTCGTGCGACAGGGGCTGTACGTCATGCCGGGTCCGGCGACCGGCCGTGGCCCCTCCCAGCGGGGCCACCACCAGGATGAGGGGACGGGGAGTCTCTGACCGGCTCGGCTCTTGGGTCCTCCGCGCTTCGTCCATCGGCCCGCACCTCGTCCGTCGGCCCGTACCTCGTCCGTCGGTTCGCACCTCGCTTTTCGGTTCGCACCCGGGTTATGTCCGAGGTGCGAGCACAAAGGTGAGGTGGGAATGGTGGGGCGCCCGTGTCGGTGGGCGCCCCCTCATCCGCTCGAGGGGTCGACCTCATCCGCTCGAGGGGTCGACGCGGAGCCCGAGCTGGGCGGCGACGGCTTCGAGGGCCTCGTCCTCGTCGATGCCGTCGGCGAGGACGAGCACCTCGTCACCGGGGCCGATGCCGAGCGCCATGACCCTGAGCTGGTTGGTGAGCGAGGCCCGCCCGTCGTGGCAGCTCAGCCACACCGACGACTTGAAGCGCCCGGCGGTTCGCGCCAGGAGCGCCGCCGCCCGCGCGTGCACCCCCAGCGGGTCGCCGATGGTGACGGATCTGCCGATCATCGGCTCAGTTCTCGATGGAGATCGTTGAACCGATCGTCAGCGCAGGGGCCTCGCCCTGCACATGCAGAGTGCCCTCGAGCTGGGCCCGGGCGGCGCCGTCGAAGTTCAGCGTGATGTGGCCCAGCCCGTCCAGGTTCTTGCGGACGAGGCCGCCGACCGCGGTGATCGGGTAGGCGGTGCCGTCGATGACGAGCCGGTCGCCCGGCCTGATGTCGTCGGCGGACCGGTTGATGTCGATGGTGAAGCAGAAGTCTGCGAGTGAGGCGGGGGCCCCGTCGCCGAACAGGACGTACATGCCCTGCTCCGCGAACGAGGCGGCCTCGGGGCCGATCCCCCTGACGGTGGTGGTGTAGATCTGAGCCATGTCGGTCTCCTTGTCGTTGCGCTGCGCCGGGCGCAGCATGCGATCGGGTGGATGAGGTCGGTCGGGTCGGTGAGGGGCGCCGGGGCGTCCCGGCGGGGTCAGGCCGCGTAGAGGCCGACGGAGGCGAGCCAGGCGACCGCCACGCGCGGCACGCCGTTGACGAAGCGCGAGTAGAGCACGGCCGGGACGCCGATCTCGACCGTCTCCGCCTCGGCCTCTGCCAGGCCCAGGGCGACCGGGATGAAGTCGCAGCCGTTCTGGGTGTTGATGGCGAACAGGGCCGGCAGGGACAGGCTCGGGCTGACGGCGCCCTTGCCGATCTCGACGCCGATGAGGGTCCCGATGATCTGGGCGATGACCCCGCCCGGGCCGAGCAGCGGCGACAGGAACGGCAGCGAACAGATGAGGCCGAGCACCAGCAGACCCGGGCCGGAGCCGACGAGCGGGGTCAGGAAGTGGGTGAACCAGTTGCCCAGGCCCGAGGCCTTGATGATGCCGATCAGCATGGCGACGAAGCCCATGAACGGCAGGATCGTCGTGATCATCGTCTGGATGGCGTCGCGGCCGGCCTGGTAGAAGATCGCGATGACTCTGCCCGCCCCCAGGCCGATTCTCTCGAGCAGGTTCTTCCTCCTCTTCTGCGCCAGCGCCTCCGAGACCTTCATGTCGGACGAGTAGTGCACGGCGTCGTCGGCGTCCTGTGCCGCGGGCCCGGCCGGAGTCGTGCTCTCGGCGCCGTCCGGCGCCGCGGCCCGTCCGGCCGGGGTCGCGCCCGGGTCGGCGAGGCTCACCTGGTCGGGGCCGACGGCCGAGACGTAGATGGACTCGTTGATGAACTGGGCCAGCGGGCCGGCCTTGCCGGTCGGCATGACGTTGACGGTCGGGATGCCCTTCTTCGGATAGAGCCCGCAGCGCAGGGTTCCGCCGCAGTCGATGACGACGACGGCCGTCTCCTCGTCGGGGACCGAGGTGCCGAAGCCGTTGACCGACTCCATCCCGGACAGCTCCTCCATCCGGTCGACGACCTCGGGCTTGGCGCCGCCGCCGACGATGTAGACGATCTTGTTCCTCGTCCCGCTGGCGCTGACGGTCAGGGGGCCGCCGTAGCCGGAGTTCCCGCGCGTGATGGTGATTGCCTGGTGTGTCATGTGGAGGGTTCCTCTCTTCTCGCGCGGCTACGCGGCGGCCCGGAGTTCGCGGCGGAGCCTGACGCCCTGCTGCCTCTCGACCCACCGGGTGATGAAGTCGGTGCTCCAGCCGCCCAGGAAGTTCATGAGCAGGCCGACGAGCAGATAGCGGATGGCCAACGGCATCGTCGGCAGACCGAGCTGGTCGATGCCGTTGGCGCCGAGCCAGACGAACAGCTCGCCCGGGTTGATGTGCGGGAAGACGCCGTTGCTGGTGTGGCAGAACTGCATTCCGGCCGCTGCGTAGGAGGGCTTGTAGAACTCGGGCAGGAAGCGCCCGAGCGACAGGGCCATCGGGTTGCCCAGCATGAAGGCGCCGAGGAACGGCAGAACCATGTAGCGGGTGACGGGGTTGCCGGCGGCGTGCCGGGCCAGGCCGTTGATGCGGTCCTCGCCGATCATGCCGATGATGGAGTTCATGAAGATGATGAGCACGAGGACGAGGGGGACCGTCGTGCCCATCCATCCGATGAAGGTGTTGGCGCCCTCCTGGAACAGGCCGATGAACCATTCGGCCGCCTTGACGATGACGTTCATGAGATCACTCCTTCCAGTCGAGTGGGTGGGGTCGACCGCACGACTCTCCTCCGGGCCGTGGCGGTGGTGGCGGGCCGGCCGGGGGAGCCCGCCCGGCGGCGGGCCCGTCCCGTCCCGGCGCGGCCGGGAAGCCTTTCGAGCAGCCGGCCGAGCGGGCCGGGCGGATCCTCGGGCACGCCCCCGTTCCGGGCCGTCGCCCAGTTCTCCTGGGCGTTCGCCACGGCGAGCCGCAGTCCCCTGGGGCAGCGGCGCAGCGCGGCCGGGTCGAAGTCGTCGATGCGGCGCCCGGTGACGCCGTCCAACGGTTTGAACCGGGCCATGACGGTCAGGCCCGACATGGCCCTGGCGTCGATGACGGTGCCGTCCCCGTCGAGGAGCAGCATCGCGATGGCACCGGCGCTGAAGGCGTTCTTGCGCTTGCCGATCGCGACCCTGCCGCGCCTGCGCAGCGCGCCGTAGGACGATGAGAAGTCCTTCATCTGCACGGCGGCCAGGTGCATCTGGGCCAGACAGGCCGCGCCGAGCGCGGTGAGGACGAACCAGTAGTTCATGTCAGTTCTCCTTGAGGTGGGCCGGATCGTTCGTCATGTGGAAGAAGAACTGCTCGTACGAGGTGAGTCGGCAGATCCGGTCGAGGCCGGGCCGGTCGGCGGCCAGCCGGATGACCTCGTCGTAGATGTCGACGAGGACCGTGTCGTCGTAGTCGCCCTTGTCGGGCACTCCGAGCAGGATGAGGAGGCGCAACCCGTCGGAGTCCCCGCTGCGCGGGACGACGCCGACGGCCAGGACGATGCGGTCCGAGCCCTCGGGCAGGGTGGCGTGCGGGAAGGCGACCTGCGGGCTGAGGAGCATCGACGCCCGCTCCTGGCGCTCTCGGACGCGTTCGCGGAAGCCGGGCGGCACTTCTTCGGCGGCGACGAGCCGGTCGAGCATGCTCGCGAGCAGCTCCTCGTGGTCGTCGGCCGGGTCGAGGACCACGAAGCGCTCAGCGGTGAGCAGACCGGCCAGCAGCGAGCGGGTGCCGGCGCCGAGCAGGACGTCGACGCCCTTGTCGAAGCGCAGCCGGTTGATGTGGTGCAGCAGCTCCTCGCGGTCGAAGACCTCGGTCAGGCGGATCAGCGGGGCGTCCGTGCGCAGCGGCCGGTCGGTCGTCGCGACGACGAGGTCGAAGCCGTCCAGGCCGTCCTCGTCCGCCTCGTCGAGGCTGAGCAGCTCGTAGCGCGTGGACGGGGCCATCACCGTGGCGAGCTGGAGCTGCACGAGCCGGGCCGAGACGCCGCCGCCGCGGGTGACGACGCCCACCCGGTAGTCGGGGCTGGTCAGCGTGCGGTGCTCCTCGATGAAGACCTGGAAGTACCCGGTGAGCAGCTGCATCTCCTCGTCGGGGAGCCGCAGGCGGAGCTCGCGGTCGATGATCCCGGCCGTGATGGCGGCCATCTGCGCGGCGACGGGGTAGGCGCTGCGCAGATCGCTGGTGGGCGCGGCGGGGATGCGGATGCCGAAGCGCAGCCTGTTGACCATGAAGGCCAGGTGGTGGGCGAAGTTCGTCAGCATCTCCGAGGAGGGGATGTCGATGCCCATCTCGGCGGCGATCTCGGCGAGGATCACGTCGAGCAGGGGGCGGACCTCTGCCGAGGTGGGGAACCGGGCGAGGCGGCGCTCGTCGTGCGGGGTGTGCATGCCGATGACCGGCAGCGTCATGAAGACCGCCTCGTTCGGGTGGACGGGCAGCTGCAGCTCTGCGCCGACCGCGGCGATGAGCTCCGCGCCGAAGGCGTGGGCGCTGCTGGCGCGGACGGCCCCGTACTCCGCCGGCAGCGTCTCGAGGGGATGGCCGGTGAGCGTGCGGTCGAGCATGACCGTGTACCAGCGGGTGATCTCCTGGGCCGCGAGGATCGAGATCGAGAAGTCCTCGACGACCCGTTCGACGACCGCCACGAGGTTCTCGTCGAGCGGGTAGCCGGAGTAGACCGCGGGGTAGTGGTGGTCGAGGATGAACAGCCGCTCGCTCAGTTCGTCGCCGTGCCATTCGATGCCCCGGTTGGGGCGCCCGACGATGGTGATGCCGTAGGCGGCGGCGCGCTCGCGCAGCGTGCCCAGGTCGCCGAGGACGGTGGAGCGTCCGACGGACATCTCGTGGGCGAGGTCGTCGACGAGCAGGGGGCCTGCGGCCCGGGCCAGGCGGGCGGTGATGTGCCCGCAGCGGGTGCCGGGATCGTTGAAGGACGTGGAGCCGTCGACGAGTTCGGCGCGCAGCCGCGCGTAGCGGTCCCGGTCGATCACCCACAGGCGGTAGCGGCCCCGGTCGAGACGCACCTGGGCGACCCGGTCGAGGACGGAGTTGAGCTCGCGGACGTCGTTCGTGATCGTCTTCGCGCCGACCCCGAGACGGTCCTGGAGGGCCTCGGGATCGGCGGAGAGATGTCGCTCCAGCTGGAGGAGTATCTCTGCTCGTCTGTTCACGATGATCCTGGTGATGAGAGCGATTCGTGCAACGGTGCATGGGTCGGGCCGGCGGTGGACCGGCGCGGATCGTACGGGGTCGGCGACGGCTCAGCCCCGGGACTTGCCTCCGGTGACGGTGACGGTCGTGCCCGTGATGTAGGCCGAGCGGTCGGAGGCGAGGAAGCACACGACATCGGCCACCTCGTCAAGGGTGCCGGGCCGGCCCAACGGGATGGTCCTGCTGTAGTCGGGCGACAGCCGGTCGACGGTCGTGCTGCGCGTGTAGGCGAGCGCCTCGTTGTAGGCGGGGCTGCGCAGGCCGGTGGGCTCGAGGATGCCGGGGGCCGCGCCCACGACGCGGATGCCCAGCGGGCCGAGCTCCTTGGCCCACGACAGGGTGAAGCCGTTGAGGGCGCCCTTGGTCGCCGAGTACGCCGACTGCCCCTTCGAGCCCTCGGCGCCGGCCTCGGAGGTGATGTTGATGATGGTGCCCGCGCCGGCCCGGACGAGTCGGCGGGTGACGGCCTGGGCCATGAGGAAGGCGCCCTTGACGTTGACGTCGAACATGAAGGCGAAGGACTTCTCGTCCAGCTCGTACTGGGGGGCCTCGCCCCTCGCGTCGACGAGCAGGCGGGGCTGGTTGACGCCGGCGTTGTTGACGAGGGTGGTGATGCGGCCGAAGTGCTCCTCGACGGTGGCGACGGCGGCCTCGACGGCCCCGGCGTCGGTGATGTCCACGCCGACGTCGAGGACGCCGGAGACGTCCACGCCGTCCTCGACGGTCAGGTCGAGGCAGGCGACCTGCGCGCCCGCCGAGCGCAGGCCCTCGACGATGTGCCTGCCGATGCCGGAGTCGCCTCCGGTGACGATGACGACCTTGTCATCAAGATCCAGCCATGTGTTCGACATTGACGACTCCGTTCCGACGGTTCCCGGGTGGTTGCGGAATCGACGCTATTTCGGGCATCCGCTGTTGTGAACGGATCGTTCTGCTGCCGGTTCTCCGGTTCGGGGAAAAAGATCGCACGAATGCCCCGTGGGCTCCCACGGCGCCCGGCCCCCGCCGGCCCGCTCGTCCGGTTCGCGTCCGGGGCGCGCGTCGTCCCGTCCCCGTCATTGGTTCGCACCTCACTTTTTGGTTTGCACCCGGGTTATGTCCGAGGTGCGAGCACAAAAGTGAGGTGGGAACGGTGGGCCGGGGCGTGGGACGGGTGAGGGGTGCGGGATGGCCGGGCGTGGGACGGCCGGGGGCGAACGGTGGGTCGGAGCGCGGGACGGCCGGGGCCGTGGCGCGAGGGCGTCGACCGCGCGGGCTCAGAGGCGCACCGGGTACTGCGGCCGGGGCACCTCGGGGGTCACCGTGCCGGCGACGAAGATGTCGTACCAGAGCATGAAGCAGACGATCGTCCACACGCGGCGGGAGTGGTCGGCGACGCCGGCGCGGTGCTCGTCCAGCAGCCTCATGGCCGCCTTCGGGTCGATGAACTCGTCGGTGGGGGAGCTCTCGATGATGTCGCGAGCCCAGGCGTAGGAGTCGCCCTTGAGGTAGACGCGGGTCGGCACCGGGAAGCCGAGCTTGCGGCGGTGCAGCACATGCTCGGGGACGATCCGCTCCAGTGCCTTGCGCATGGCGTACTTCGTCGTGCCGCCGGCGAGCTTCTCGCTCATCGGGATACGGCGGGCGATCTCGAAGACCTCCTTGTCGAGGAACGGCACGCGCAGCTCCAGCGAGTTGGCCATCGTCATCCTGTCGGCCTTGACGAGGATGTCGCCGCGCAGCCAGCTGAACAGGTCGACGTGCTGCATCCGCTGCACCGGGTCCCAGGAGCGGGAGGCCTCGTAGAGCGGGTCGGTGACGTCGTGGAAGCTGATCGACGGGTCGTAGGTGCGCAGCAGACCCGGAAGCTGCTCCTCGCGGAAGATGCGGGCGTTGCCGTAGTAGCGGTCCTCGAGCCGCAGGGCGCCACGGCGCAGCATGTCCTTGCCCCGCATGCCGTTCGGCAGCGCCCGGCTGACCGCCCCCAACCCGCGGCGCAGCGCCATCGGGAGGTGCTCGAAGCCGGCCAGCGAGACGGGCTCGTGGTAGATCGTGTAGCCGCCGAAGAACTCGTCCGCGCCCTCGCCCGACAGGACGACCTTGACGTGCTTGCGGGCCTCGTTGGCGACGAAGTACAGCGGCACGAGGGCCGGGTCGGCGACCGGGTCGTCGAGGTACCAGATGATGAGGGGCAGCGTCCGGGTGAGCTCCTCCTCGGTGACCCAGCGGGTGACGTGCTCCACCCCGATGGCCCTCGCCGACTCGTCGGCGACGTCGTTCTCGGAGTAGCCCTCGGCCCGGAACGCCGCGGTGAAGGTGAGCAGATCGGGGTTGTAGCGCTTGGCCAGGGCGGCGATCGCCGTCGAGTCGATGCCGCCGGACAGGAACGAGCCGACGGTCACGTCGGCGCGCATGTGCTTGGCGACCGAGTCGTCGAGGACGGCGGCGATCCGGTCGTAGAGGGCCTCCCGGGACTCGGGGCCGGTGACCGGCCGGGAGTCGAAGACCGGGTGGAAGTAGCGGGTCTGCTCCAGGCGGCCGTCCTCGACGGTGAACGAGCAGCCGGACTCGATCCTCGTGAGCCCGGCGTCCATCGACTCGGGTTCGGGGACGTACTGGAGGACGAGGTAGTGCTGCAGCGCGCGGGCGCTCACCCGTGCGGTGCCGGTGAGCTCGCGCAGGCTCTTGGCCTCGGAGCTGAACGCCACGCCGTCCGGCGTCGCGGCGGTGTACAGCGGCTTGATGCCGAACCAGTCGCGGGCGCCGAAGGCCCGCTGCTCGCGGGCGTCCCAGATGACGAAGGCGAACATGCCGCGCAGCCTCTGCACCCAGTCGGCCCCGTGGTAGTGGTAGCCGGCGACGATGGCCTCGCCGTCGCCCTCGGTGTGGAAGACGGCGCCGTCGGAGGAGGCCAGTTCGGCGCGCAGCTCGAGGTAGTTGTAGATCTCGCCGTTGAAGACCATCCAGTAGCGGTCGGGGTCCTCGGGCGGGCCCCAGCGCAGCGGCTGGCCGGAGTTCTCGATGTCGATGATCGACAGGCGGTTGAAGCCCAGCACCGCGCGGTCGTCGTGCCAGACCTCGGTGTCGTCGGGGCCGCGGTGCCGCTGGAGGGCCATCCCCGCCCGCACCTGGTCGACGCGCTCGGCGCGCAGGGCGTCGGTGGAGATGAACGTCATGAAACCGCACACGGGATGATGCCTTCCTGAAGGTGGCGCGACGACGGGCGGGAGGCCGCTCCCCCAGTATGGCCGATGCCGGCGTCCGGCGCCGTCCGGGGTGCGCACGCACGATCCGCGCCCGCGGGACGATCGCCCGCGGCGGAAGACCTGTCCGCAGCGCTTTCCGTGCCGGGGGCGGACTGGCGGTCGTCCCCCGGCCCACAGGTCATCATCGGGGCCGGGCGGCCGAAGCATGTTCTCCTCGTGGTCGCCGATCCCGCTCCCGCGGCGGGAAGGGTACCGATGATGAAGGATTTCTCGGTGTCACGTCGCTGGTCCCGCGCCCGCGGCGGGAAGGCGCCGCCGAGGGCGGCTCCGACACCCCGCGGAACGGTCTGACGTCCCGCGGGATGGATCGTCCGGTACGGGCGGGGCACAGACCCGCGGCACAGCCGGTGGACGTTCCCGCCCGTGCCCCGCGGGCGCGACGGGATGTCGTCATTTTCGGGACTCACGTTCTCGTTCCGGCAGGGCCTACTATGCCCGGGTGCGCATCCAAGTCATCGGTGTGGATCACCGGACCGCCCCGCTGGCGGCGCTGGCCACCCTGTCCGACGGCGAGGGGCTGTCCCGCGTCCTCATGGCCCGGCAGGCCGATGTCGCCGGGGCCGTCCTGCTGTCCACGTGCAACCGCTTCGAGCTGATCTGCGACACGGACGACTCCCTCGGGCCCGAGCGACTGCGCGAGCGCGTCCGCGACCTGGTCCGCGAGCTCGCGCCGGACGTCGACGAGCGCGCCCTGTCCGGTCTGCGCGCGGACGTCGGCGACGCCGCCGTCCAGCACGTCTTCGAGGTGGCCGCCGGGATGCGCGCCGCGGTCATCGGCGACAAGCAGGTCGCCGGCCAGCTGCGCCGGGCCTACGAGCTGGCCTCCGAGCGCGGCCAGTGCACCGGCCGCCTCCACCGCCTCTGCCACGACGCGCTGACCAGCTCGCGCGCCGTCGCCAGCCGCACCTCGCTCGGCGCCGCCGGCCGCTCCGTCGCCGGCGTCGGCCTCGACATGACGGGCCTGCCGGGCGGCCTGCGCGGCCGGCGGGTGCTCCTGGTGGGCACCGGCGCCTTCGCCCGCGTCGTCCTCGCCGAGCTCGGCACGCGCCGCGCCGGCCGGATCAGCTGCTGGTCGGCCTCGGGCCGGGCCGAGCGGTTCGCCGCCCACCACGACGTCGTCCCGCTCGACGACGACGGGCTCGCCGGGGCCGTCGCCGAGGCCGAGCTGGTCGTCACGTGCAGCGGCAACGGCGCCGTGCTCGGCGCCGGGCCACTGCTCGCCGGACGCCCCGAGCTGGCCGCGCCCGGCGCGTTCCCCGTCCTCGACCTGTCCCTCGGCGGTGATCTCACCGAGGAGGCCAGGGCCCTGCCCGGCGTCCGCGTCATCGGTCTGGAGGAGGTGCGCGACCGGGCCGACGAGACCCAGCGCGAGGTCATCGAGCAGGCCCAGCAGGTCGTCGACGAGGGCGTCGCGCGGCACCTGGCCAAGGAGCGCTCCCGCGGCGCCGATCCGGCCATCGCCGCCATGCGCGCCGAGGTGGGCGTCCTCGTCGACCGCGAGATCGCCCGGGTGCGGGCCCGCGAGTCCGAGGAGGTCTGCGCCGCCGTCGAGCGCTCGCTGCGCCATCTCGCCGGCGTCATGCTCCACACGCCCACCGTCCGCGGCAACCAGCTCGCCGAGGAGGGGCGCGGCGAGGAGTTCTTCGCGGCGCTCACCCTGCTGGGGATCGAGGTCGACCGGTGACCGGCACCGGCGGGCCGCTGCGCCTCGGCACGCGCGGCTCCGAGCTGGCCGTCTCGCAGACCCTCGCCGTCGCCGGGCGGATCGAGGAGCTCACCGGTGCGGAGACCGAGCTCGTCCGCGTGCGCACCGAGGGGGACGATCTGTCGATCCCGCTGTCGGCCCCGCCGCGTCCGGGGGCCTTCGCCGCCCGCCTGCGCGACGTGCTGGCGGACGGCGGGGTCGACGTCGCCGTCCACTCCTTCAAGGACCTCCCCTTCGCGCCGGTCCCGGGCCTGCGGGTCGTCGCCGTGCCCGAGCGCGCCGCCGCCCAGGACGCCCTCGTGAGCCGCGACGGCTCCGGGCTCGCCGCCCTGCCGCCCGGCGCACGGGTCGGCACCTCGAGCCCGCGCCGGGCCAGCGCCCTGCTGCGCGCCCGCCCCGACCTGCGGATCGTCCCGATCCGAGGCAACGTCGGCACCCGCGTGCGCATGGTGCGCACCGGCGAGGTGGACGCCGCGGTGCTGGCGGCCGCCGGTCTGGAGCGCATCGGCCGCGGCGACGAGATCGCCGAGCTCGTCGATCCGCGGATCATCGTCCCCGCGCCGGCGCAGGGGGCCCTGGCCGTCGAGATGCGCGCCGACCACCCGATGGCCGAGGCGGTGGGCCTCGTCGACGACCCCGGCGCCCGCCTGCGCGTGGCCGCCGAGCGGCAGGTGCTCACCGGCGTCCGCGCCACCTGCACCACCGCCGTCGGCGCGTACTGCGAGCTCGAGGGCCCCGGGCTGCGCCTCGTCGCCGATCTCACGGACCACCTGGGCGTCGACCACGCCCACGTCGAGATCGACGCGGAACTCGGCGAGGACGCCCTCTCCGCCGCCCGTGCCGCCGGCGCCCGGGCGGCCGCCGAACTCCTGGAGGTCGCCCGATGAGTCAGCCGGACCGCAGGCCCGTCCTGCTCATCCGCCCCGACGGCAACGAGCGGGACGCCCGGGCGCTCGACGACCACGGCATCGCCAGCGCCACCGACCCCTATCTCGTGACGCGCCCCTGCGACGATCCGATGCCGGCCCACCGGTTCGTCGGCCTGCTCGCCGCGGCCGGCCCCCAGACCGCCCTCATCATCACCTCGCCCCGCACCTGGGGGCATCTCGAGTCCGTGGCCGGGAGGGGGCCCCTCGAGCGGGCGCTGTCGTCGGCCCTCGACCAGCGGATACGGGTCCTCGTCACGGGGCGCGGCACCCGGGGGGCCCTGCCCGGGCCGCTGGCGGAGCGGGCCGAGACCGCGCCGAACGCGGAGGCCCTCGTCGAACTGCTCAACGGCACCGTCCTGCCCCGGCTGCGCGCCCTGCCGGTGCCCGCCGTCGACCCGGTGGCCCTCCTGCCCGGCAGCGCGATCGCCCGCGCCGAGCTGCCCGAGGGCCTGCGCGCCGGGGGCTGGCGCGTCCTCCGGCTGCCCGTCTACACCACCGTCGCGCGCCCCGAGCCGCCGGCCAGCGTCGGGCCCCTGGCCCGCGGCTGAGG